>Ga0316205_10004191_pt1 | contig 12812 bp, 8 predicted proteins | sample 3monthpyrite_MG_FD_204941 | JGI IMG/M metagenome (GOLD analysis project Ga0316205, IMG submission 204941) | Microbial mat bacterial communities from mineral coupon in-situ incubated in ocean water Damariscotta River, Maine, United States -... | ecosystem: Environmental > Aquatic > Marine >... | reverse complement strand
CGCGTGATGCGCGGGTCGTGGGCCAGTTTCTGATTGCGCGCCCATTCCGCGGCGATGGCGGGATCATTGGCAATCAATCGCTGAAGAACCGCTTCGGCATTGGGAACCATCGTGCGGATTTTCCAGCACCGGAAAATCTTGCCGCCTTTGCCAACACGGGTCTGCGAATAGATCGCCTGTCCACCATCGAGCGCCGTGATGAACCAGACGATGGCCAGAACCGGCAGGATAAAGGGCAGCAGCAAGGCAATAATCGTCAAATCCAGCACGCGCTTTCCGAACGTCGCATACACCCCGCGCGGCGGCAAATAGGGGTGCTCGCGAACATGGGATGGTTTGCTCTTGGACACTTTTTGGATTTGTCGAACTCTCACGCCAGATTTCGCAGGTATCTCATCAACGACTGTAAAGGCCATGGTATCTTCTCGTTCTTGTGCCGGTTCAATTGGCATCTTTGAGATGTCCTAACGAAAAATGCCTAGCCTTAAATGGTGAGTTCCTAGTTAAATTCCCCTTAAGAAAACTGCGCGAAATATTTGTAAATTCAACTCATTATCACATTTCGGGAAACAGATCGGAAACATTGCGATTTTTGTTTCCATCTTTTTCGCGCATAGGTTGATCCGCGCTCCAGAATACTCTGCTACGCGATCCAAACTTCGGTGGAAATGTGGCCAGATACTGGCGATTCGGTCACAATGACGACTGGTCCGGGCGCCCTTACCCGCGCTCGCGGCGTTCGCGCAGCCGCTTGAGCAAATCTGCGCGGCGCTCGCGCAGGCGGTTGACCAAGGCTTCGCGTCGTGCCGCTGCGCGCAGCCGGGCGTCATTTTGCGGTGCTGAACTGGGGCTTGCAACAAACGGGTTTTCTTGATCGAAGATTTCGACGTTGCCGCGCAGGATTTCCCGGCTCACTTCGGCAAATGTCGCACGTTGGGTCGCTTGGGTGCTGAGCCGAGCCAAACCGCGTAGCACGGCCGCCACCTGGACCAGGTTTTGCCGGCCGTCCGATTTTCGCGCCGCCTGGAAGGCCGCCAGGGCGACAAGGCCATATTGTGAGTTCAAGAATTCCTGATTGTCCGATTCACGCCGCAGGTCACGCACGATGCCACCGGCAGCCCTCAGGCATTTGCCTTCGAGGCATTGGTAATAAAGCTGCTCCATTGCAAAACCCGCACCCTGCGCCTGAGCAGAAGATGCCGAAAGCGCCAGTGCCGCGACCGCGTTCAGAATTGGTTTCTTCATATCTGTCTCCAGCGCCCCGCCTGTGCATTTTTCTGTGCCGCCGAACATTGCGCAAATTGCTTAATGTTATCTTAATGTTCTTTCGCATTTTATGTATTTACCGCGATTTTGCGGCACCGCATGAGATGAATGAACCCAATGATTTTCAGGGCAGTCAGTTTTTGCCTGAGCACGGGCCTGGCCGGTCTAACGGCGCTGATCCTCACCCAGGAGACGGCCAACCTCAGGGCTGTTTCGGCAAGCCGGCTGGGCGATATGGCCATCGGCGTAGCTGCCCCCTTGCCGTTGCCATTCAGCAACCAGGGATTGGCCGCGACCCTCGACGTTTGCACCAAGGCTCTTTGGCCCGGTTACGCCGGTTTCTTTGGTCAGTCGCAACTGCAGACCACCCAACGCCATTGCGCTGATTTTGTGACCCTAGCCGACATCTATTGGCCGACAAATGGCCAAATCGGATTGACGCGCGCAACCCTGGCTGCAGGGACAGGCGATATCGTCCGGTTTCAGGCGGAAATGACCCGCGCACAACGCTACGCCCCCAATCAGGGCTGGCAGGCGATACGGCGTGTAGATCTGACATTGGCAGTCGCTGACACGCTCAAATCATCACCAGGTGACCTGTCGCCGGTCCTTGGACCCGATTTGTCGCTGATGCTCACCAATCAGCCCGGGGCTGAGGCGCTGGTCGAGATTTACCGGGGTCGCGCGATGATGCGCCCAGAGATCACCCTGGCCCTGCGAACGGCGACACCGCACGAACAGAAGCGGTTTTTCAATCTGATCAGGCTAAAAGAGCTGCAATGAGCACGGCCGAAAACCTTTTCGCGCAGACCAGCCCTGCATTGGCCGCAACTACATTCCCGGCGATGCGCTCGGTTCCGGTCCGACGGCACCGGGGCTGGCCCGAGACCTTGGCACTTGGTGGCTACATGGCCATCCTGGCAAGTGCTTTGGCGGCCGGTGGGGCGGTCAATCCCTTGGCCTCTGCAGGGCTAAGCCTTATCGCATTTGCCTTGTTGGCACTGTTGGCGCTGTGCTCGACGGGGCGATTTGAGCCGGCACAAGGCCCGACGCGCCAGATCACCGTGCTGATGGGTGCGGTGGCAATATTTCCATTCGCGCAAGCCGCCGCGTCCTTGCTGGATGCGCCCGCGCTGGCAAGCATGACCCCACGCGAAAGCCTGTTGGATGGGGTGCGGGGCATGGGATATCTGGCGCTGTTCATCGGGCTGCGTCACAGCCTGATCGGCACACATATGGCGCGGCGCGCGGCGATGCTGTTGTTGGGCGCACTGGGCACGATCGCGACGGCCGCCTTGCTGTTTTACGACCCCGAGTTGCGCCCACTGTCGCATCCCGGACTGACCGGACCCTTGGAAAACCGCAGCGCCTTTGCCGCGTTGATGGGCACCGGATTGTGCCTGGCGCTGGCATTTGCCACCCAGCCCGCCCACCCCCGTGCGCACCGCCCGGTGTTTATCCTGTTTCGCACCACCTGCATTTTGGCCGGCGCAGTCCTGTTCGTCGCCATCCTCCAGACGCAATCACGCCTTGGCCTGGCGTCGGCGTTGTTGGCATGCGCCACAATTCTGGCCCTGCGGATGCCGCGCCATGTGCTGCGATGGGCGGGTCTGGGATTTCTTTTTCTGGTGATCGTCCTGCTTTACGCCGAGCCGGCGGTCCTGGACAGATTTACGACACTTCCAAGCGATTTTGAAAACCGGGCCGCGTTCTACCGGCAGGTTGCACAGATGATTGCCCAGGCCCCATTTCTGGGTCATGGCGCCGGCAGCTTTGCCTTGGCCTTCGAGCATATTCAACGCCCACCCGTTTCCGCCGCCCTGGTCTGGGATTACGCCCATTCCACTGTGCTGAGCATGTCTGCCGAACTGGGCCTGCCCATGGCCCTGAGCGCGACCGGGGCCGTCATCCTGGCGGGCGCGGCTCTGGCGCGGCGTTTCCGCAAAAACGGGGATGCAACCGCACTGGCAGCCTGTGCGGCTCTGGTGCTGGCAGTGCCGCATTGGCTGGCCGACTTCAGCTATGAAATCCCCGCCCTGGCCTATTTTCTGATCGCCCTGACAGCCCTTGGACTGGGCCCCAAGTCCCCGCCTCGAAAGGAAGAAACCCCATGACATTGCCCAGCCGCACTGCTCCGGATTTCGTTCAAGAACTCGAACTGCGCACCATTTTGGGCGTTCTCAGACGCCAGTATAAGGTGATGTTGTATACGGCATTCATTCTGATGACCGCCGCGGGCCTGTACCTGACTTTGACAACACCAAAATACACCGCAAACGCGCTTATCATTGTCGATCCTTCAGCCAAGAACATCCTGGACAGCACCGTGACGGGGGCGCCTGCCGGCAATACCGAAAGCGCCAAGGTAGACAGCGAGGTCGAGATACTGCGCTCAGATGCCATTGCGTTGGCCGTGATCGACCGGTTGGGCGTGGCTCAAGATGACGAGTTTCGCGCGGCGGCCGGCACCTATGATCGTTTGGCGCGATTTGCCGGCATGGCCAATGCCTCAGTCGTGCAACCGCCGATGCTCAAGACGCGGACCCTGGGCAAGTTTCGCAAAGCGGTAACGGTGCGTCGGCGCGGGCTGACCTATCTGATTTCGGTGTCGGTCACTTCGCAAGACCCCGAACGGGCCGCAGAACTGACCAACGCCATGGCCGAAATCTATATCGAGCGCCAGGTAGACGCCCAGATCGGCGCATCCCTGGCCGGGCGCGATATCTTGTTGGCCCAAATGGCGGCCGCACGCGCAAATCTGGCCGCCACTGAAAGCCGATTTGACCGCTTCATAGAAGCCAACCTGCCCAGCGTCAGCGATGACGCGGCCACCGCAAACTTGCTGGCCGACCTGCAAGCCAACCAAGTCATGATCGCGGAAAAACAGGCATTGCAGTCCAAGATTGTCGCCTATCAAACACGAGATGACTGGAGCGCCCTCGCCGACGTGCTGCAAGATCCCCCCATGGCTGCATTGATCCAAGACCGCGCCAAGGTGATGGAGCAATCCTTTCAACTTGCCGATCTGGACGCCGAACTTTCCCGCATTGACGCGCTTTTGTCCGAACGCGCCCAGCAGAGTTTGGGCGACATTCGCGCCGAAATCACACAGATTGACCGGCGCGCCGCCGGATTGCGCAGTGAGCTACGCCAGGCCATGCCGATCAACCGTTTGTCACCGGATCAATTGGCCGAACTCTACGCCATCCAGCAAGAGGCAGGCACCGCGCGCGATCAGTATCAGATTCTGGTCTCGCGCATGCAGGACATGGAAACGCAGGCCGCATTGCAACTGGCCAAAAGTCGAATTGTGTCTCCCGCATTGGCGCCCGTTGATGCCTCTTTCCCCAACAAGACAATCGTATTGTTGATGGCGCTTGCGGCCTCTGCCGGGTTGGGTGTCAGCATGGCTTTTCTCAACGAATATATCATCGGCGGCGTCACCTCGGGCACGCAACTCAGTGAGGTTTTGCACATCAGCACTGCCGCAATCATCCCCTTCAGCAAGGAAAGCAATTCCAGTCGGCTGTCGGCGGCCGACCGTGTGATTGACGCCCCCCTCTCGGTCTATTCGGAGAGTTTGCGAAAACTGCGTGCGGCAGTCGATCAGGAATTGCGGCAACGCCAGATTGGCACGCCGAACCCGCAGGCAAAAGGCAAGATCATCATGATTTCCTCGGCTTTGGCCGGCGAAGGCAAGACCACGACGGCACTGGCCCTGGCGCGCACCTATGCCGTCGCCGGGCGCAAGACCCTGTTGATCGACGGAGACTTGCGCGCGCCCTCGGTGCACGAACATCTTGGGTTCCAGCCCGAATCCGGGTTTTTGGAATACCTGCGTGATCCCAAGACCAGCGGCGGTTTATCCGCGTTTTACGCACGTGACCCTTCCAGCTCGCTGGCGATGATCCTGGGTTCCGGGCGCTCAATTTCCGCTACCGATCCGCTGCTCAGTTCTGCCACGTTTGAAAGTATCATCGAACAGGCGCGCCAGGTCTATGACGTGACCATCATCGACACGCCTCCTGTCTTGCCGGTGGTGGATGCCCGCTACGTAGCACATCACGCCGATGCGGCGATTTTCATCGCCAAGTGGTCCTCGACCACCCAGCGCGATCTGCGCGCAGCTGTGGAGCCTCTGGTCAAGGCGCTAGTTCCCAATGCGCCCCTGTTGCCTGTGCTCAATCAGGCGCGCACACGCGGTGTATCCAGTGGGTATGGCGGATATTACGGGCCTTACTCGGCGGCAATCTGACGACCCTTGTCCGCGGCCTGCGCCACGGCTCCTGATTGGGCGACGGTCATGTCGGGCACCGCAGCCGGGGCAGCAGTGAGTAGAGCCTGGTATTTGGCCAGAACACTCTTCCAACGGAAATGCAACTCATGCTGGGCGCGTGCCTCATGGCGCGCGCGGCGCAATGCCAACTCATCTACCGACAGTCTCGCGATATGGCGCGCGCAGTCTTCGGGTGACCTGAAATAGGCTTGGCCTGGCCCTGCGGTCCAGCGGTTGAACCGATTGTCATGCGCGATCACCGCGTTACGCGCGCCCAATGCCTCGACCAGCGAAGGATTGGTGCCGCCCACTTGATGTCCATGCAGATAGGCCCGAGCATGGTAGCGCAGGCTGGCCACGACCTCGGGGTCATAAATGCCACCGGGAAACAGAACCCGTGGCCCGGACAGATGCATCAGCTTCCGGTGATAGCCATTGGCCGGGTTCAGATTGCCCAGAACCAGTAGCTTTTTGGTTGTGCACGACAATTGATGCGCCTGCACCAGCTCCAAGATGGAATTTTCAGGTTCCGGGCGGGCGATCGAAATGAAATAATCATCCTTTTCAACGCCATAATCCGCAAGCGGCCGCTCAGAGACCTGAAACAACCGTTCTCCGCCATAGGGTATGACCACCGAATGGCGTTTGGTGCGCGCCAATATATGCGCGGCAATCTGCGGGTGATCGGCCACCGGCACATTGGCCAGCTTGGCGCCGATCCATTCATTCGCCTTGAGCCATTGGCGCGCCGGCCATGACCATTTCTGACGTTGCCATTCAATCCCGTCCATATTCATGTAAACGCGGCGGCCCGCGATCTTTTGCAGCGCGCAGAACACCGCCGTGTTGTAGCCCAGAACCAGATCGACGCCCGGCTGTCCCATCACATGACGCGTGGCTTTCCAGTCGAACTCGATTGTGCCCATCGGGCCTGCGCGACCGGGCCGGAAAAATACCCGTTCAACGCCGTTCCAGCTGTCACGATGCCCTTGCCGGACGTTCTTGTCTTGGGTTTGGCAATAGACGGTGACGCCAATTCCCTGGCGCACGAGGTGGAGTGCAAGTTTCTGGGCGAATGTTTCAAACCCGCCATGGGCCGCCGGAATGCCGCGCGTGCCAAGAATATTCACATGTTGGGTCGGGGTCATCGCCTGTCCTTTGATCCGCACGACAATCGGCCGCCCACCAATCTTGAATTTTCTTATTTAACATGAGGTTAAGGTTAATCTGAGTTAAGGCCGCGTTAACCAAGTCTGGGCCAGTCTTTGCAAAAAGGACGAAAGGGTCGCCATGTCACTTGCCAGACGTGCCAATGCCGCGTTGATCACCAAGCTGTTTTCCGCGGGCCTGACCTATGGCTTCACGCTGGTCTTGGCGCGATGGATGGAACCTGACGGTTTTGGACAGGTGGCTTTTTTCATGACTGCCGCGTTCCTGTGCGCAGTGCTGGGGGCTGCGGGGCAACAGATTGCCTTGCTCAGATTTCTGCCCGGGCTGGTTCACTGCGGCACAGTGGACATGTTTCGCGCAACTTTACGCGCCGCGGCCCGCCGCGCATCATTCGGAACCGGCGCTGTTTTCATTGGGTTCCTGGGATGCCTAGCCGTTTTGCGCGCCCTTGGCGCATTGGACGGGTTTTCCCCCCTGTCCCTGTTCTTGGGCGCATGCCTGATACCAGCCATGGGACTTGTTGATTTTCAGGCCCATCTGGCGCGCGCTCTCAATCGGATCCAACTGTCACTCTGGCCCAAGGAAATCCTGTGGCGCGGCGGGGCGCTCATGTCGATTGCGGCCTGGTTGGCGTTATCCGGCGCCGCAGCGCCTTCTGCCCCCCAGGTGTTGGCCGTCCTGGGCATGGTCCTGCTTGCATTGGCAGTGTTCACCCATTTGCGACTGGCCCTGCCGGTGCGCCGCACCAAGGCCGAAAATCCGCCCCCCCACGCAGACTGGGCCGCCAGCTGCACACCGTTCTGGGTGAGTTCAGTGGCCAATGTGTTTCTGGCGAATGCAGATGTGATGGCCGTCGGCATCTTGCTGGGCGCGGCCGAAACCGGCGGCTATTTTCTGGCCAACCGCTTGGCGGTCTTGCTGGCCTTTTTCATGGTCGCCCACAACGTGGTCATCGCGCCGGTCATCTCGGCAGGATGGGCCAGCCAAGACACCGATCAGATCTCGGAAATCGCGCGTCGGGCGGCCATCCGGATCACCGTGCCGACCGCAGCCCTTGCCGTTGTTTTGATCGCCCTGGCCGAACCGATTCTGGCCTTGTTCGGTCCAGGTTATGTCGCCGCTGCACCTGCCCTGTGGTTGCTGGTGCTGGCGGGGCTGGTCAATGCCGCGGGGGGCCCGTCCGATATAGTGCTCAACCTGTGTGGCCAAGAAAGGATCGCCATGCGGATTGCGGCCCTGATCTTGGTGGCCTCGACCCTCCTGATCATGATCCTGGGCCTTTTGATGGGGGCCATCGGCGTCGCATTGGCCGTGTGCATATCCATGTGCCTGCGCAAGGCGCTTTTCGCGGCAGCCCTGTCACGTCATTTGCACATGCGCGTGGATATCCTTGCACCGCTTTCACCCGCCACACCGCCACAAGAAGTGCGCGCATGACCGCCCCCTTGCTGCTGACACGGCCGCTTTTTCTGGAAGCGCCACGCTCGACCGCTCGCGCATCTGCGGTGATCGTCGTTGCCCTATTTGCCTTGCGCTGGATCAGCGGGATCGTGGAACATCTTGGGCCGGCCGGGCTCAGTGAATATGCAGCGCTGCTCATGCTGGCGGGTCTGTCTTTGCTGTTTGTGCTCCATCTGCAACTTGCACGGCGCGCTTCCTTGTTACTGGCTGGCATCCTGACATTGCTGTTTGCCGCACAATTATCCTTTGCGGCCAACCCGATGCCGGCCCCGGCAGAGGCCTATGCCCTGATTGCCCTGCTATGCCTTTATGCCCTGGGCGCCCAGGCATTTTTCCTCCACCTGAACACCCCCTTTGCGCTGGGCGTTTTGCGCTGGTTGTTTGCGGGGTTTCTATGCGTCGGAGGCCTGCTGTCTATCGTTCAGATCCAATCTGGTTTTGGCTTCGTCGATCCGGCGCGCGCGCAATTGATCCGCGCCATTGGATCAGACGTGCACCCGGTCTCCTTTGCCATACAACTGGTGCTGGCTGGCGTCGGGCTGATTGTGGTCAACTTGCGGACGGGCCGCAGGCTGGGCGCGCTTGGTATCCTGGCGCTTGGGCTGGGGGGCCTGGCGCTGTATTTGACCTTTGCGCGCACAGCCTGGGTGATGGCGGCGATGATCGTGTTCTACGTGACCTGGGTGCGCGGTGGGCTTGTGGTCAGGGTCTTGAGCGTGAGCGCCCTGGCGCTGGCGCTTGTTGGTTTTGGCCAAAGTGCTCGATTTCAAGACCTGGGCAGCTTGCCCTTTTTTCTAAGCAATTTCGACTGGACGAACATCGTCTTTGACCATCGATATATCGACAATTCCGTGAGTTGGCGGATCGTTAACTGGGGCTATGGGCTGACCCAGGCGCTGGAAAATCCCTGGCTTGGGATCGGCCCTGGGCAATCGGCTCTGGCCAGCTCTTTCGGGCGAGAAATGCACAGCATAGTGTTGGAGATATTTCTGGAAATGGGGACCATCGGATTGGCCGGTCTGGTGCTGACATTCGCCGGATTGCTGCGGCTTCATCGCAGTTTGCCTCGTGGCCCGGACGCCGCAAATCACGCCCGCCATTACGTCAACGCGGCGGGCTGGGCGCTGCTGGCCGCAGCGCTTCTTTCGACCAGCCTGGTGGATCAACTCATGAGCATCCTGATCTATTTCCTGCTCCTGGCCGCAGCCCAGACCCCCTTGCCCGCGCCAACAATCCAGACAGCTTGACGCCAAGCCAAGACTTGCCAAGCCCCGGCGCGCGTGTCAATTTCCGGGCTTGCTGCAAGAAAGACGCGCACCATGAGCTCACCTTCAACCGAAACGGCGCTTGACCGGCAAGCCAAAGCACAAAGCCGTGGCCTGCCGCAGGTGCAAAACCACCGCAATCCGGGCATGGAACTGGACTTGGATTGGGTGGCGCAGGTGCAGGCCAATACCTCTGCGATCGAACGCCGGGCGGCCAGCCTGCCGGGCCGTCGCACGGTCAAGAAAGAGTTTCAGGCAGCCTGGCTCTTGCGGGCCATTTCATGCATGGATCTGACCACGCTGAGCGGGGATGATACCGAAGGCCGGGTGCACCGGCTGTGTGCCAAGGCCCGCCAGCCCGTGCGGGCCGACCTGCTGGAACAATTGGGCATGCCCGGGCTGACAGTCGGGGCGGTGTGCGTGTATCACGACATGATCGGGGCCGCACGGAACGCCCTGCAAGGCACAACAATCCCGGTGGCCGCCGTCTCGACCGGGTTTCCCGCGGGCCTGTCACCTTTGCATCTGCGCATCGCTGAAATTGAAGAAAGCGTCCGCGCCGGGGCATCGGAAATCGATATCGTGATTTCCCGACGCCATGTTCTGACCGGCAATTGGCAGGCGCTCTATGATGAGATGAAAGCCTTTCGCCGGGCCTGCGGCCCCGCCCATGTGAAAGCCATTCTGGCCACCGGTGAATTGGGCAGCCTGCGCAATGTCGCGCGTGCGTCGCTGGTATGCATGATGGCGGGCGCCGATTTCATCAAGACATCGACCGGCAAGGAAAGCGTCAACGCCACGTTGCCGGTCAGCCTGGTGATGATCCGCGCAATCCGGGATTATCACGACCGCACCGGAGAATTGGTGGGCTACAAACCTGCGGGTGGCATTTCAAAAGCCAAGGATGCGCTGATCTATCTGGCGCTGATGAAAGAGGAACTGGGCCACCGCTGGGTGCAAAACGATTTGTTCCGTTTCGGCGCCTCATCGCTATTGGGCGATATCGAGCGCCAGTTGGAACACCATCTCACAGGCCGCTATTCCGCAGCCTTCCGCCACCCAATCGGCTGAGCCACCGCAATTGACGGGAAAGACAACATGAGCGTCGCAGACAAATTCGCATCCATGGACTATGGCCCCGCGCCCGAAGACGACAGCGCGGCGCTGGCTTGGCTGGCAGGTCATGGCGCCAAATTTGGGCATTTCATTGATGGCGAATTTACTAGGCCGGACGCCGGCTTTGCCACCCGCAACCCGGCCAATGGTCAGGAACTGGCGCGCATCAGCCAGGCCAGCGCGAAACAGGTGGACGCGGCCGTCGCTGCGGCCCGCAAGGCGCAGCCCAAATGGCAGGCGATGAGCGGGCCCGGGCGCGCTCGCATCTTATATGCCATTTCTCGCCTGATCCAGAAACATAGCCGACGGCTGGCGGTGCTGGAAACATTGGACAACGGAAAACCTATTCGCGAAAGCCGCGACATCGACATTCCGCTGGTGATCCGCCATTTCTATTTTCACGCGGGCATGGCGCAATTGGCGGATGCCGAATTGCCTGACCGGCAGGCGTTGGGCGTTTGCGGGCAGATCATCCCGTGGAATTTTCCGTTGTTGATGTTGGCCTGGAAAATCGCTCCGGCATTGGCCATGGGCAACACCGTCGTGCTGAAGCCGGCCGAATACACCTCCTTGACCGCCCTGGCCTTTGCCGAACTGTGCCGTGAAGCCGGTGTGCCGCCCGGCGTCGTCAATATCGTCACCGGCGACGGCGCTGTCGGTGAGATGATCGTCACCCATGCCGATGTGGACAAGATTGCCTTTACCGGCTCGACCGACGTCGGGCGTCGCATTCGCAAGGCCACCGCCGGCTCGGGCAAGGCACTGACGCTCGAACTGGGCGGAAAATCACCCTATATCGTGTTTGACGATGCCGATATGGACAGCGCGATTGAGGGCCTTGTAGACGCCATCTGGTTCAACCAGGGCCAGGTCTGCTGCGCCGGGTCGCGCCTGATCGTGCAAGAGGGTATTGCCGAGCGCTTCTACGACAAATTGCGCAAACGCATGGCCAGTTTGCGCCTGGGTGATCCGCTGGACAAATGCATCGACATCGGCGCCTTGGTGGACCCGGTTCAATTGCAGACAATCACCGATATGGTTGAGGCGCATCGCAAAGAGGGCGACGTATTTCAGGTAGGCGAACTGCCCGAGACGGGATGCTATTACCCACCCACGCTGATCACCGGGCTTCATCCGGCACACCGATTGATGCAAGAAGAAATCTTTGGACCGGTCCTGGTGGGCACCACCTTCCGCACGCCCGCCGAGGCCGTGCAGCTAGCCAACAACACGCGCTATGGGTTGGCCGCCAGCATCTGGTCGGAAAACATCAATCTGGCGCTGGACATTGCGCCGAAACTGGCCGCCGGTGTGGTCTGGGTCAACGCCACAAATCTGTTTGATGCGGCGGCGGGCTTCGGCGGGGTGCGCGAAAGCGGCTTTGGCCGCGAAGGTGGCTGGGAGGGGCTTGGAGCCTATACAAAACCCCGCGCCGCGACCAAACCGTTGAAGCAAGTCCTGCCCCTGCCCACCCCTGCCCAGCCCAAGCCCGCGCCAGGAATCGACCGAACCGCAAAGATGTATATCGGCGGCAAACAAGCCCGCCCCGACGGCGGAAACTCCACGGCGATCTGGGCCAAGAACGGCACTTTGCTGGGCCATGTGGGCACCGGCAACCGCAAGGATATCCGCAACGCGGTCGAGGCCGCGCGGGGCGCATCGGGCTGGGCCAGGACGACTGGACACTTGCGCGCGCAGATCCTGTATTACCTGGGTGAAAACCTGTCCGCGCGTGGCGATGAATTCGCCGACCGCCTGCAACATATGACCGGCGCCAATGCCAAAGCCGCCCAAAAAGAAGTCGAACAGGCGGTTGACGCTTTCTTTACCTGGGCCGCCTGGGCCGACAAATACGACGGAGGCGCCAAGGGTGTGCCGTTGCGCGGCATTGCCCTGGCCATGAATGAACCGGTCGGCGTCATCGGTGCCTTTTGCCCCGATGACGCGCCGCTATTGGGCCTGGCCCATATCCTTGGCGCGTCCATGTCCATGGGCAACCGGCTGATCGCCGTCGCGTCCGAACCCTACCCGCTTGTTGCAACCGATCTGTATCAGGTGCTGGACACATCGGACGTGCCCGCAGGCGTGGTCAATCTGGTCACTGGCCCGGCCCAAGCCCTGGCCCCGCATCTGGCAGGTCATGCCGATGTCGATGCGATCTGGAGTTTTTCATCGACCGACCTTTCCAAGACCATCGAATTCGAGGCCGCGGGCAACCTGAAGCGCAGCTGGGTCACCAACGGTGCCGCGCGTGACTG
>Ga0316205_10004188_pt1 | contig 12825 bp, 10 predicted proteins | sample 3monthpyrite_MG_FD_204941 | JGI IMG/M metagenome (GOLD analysis project Ga0316205, IMG submission 204941) | Microbial mat bacterial communities from mineral coupon in-situ incubated in ocean water Damariscotta River, Maine, United States -... | ecosystem: Environmental > Aquatic > Marine >... | reverse complement strand
GTACGTAATTCATGACTCATGCTTGATAAAAATTGAGATTTTGCACGATTTGCATTCTCAGCTTCTTCTTTAGCTTCAATGATTTCAGACCTGTTTAAAGCCTCCATATCCATCATTCTTCTTGAATGAATCATTGCCCCATAAGTGATGTTAAAGGGGCTTAAAAAGTCAACAGTCTCTTGATTATATCCTTTTTTACTATTCGCTAAGCCATACATACCTACTAAATCACTACCATAAAAAACTGGTACTCCAATAAAACTATTTACGGATGGGTGACCATAAGGTAGACCTTTAAATCTCGGGTCTTTACTAATCTCATTGCTCATTACAACTTCACGGCTAACAATCGCATCACCAAATAAATTATCGAGGTCATGAAACTCAAACTCATTTAAATTATCTTTAGAGTTACCATCTTCAACTTTATTCCATTCTATATTTGTGATTGCATGTGTTTTTATAAACTGCTTGCCCTCTTCATCACACAACAATTCTGCCATAAACCCATAGTCACTATCTGTCAGTAACAATGCAGTTTTAAGCATTCCATCAACTGCTTTATTAAAATCTGCCTTTTCAACAAAACTCGTAGTTGATTGATGAAGCCTATCAACAAGACTTTTCTGCTTGTTTAGACTTTCTAGCAACGTTACTCTTTCAGTTATATTGCTGTGTATACAAATCATTCGTAAAGGATTAAAATCTTTGTCTCTTGAAACAATCGTTCCACGACATAATACCCATGTATATCCGCCCTCCTTACAAAGCAAACGATACTCTATGAAATAACTTGACATTTTTCCTTGCAAATAATCCTGCAGATTACTTTTAACATCTTCTAAATCATCTGGATGAATTCTATTAAACCACGTATCAGCATGTTGTATAAAATCATCTTCGGCATAACCTAACATTTCAATTAATAATTTTGAAAACTCCATTTTATTGTTTTGCATATCCCAGTCCCAGACACCATCTCCTGCCCCTTCAACTGCAAATGAAAAACGCTCTTCTGTTTCATTCAATTTTTTTTCTGCTTCTATACGATCTGTTACATCCTGTATTGTGCCTACTACAGCTATCAATTCACCTAGTTCATTTTTTTCTGTTTCTGCAAGCTCGTTAACATAACGTATAGAATTATCAGGTAGTAGAATACGATACACAACATCATGTCGACCTGTTTTTAACAACTTATCTACACTTTCTTCAAATTGTTTTAAATCATCTGGATGAACTGTTTTTTTCACATACTCAAAGCTCGGTTTGATAAAATAGTTTTCACAACCAAAAATTCTATACATTTCATCAGACCAGACAGCTTCATTATTAACAGTATTTGCTTTCCAGTTTCCGATTCGAGCTATCTTTTGAGCTTCTCTAAGTTCTCGCTCTCGATCAGCTAATGCTAACTCAGAAATCTTCCGTTCATCTATATCCTGCACCACTCCCAACATATGCAATGCATTACCCTCATCACACCTTACAACATCACCACTTTCCTGCACCCAGTGCTCACTACCATCTGGCCATACAACTCTGTGTTCAATTTTATATTCGGAGTTATTTTCAATACAGTTATTAACTGCTGAAATCACATCATTTCTATCATCTGGATGTACTGCTGCAAGAAAATTTTCATAGGTAGTTTCAGTCACTTCCCTTTCATAACCAAATAACGGCCAGATTCTATCGGACCAATACAACTCACCTGTCGATATATTCCAGTCCCAGGTTCCAATATTTGCAAACAGCTGACTACGTTTTAAGCGCTCTTCACTTTTTCTAAGTGCTGTTATATCAGTTCGAGCTGACACATACTTATAAGGTATTCCCTTATTATCCAGAAATGGAACAATCGTTGACTCAACCCAATACTCATTTCCATTTTTGTTCATATTACAAATTGAGCCACGCCAAATCACACCCTGAGAAATACTCCGCCATATTTTTTTATAGAAACTATCCGCATGATAACCTGACTTAAGCATACGATGATTTTTTCCCAATAATTCATCACGGCTGTAGCCACTTATCTCACAAAATCTATCATTTACACTTGTTATCCTGCCAGCGATATCAGTACTACTTACAATGTCATGCTGGTTCATTGTTACTAGATGAAATTTATTTTCTCGTAATGCATTTTGTAAATTATGATTTAATTGATGAACCTTTCTGGATCTTTTTACTCTAGATCTAATTGCTGTTAGCAAGTGATCTACTTCTACAGGTTTTTTTATAAAAAAGTCTCCACCAAGATTCATAGTAGCTAACTGTTTTCCAAAATCACTCTCTGCAGATAAAAAAATAATTGGCACTTGTGCCCACTCATCATCCTGCCTTATAATCTGAGCCAACTCTGATCCTAAACAGTCTGGCATCTGAATATCCATAACAATTATGTCTGGCCTATACTCTTCCAACACTTTTATACCTAGCATAGGATCATTTAAAACCCTATAGTCCATATCAGTTTCATTTAATATTGACGCAAAAAATTCAAGCATGATTTCATCATCATCTATAAATAAAATGCGATATGGTTTACTAACTAGTTTATCGGTTAAGTCAGTAAGTGTTTGGACAAATTTTTCAGGGTTAAGTGGTTTATTGAAATATCGACTGACACCCGCTCGAGCTGCTGACAAACGATTTTTTATATTATTATTATCTGATATTAAAACTATTTCTGGGCAAGGTTTAATTTCGTTATTAATTTCATTTATTAATGAAATTGCTGTTTCAGCATTATCTTTTGTTTGGCTACTAACAACCAAACAAGCTGGTATTTCTTTTTCACAGGCTTTAACCAGATCTCGAAATAACGGGTAGTATTGCACTCTGAATTGAACACGCATGAGTAGTTCTGATAAATTTATTGCTAACAGATCGTCACTACCCGTTATATAAATTAATTTTGAATTATCTTTCTTTCCCACTGACTCTAAATACATCTACCTACATTGACTCCACTTCAAGTCTTTGACACATAAGCTCTTGCAGTTTTGTAAAACTTACAGGCTTTGTAAATAGATAAACACTTTCAGGTAATCCACCTTCTTCTTGCACTTCATCTTCTCTAAGCCCTGTTATAACGATAATCAAACTACCTTGTAATTCTGGCATTACCTGTAATGCTCTAACCATTTGAAAGCCATTCATATTTGGCATTTTCAAATCGGTAATAATAATATCGGGTATTATATTGCCAATTTTTACTAATCCCTCGTATCCATCTTTTGCTGTTACAAGATCTATATCAACGGGCCAGGATAATAATTGCTTTTTATACAGACGAAGTTGTTGCTCATTATCTTCAACCACAACTACTGATAAATGTTTCTTTTTAATGACCCTATTACTAACGTCATGTTGGCGCTTAAGAATCTGATCAACAGATTTTCGAGTAATCCTTCGATGCCCTCCATCAGTTACCCATGCACTCAAAGAGCCATTATTCGTCCACAGCTGTACAGTACTTACTGCTACACCCAACAGGTCAGCCGCTTCCCTACTTGAATAGAAACTCTTTTGCTTTTCATGCATTCCTTTTCATACTCATTATACCCTATTAAAATTAAGGTTATAGTCTATATCGTCATTTTTGTCAATTTCATCATATTCATCTTTTTAAAAATTATAGGCGCATTAGCCTAAATCAAAAGATAACTAAGCTTTTAAGATCAATTCAATTTTTAAGTCGCAGGGAAGAATATTGCCTACAAAGTGAAGACTATTTGAAATTACTGAAGATAACGCTGTTCGACTTGTCTGAGTATATGTTGAGCATTAATAATGAAGCTGGCCGGACACCATTGACCAGTGCCTATGAATAAACCCGGCTAACACTATTAAATGACTAATTATTGATTTACTCAATATTCCATCAAGCCTGCTTTTGTATCATTTCTAACACAGGATAATCCGTATAGCCTTTCTCGTCACCACCATAGAAGGTCGTCTGATCAGGCTCATTAAGCGGTGCATCTTGAGCAAACCGTTCAGGCAAGTCGGGATTAGCAATAAACAACTGACCAAAAGCCACCATATCTGCATGACCGTTACTCAATGACTGTTCAGCTGTTTCACGGTTATACCCCATATTTGCCATATACAGACCAGCAAAACGTCGCTTCAGCTCAATATAGTCTACTTCACGTTTCGCATTTAACATATCGCCTTCGAGAACATGCAAATAAGCAAGATTATGTTTACTCAACATATCAACCACTGCATTAAATGTAGTTTGCGGTTGCGAGTCTTTAATATCGTTAAACTGATTTTCCGGCGATATACGTACACCCACCCGTTCTGATGGCCATACACCTTTAACTGCCTCAACAATCTCGTTGAGTAAGCGCAACCGGTTTTCAATACTGCCGCCATAGATATCATCACGAGTATTTGAGCCATCACGTAAAAACTCATCAAGCAAATAACCATTTGCCGCATGTATTTCGATGCCATCAAATCCAGCTGCTTTAGCATTTTCTGCTGCTTTAACATAATCTGAAACCAAAACGGGGATTTCCTCTAGCTCTAGCGCACGAGGAGTAACAAATGCCTGCATACCATCATAGGTAATAGCATCCCCTTCAGGACGAATAGCTGAGGGTGCAACGGGTAAAGCATTATCTGGCAGCATAGACGGGTGTGATATACGGCCCACGTGCCACAATTGAATAAAGATCAAACCACCTTGAGCATGCACAGCATCGGTAATTTTTTTCCAGCCTGAAATCTGTTCATCTGAATGAATACCGGGAGTTGCAGGGTAACCTAAAGCCGATTCTGATATTTGACTGGCTTCTGTGATTAACAGGCCAGCAGAAGCGCGTTGTGTGTAATAAAGCCTGTTTAAATCAGTAGGTACATTACCCTCTCCTGCCCGGTTACGCGTTAATGGTGCCATCACCATACGGTTTCTTAAATTTAATTCACCCATTTTTAATGACGTGAAAAGTGCTAATTCTGAGGATGCTGTTAAAGTCATGATTTACCCTTATAAAAATAAATAGTAGATACAACGATTTGCCTGTGAGAATTATAATGAGTTGATTAGCTTTAAAATAGCATCAAAATAGCGTATATATGTTTCTAATTTGGAAACAATGGAAAGCCAGTGGACGCTGCAAGTCGATTAGTGTTATTTGCTGATGTTATTGATAGTGGTAGCTTTAGCAAAGCAGCCAGCATTCGTAATGTTAATCGCTCAATGGTCAGTAAACAGATAGCTCACCTTGAAGAGCATCTAGGGGTTCGTTTATTAAACCGCACAACTCGCAGCTTGAGCCTCACTGATGCAGGGCACTCCATATACCAGCATGCTATTAGTTTACGTAACCAGTTATTAGAAACCGATGCTTTAGTTGCCTCATTGAGAGAAAACGTAAGTGGAGAGCTGCGCATTTCAAGTACTACGCATTTCGGTCGTTTACACGTAATGCCGGTTATCAAAAAACTGGTTGAAGATTACCCTGAACTGAAAATAGATTTACGATTAGAAGATCGTTATGTGGACATTGTTGGCGAGCGCTATGATGTCGCGATACGTATAACTTCACCGGTTGACTCATCTCTTGTCGCGCGAAAGCTGACAAATAATAAACTGGTTATGGTTGCCTCCCCTGAATATCTAAAAAAACGAGGGACACCACAAAGTATTGAAGATTTATCTAACCACTCTTTTGTCGTTTATGCAGGTGAAAATGGCGTAATGAATAACTGGGCTTATTATGAAGGTTCTGAAATAAAGAATTACTCTGTAAATGTGCATACTAAAGTAAATGATGGAACAGCATTATTACAGACAGCAAAAAATGGTTTAGGTATTGGGCTCACTCTCTTCTCCGAATGTTATAACGAATTACAAAATGGCTCGTTAGTCCAAGTTATACCTGAGATAAAGTTCAAAGCATTTTCTTCTACTTATATAATGTATCCCAGTCGTAGTCACGTGCCTCAAAAAACACGTTTGTTTATCGATCGCATGATGGGTTATGTCGCACAACAGGCGTTCTATATCGAATAAATAGTTTTGCTAAAACAGAACCTTTTTTAATAAAACACTTAATGATAAATGTTAAGTTTTCGTGAGATTTCTGTGATTTTAAGTTGATAACTACAGTGCATTATTAAATTGCTGTAATAACCCAACAACTTAATCAGGAATCGATATGAACAAAAAACTACTATTAGCCATGGCTTTGGCAGCTACAACTATTGGCAATGCATCTGCCCGGGAACTAAGTATTAGTTTCACAAATCTGACTCACGGCAATCACTTTACACCATTATTATTTAGCGCACATGCTGATGATCAACACATCTTTGAAATCAATACTTCAGCCTCAGCAAACCTGCAGGCAATGGCAGAAGGTGGAGACATCGCCGGGCTGGTTAGCGACCTAGCAGCATTAAATGCTGATGTTTCTGCAAATCCAGCAGCTGGGCTCATGACACCAGGTCAAAGTATTAATTTTGAACTTTCTACTCAAGAGATAAACACCAATCTTTCAATAGCGGCAATGATTTTACCAACTAATGATGGCTTCGTTGGGCTCGACTCCTTAAGCATTCCAACTAAATCTGGCTCCTATACTTATTACCTTAATGGTTACGATGCTGGGACTGAAGTAAATGATGAGATTATAAATGGTGGTGGAATGCCAGGTGTTGCGGGAATTCCAGCAGATCCATTGGGAGAAAATGGATCAGGTGCATCAGGTGTAACCAATTCTGAGAGCAATACTAATATACATATACACCGTGGAGTTATTGGTGATGTCAACAAAACCGGTGGAGCGAGTGATTTAGATAGCCGTGTTCATCGTTGGTTAAACCCGGTTGCGCGTCTAATTATTGAAGTTAAATAGGAGATAAACTAATGAATAAATTTTCATCGAAAGTTTCTCTTAACAGCATTTTAGCTGCTTCTATGATGTTGACACTATCCGCCTGTGATTTAGTACCACAGCAAGAATATAGTATTAGTATATCAAACCTAACCCACTCTCAACCCTTATCACCTCCTGTAGCTATGTTGCATGGAAAAAACTTTTCTTTCTGGTCAGTTGGTGATGTAGCAAGTGAGGCACTTGAAATAATGGCTGAAGGTGGTGATGGTAGCGGTTTACTAGAATTAAAACCAAAAAACCCACAACACCAGAGCACAACTCCACTTTTTCCAGGCGAAAGCACAGAGTTCATATTGGAAACTCGTCGTGAAAAATTAAAATATCTGTCTATTGTCGGCATGTTAATTAACACAAATGATGCATTCAGTGGTATTAATGCTATTGAACTTCCTGATCTAGAAGAGGGTCAGAGTAGTGTTTATTACACATATACTTATGATGCAGGAACAGAATTTAACAGTGAGTTAAACGGCACTATACCCGGCCCGGCCGACGGTGGTGAAGGTTTTAACGCCGCGCGCGACGATGTGACATCTGTTGTTACCCTTCATGGTGGCATCGTTTCAGCAGATGATAACCTTGCTGACTCTACCCTTAGTGGCGCTGATAAGTTTGATAACCCGACTCTTCGTATTGTGATTACAGCACGTTAAGCTTAGCAATATAAGGAAATCAGTCGTTACAGTTTCATCACTGTAACGACTGATTATGGTCATGATGAAAAACAAAAAAGTTATTGTTGTTGAAGATAATAAAGATATATCAGACCTTGTTAAACTACACCTTACTGATATTGGTATTCAAATTGATGTTTTCTACGATGGTGTAGACGGCTGGAATAATATTCAGCAGAACCAATATGATCTAATCATTCTGGATATTATGCTACCCGGAATGGACGGTCTTGAAATATGTAAAAAAATTCGCAGTACAAGTAAAACCTACACGCCCATTCTAATGTTAACTTCACGTTCATCTGAAGTTGATAGAGTACTTGGGCTTGAATCAGGTGCTGACGACTACCTCACAAAACCTTTTAGCCTAATGGAAATGGTTGCTCGAGTTAAAGCGTTAATACGAAGACAAGATGCAATGTTAACTAAACCCGTTAACACTAAAAACTTACAGTTCACTAACTTAAGTATAAATACTCAAACTCGCGAAGTAATTAAAGAGCAACAAAAGCTTGTATTAACAGCAAAAGAGTTTGATTTGCTATTGTATTTTGCACGACATCCGGGACAGGTTTTTGACCGTATGCAACTACTGGATAAAGTATGGGGATATGGCCATGATGGTTATGAGCATACAGTGAACTCGCATATTAATCGTTTAAGAGGAAAGTTGGAAACTGATCCGCGTTCACCTAAGTTTATAAAAACTATATGGGGTGTAGGCTATCAGTTTGTTGCTTCTACTACGTAAATCATGAAATCATCATTTATTCACACTTTATATTTTAAGCTGGCTACAGGTCTGGTAATTATTCTATTAATAGTCGGTTTGTCTTATACCGTATTTGCCAGTTATATGTTGCAACAGATAAATCAGTCAAGCCAGCAACTCATTAACCACCATCTTGCCCAAAATCTGGTTGACGATAAAAAAATTGTACATGAAGGAAAAATAGATAAAAAAGCAATGAAAGAAACATTCATGCAATATATGAACATAAATCCAAGCATTGAAATATATTATATTGATTTAAAAGGAAACATACTTGCCTATTCAGCTGAACCTGGAAAGGTAAAACGTAATACTATTAATCTAACCCCGATTAAACAACGACTAGAAAACCCAGAGAAACTCAATATACTTGGCGATGACCCTCGTTCACATGAAACTAAAAAGTCATTTTCAGTAACAGCAATCCCTACCAAACAAAACCCTAAAGGTTACTTATATGTAGTTTTACAAGGTGAAGAAATTACTAAAGCCATAAATTCACAATCACAGAACGCTATTATTTATCTAGGTGGATTTGTTATAGCAGGTAGCTTGTTAATAGGTCTATTAATGGGCCTATATCTTTTCTATCGAATTAATACACGTATCAAAAAATTACAAATGAATGTCGCTAATTTTGTTGATAATGATTTTTCTGCCGATAATACATCATGTTTTATAGTATCTGATTTAATAATATCGGATGAAATTACAGAATTAGAAAAACATATATCTAGAATGACACTGCACATTCAAAAACAATGGTCTGCTTTAAAACAACAGGATAATTTACGCCGCGAAATGGTTGCTAATATTTCACATGATCTGCGTACACCGTTAGCATCGATACAAGGGTACCTGGAAACCTTGAGTTTGAAATTTTCATCTCTCACTGATGATGAACGATTGAAATATTTAAACATAACAATTAAACAGGCAAAAGGATTACAAAAATTAATAGATGGCTTATTTGAGCTCGCAAAATTAGATGCTCGAGAACATCAGCCAGAAATAGAAAGCTTCCCGCTCTTAGAACTAGCGTATGATGTAACAGCGAAGTTTGAAATGAAGGCCTGCAAAAAGAACATTACATTGGATATTAAATCTGAAACTCAAAACCCTGTGGTATTTGCTGATCTTGGACTAATTGAACGCGTGTTAGATAATTTGATTAACAATGCAATTTATTACAGCAAAGAAAATAGCCACATAGTTATCAATATAACCGCACCCGAGAATAAAAGTTTAACTATCAAGGTAATAGATACAGGCCAGGGAATACCGCTTGAGCAGCAACCTTTAGTTTTTGAGCGCTTTCATCAGGCTCATACACCTGAGCGTACAGACGGACATGCTGGTCTTGGGTTATGTATTGTTAAGAAGATAATTGAACTACATAAACAGTCAATATGGGTTGAGAGCAAGCCAGAACAAGGAGCTCAGTTTAACTTTACTCTGGCTAGTGTTTGATAAAACTCATTCGCATCATAAACATGTAATAACTGACCTAGTATTCCTTTTTGTTTCTGTAACCGGGCTTACTCACAATCTCCAGATAAAATGAAGTCTTACCTTCAGAAACAGCCCAGTTAATTGATTTATCTATTTCTGCCAGATGAATCTGTTCAGAATTAGCTTCATCAAAACCAAATCGACAGTCGAAATCCAGAAAATCAACACCCGGCGCTAACTTCTTACTACGCTCACGTTTTATATACTTTCTAATTTCATGTTTTACGGCTTCAATCTGTCTTTCTGGCTTGATTTTCTCGTGCGTTAACTTAAATGTTTTTTTCATAATGATTTTAAAGCCTATAATTTACATATTCCTGAATTCACAATAGAAACAGGGTTAAGCATTATACTGAATAACCTATCTATAGGCATTAACAATTGCGATCAGAGCTGTAATTGAGTACTCCAGATAACTAGCAATAAATTATAAAATTATGGGATATGACTTCTCACAGGGTTAATATGTATACATTCAGTAAGCTATTTTAAATTAAGCAATCGAAAACATGTAAATATAGTCTTTAAATAAAGGTATAAACTATTACAAAAATACTCGTCACTGGTGCCACCGGTTTTGTGGGAAGCCACATCTTAGAGGCTCTGATAAAGATAAACCATCAGAATCTTGAAGTAGTAGCAGCCTGTCGTGACCCCTCAAAACTAATAACTCAATATTCAGGTGAAGTTCGCCAGGGCGACTTACGAGACCCTGATTATCTAGATAGGGTTCTTGTCGGGATAGATATCATTTGCCATGCAGCAGGACAAACCAGCTTTGTAAAATCGGCAGACTCTTGCGCAGAGAATTACCTTGAACCCACAATTGATTTAATTAACCGTGCTATAGAATGGAGGGTTAGTCGATTTATCAATCTGAGTAGCATTTATGCTGCAACAGTGAAAGAAAGAAACAATTCCAGCTCTATTGGTAAACCCCGCGCCTACTGGCCAATGATTAATTGCCATATAGGCGTTGAAGAGTATTTACGTAATTTCCAACAGCCCCGTTGTCAGTTTGTTAATTTACGACTTGGCCTTTATTCCGGTAAACGCCTTAATATGGGTTTAATTCCATTATTACTTGCTCGATTAAATAAAGTGAAATCGCCATATTTAACCGGCCAATCAGGTCATTTACCGTTGGTAGATGGGCGTGATATTGGTCAGGCATTTACACGTGCTGCGCTCGGCCCATTTGAATCAGATTATAACTGCTTAAACATTACAGGCTCCGAAACTCCCTCTCAGGCAGAAATAATGTCCTTTCTAGAACAACAGATACAGATTAAACCCCTATCCTTCGGTTTACCCTCTCTTATCGCCTCGCCAATGCTTTGGTGGCTGGGTAAAACACATAGTTGTAACGAGCAACCATTATTCACCAGTGCCATGATTGATATGCTTCGGTGCCCACCAATTGATAACCAGCTAGCAAGTCAGCAGATTGGTTATGATCCTGAAATCAGCTGGAAAGCCAGCTTAATGAATACTTTAGAAGCTTATAAAAATCAAACACTTAATAAAAATTTAAACCAGTCTTCGCGGCCTTTAAACCTCTAAGAAAATACCTCAAAACACATTTATTCCTGACTGAAGAGTAGAAAATGATAAGAATTACTTAATATTCTTATGAATTTTGTTGACTTTTATTAGTCAGACAACTATCTTAGTTTTCAAGGCATCAGCAAAATAAGCCCGAGAAGATGTAGCCAACCTACTAACCCGCCGGTTCACAATGTGAGCTAAGGAGCTAAAAGATGAGCGCAAATGCAGCACAGATAGATAACAGCAACGAACAAATCAGCATGTCTAAAGATGAGTTAAATAGCTGGTTTGATGAACGATTTGAAGAGCGCCGTAAAAAAGAAGACGACGAACATGTACCTTCAATGAGTATTATTGCAACTAAAGGCACGATGGACTGGGCTTATCCTCCCTTCATTCTTGCATCAACTGCCGCCGCACTGGGTTGGGAAGTTTCAATGTTTTTTACATTTTATGGCCTCGACTTACTTAAGAAAGATTTAAATTTAAGTGTAAGCCCTATGGGTAACCCGGCTATGCCTATGAAAATGCCGGTTGGCCCTCAGTGGTTAAAAGACATTAATATGAATATTCCAAACGCGATTATGGGCAACATTCCCGGATTTGAATCCATGGCAACGGCAATGATGAAAAAAACCACAGAAGTAAAAGGTATCGCAAGCATTGAGGAGTTACGCAGCTTATGCCTGGAAGCTGAAGTGAAAATGTTAGCCTGCCAGATGACAGTTGATATGTTCGGGCATAATCAGGATGAATTTATGGATGAAATTGATGACTGGGTTGGAGCGGCTAGCTTCTTACCTACTGCACAAAAATCAGATGTAACTTTGTTTATTTAAACTAATGCCAGCTTTTCCTCAGCTTATCTCCCCGATTAGCTGAGGCCTTTTTAAAATTGTGAGTAAATTATTGTTATGAAAATAGTCATTGGCCAACAAGCACCTGATTTTAACTTAACAGATATTAGCGGTGCTGAATTTAATCTAGCTAAATTAAAAGGCAAACGTTATCTGCTCACATTTTATCGTTTTGCATCCTGTCCGTTTTGTAATCTGAGGTTACATAATATAATTAACGAGTATGAAAAATTCGGTAATAACTTTGAAGTGATTGGCGTATTTGATTCGAGTTTAGAAAACTTACAATCATATGCAACACGACATCAGGCACCCTTCCCAGTTCTGGCTGATGAAAATAATAAAATTCATCGCTTATACCACGTAGAACATTCTATATTAGGCGTAGTTAAAGGCATTATTTTTAGATTTCCAGCTTTAATGATAAGTATGTTTAAAGGATATATTCCCTGGCGCATTAAAGGGGATATAACAGGCATGCCAGCTGATTTTTTAATAGATGAAAAGGGTATTGTTCAAGCTGCATACTATGGCAAAGA
>Ga0316205_10004186_pt1 | contig 12828 bp, 10 predicted proteins | sample 3monthpyrite_MG_FD_204941 | JGI IMG/M metagenome (GOLD analysis project Ga0316205, IMG submission 204941) | Microbial mat bacterial communities from mineral coupon in-situ incubated in ocean water Damariscotta River, Maine, United States -... | ecosystem: Environmental > Aquatic > Marine >... | reverse complement strand
CTATTGTAGATTATTACAGTAATTACAACGCCAATATACATCGTGGTGTTCATACCTTGAGCCAGGAAGCCACAGATAAATTTGAGGAAGCCCGACAGAAAATACAAAATCATTTTAATGCCAAAAAGCCTCATGAAATTATTTTTACTTCTGGCACAACACATGGTATAAACATGATTGCCAATGGGTTTGCATCAATCTTAAAAAAAGGAGACGAAGTTATTGTATCTGCTCTTGAGCATCATAGTAATATAGTCCCATGGCAAATGCTTTGCGAAAAAACTGGAGCGCTTCTCAAAGTTATTCCAATGAATCAAGATGGTGAATTGGTTATTGCTGAATACGACAAATTACTTTCTGATAACACCAAACTTGTTTTTGTAAATCATATCTCAAACGCTTTAGGCACCATAAATCCTATTGAAGATATTATAGAAAAAGCACATAATGTTGGTGCAGCCGTTTTAGTTGACGGTGCACAAGCTACACCACATATTAAACCAAATGTTCAAGCTTTAAATGTTGATTTTTATGTGGCATCTGCTCATAAAATGTGCGGACCAACAGGTGTTGGAATGCTTTACGGTAAAGAGAAATGGTTAAATATGTTGCCGCCTTATCAAGGTGGAGGCGAAATGATTGCAGAAGTAACATTCGAGAAAACGACCTACGCAGAATTACCACACAAATTTGAAGCAGGGACTCCAAACATTGCTGGCGGCATAGCCTTTGGCGTCGCCATAGATTACATGAATAGTATTGGTTTTAAAACTATTGCCAGTTATGAAAACGACCTGCTGGAATACGCTACCAACAAGCTATTAGAGATTGACGGTCTAAAAATTTATGGCACGTCAACACAAAAGACTTCAGTTATTTCATTTAATATTGAAGGTATTCACCCCTATGATATTGGTACTATTGTAGATAAATTAGGAATTGCAGTACGCACAGGACATCATTGTGCGCAACCCATTATGGATTTCTATAAAATTCCAGGAACCGTCAGAGCTTCTTTTGCTTTTTATAACACCAAAGAAGAAATAGCTATTTTTATTGAAGCTGTTAAAAGAGCAAAAATGATGTTGTCTTAAAATTTGGCCTCTTTTTTGCATTAAGACCTTTAAATCTAAATTTATAAAAAATCATGAAATATATAGCCATCCTATTAACCATGTTTTTACTTAAATCTTGTGGAAACACTAAAGATGTAGCTAGCTTGAGAGATAACAAAAACAACCAACAAATAGAGACTGTGTCTGGAACATACCTTATTACAAAACTGGGTGCTATCGATAACTTAGCACTTGAGCTTACATTAAAATTTGATGAAAATACTGGTAAAATTTCTGGATTTTCTGGTTGTAATCGTTTTTTTGGAACATATCAAAAAAAGAAAGATTTCATATCTTTTTCTCAATTAGGGTCAACCCGAAAAATGTGTCAAGCCGAAGCTAATAATTTAGAAAACCATTTTTTAGAAACACTAGATAAAATAACTAATTTCAAACTAAAAGCAGGAGTTTTAACGCTTCTTAAAAACACAAATCCCCTAATTATCGCAAATACAAAACAAGAACACATAGTAATAACGTATCAAGCACTTTCAAGAGGGTTTTTTGAAGAAATTTCGGTAACTAAAGATACCTTTACAATATCCTATGATAGAAATAGAAAACTCATCAAATCTTACAAACATGATATAAAAGATTGGAATGAATGTTTAGCGTTATTATCTCTTATAAAAGTTGAAGATTTACCAAACATAAAAGCACCAACATCAATGCGCCTTTACGACGGTGCCGCTCATGCTACATTAACCATAAAAAGTGAAACTAAAGAAATTAAGTCAAATTCATTTGATCATGGGTATCCTCCTACAGAGATTAAAGCTCTTGTAGAAAAGCTCTTATCTTTCAAAAAAACAGTTTCAAAGCAATAAAGGAATTGTATTTTTGTACAAAACAAAAAGTAGTGACTATAGAAGAGATACAAAACGAAATCATAGACGAGTTTTCTTTATTTGATGACTGGATGCAACGCTATGAATATATGATAGATCTTGGTAAGTCTTTACCATTAATTAGCGACCAATACAAAACTGAAGATAATCTTATAAAAGGTTGCCAAAGTAAAGTTTGGGTACACGCAGAATTAGAAGATGATAAAGTGGTTTTCACAGCAGATAGTGATGCTATTATCACCAAGGGAATCATTGCCATATTAATACGTGTATTTTCTAATCAACATCCAAAAGCTATTATTGATGCTGATATGGGTTTTATTGATGATATTGGATTAAAAGAGCATCTATCACCATCAAGAGCAAATGGATTGGTGAGTATGATAAAACAAATAAAAATGTATGCCTTAGCATACCAAACACAACTTAATTAGTTTAATCGTTTTTCGTTTAAATGTTATCACAGACTCTTTAAACGCATAAACATCTAAACATCTAAACATCTAAACATATTAAAGATGAGCGAAACAAAAATAGACACAAACGCACTTGGAGAAAAAATAGTACGCGTTATAAAAACCATATTTGACCCTGAAATCCCTGTTGATATTTATGAACTTGGATTAATTTATGATGTTTTTGTAAACGAAGATCACGATGTTAAGGTGTTAATGACTTTAACAACGCCCAATTGTCCCGTTGCAGAAACATTACCTATGGAGGTAGAAGAAAAAATTAAATCTATTAACGAAGTAAAAAGTGCCGAAGTTGAGATTACTTTCGACCCACCATGGACTCAAGATTTAATGAGTGAAGAGGCAAAGTTAGAGTTGGGCATGCTATGATATAGCATTCAATAAGCAGTCGCAGTTTTCAGTTGACAGCTTTAAAAAACACCTAGTTCACAGTAAATTTACATTTTACTGTATTTTCAAGTGGAGTAGAGAAGTAAAGTTGTTCAGATTATAAATCAAATGAAAGACGAAATCATAAATCGCGTAGCAAATAGTACGTTAGTAACCATAAATCTAGAAGACTTTTATCCTGAAGGTCAGCGCATTTTATTTGATATTAAAGATTGGCTATATGAAGGTCTAGTACTTCGCGAAAAAGAGTTTCGCCAAGAGGTGAATTCTCATGATTGGAAACAATACCAAGATAATTATGTTGCACTTACTTGCTCAACAGATGCTATAATTCCTGCTTGGGCATATATGTTGCTTTCTACTCAATTAGAACCTTATGCGGTTAAAGTAGCCATTGGAAATCTTGATTTGTTAGAAACTTCTATCTACCAAGATATTATCAATAAACTTGATGTTTCTGAATTTAAAGACAAGCCCATAATCATTAAAGGTTGTTCCAATAAACCCGTGCCTACAAATGCCTATGTTATGCTCACAAGTGTTCTAAAGCCTTTGGCTAAATCTATCATGTATGGTGAAGCATGTTCTTCTGTACCGCTATTCAAGCGTAAATAATCAATATTAAAGTGACTTAAACCTGAGTTTTGAGTCTTATAGATATTAGGATAGTTTTAGAAAAACGTTATATCTATTTAATTAAAATCAATATATCTTATATTTGTAACTCCTTATATTATAATTTTTTAAAAACGAAACAATGCATAAAAAATTACTTTTCACAACTTTATTAATGTTATCGATATCTTTTGGTTTTTCTCAAACTAAGGAAGAATTAAAAGCAAAAAAAACAGAGAAACAAGCTGCAGCAAATGCTCTACAAGGCGAAGCCAATGCTTTACAAGCTCAAATAGATGCACTACCGGGTTGGCGAGTTGGAGCATTTGGTACAATTGGAGGAAGTTTATCTAACTTTAATAATTGGTACTCTCAAGGAACTCCAAATAATTCATCTGGTAACATTGGTTTTACAGTTAATGCCTTTGCAAACGAAATACAAGAAAAATATTTTTGGAGAAATGCGCTGTCCTTAAATTTAAATTGGGTGAAATTAGATGACAAAGACAATCCAAACGATGATGATAGTTTTAACCCAACTACAGATGTTTTTAACTTATCATCTCTTTATGGAAGAAAGTTAAATGATAAATGGGCAGTTTCTGGTTTAGCAGAATATAGAACAACATTGATAGACAACTTTAATGACCCAGGGTATTTAGATTTTGGTGTTGGTGTAACTTGGACTCCAATTTCAGATTTAATTGTTGTTATTCACCCATTAAACTACAACTTTGTTTTTAGTAATGCTGATGCCGTTTTTGAATCCTCATTAGGGGCCAAAATTGTTGCAGATTATACCAGACAAATTGGTGCAATTAACTTTAAGACAAACCTATCAATGTTTCAAAGTTATAAAAGCTCAAATTTATCCAATTGGACTTGGACAAACTCATTTGGATATACGCTTTGGAAAATGATTGGTGTTGGTTTTGATTTTGGACTAAGAAGCAATAAACAAGAAGCATTTAATCACCTTTTAAACAGTGATATCAACTTTATTGTTCCTCCAACATTTGATGATGTTGATAATAAATTACAAACATTTTGGACTCTCGGGCTTAGTTATAAGATCTAAACATCTATTGAAATAAAAAATCGCCCGCCGATTGTTGAGCTTGTCTAAGTGTTGCGCTTTTTTTATGCTTCATTTTCATCATAGTCTGGATACAGAAAATGATTATAAGGAAAACGTGTAATATGGATATCTCTTACCTCATCATAAACCCGTTTTTTAAAATCCTCTAAATTACTTTTATTCAATGCAGAAATAAACAAGGCATTAATACCAATCTTGCTCATCCAAGTATTTTTCCATTCTTCTAAACTGTAGTTTGCCTTAGTTCTCTCTGCAATCAAATCTTCGCTATCAAAAGGTTCGGCCTCATAAGCGTCAATTTTATTAAACACCATAATTGTTGGCTTATCTGCACTGTTAATTTCATCAAGAACTTTATACACAGAGTCTATATGCTCTTCAAAATTAGGATGCGAAATATCTACAACATGCAGTAATAGGTCAGCTTCTCTAACCTCATCAAGGGTACTTTTAAACGACTCTACTAACTGCGTTGGTAATTTCCTAATAAACCCAACCGTATCACTCATTAAAAAAGGCAAATTTTTAATCACTACTTTTCTAACCGTTGTATCTAAAGTGGCAAACAGTTTATTCTCTGCAAAGACCTTAGATTTACTAATCACATTCATTAATGTAGATTTCCCAACATTGGTATAACCTACGAGTGCCACACGCACCATTTTACCTCTATTGCCACGTTGCACCGCCATTTGCTTATCAATAGTCTTAATCTTATCCTTTAATAAAGCAATTTTATCGCGTACAATACGTCTATCAGTTTCTATTTCGGTCTCCCCAGGTCCACGCATCCCTATTCCTCCTTTTTGCCGTTCAAGGTGGGTCCACATGCCTTTAAGTCTCGGTAACAAATATTGACATTGTGCTAATTCTACCTGAGTCCTGGCATAACTTGTTTGTGCACGCTGTGCGAAAATGTCGAGTATTAAATTGGTTCTATCGAGTACCTTACAATCAAGAATCTCACTAATATTACGCTCTTGAGCTGGGGTTAATTCATCATCAAAAATAGCTGTACCAATATCATTATCTTCAATAAATTGGCGTACATCTTCCATCTTACCTTTACCAATAAAAGTCTTAGGATGGGGCATGTCAATTTTTTGAGTAAAACGCTTTTTTACCTCGCCTCCAGCGGTATAAGTTAAAAACTCCAGTTCATCTAAATACTCATTAGATTTCTCTTCGCTTTGCTCTCTAGTAACCACACCTATTAAAACTGCTTTTTCTAAAGCTATCTCTTTCTTTTCTATCATCGCTTATAATAAGTTGCAAATGTACAAATTGAACGAATAGATTTTATACTTTAGTTCTTTAAACTAAGTATGTGTCAAAATATGATTCATGTTTTTGAACATAGTCAGTCTTTTAATGTTTCCAAACAAACGAGACCTTTCAGGTTTTTAAATCTTGAAAGGTCTAAGAAAAAAGACAAGGGCTAAATTTCTGAGAACGAATCAGTATTTTCCATTGAATATTAATCTGTTTTAAGATATGAACGATTCAGAATTACAAAAAGAGAAACAACCAAAATACCACACCATTGCATTCTACAATCTCGAAAATTTATTTGACACATTTGATGATAAACGAACTTATGATAACGATTTTTTACCCTCTTCAGAAAGACGATGGACTGAGAGGCGCTATAGAAAAAAGCTTAAAAAATTAGGCCGTGTAATCTCTCAAATTGGGTATAAAACTTCTGGAATACCGCCTGCCATTATTGGCTTGGCCGAAGTAGAAAACAGATTGGTGATAGATGATTTGATTAGCTCTAAATCGCTTAAAAACAAAAGTTTTGATTTAGTGCATTTTGATTCGCCAGATGAACGAGGTATTGATGTGGCGCTTATTTATAATACAGAGCTATTTATTGTAGAGCGTACCGAGGTTTTCTCATTAGCGCTATTTGATGAGTTTGGAGAGCGCGACTATACAAGAGATATCTTACTTGTTGAAGGGTATTTAAATAATGAGAAAATATATGTATTAGTAAATCACTGGCCCTCTAGACGAGAAGGGGTTGAGATATCTGAACAAAAAAGACTGATTGCTTCAGATAAAGCCATCGAAATTATCACTGCTATAAAAACGGAAAACGAGACCGCCAAAATTATTATTATGGGAGATTTTAATGATAACCCACAAAATAAAAGTATAAAACAACTTGTAAGTAGTCATGATTTATATAATCCTATGGAATCTTTACTTTCATATACCAGAGGGAGCCAAAGTTATCGTCTAGAATGGAATTTGTTTGATCAAATTCTATTTTCTACAAACTTTTTTGAATACAACCCTAATGGCCATAGCTTTTCTAAAGCTGATATTTTTGATAAAGCTTTTTTAAAACAATATAAAGGTAAATACAAAGGCAGTCCTTTTAGAACATATGTAGGCAGAAAATATAAAGGAGGGTTTAGTGATCACTACCCTGTCTATATTCATTTAAAAAAACTTTAATTGTCACTTTACGTTTTTTGAAACTACAAGATAAGGCAATCTCTACTATTAAACTCTAAAAAATTACGTTAATCCTGCAAGGTTTAGAAAACCTTGTAGGTATCAGGCTTAGGGACAATCGAATGAATTATAGCCTTGATTTTTCTTTAAACCTTCGTTAGTAATAATACAGAAAGTACAATACATGCCGGCGGAAGCAACCAAAGTACCCAAATATTATGCTGTTGAGACTTTCGTTTGGTTTGTTTAGCATTAAGAACAAGACGTTTTTTACCACTAAATCCCATCCAATTTTTAAAATAAATTATAACAGATGCGATAATAAATAATGTCCATGCCTTTGAAGATGACATGGTCTCTACTTTCATTTGTTTAAAAAAAGCTGCAAAAAAAACACCTAGCAATAAGAGTATTGAAGACTGTAATAAAGACATATAAAACACGGCAATCGCATTTGCTCTTTGCTTAAACCTCGGTTTATAATGATTAAAAATGCTAAGTGAAAATTGATCAAATATTGTCATTTATTTTATTTAGTTTAAAACTTTATGGTGTATAATCAATACTAACTTCATCTAATTCATAAACCCCATCAAAAGTTTCTTGCCCACTACCCGTGTACTTAAATGCAATATACATAATCCCATTAGCACAGGACAAATCTACACTTCCAGAATTAAACCACGGCACAAACGAATCTGTATCTTTTACCACATAAGCATCAGATATTACGCCCCAAGTTGCAGAAGTGATATTAGCTTCAATGCCATCCCAATCTAAAGAATATAGCACCTCTAAATAACTACTATCTGCTAGACTATTAGATGTTTTAAAGCGTAATGTTTCGCCCTCTTGAGCATCTAAGTTAATGGCCGGAGTGATTAACCACCCTATATTGCTATCATCTCCTGAACTCGCAGGTTTAAATCTAGCAGACCTCCCTAGTGAAGCATTGGTTGATGATGAAGAATACGCTTCCCATCCTTCTGAGCCGGCTTCTATATAATTAGTCCAGCCATTTCCTGTAATCAATCTATTGTTCATTTGCGATTCAAAATCTTCCATAAATAAATTTCCCGTACCAACTGTTGCTGCTATGCCACAAGTTAATTCCAGAGGATCACAACGTTCATCACTGTCAAAATTAATATCTGTTGAACTATTAATGATGATTACATTAAAATCATCTCTAAAGTCCCGACTAAAAATGCCCATAACACTTCCTTTTCCTTGTGGTACAATTAACGATTTAAAATCGGAAAATGTACTGGTTTGCATAATCATTGAAACTCCTGATTCGCAGCTTTCAAATAAACGAAATCCATCAAACTCATCAAACGATTCGCTGGCGAAAGTTGCTCCTATTTCAAATCTATTTAATTGCATATTATTTAACTGAATCAAGGTGTTTTCATCCAATTCTGTCAAATCTTCTAAATCCTTGATTCTTGGTGTTATCTGCACTATTTCGTTACTTCTAATAATAATATCTTTATATTCTGGAGCTTGAATTTGCTCTACATTCACAGCATCTCCTTTACCAATAGTAATTACACCACTGGTTTCTCCAATGGTTAAACCATTCATTTTTACATATACTTTTTGTCCAAATTGATAGGTGTCTGACAAATTACTTACGTTAACATCTATTTTAAAACCTAACCTTGGATCATTATCTGGGTCACTATCGTCTGTTTTGTTTTGTATAATTAATTCTTCAAAGAAATTACCTGCTTTATCACTAGAAATAATATAACCTTCAATATACAAATCATCCTGTTCTTCATTAAAAATAGCAGTTGTATTTCCATTATTAACAGCTTGCTCGTATCGAGATTTTATAGCCTTAAACGTTGTTATTTTGTCCGCTGGGATGCTTGGGTCATTCACTTCAATATCTGGTGTATTGTATTCATCATCGCTTACACAAGAGGCTGTAAAAAGAATGATTATTACGACGCTTATTACTCCTAATATTTTATTTATAATGATCATAACATTTCTTTTAAAATCTAATATTAATGTTTAAAAAATAGGTAGTACCTCTACCATACCAATATTTAGAACCAAAAACAGGGGTGTCTAGTGCTTTGTCATCCCTCAATTGCCTGAAATTTGCATTTCTTCCTTGTTCAAAACCTCCAGTTTTATAAACCTCATCAAGCAGGTTATTTACACTTGCAAAAAAACCAACAAAGTATTTACCAACTCGCCAAGACTTACCGCCTACAAGGTTTACAACCATATAATCATCAAATTGTTCTTGCTTTAATAATGTTCTAGCCAGTTCTTCATCATAGTCATTAAACGGGTTACCGTCAAAATCCGTAGTAAAATTAGAGGAACGAATTAAAGGACTAATATCGATATAGGTGTTTGTAAAAAAGTTAGCTGTTGCACCAAACCACCAATACTCAGGATCTCGATATTCAAACCCAACCGAAAAAGCTCTATGTGGCCCTGCAGCTAACTTATAATCTTTTAAGCTAGCTTGTCCAAAATCTTTGAACCCATCTATAAATCCAGCTTCAATGGCATCTTCATCCGGCTCAGTAGAAAGAAAAAGGTTAGGATTATTGTTGTAAGTATATTGTCCAACCGAAGCTACTCCTTTTAGTTTTATAGATGGCGTTACCTGGGCTTCAATACCCAATTCAGCACCCATATATTTTTTTGCCACCCCTTGCAGTATCTCTTGTACAAAAACGGCATTGTCTCCGCCTATACCATCGGCAAAAAAGAATGAAATTTCGCTAGCATCTTCAATTTTTGTATAATATCCTGTTAACCGTCCTTTCACTATGGGCGAACGAAAAAGATAGTTTACATCTGCAGTAATTATTTTCTCTTCGGTAATATTGGGTACTACATTATGATTCTCTCTAGAATTTGAAAATGTATTTCGTAAAGACGGCGCTTTGGTAATATACCCTGCATTAACATCAACTAAATGTTTACCCGTTATTTTGTATGTCAATCCTCCTTTAGCCGCGATTCCCGTAAAGGTTAATTGTTCACCTTTGCCTAAAGAATTATCAGGAAAACCTCCATTTTGATAAAGTCCTTCCCTCTGGTATTGTGTATTCGCGATGCTACCGGATACATAGAAATCTACTTTATTATATTTAAATTGTGCCTGAGCAAAAGCGCTAAATACATTGGCAATTAAATTATAATTGTACTTAAAAGTATCGCCTTCTTTTACAATTCTATTGGGATTCTGCAAATCATTCTGAGCTTCATTAATATCATTTGCAAAACCATCAATATCTAAATACGTATTTGCTCCCAGAAGGTCTGTTGCACGAGCAAAGTTTTCAGATTTCAATGACTTATAATCAATTGCTCCGGTTATTAATATATTCTCATTTAATTCTGTACTCAAAATAGAATTAATGGTAAGCTGGGTATCATCGACTCTATCTTCATATAAAGCATAAATGGCGTTTCCGCCATTATTAGAATTAGCTATATTTGCTTGATATAACTGGTTCCAGTTTATTTGTCCGTCATTCAAAAATTGTTGCTGTAATCCAAAGGCGATTCCTGTATTTTCTGGAAATTCGCGCAGCGCATAACTCGGTAGTTTTTGATAATAGGTTGGGCTTGGATTTGCTCCGCCTCCTTCTGGAAAGCCGTTTACTAAATCTGTTCCGTTATAATCCAATCGGCTATTTCCTAATTTGCCAAATTGGTATGCAATATTTGTATTAAGTGACGTTTTGCTATTAACTTCCCAATAATGGTTTAGCATAATTATGGGTTCTTCAGTTTCTTTTATGCGAGAGTTGCGTTTCTCTCCATCTTGTTTTCCCCAATACTCGTTATACTTAGTGCCTTTTAAATCATATACCTCTTGAGTATTTGGTGACGATTTTCCTCTTCGGTTTGGGGCGTATATCCCTGTAAGGTTCAAACTATGCTTTTCGTCAATTCTTTTTTCTACGGAAGCAAAAACTGAATTAGCATCATATAATGTAGCATTTTGATAACCTTCGTTTCCCCAACGCCTTCCAATAGATAAGGCATAGGCCCAACCGCCATCAACAACTCCTGAAGCATACGAAGCCATCAAACGGTTAGTGTAACTCCTATTAGATGATGAATATGTTACACGCCCGCTTTTTCTATATTTCGTGGCTCTTACTGAAATATTGGTCGTTCCTAAAATTCCACCAAAACTATAATTTGACGGTGCTAATCCTTGTGTTAACTCTTGATTTCGCAACATATCATTAAGCCCTCCCCAATTACTCCATTGTGGCCTTCCGTTATAAAGCTTGTTCATTGCTATACCATTAATCAATACAGATCCATTGTCTGAATCTAAGCCTCTAACTCTAAAAAAAGAAGCACTAAACTCGAAGGCAGCCGTTCTAGAAAACACATCTCGCGAAGATGATAAAAGCCCTGAAATATTATCGGCAGCACCAGTATCGTCGTTAAGTTCATCGTCAGATAATGTAATTGTAAATAAGTCTTCTGTATCAGAAATATCAATTTTCAAAACCATATCTGTAATATCTACTGTTTGCCCTTGATTAACTACAATAGGATATCTAGCAATGAGATAACCACTCTTAGAAAGCCTTAATACTTGCTCTCCCAATGGTACATTTTGAGTAAAACTAAACTCACCTTTTGTATCTGTAACAATTGATTGCGATGTCTCTTCAATAGTAATTGTAACCCCAGAAATTGGTTGAAATGTTACGGCGTCCTTAACGCTACCTTTGACTGTAGTTTGCTGAGCAAAAACTATAATCACAGAAAAAAATCCCAATAAAAAAATGAATATATTTTTAGTTCTGTATGAATTAGACATTACCAATTACTCTTAAATGTTTTATCTTTAATACTTTACAATTTACGTTTTCTAAAATTAATATTTACTTTTAGTGTAAGATTTAATTGATAATTATAAAACACAATACCTTCAAAATGAAAACAATGCGCCTTTGGATTCCTTTATATTTAATAATACTACCTTTTAGTAACAGTGCTCAAGTGGTTGCTGAGCATAGCCAAAATAAAAAGCGAATATTTAGAGTGCACACCATTGCGTTTTATAATGTAGAAAACTTGTTTGACACCATAAATAACCCTAATAAATTTGATGAAGCCAGCCCCATAATGGAACTAAAATTTAATAGAGAAGAGGTCTATAAAAAGAAAGTGCGTAATATGGCTCAAGTTATTTCTGAAATTGGAGCAGATGTTTCTAACAATACTCCAGCGCTTATTGGTCTTGCCGAAATAGAAAACATACGGGTATTAGAAGATTTAGCTAATGACTTTTCGCTCTTAAAAAAAGATTATGGCATTGTTCATTTTGATTCACCTGACGCCAGAGGCATAGATGTTGCGTTGTTATACCAAAAAGCCCTGTTTTCTCCCATTGATATTAGCGCCCATGAATTAAAAATTTATGACGTCTTATCTAGAAAACGTGTATATACACGTGACCAATTATTAGTTAGCGGAAAGTTAGAAGACGAGCTTATACATGTGATTATAAACCATTGGCCCTCTAGAAGAGGTGGAGAAGCCAGAAGTCGACCAAAACGAGTTGCCGCTGCTACATTGAGTAAAAGAATTATTGATTCTCTTCAAGCTATTGACCCTTATGCCAAGATATTTATTATGGGAGATTTAAATGACAACCCCACCAATGCCAGCTTAAAAAAAATACTGAAAGCAAAAAAGAATAAGAAAAATGTTAAACTCAAAGGTATTTATAATCCCATGGAAGCATTTTTTAAAAAAGGGCTGGGTTCTAATGCCTATAGAGATGCCTGGAGTTTGTTTGACCAGATACT
>Ga0316205_10004185_pt1 | contig 12836 bp, 10 predicted proteins | sample 3monthpyrite_MG_FD_204941 | JGI IMG/M metagenome (GOLD analysis project Ga0316205, IMG submission 204941) | Microbial mat bacterial communities from mineral coupon in-situ incubated in ocean water Damariscotta River, Maine, United States -... | ecosystem: Environmental > Aquatic > Marine >... | reverse complement strand
ACAAAATTTTACCTAATAGATAACAGGAGATTTAACCATGATGAGTAATCGCGAAGGTAAACAAGTACCAGGTGTTGTATTTAAAACCCGCAAAAATAACGAATTTGTGGATGTGAAAACAGATGAATTGTTCAAGGGCAAAACCGTAGTCGTATTTTCCTTGCCAGGCGCGTTCACGCCAACGTGTTCCTCTACCCATTTACCTCGTTATAACGAATTGTCAGGTGTGTTCAAAGAAAACGGTGTGGACGACATTATTTGTATGTCTGTCAACGATGCTTTTGTAATGGATGCATGGGCGGCTGATCAGGAAGCCGATAATGTTACCCTCATACCTGATGGTAACGGAGCATTTACTGAAGGTATGGATATGTTGGTGGATAAGTCTGACCTCGGCTTCGGTAAACGCTCATGGCGTTATTCCATGTTGGTGAAGGATGGCGTTGTTGAAAAACAATTCATCGAACCAAATGTGCCTGGCGATCCGTTTGGAATCTCCGATGCAGACACCATGTTGAACTACATCAATCCGCAAGCGAAAAAGCCAGAAGCCATCAGCATCATCACCAAGCCAGGCTGCCCTTACTGTGCCAAGGCGAAAGAGATGTTGACTGAAAAGGGTTTCACGTACGATGAAATTACTTTGGGACACGATGCCAACTTACGTTCTGTTCGCGCCATTACTGGTAAAGAAACCGTTCCACAGGTTTTCATCGGAGGTAAACTCATTGGTGGTTCAGAAGAGTTGGAAGCCTATCTCGCTAAGTAGAACAACGTAGATAGTACCGGGCCTCGACAAAAGAGGCCCGGTTATCACTCGACATAAGTAAGGTATGAGCAGGCACATATCAAGTCTGCACATTTTTTTGGTCATTCGACTTTATTAAAAGAAAAATTTACATAGTCCCCTTAAGTTTAGTGAACTAATTATTTAGGTATGGTTTTTACTCTTCGCCCACAATGATACAGCTGGTCTGTATTACACATTTCTGTAAGTCAATCGCCATTAATTTGATCAAGATCATGGATAAAAGCAGGACTGTTTGCATAAAATTTATGTATCTGGTTCTGACACGTTTCCACGTGTTTCTACCCAATTTTCAGGTTGTTCAGGTGTTTCGATTACTTCTGCTATAGTTAATGTCCAGATTACTTTCTGGTGTAGAACAAGGCTAATTCAAACAAAATCACACCTGCTCGAACATATAAACTCCAGGAGGAGAAATATTATGAAAATTCAAGAAATTATGAGTACAAAGGTGGAATCAATTTTACCCACGTCAACACTCAGGCGTGCAGCGCAAAAAATGAGTCAGTTGGACATCGGCTCCCTGCCTATTATTTCGGATGATGGTACCTTAGTCGGAATTATCACCGATCGGGATATTAGTTGTTTTGCCGTAGCAATGGGACATGATCCTAACTCAACAGAAATACAAAAAGTAATGACAAAAGAAGTGTTTACCTGTTTTGACGATCAGGACATCAGCGAAGCTGCCAACCTGATGGAAAAAAAACATATTCGCCGACTAACGGTAGTGAACCATGATAATAATGTTGTGGGTTTACTCTCTGTCGATGATTTGGCACGTAGTTCACATGATCTTGCTGGCGCAGTGCTCGAAGCCGCAACCCCCATCCATTGAGCATAGGTTAGATATAAAAAATAGGAGATAGAAAATGAAAATTCAGGAAATCATGAGTGCGAAAGTTCAAACCATATCGCCCGATGCCACAACAAAAGAGGCCGCTCGTTTAATGCATGACCAACATATCGGTTCCCTACCAGTAATCAGCGCTGAAGGTGAACTGCTTGGTATCATTACCGACCGAGATATCTGCTGCAAAGTGGTTGCGACTGGTCGTGATGCGGGCTGGACAAAGGTGAACGAAGTCATGCATAAAGATATCGCAACTTGCTTTGACGATCAGGAAATAGGTGATGCAGCTGAACTCATGACAAATCAGCACATCCGTCGATTAGCAATTTTGAGTCGTGATAATAGTATGACTGGTTTTTTATCCGTTGATGATCTGGCGCACGGTTCACATGACCTTGCCGGTAGCGTATTAGTAGCGACAAATCCGGTACATTAAAAATAAGCCGTTCTCTACCCCTGTTGCAGTTAACAGGGGTAGAGTAGTGATTCTTCTAAAGAAAAAAATCTACATTGATGATTTGGCTATTGTATTGAAAACCGTTCAGACCAGTTACCTTCAGGCATAAAGTCAGCTTGTTCTATCAAGTTGTTCGCCTCCTTTTCCATACCAAATTTCATTAAGATTTCACCTTTTAGCATCAAAGAATCCTTTTCATTTTTCGACAACCTGAGTGCATAATTAATTGCTTTGAGTGCCTGTTTGTTCTGGCCGGTAATGTGATATGCCATTGCAAGATTGTGATAGCCTTTCAGGTAATTAGGATCAAAATTAACAACTTGTTTAAAATGATCAATGGCATCCTGATATTGTCCTTTACGCGCATAGAGCACGCCAAGATCATCGTGGGCTTCGGCGTTATCAGGTTGCAGTACAATGGCTTGCTTTAGATCGTTTTCTGCTGCATTAAAGTTTCCACCCCAGATGTTGCGTACACCTCGTTTGGTATATGCTAGCGAACTGCTGGGATTACGTTGAATATAAGTGGTGAGATCCTGAATTCCCTGGGTTATTTTGCCCTCTCTTCCAAGTGACATACCCCGACCAAAGTACGCTTCATCCAGTGCGTCATTGATGGTTAATGCTGCAGTATAATCAGATGTTGCCAGTTCAAACTGATGCGTAATGAAATAGGCTTTACCTCGTTCAATATATAAAGATGGATCTTTTGAATTCTGTAATTTTTTACTGAGGATATTGATTTTCTGATAGATATCGCCACGCTCTATTCTTTCAGTAGAACCCACTGATTGTCGAATGCCTGCCTTGATGGCCATTTCTTCAGGTAAAGGTATTCCTTTAATAGGATTTATATGTGCGTCGACGATAACAGGAAGATGTTCAAAGCAGGACAAATATTCTTCACTGTTCATTGTTTGTATAATTTCTTTTTCGCTTGAATTAAAATCATCATCCATTAATGAGATTGAAACGGGTTCATTAAAAACTTTTCCTTGGCATGATTCATAGATTCGATAACCCGAAGCGTCGAATTGACGAAAACTATAAAATTCATCGTCGCTATAGTGGACATTGATTAAGGTTTGGATAGGGGCATTACGATATTCGGGTAAAAATGCGACTAAATAGTCATTCTTGAGTTTTTCTGCTTCGTCATAAACATAAACTTCTATTACATGAATCTGTTCCGGCTTATCGGTTTCCCATTGTATTCGTGATAAAATCTGGTCTGTGTCTGCTTTATAATATTCTATTTCACGGTAGAAATTGGGATTGTTGTGATAACCGCCACTTGTTTCTTTTGTCTCGACCTCGTGTTGCGAGAGTTGATATAGGTGGTAGGCATAGACGTTGGCGAAAAATATATTCCAGTTGTTTACATGTACTTTGTCAACTTTCATACTATTTGGTGTTGTGGCGGAATATACCATCGAGCCATATAAGCAGAAACAGAGTAGCCCAACGTATTTTAAGAATTGTACTTTTTTCATACCTTCTCCATTATTGCATTAGTAATTCATTATTTAGCTAATACTTCCCAAGCTCTTCTCATGTAATAAACGTCTGGAATGATAATTTATTCCCATTTTGGAAAATAAAGTTAAAAAAGCGGAATAAAATAGCAGTGAAAACGTTCTATATAGAACAACCATAAAAAAAAGTAATTATGTTCGGACAATCACGATACTTCAGACAATTTTTACAGAATAATTGGCGTGATTTATACCGTGTGGCTTACGTATGGACGCACGATAGCCAGCTGGCATCTGATCTTGTCCAGGAAACGATAACTCGATGTCTAAAGCATAGGCAAAAATTCGAGAATGAAAAGCAACTAAAGGTTTGGCTTTTTAAGGTAATGTCGAATTGCTGGCATGATCATTTTCGTCGACAAAAAAACAATGTCGAGCTCGATTCCGTTGATTTGTATTCGTCGACAAATTTGGAAGAAGAATATTACCGACTACAGGTAATGAAACACGTACAACAAGCGTTCGAAGTCCTTAAATCAGACTATCGAGAAGCACTATCACTGGTTGTTATTGAGGGAATGAGTTATGAGGATGTTTCGCAGGTGCTTGACATCCCAATCGGTACTGTAATGAGTCGAGTTTCACGTGCCCGTTCCAGATTAAAAGAGCTGATGAAAGATGTGCATCTTAACGATGAACTAGCCACAAATGTGTGGAGCATAAAATGAGTAAAGAAAATACCGTTTCATTTGAAGAACTTAACTACTTTATCGATGGCCAACTGACGCGTAGCGAACGAGCAAAAATACTGGACGCACTTAAAAAAGATGACGTGTTATCAAAATCCATGTGTGAGTTGCAACGCAACAATGAGTTTGTTCAACTGTCTTATAGCCATATCCCCGAGCCAGATCAAAATCCCTATCTAACAGCAACAAAGCGATCAGGACGTCAGTTATTCGCTATCGCAGCAAGCCTGTTAATACTGCTGAGTTCAACCATTAGTTGGCAATTACAAAGCTACCTGATGAATAATCAACAACCTAACATAATGGAATTAAGTCAGTTAGGAGATGCATTGCCAAAAAGTAATAAAGTCTTAATCCATGTTAGTGAGATGGATGACAAACGCATTAAAAAAGCACTGGATACGACCGAGGAATTGTTGACAAATAACAAACAGGTTCGGGTGGAGATTATTGCCAACACGAGTGGTCTGAGTCTGTTAAGAAAAAATTCACCTTATGCGGCACGCATTAGTTCATTGTCAAACCAATATTCGAATGTCAAATTCAAAGCTTGTGGAATAGCGATGCAGGCAGCAAAACTTAAAGAAGGTAAGGAAATCAATTTATTACCCGAGGCTGAAAAAGTCCCCGCTGCACTGGATGAAATATTGCATCACCTTAAAGAAAACTGGGCTTATTTCAAGGCATAGTTTGAGCCTCTCGTCATACCGGACTTGTTGCGGAATCCAGAATGCCCGTCATTACTATTGGTTATTGTGTTGGACGTCCTGTCCTAATGTAACTATTGGAAAAGGTAGGCATGGAGAGCTATTGGTGCTTTATGCTCCAGTGACTCCTGGCCTTTAACTAGCAAGGAGGACCATGGTGGATTATTTGAAATGGTAATATTACTCAGACTGACCAATGAGCAGCCTGATACCTAATTAGGACTTAAAGAGTAGAGTAATTATCTTTCAGTACCGATAAGGTGTTCTTTTTGATTCTTTGTATATCATTGTCCTTCACTATTTATTTCGAGCCTTGTTATTTCGGTCCAGGCTATTCAAACTAAAGTACCGCACAACATACTTCTCTAACTCAACCAGAAATAATACAGAGGAGGAGATCAGCAGGATACGTAACCATATAGTGAAGTCGATTGCTGTGGTGCCAAACAAGGACTGCAGTGGCGCAAGGTAGGTAAAACCTAGCTGGAAGATGATGAGTATGCCGATAGCAATCAGCACATAACGGTTGCCTGTTAATCCCGCCCGGTTAAATACCGAGGCGGTGATATAGCGAGAATTGAACAAATAAAAAATCTCGAACATCACCAGAGTGTTTACAGCAACCGTTCGTGCATGTTCGATACTTACACCTTGCTCCATCTCCCACAGAAAAAGCCCGAATGTTCCGCCCATTAAAATAACGGATACAAACGCCACGCGCCAGATAAGATGATTTGTAAGCATCGGTTCATGGGCATCGCGTGGTGGGCGCTGCATTACATTCTGTTCAGGCGGTTCAAATGCCAGTGACAATGCCAGGGTAACAGCCGTCACCATATTCACCCAGAGTATCTGCACGGGTGTTAACGGCAGCTGGTGAAAACCAAACAGGATGGCGGCAAGGATAATCAGTGCCTCACCACCATTGGTCGGTAAAATGAAGAGGATGGCCTTCTTTAGGTTGTCGTAAACCGTGCGGCCTTCTTCAACAGCATGAGCAATTGATGCAAAATTATCATCGGCTAGTACCATTTCTGCGGCTTCCTTGGCCGCTTCTGTGCCGTTTTGGCCCATGGCAGTACCGACGTCAGCACGTTTCAAGGCCGGCGCATCATTTACGCCATCACCCGTCATCGCCACAATCAAACCATGTTCCTGCAACAGTCTTACTAACAGTAGTTTATGCTCAGGATTGACACGAGCATACACATCAACATCGAGCACTCGCTGCCGCAACTCATCCTCACTCAATAATTCAAGTTCCTGCCCGGTGAGCACATCGTCGGTATTATCGAGTTTCAGCTGCCAGGCGATGGTTCGCGCTGTGGCACCGTGATCGCCTGTGATCATCTTCACCGAGATGCCTGCCTTATTACAGACTTGCACTGCCTCAATAGCTTCCTCTCGAGGGGGATCGATCAAACCAAACAGTCCCAGCATAATCAGATCATTTTCTACATCACTAAACTTTAGCTCCGTCGTTTCATGGCTTACTGGTTTGAAGGCAATGGCCAATACTCGTTGACCTTGCTGAGCCATTTCTTCAATACGGGTCAACCAGTAAGTTTTATCCATAGGTTGATTGCCATCAAAAGTCCTCTGATAAGCACACATCTCCAATACATTTTCAGGAGCGCCTTTGAGAAAGATAAAGTCATCACCGGTGTGACTGTGATGAAGCGTCGCCATAAAACGATGCTCGGATTCAAAAGGGATGAGGTCGGTGCGTGGGTATTGTTTCGCTTCAGCCTCAATATCCACTCCGGCCTTTAAACCCGATATTAACAACGCCCCTTCCATCGGATCACCATGGACAAACCATTCACTGTTTCTTTGTTCTAGCGACGCATCATTGCAAAGCACCGCAGCACGAACTACCTCCAGCAGGAGGGGGCGTTCCTCCGGAAGCACGTCTCTGTTCGCCAGAGAAATTGCACCGTGGGGATCATAGCCGGTGCCACCTAGCTCAAACAGATTGATGGCGGTGGTAATTGTACGCACGGTCATTTCGTTACGGGTCAGGGTGCCGGTTTTGTCCGAACAAATCACCGATACCGCCCCCAATGTCTCAACGGCAGGTAATTTGCGGATAATGGCATTACGTCGGGCCATACGTTGTACACCGATAGCCAGGGTGATAGTCATAATGGCGGGTAATCCTTCGGGGATCGCTGCCACTGCCAGGCTTACTGCGGCAAGAAACATATCAGTGACCGCATAATCCCGAACCAGTGAGCCAAAGGTAAAGGTAATAATGGCAATACCCAGAATGGCTGCCGTAAGCCAGCGGCCAAACTGGGCCATTTGACGTAGTAGCGGGGTCGTCACTGACTCCACTTCCGAAACCAGTGTACTGATGCGACCAATCTCGGTTTGTGCGCCGGTTGCCACCACCACGCCGGTACCCTGGCCATGAGTAACGAGGGTGCCCGAATAAGTCATGCAGCGGCGATCGCCGATCACACTATCCTGCGCGATGGGATCAGTGATCTTTTCTACCGCCATTGACTCACCTGTCAGTACCGACTCCTGAATTTGCAGCCCTTTGACACGGAACAAGCGCAGGTCCGCAGGTACCTTGTCACCTGATTGCAACAAGACGATATCACCAGGCATCAGGTCTTCAGCACGGATCGTCGTTTGTCGGCCATCACGCATCACCAGTGCATTAGGAGAAAGCATCTGCCGTATTGCTCTCAAAGCATTCTCGGCTTTACCCTCCTGCACAAAGCCGATCAGTGCGTTAAGAAAAACCACACCCAGGATCACGCTGGCATCTACCCAGTGCCCCAACATGGCGGTGACGGCGCTCGCAGCAATCAATACATAGATCAACACATTATGGAACTGGTAAAAAAACCGTATCAGTGGGCCACGCGTCTTTGGTTCGGCAAGTCGATTCGGCCCGTATTGGGTATGTCTGCTCGTTACTTCTTCTCTTGATAGACCCTCTGGGGATGTAGCGAGTGATTCCAGCACGGCTTGAATGTTTTCGCTATGCCAACTTTTTGAGGTCGAAACCGGCTCAGCTGACGGACCATTTAGCTTTCTGAATGCTTTAAGTGACTTACGTGTAACCACAACACCCACAACAGCCAAAATGAGCAGTGTAGCAAGGACGATCAACCATTCGATGACCGTAACATCAAATCTCCATGTAAGATCGTCATTCATCGGTGCACCTTTTTTTGATGTGATTTAACTTAACATTACAAACCACTCTGGAATGTATGTGGGGTTCTTCGTAGTTTAAGTTTGTCAGGTTGCTGAAACTGAAATGCCATATAACCAGCACCCATTAGATTAACAAGCCTGCTATAAACATGTATTGATCAGTGTCATGTCTTTCTACTGATAAGACAGTATGTTATTCCTAATGCCTGGACAACCGCTGCCGTGCCAACCACAATCGGGTGTTATTTTCTCAAAATCTAAAATTATAATTTTACGGGAAATTACCATTCGCTCGGTTGCAACAACTAATCTGACCAGTATTAACGTCAGTTTTGAGATAGAGCGTAATATGGATAAATATTTCTATCGGAATTAAAACCGTAAGGAAGGCACCAAATGTTGCCAGGATGTCGCCAATACTTAAAAGCAAAAATGGTGGCTCAATGAGGCGCTGATACAAAACATATATGACGTTGCCAATACCCCAGACAATGACGGCAACCATTAATACCACCAGTTTTTTTATTGCCGCGTGTATTATCTTGTGGAGAAATCCCATAAACGGATCTTCTTCCTTATTTACCAGTTCATGGCCATGTTCACCAAATAGCTCTTTTTCGTTGTATTTATTCATATAAATAGATCATTCTTTAGCAAAGATATTTTATTGCTCATACCATAATTTAGTATAGTTAAATGATAGTGCTAGCGGGCTGCTGATTTACTTTAAAACTTAGTTTGGTACACTATTGACTTAATGAATCAATAATTGACTAACCAATCACAATGATAGCTTAATATCATCACGTGACGTAGCTACATATTTACTAATTATAAATAGTAAAAATTCTAATGGAAAACCTGTTTTCATCAATTGACTATAAAGATCCCATATGGATTGCCGTTGCCTTTGCCTTTGGATTGGTAGGCCGTTCTGTTGGTTTACCACCCCTGGTAGGATTTTTAGTGGCAGGTTTCACTCTTAACTATCTTGGAGCAGAAGGGGGGGAATTCCTCAACGAAATGGCCGATCTGGGTGTTACTCTCCTGCTGTTTACGGTTGGGCTGAAACTCCGGGTTAGAGAATTACTTCGTACCGAAGTATGGGGTGTTACTGTAATTCATATGATTATCGTTAGCGCGATATCTACCATGAGCGTACTTTTTGCCAGGGAAATAGGCTTGCCGTTATTTAGGGATCTGGACCTGGTTAGTGCCTTATTGCTAGGTTTTGGTTTGTCCTTCTCCAGTACCGTTTTTGTTGTGAAAATTCTTGAAGATCGTGGTGAGTTTTTGTCTCAGTATGGTCGTCTTGCAATCGGTATTTTGATAATTCAGGATCTCGCTGCCGTTATATTTATAGGTATCTCCGATGCAAAAGTTCCATCAACATGGGCGGCCCTGCTGTTAACATTCATAATTATTGGACGCCCAGTTTTAATCAAATTATTAATCAAAGTAGGGCATGGCGAACTACTGGTTCTTTATGGTTTGGTACTCGCTTTGGGGGGAGCGGCATTATTTACTGCCGTGGATCTAAAAGCCGACCTTGGGGCGCTTGTTTTCGGAGTCTTACTAGCAAATCATCCAAAAGCAGAAGAAATGGCAAAAGCACTGTTTAGCATTAAGGAACTTTTTCTGGTTGGGTTTTTCCTTAGTATTGGTATGGCAGGCGAATTACCGAACTTTGAAATAATGATCGCAGTCTCCGTGTTAGCAATTGCTCTTTTATTTAAATCCGGATTATTCTTTCTGTTGCTAACACGATTTAGAGTGCGCGCGCGTTCAGCTGCGGTCACATCGCTGATATTGGGAAACTACAGCGAGTTCGGCCTTATTGTTGTGGTTATAGCAAAGACTCAGGGCTGGCTCGCGCCGGAGTGGTTGGTGGCAATGGCCGTTGTAGTTGCCTGTTCATTTGTTCTTTCGTCGATATTTAACAACTATTCTGATGAAATCTATGTTCGCTATCGTGAATATTTAAGAAAATTTCAAACTTCAATGCGTTTAAAAGGCGATGAAGATATTGATTTAAGAGGTGTGCGGGTACTGGTTTGTGGTATGGGACGTGTTGGTATTGGTGCATACGATCATTTAATACTAGAGGGCGAAGAAAATGTACTCGGTCTTGATTTTGATGAGCAGGTTGTCGAACAACAATCCAGAGAAGGAAGAAAGGTTTGCCTTACCAATGCCAGTAGTCCTGACCTCTGGTCCCGCCTGGATGTAAACAGTAATGAAATTGAATGGGTGTTACTCTGCGCCCCAAATTTACATACGAATATCGTTACTGCACGATTGGCCCGCTCCTGGGGTTTTAAAGGGTATATTACTGCGGCAGTTCGATACCCTGACGAAAAAGTGACTTTAATGGATGCTGGTGTCGATGCAGTGTTTAACATCTATGCCGAGGCTGGTGCAGGGCTTGCACAAAGTGGGCAGGAATTTAATGCGACCACTGAGGTAAACTAAGTAGCATTGTGTACTCAATTTATCTGATTAATGTTAAATCTTCAATTCTTTGTATTATTCTTAAGTACTTTTATAAAAATCTTTGACTCAAATTAGACTTTGAGACCTAAATTACGCTGATAATTTTAGATAGTTTTGTGATAGATATACAGGCTTTATTAATAAGACATCAGTAGAATCTTACATCTAAATTGCAGCTTAGATACTGTATCAATTTATACTTTTTCGGGAGCACAGTAGATGAAAGATCGCTTAAGTTATTTGCTTGTAGTAATGGTACTTTTGGCCGGTGTCACTGCTTGTGGTGGTGGTTCAAGTCCACCAGCGGAAACTGTTAGTCCAATCGATTGCGGCGCTGGTGTCATTTTTGACACAGGTGGCACGAATGGTTATGGCTATCAACTGGCAGTGAATGCCGCTGCAGTCACTTTGCCCACAGATATGGCTTTTGTCCCCGGTTCGAGCAATGCCGCTCTGGTTATATCACAAAGTGGAAGTGTCTATTATTTCAATGGTGGTTGCGATCCAGTTAACAGCCTGATGCTTGGCGATGTCGGGATCACTGTCATTCCCCCGGGTGGAGAACAGGGTCTGCTTAATCTGGAGTTCCATACCAACTACGCGAGCAATGGTTACGTATTTTTTTATCACACCTCGGTTTCCAGTGACACCAACTCTATATCACGTGCCACCTTATCTTTTAATGGTAATGGTGAAATGGTCCTGGGTGACGCAGTCAGGATCATAGACTTCAAAAAAAATACTTCAGCTAGCAACCATAATGGTGGTGGTATGGTGTTTGCTCCTGATGGGACCTTATTGGCATCAGTGGGGGATGGTGGTAGCGGTGGCGCCAGTAATAGCCAGCTGAATACCAACCTGCTCGGTGTTGTGGTGCGCATCAATCCCAGTCTGCTCGCGGCAGTTGGTGGTTATTCCATTCCCACCAGTGGCAATATGTTTGCTGCTAGCAATACACAATGTTCGGATGTGGTCACAAGCGCCACGCCATGTCCTGAAATCCTCGCTATGGGATTGCGCAATCCCTTTCGTATGTCAATGGCAGGAAATATTGTTTACCTTGGCGATGTCGGTACGGCTGTTGAGGAGATTAACAGTTTTGATTATACCGCCGTTGATATAGTCAGCCCGGTCAATTTCGGTTGGAATACACATGATGGTTACGTTAGTTCATCAAGTATTCCCGGGTATCGCAACCCCATTGTCTATTACAATCGCAATGACAGTATTGCTGATGCCTTCCGTGCCGAAGACCCGCAAGGCAGCCAGACAGGTGCGGCCAGTGTTATGATTGGTGATATCTACAGCGGTTCACGCTACGATGGTGAACTGAATAATAAATTATTCTTTGCCGAGTTTTATGATGGCTTTATGCGTGCGGTGGGTGTTGATAGTAATGGCGACATCACAGATACCGATGGCGTACCAGGTGGGCACATCATCCACCATGGTCAGATTTCTAGCATGATTGAAGGCCCGGATGGTTATCTATATTTCACAACCCTGTATGGCCCGGCTATGGTTTATCGTTTGCTGAAGCCGTAAATAATTGCTGTTCTTTAGTTATATTACCTCGCGTTATATTTTACGCATAAAAACTAAAAAAATGTCGGTTGATTGGAAACTGTTTAGCATGACTCATTCGTTTTCAAAATTTTATTATTGTGTTTGATAAGTTATTAGCTTAACAACTTAGTATGTATTTGAATAACCTAGCACTAATGCGCGATTATGTGAATTTCTTATTATATGGATTGCGATTAACAAGATAACACCCTTCCATTCCATGGATGGAAATGCGGCAGGAAGAGGAAATGGCGCAGTAGCTATACAATTACAGGAAGAAAGGTGCCAGGATGGTCATTAACCGTTTTTTAACATCACATCCTGTTTTTGTTCGCATCTTCTCTTATTATAATACGTGAATTCAACTTGCTAGTGCAACCGTTGGTTTAATCCCAAAAAATACCTCATTTGGTGTTTTAAGTCCAAGGCATTTTCTGGGTCTGTTATTGAGTTTATTCATTACACGTTCTATTTGTTTATTGGTAATGGTTGTGAAGTCATGCTTCTTTGGGAAATATTGACGTATTAAACCATTAGTGTTTTCATTCAGTCCG
>Ga0316205_10004184_pt1 | contig 12836 bp, 12 predicted proteins | sample 3monthpyrite_MG_FD_204941 | JGI IMG/M metagenome (GOLD analysis project Ga0316205, IMG submission 204941) | Microbial mat bacterial communities from mineral coupon in-situ incubated in ocean water Damariscotta River, Maine, United States -... | ecosystem: Environmental > Aquatic > Marine >... | reverse complement strand
TAATGGAAGACTATATACTTAGCAATAAAAACTCTCTAAATACGCCTTACGCCTACCTTGAAATTATGAATATTTGGCAAAAAGGTGGTTTCTCTGAGAAATTAAACTTTACAATAAATAGGTTTTATACTGCTTATAATCCTAGTAGTACATACTGGAGCAATAATGTATCTAAGGCAGAGCTAAGGTTGTCCATCAAACAATCCTTGAAAAAACATATCCTCCAAATGACAACTCATTTTCACAAGAGATACCAGAAAACTGGAAAAAATAAGGATTTCAGAGTAGCAGAACAATGGTATTTACGTTATCTAGAGCACTATAAGGATCACGTAAACAAGGACAATGTCAATTACTTATATGCTGAACTTTTGTCTTCGGCTAACAAAGAAGCTAAAGGACTACCCTACTACGAAAAATCAGCATACGATAATAAAATCATACTCGACAAAAATTCCGCATACGCAACAATTATTACCACTGATAAATTGGTAGAGAAATATAAAGGTACTATCGAAAGAAAAAATCGCTACCTTTCAAAACATATTGAGTATTCAAATAGATTTATCCAATTATATCCCAATGATAAGCGTTCATTTAAAATACAGCTTCATGCTGCAGAACTAGCACTTGCGAATAAAAAATATACTGAAGCTATCAGCTTATCAAATCAACAAATTAACTCAAAATCCACTAAAGATCAGATACGAATTAATATTATCGCAGCACAAGCATTTTTCAATCTTAAAAATTATCAGCGAGCTGAAGAAATATACACTTCCATATTACCTAGCATCATTAAAAATACTCGAAATCATGCTAATCTTGCAGATAATATTGCTCTTGCGATTTACAAACAGGGAGAAACAGCAAAAAAATCAAATAAACTAGTAGCGGCTGCTGAACATTTTAAAAGAGCGTCTTATATCGTTCCGCAATCCAAACACTCACCCACCGGACTATATGACTCGATTGCCATACTTATGAAGCTCAAAGACTGGCATGATGTAATTAAAACAATCACTATATTTAAAAAATTGTATCCAAAGCATAAATACACTAACAACATCACTAAAAATCTTTCAATCGCGTATTTAAATACAAACCAAGATATAAAAGCCGCAAATGAATATGAGAATTTATCTAACATCGACTCAAATTCAGAGGTTAAGAAAATTTCTCTTTTACAAGCAGCTAAATTATACGAACAAAAAAACAACTATATTTCAGCTATAAGATCCTATGCTAAATATACAAGTAAATATAAAACACCTTATACCCAATATTTAGAATCAATGAATAAACTAGCAACTCTATACAAACAAACAAATCAGCCTAAAAAAGAGTTTTTATCACTAAAAACAATCATTAAAGAAGACCAAAATATAGCCAAAAAACATAAAACAAGTAGAACTAATTATATAGCATCTAATTCATATTTATTATTAGCAACTAAAGCTGAGAATAGATACAAAAAACAAAGCCTAACTAGACCACTTAAGAAAAACCTTAAAAAGAATAAAAAGCATATGCAATCAACCATAAAATTATACGGAAAAGCATCTTCTTATAAACTATCAGAACCAACGTCACAAGCAACCTATTCGATTGCCGACATATATTTAGACTTTAGCAAGGCGCTCCTAAACTCTGAGCTTCCTCCAGGATTATCTAATACAGAGAAAGAACAGTACAAAATTTTACTTGAAGATAAAGCCTTTCCTTTTGAAGAAAAATCCATAGAGTTCCATGAGATAAACATGACCCAAACAAAGAATAATATTTATAACCATTGGATAAAAATGAGCAAGCAAAAGCTAATAGAGCTTTATCCGGTACGCTACAATCGAGATTTTAAAATAGATGGGTATGTCAATGTATTGCATTAATCACACGAAGTTACTACACCTTAAGTTATTACTTCTCGCTTCTACGCTGTTATTAAGCTCATGCGCTGGCTCTCTCGTAAACGATAATACAAATGATACTTCAGCTAATACCAGCCAAGAAAATATTAAATCTATCTCCGTTGAAGAGCTTAAAAAGTATAAAACAGCCTTATACGCAATGCGAGATGGCCAATTAGAAACAGCCAAGACGTTACTCGAAGAAGTAATACTAGAACATCCGAAAATTGCAGGGCCCTATGCAAACTTAGGGATCATTTACTATAAACAAGGAGATTATGATAAGTCTCTTGAAAACCTACTAACCGCTATTAAGTTAAACCCTAATAATGCCTATGCTCACAATACAATTGCAGCCATTTATCTACATAAAGGAAAGTTTTCATTATCAGAAAAACATCTTTTAGAGGCTGTTAGCAAAAAACAAGACTATGCTAAAGCTCATTATAATTTAGCGCTACTTTATGATATATATTTCCATAAAATACGCGATTCAGTTTATTATTATAAAAAATATCTCGTTATTATTAACAATAAAGGCATAACGGATAAAAAAACCGTAGATTGGGTTGAGCAACTAAACAATTCACTTAAAAAAGGATAATGACTATGGTAATTCGTAATTATATAAAAATCGTTTTATGCATACTTCTTTCTTTTGCCACCTACAATGTAGCGTTTTCAGAAGTTGAAATAAAAATGGATACCACAACAATAAAAGGTAATACCGAGTTACCAAAAATCATCTATATTGTTCCATGGAAAGAATCTAAACAATATAGGAATAAAGAGCAGTTATTGGTAATACATAGCTTATACGGGGATCTCTTTGATCCAGTATTACCTAGCAATTAATTTTTCAGCATAGATCTAATATTAATGATGATAACTATCGGCCAGAAACTGTCACGTAATTGAAATATAATAAATGTAATTATGCTTGAAAGTGGACATTTAACGCCACAAATAACGCTTTCGACGATCACTGTTTATTTGTTTCGCTAGATTTTTCACTACTATAGAAGCATTTCGTTTGTTAAACATTTAATATCTGGCATATAAAGGCCGGCCTCAGGATTTGCAACCTTTCCCTCCACCACCATCCTTCTATAAGCTGATACTTCGTTTGTGTTTCTGGCACCATCTATCAATTTCCCAGAAAAACCAAGAGGACAATATTTCAAATTTTCCGTAGGTATTCGCATGGTCGCATTAACATTGGATATTATGCTAATAAGATCAAGAGTGCTTCGTTTGGGTTTCTGTAAATAGGTTCCGGCTCTCAACATAAGGACACCAGAAATAGATTTTAGCTGACTCTTACTAAACCTTTCAATTAGACGGTCTCTAATATGATATGGATCTTGGTGCTCCCCTATACCTATGCAAACAAAACCTGACATTTCTCGATCGTATTTTTTAAGCTGACTTGATGCGCTTTTAATCCTGCCTTCAGTTCTAATAACTTCCTTAATACTACGAGGGCAAAAAATATAAACTGACTTATGATCAAGGAAATTTTTTTTAATAACATTTTCTGGATCTATGAAAATATTAAATTTATCAAATGAACCTTTTATAGATTGCTCTGTATAATTCCTCAATCCAACTTTTAATGACTCAACAATATTTTGTATTTCTGGAAGATATTCAAAGCACTTAATAACTATTGATATTTGAGGATAAAACAATCTATCTTCTAAAACTAACTTATTAATACTATCAAGTAACTTTCCTGAATATTTGGCAAATTCTATCTCACATTCTGACTCAACTAATAATTTACCTTCAACTGGATATTCTTTACTCCCGATATTAAGCGAAAAATCTGGCGAAGACTCCGCTGTCTGTAAGTGAAACCTACTAACTACTCCTTCCTCCCCTCTTTCAAACATAGCCGCACAGCGTATTACATGCCATGTAGGGGCACATGTATTTGTGGATTTTAAGTCGTTTAGTATTGTTTTGAAACCAGGCTTATGTTCAATAAGATAAATATCCTCAGCCAAGGCATTTAGTTCTAAATATGCGTTAGCTCCATTGTTAGTCCAGCGCTGGATAATAGGATTATTTGTTGCCCCTCTTCGAATTCGCTTTTTCAACCAATTTTCACCCAATACTTTGACTAAGTACTCATGGTTCTTTCTCGTTTTATTCTTACTGAATTCACATGGCAAGTCATCCTGCCACCAAGTAATCCAATTAGATTCAATCATAATGTATTCACTCAAAAAATCTAACGTTTAAGTTAACGGGCGCGGGTCATTTTCCGCGTCCGTGTAGAGCGCCTTGCTATGTGTTTTTTGTAGCACTGATTATCTTGCTCATAATAACTGACTGCACATTTGGGTGAAATTCCTCATACATAGTGTTGAGACGAACATTGTTTTTTTCTTTTGGCTTTTGAATTGTAAACCTTTCAGTATTAACCCATTCAATATTTCTTCCTGCACTTACTAGCTTTTTGGTTTCTTTATCTGTCAGAAGAAGCTTATGATCTGCAACAAACCCTATTGCCTTTATATGTATATCTTTACTACTCGGAGGACAAGATTTTATATAAATAATGTCACCAACTTTCAGGGAAGAAATATATTGTAATAACTCTGGCGCATCAGATTCACCCCAACCTGGTCCAGCAATAGAGTTATCTATAAATTGTTGACTTACATCTTCATCGTAATATGCACCAATAGCGTAAATTGCCATTTGATTTCCTATGGAGTTTGTATAGTGAATAAGTATTCTAAAAATTTAGGGCAACGCCCTCACGGCGCCTGTTTCAAACGGTGGGTGTACCACCAATGATAAAACAAGAACTAGCACATGAAGTGCCGCAAGGAATAAAACTTTGGGTTTTACAACCCATTGTAGAGCTTTTGTATTGTTTAGTTTCTTCATCGGAATATCCTCCTTCTTCGTCATATTCGAAGTTTTTTGTGCTTGATTGCACTCATAAGTTGGCACCGAGTGAAGACGCTGCTCCAGAACTTCCGCTCCCCTAAGTTTTGAATATATATTTACTCCTGATTGTTTATATTATTATTTACACATAACGTTTTGTTAAAAGGCGCGACGCCAGGAGCGTCCTTTTTGAACAACTTGTTAGAGATTTATTTGACGCATAACGTTAGACCCAATCCTACCCATGCGAATAGAATAACCAATGGAAGTCCAAGATTTAATTTACCTCTTACAACATGCTTGCCTTTACTTAACCCCAAATAATCCTCGTTTAACCTGAAATTATGACTTTTATCATGTTGAAACTCTTTCATTTCTTTTAGTGGGCTATAAATATCTTCACCCCGTTCAGCTTGTAAAATTTTAGCTTGCCAGTAAAAAACCAACTCCCCACGCTTATTAATTATTGGGATGAAAGTAATTAGGGTCAAACCTTACAATTTACAACAAGTAATACAAAAATGTGAAATATAAGGTTTGACCCCATACATTTTTTGTACATTTTTTGTAAGCTAACGTTAAAGCTCAGACGCGCCGTTTTTTTGCGTCGGCTGTAGAGTCTTGTAGATCTGTATTAGGAAATCCCTTTAGCCAATCAGTGTAATTGGCGGCATCAGGCATCAAGCCGATCTCATGCAATTCAGTGAAATCTACAGCATGTATTTTCTCTTCCTTTACTTTTGCTATTTTCTTATATTTATCTCGGATGTGTTTGCCATGAGCGGTTAAATCGCAAACAAGGAGTTCGCTAAAGAAAATTACATCATCATTTAGGTTATGAAGGGATTCAATTGCGTCAGAATATTCAGTACTTATATGGCCACCATCATAAGGTATACCAAAATAAAAAGCTGGCAATTGTTTCTGCCCATCTTTATCCAAATTACGGAACCTATCAATAAGTATATTCCGCTTTTGAATCACATCAGCTAATGATGCGATTACTCCGTCCAGTGTTGATACCAATGCTAGTGGCCTACCTGATGCGCTGATCTCTTCATACATAAGTGATCTCAGCATATCTATTGGTACAACCGGTGCATTTAATGTTCTAAAATCGGCTTGGAATTCAAAAGGAAGGTCAGCTGATTGTTGTCCTGCATCTTTCTTTTGCTTGAATTCCTTTAGAGCTTTTTTTGTAGCAATGTAAGTATCATAAATTTCCTTAGTGAACTGATTTTTTAACGCTAATCCAGAATTACAAATATTAAAAGCTGCCATGATTGCTGCATTGGTACTTCTTATCTCTTTGAGAATTGTCTCTCGCTGTTTGGCTCGTTCAGCTATACGCTGTGCAGCCATTGCACCAGCGAAGGCACCAGCTAATGCTCCTGATAAAGAGGCAGTGAAATTTGAGTTTAGGAAGGCACTAATGTTTTCCCAATTAAATAGATAATACATAAATTTTCCAAATTTAATATCGTTAGATGATGGAATGGTTCTGCCAATAGTTACACTATGTAGCGTTTAAGCTCAGTTGACGCTAAATGCAGAGCGAACATGGGGTCAGAACACAAATTTCTCTAATGTTGCAATATCTGTGTTCTGAGCCCATTTTTTTCCTTTGTTAGGCAAACACATCCTTTTAATCTTCTTGATCTTCCGGATAAGGAATAGACTCAACAGCTACCCACCCTTCGCGTTCAGGCGCATTCTGACCAGTTCGCTTGCCGCCGCTTTCTGTAGAGATAACCTTAGCCCCCCTATGTATAAACCCACGAATAACGGACTTCCGCGGATGATCTTTATCTTCCTTTGCAGCACTTACAATTGCCGTAAAACTCTCTGTGTCAGACTTGGCTCCAAGTTTAGGTCCTAACCAACGATCCAAAATTTCAGTTGAAACGTTATGTCTTGATCCATGATGAGGGACTTGAATACGATCGATTCCAGGGAGGGTCAGCCCAACATGCGGGGCAAAATCAGCAGCCTCGTTAAGAGCTGCACGTCCTGCATCTCCAGTTAATAAAACTCTCTTTCCACATAAATTCGCATATTGAACAACACTCATGTTATTTTCAGGACTAGTATCATCCTCTGGAAAATACTCATCACCCCATGCAGCTCTGATAAAATTAATAGCTTTTTTCACCCATGTGCCTGCGGCTTCTGCTAGAGTTTGTTCAGCCTCTTTTGTTGCTTCAGGTGTTTTTTCAGATTCAACGATCAGATCCAAATAACGAACTTTTGACGGAGTCAACACATGGAAATTTCCGATCATCGCACCTTGAAAAGGCTCCCTTATAGTAACTCCATTTTCTATCGCCAAGTCTTCTAAGGCTGCTATATTAGGATAGATTTCCTTTAGGCGTTTAGCTAGGTTTTCAACTGAAGTAAATCGGCTAAAACGATCAATTAACTCACCAGCATATAGCCAAGGCCTAAGCATCCATAACTCACCGATATCATATTCATCGAATAGTTTTCTAAGCCCTCCTGCATGATCCCCATCAGGATGTGTAACTATCACTGCATCAATATACTTTGGCGAGTCGTAATATTTATTTATATGCTTAATTACTAAATCGCCGGTATCCTGAAAACCACCATCAGTAACATGAATTCTTGAGGTTCCATTTATCGAATAACGTATAGGAATTGCGTCTCCACTCTTCTTCGACTCTACATCTAGAAAATCAATTTCAAAGAAATCATCCATAAGTCAACCCTTTTTCTGCGCATTATTCACGCGCCTATTTATATAATTTGTTTGTTTCCGGTATGAGAAAAGAAAAAGAAACAATAAACCAACAACTAAAAATTCTGTTGACCACTTGTTAACGCTTGGGAAGTTAGTCGTTATTGTTTCAAAACCCTTCAATAGCGCTAGACATAAAAATAATGAACAAAATGTTCTGTACATATTGTTTGCTTCAGACATAACCTCTAAAAGCTTGTCCTCCTTGGACGCATTAACGAAGTCTTTGTACTCACTAAAGCGGATAAATTTAGTCCATTTAAGTAACGGCTCAATCAGGATAGAACCAATTCTGCTAATTATTAAGCCAACGAAATAGTACAAAAACACACCTATCACAATATCCTTTTGGATAAAGCTATATTTTGTTAAAGAGTCTGAAATGGCCACGAATACAATACCTGGAAGCAGGTAGTTAAATATGTTGTATGAAGATAGCTTATCAAGTAAATCTTTCATGGAACCTCTACTGGTACTCTTCGTTTTCAGCCTAACATTGATTTGGCTTCACGTCGCATTTTACGATAAAATGCGGCGTGCCACCTGTTACGTAAATTCAGGGATATTACGTACACGTTTTGTTTTTTATTAATTTCTACATTGTGTCACATGAAGGCACAATATTGAATGACCGCTTTGAATAGTTTGTACTTCTATATAAGAATTTTCTAACGGACTGTAATGGGTCGATAGCTGAGCCTTATTCTAAACAACTTTTACAAATCATAAACAATCTTAACTTTATCGTCGCCTTTTAAATCAACGGTGATCGGGGTCAAACCTTACAATTCACATCAAGAAATACTCAAATGTGAAATGTAAGGTTTGACCCCGTGCATTATTTCACTAAAATCGTTTTATGCCTATTTCTTTCTTTTGCCAACTACAATGTAGCGCTTTCAGAAGTTGAAATAAAAATGGATACAACTACGATAAAAGGTAATACTGAGTTACCAAAGATAATCTATATTGTTCCTTGGAAAGAATCTAAACAATACAAAAATAAAGAGCAGTTATTGGTAATACATAGCTTATACGGAGATCTATTTGATCCAGTATTACCTAGTAATTAATTTCAAAATAAATCTCTTACTGTTGATGGCTGCAATCGGCCAAGAAGCTGACGTACAAATAAATTTATAATACTTCCGCTACGGTGGATAAGCGGACATAAAAGTATATTCTCTATAGCTGTAATTAAAACTTTTGCGTGGACTTATCTAGTTCGAAAAATGTTAGATCTCAGAGGCAGCTTTTCAGTGCGGTTTCAACCGGTCAACGCAACACATTGATAAAATCTTCATTGGGTAGAATTCAGCCAATAGCTGACATTTAGCTCTTAGCATCACCATCACCTATATGATTACCCTCTATCAGGCCTCATCATGGTTGCTTAAGGGTATATTACGAATAGCTTAAACAAAGTTGAACTGTTGATTGCAGTTCGAATAATTTAATTTTCACATTAGATATTTCTATCGAGAAAAAAGTATAATAATAAGGATTACAGTGTTTTATGAGTATTCTGGTAATGTATTTACTAAAGTATTCCTTGAAAAGGCCGTTGTATATATAAACGATTTATTCATATCTTGTTTCAGGGGCTTTATGGGAAAAAATAAGAAAAATGATGAACTTTCTGTACCTGATACATTGCCTGATGATGGATTGTTGTTAGGTTGGTCTCTTGAGCATGAGCATCGTAAACCCCCTATTGGTTTCGCATATAGTAAGCATGCAAAGGACAAACCTCCAGCATACCTAGAACCAATTCTTTATAAAGGAAATGGACACCTTATGACCATTGCTTCTACCGGTTCCGGTAAAGGTATCAGTTGTATTATTCCAACATTGTTACGCTATCAAGGGCCGATTATTGTTATTGATCCCAAAGGTGAGAATGTCGCTGTTACTTCTCGGCGTAGAAAAGAAATGGGGCATAAAGTTATTGTTCTTGATCCCTTTGAAATCAGTGACTACAGTGGTGACAGGTTGAACCCGCTTGACCTTGTAGATAAAAATTCACCTTATTGTGTAGAAGATGCCGCTACACTCGCTGAGTTATCGATGGCTCAACGTCCACATGTCCCTGATCCTTTCTGGGAAGAGAGAGCGAGGCAACTGATAACCTGTCTGATACTGCATGTTGCGCTGGCTAGACCCCCTGTCTTAAGAACACTATCTGAAGTTAGGTATCTCCTTAATCAGAGTTCTGAAGATATGGCATTTACCGTGAAAGAGATGCGGAAAGTTGGTCATCCAGAACTGAGTCAAATGGCTAGTGTGTTCCAGGCTGAACCTAAAGTTTTAAGTTCTATAATAGCGACGGCACAATCTCATTTTGAATGTTTTAGGGGCCAAGCTACGGAAACAACAATTTCAGGTTCAACATTTTCTCTGGATGATATAACCACGGGCGAATCAATTTCGATCTATATTGTTATTCCTCCTGATAAACTTGAAACACATGCGCAACTGTTGCGGTTATGGATTGGTGTTCTTATGACTGCACTTATGAGGAGAACGGCTGCTCCAGATAGGAATACGCTTTTTGTTCTTGATGAGGCTGCACAACTAGGGCCACTAAGACAGTTGCGACAAGCAATAACTTTGTTAAGAGGCTACGGCTTACTGACTTGGAGCTTCTGGCAAGATATGAGTCAACTTACGAGTATCTATCCCAATGACTGGGAAACTATGTATAACAACTGTAAAGCTGTTCAGTATTTCGGAATGAATAACCTTCACGTAGCAAGATCAATAAAAAATATAACAGGTTTCAGTAATGAATATGATTTATTAGGTCTTGATGCGGATGAATTACTTCTTAGCTTAGCCGGAGATGAACCCGTTATTGCTCAACGCCCGAATTATCTAACTAACTTACCTTTCTCTGGAATGTTTGATGGTAATCCGTATCATAGCAGAATAGATATTGATGAAGTTACGCCTCGATATCCACAGCGAATATTCAAACGAAAACAGCATCACAATACGAAGATTAAAAAGAATGATAATAGTGAAACCGATATTCCTTCAGCAATACTGGATTTTGATATACCTGGAATAGATTAACTGTATATATTTAGGAGTACATGATTTGGGAACAATAATTGGCGGAATCATTTTAATAGTCGTTCTTATTTTTATTAAAAATAATTTTGGCATTGATATGGAGTACGGATATTTAATAGTATTTTTTGGTTTAATTATATTCTTTATTTTGCACGGAACTTTTCAAAATGTCCGTAGAGCGGATAAAAAAAGAGAAGAGAAAGAATTAAAGGAATCAAGAGTTTATATTCCGAGAGAAGTTAGGGGGATTACAAGTGACGAAAAATTAACATTGCTTGAAAACTATGAGAAATTCATGGTTATGGTTGCAGAGTTCGTTGACGATAATGAGGAATGCAAACGGTACAATCTCAGTCTTAATAAAGGAAAAGAACGGTACTATTTTGAAAATAAATTGGGTACGCATGGAATAGAATTTACTTCTGGGTTCGAGAAGTGTTGCAACGAGCCGCTTGGTGCTGTGAAAATAGTGATTGAAATTTTTCAGATGCAGGGTAGTTTTAAAAAATTGATCGACACGAAGTCGGTAGAATTGTATTTTGATATCGAAGCTAACTTATGTGATTATTCAACGGCAAGCAGCCAATATTGGCAAGAAATTTTCGATCAAGAACATGTTACTTATGATCCTGAAGCAAAAGAATTGAAACGTATTGGCATGCTTCTTTCAGAGGAGACCATATTAAAATTTATAAAAGATTACATTGAAATTCTTTGACTAAGTTGATGGTATAAAATCGATGCCTGACTCAATTAAACTCAGGTTTTAGTTATGATATATTTCAAATCTACATTAGTTCTAGTTAACAGGCCGGCTTTGGGGCGACGCTGAAAATTAAGTCAGTAAGCTATAAGATCTGCTTACAGTATTTAGGAGCCAGATTGCCTAAAATAGATGATTTAAGAACAATTACAGTATTATATTAGATAATACTGATTGTCCGCTTATGTTTGGAACGCGACGACTAGCCTAGTATTGCAGCACTTCTCACCATTTTGATCGCTAACATGATGCAAAGCGGACATAAAAGTATAATATTTATAGCTGCAATTAAAACTTTTGCGTTGACCGGTTGAAACCGCAAGCGAAAGCAGCCAGTCGTGAATTTTCTTCAGGCATAAAAAATCCCACCGAAGTAGGATTCTTGTAACGTAAAAGTATGTTGAATTAAACTTTACGTCTTGTAGTTCCGAATAAACCCAAAAGACCAAAAGCTAGAAGGTATACAGATGAGGATTCGGGGACACTCGTATTACGCACTAGAAAGGAGCTCGTAGGAGTACCACTATAAACAAAACCATAATAGTCGAGATAGTCAATACCGTCTAATTCCTCCTCATAATCTCGTATTCTAACAGTATCGCGACCAATCACTTCCCCATTCAATGTAAAGGGCGTCGCCAACATCCCCTCGGCATAATTCAAGTATGATGGACTTCTATCTACATAAGTATTGCCGAGCAGCTGGATTAAACCGCCAATATTGGCATCAGCGTCAAACTGGACAGCCCAAAAACCATTATCCTCGGTGCCAGTGTAATTTGTAATTAATGCCGACACGTCAATAGCAGTCGCGTATCGATAGCCTGCATATAAACCATCAACTCCTAACTCCATAGCGACGTCGTCATAAGTTTTGCCTGCTGTTTCAGTAAGGTCTAGCCAATCAAGTCCTGTATTTGTGTCAGTTGTGTAATATCCATTGTCAATAATGGCTGAGTTAGCAGATGAAATAAAACCCAATAATAAAAGACTCACTAGTAAACTTTTCATTCTTAATTGTCCTTTGAATAAATGTCTCGTGTAAAACCGATGGCTCCAAATTCAATAATCTTGGCAAATGAATAAACTATAACAGTTGGGTAATAGATAGATAGACAAATATGAGTGGGTTAACCCGTTTGGGTTATACAAAAAACGATGACAATGACCTCCTTCAGTATTAAAGGGTCAGAATGGCTAAATTACTTGGAATGGATAATTCAACAACAATTAAGGCACTATATAAGTTTTATCTTATTGTCCGCTTATGTTTGGAAGCTGACGTAAAATCAATTCCTAGCCAAGCCTTATTCTAAACAACTTTTACAAATCATAAATAATTTTAACTTTATCTTCGCCTTTTAAGTCGATCAATCGATTTAATAACTCATCTGTTGGATGTACTCGCCATTGATCGCCTAATGCAAGC
>Ga0316205_10004180_pt1 | contig 12838 bp, 18 predicted proteins | sample 3monthpyrite_MG_FD_204941 | JGI IMG/M metagenome (GOLD analysis project Ga0316205, IMG submission 204941) | Microbial mat bacterial communities from mineral coupon in-situ incubated in ocean water Damariscotta River, Maine, United States -... | ecosystem: Environmental > Aquatic > Marine >... | reverse complement strand
GTCTTGTGGTTGAACTACTGTTAGACGGTGACTGGTTGATCTACACAGCAGGGTTTGCTGGACAGCGCTCTGAGTACGTAACGCCATGGGTAGACGACCGCGAGGCTGTCTACCCAAATCAGACCGAGCTTGCTAAGGCGCTGGAATTCAAGCGGCCGCACGATTTGATAGAATTTCAGGTGCCTGTCTACTCGCGCGTAGTGACCGACCCGCTTGAGAATGTTCTGCACACCGTAAAGAGCATGATCGAGACGCAGATCAGAGAGACGCAAAAGAAATTCAAAGGCGAAGAAGTTCACATTACGATCTTCGTTGATGGCGACGGTAACTTCCGCTCTCGCATCGCTAGCATCCGTCCCTACAAGGGGACGCGTGCGTCTAACTCGAAGCCCTTACTGTTCCCCGACATACGCCAGTACCTGATAGACGTGTGGGATGCCCACGTTGTCTTCGACCAAGAGTCGGACGACGAGATGGCGATTAGACAGACACTGTACGCAGAGCGGGGCACGAAGTCTGTCATCTGTGCAGTAGACAAAGACATGCTACAGGTTCCCGGCTTTCACCGCAATCCCAACAAGGGATGGAAGCGCGTGACCAAGCACGGTGGGCTTCTCTTCTTGTATCGCCAGTGTCTATCGGGTGATCCCGTAGACAACATCGGGGGCTGCTACAAGCTCGGGCCGAAGAAAGCCGAGGCGATTATCAAAGAAGAAATGTGTGAGGAGGAGATGTGGGACGCGACCGTCGCAGCCTACGCCGAGTCGTTAGACAAGTACGGCGAGCAGACGGGCTACGCACACCTCACACCGTTCAACGCAGCGTACGAAAACATGGAGCTTGTTTACTTACGACGATATAGGGATGAACAATGGATGCCACCACCACGCCGAGGATGATATGGAAATCTTTTTCGCAACGCTCGCGAGCTTTGTGTTCGTCTTTCTCAAAGCGTTTCAGCAGCGGAACGTTACGGGACTACATTATAGACCCGTTGTCCCCATATCTATCCTCATGGCGGCGACAGAGGTTTACGTTATCGCAACTGTTGTCCGCGTTGGTTATGATCCCGCTCTTGTTCTCGGGGTTGGTTGTGGCGCTGGGACTGGCGCTATGGCTGCCATGTATCTCCATAATTACATATTTAGGAGAGACTGATGAGTGGTAGACGAAGCAGAGTAAAGGGAGCTACAGGTGAACGAGAATTCTTTAAGATGTCGAACGAGGCCGTGGCTGACGTCCATTGGCCGTATCGTGACCGTACTGGGGACGTATTCTTTAGACATCCCGCCCCACGGCACGGTAAAGGTCAGCCAGATAATTCTGACCCGCACGGGGTCCTACCAGTCACAATCGAAGTTAAGCGAGTCGAGAAACCTCAGTTTAAGACTTGGATAGACAAGCTGCAAGAACAAAGTAGACCCACGCAGACACCCGTGCTAGCGTGGCGACAGAACGGGAAGGCATGGACCGTCATGCCTTTGATGGATGAAGACGAGTGGAGAGAGTACTTACGATGGAAGTTAACGAAGGCCAAACCAGAATAACGACAGTCCCCTACATACTTATCGGGGACGTACCGTTAGACAAGTGCACGCTACCGCAGATCGCTAAAGAGATGCAAGCGCACTGCAAAAAGATACACGAGCAGCGGCAGACGATTAAGATTCTACGCGACCAGCTTCAGGAGAAGACCATTGCTACCGACTGACGCAAACGAACGTAAGAACATTCCTGTCTACTCAGGGTTCATACGCTACTTTCCTAACGCGATAGCCGAGGTCGCTGCGCTGTCTAAAGAAGGCAACGATCAGCACAACCCCGGCCAGCCGTTACACTGGGATCGCAGCAAGTCTGGAGACGAGTTAGACGCGCTCGCTCGGCACCTGTTAGACGGTGCCATGAGCGTACAGCCTATCGACGAGCAGATTCAGCACCAACGCGCCATAGCATGGAGAGCCATGGCACATCTTGAAAAGCTATGCGAGAGGCGACACATCGAGCAGTGCGACGGACCCGAGTATGAGTACGACCCGGAAGACACCGGGTTCACACCCGACGTACACTCCTACATGCGAGAGCTTAGGCTCAAGGACGACTAATGCGCAAACCAAAGATCATGACGATAGACATTGAAACATCGCCGCACCAATCATTTCACTGGCGCTTGTTCAAAGAGAATATCAGCATCAGCCAGCTTCAAGTTCCGACGGCGATGCTGTCCTACGCGTACAAGATCAACGAGGGTAAGGTTGTCTACCGTAAGTGGACAGACAAGGATTTCCACGAGCACCTGTACAACGCGATGGTAGACGTGGACGCGATCATCACATGGAATGGTGATAGCTTCGACCTGCCACACATAGACAGGGAGTTCCTGTTGCAAGGCTTTACGCCGCGCAGACCGGTAGCGTCTATCGACATCATGAAGACGTTCAAGACTCAGTTCCGCTTCGCGTCTAACAAGCTCGACTACGCAGCTCGTGAGCTGCTCGGTGAGAGGAAGTTAGACACGGGTGGCTTTGAGTTGTGGCCTGCGTTTATGGAAGGTGATAAGAAAGCGTTGCGCACCATGGAACGGTACAACAAGAAGGATACTACCCTGACGTGGCGCATCTACAAGAAGCTACGCCCTTGGGTTAAGAACCATCCGTACCTCGTCGCTGACGTTGTCATACCTGACGAAGACAAAGTCTACGAGTGCGAAGTGTGCGGCCACCATAACCACAACGTTCCCGACTACCAACGGCGTACGCGTTGCTTCGCAATTAGACAGATTCGTTGCGAGGATTGCGGTCACTGGCAGGACGGGGCAAGGAAGAAGCTGTGATAGACAGACGACTAACGCAACAACAACGTATCAAAGGCAAGGAGATCAAGGCTGACCCACAACGTCACCTTATCTACAGTATGGAACGCACCTTCGTCGGCAGCGTCGTCGGTAGTGGGACGCGTCTACAGGTACTCGAAGACGTGGTAGCGCACGCGTGCCGCGAGTGGCGTGTGCCTGCCCCCACGATCGGCGTAGAGAAACGTAAGCGTGTCTACGGAGCCTGTACTGAGTCAGAGATACGACTGAACCCCGACTACGATGGCATGACCATGGGCGTAGTTCTACACGAGCTGGCGCACTGGATCACGGATCGTAAGTACGGTCATCTCGATTTAGAAGACCACGGGGAGTACTTCGCTGGCGTCTATCGCTACCTGTTAGACAGGTACAACTTCTTCCCGTCCATCGCGTTCGACGCGCTTGCAAAGCAGTTCGGCGTGATGGCCTATCACGGTGTTAGACCCAGTGGCGACTAGGCATTCTGCTGACGCCCTGCTGCCGACCGAGATAGCAGACGGCATCAAGGAACGCGCTCTGCGCTACACGCAGACGGTCGTACCGGAGAAAGGTCGGAAGGAGTGGGAAGGCAACGCAACAGAGACTTTCAATTCCGTTTCGAACGTCATGACCGTAAGGGTAAACATGACCTGCACAGCGTGTAACTCTTACGAGTTCACAGCGCAGAGAGACTTCTCCTTAGACGACGCCAAGAGTCTCGGCGATCGGCAAGTTATCGGGACTCACCTCGGCGCGGGGGTTGTTCGACAACTCCTAGATCATAACAGTGAATGCCACAAACGGAAGAAAGCTATGGACCCTCGAAAGACGAAGGCACAGCCCAAGAAAAAGGCCCCGTCTAAAAAGAAGGGGCCTGCGTGTAGGATTTGTGGAACTACGAAGTCTATCTACCCAGAGTGGGTAGGCCCGTGCGCACACGACGTGGAGAAGGGCGCCAAGTACCGGCCGTTCGATATCCTTGCATCATCGTTAGACATACAAGACGAGGCACGAGTATGATCTCAAGAAAACAGTGGATGTTAGACAACAACAAGCGCATCAGCCGCGGAGCATGGGAGCGTCGCAACAGAGCGTACGACGTACACCGCTCCGCGCTGAAGAGAGCGCCCGACGGATCGTTAGTACCCAAGTTTACATGGGTTCTCATGCAAAGCACTACGAAATACTTCCGTAAGTGCCTACTGTCACACGGACGCAAGCGCTTCACAGCAGAAACGAAAGTCGGTGAACACCGCTGAGTGGGAGGCTATGTGCGATGGGTGCGGTAAGTGCTGCGGCCTCGCTACCACGGGCATAGCTTGTCCCTCGTTAGACACGAAGAAGAATCGCTGTCGTAACTACGACATCCGTCTAACAAAGGAGATGTGTGTACAGCTTACGCCGGAGAACGTACTAGAGCTGCACGAAAAGGACGTACTGCCAGCGAGCTGCGCATACGTTAGACACGAAAAAGGGGAGCCGCCGTTAGACAGCCCCCCTCGTGCGGAGTTGGTTGAGTTCGAAGTAGCGCCACCGGTACTCAAAGAGCTGTACCTAAGGCAGCGCGAAGAGTGGTTTAAGGCTGGCTCCAAGACCAGAGGAGAAGGAGGTTGTTAGTATTTACCTGATTGCTTGTGGCTGGAGCATCGTCCATCATGGTCCGCAGTGTAAGGCTAGTTCCTGCTGTCGCGGCGTAGTCTTTTCCGAAGTACATCTCAGGTACTTGATCAACGCCTGCGTTAACCATCTCAGCCCTGTTTACCGACACCAGCGAGACTTGCGCCACGTAGCCGCCCCCGTCTTCGTCGGCCTCAAGCGCATACCCTGCGCCGAAGCCTGAACTGAGATATAAGCCTCTAGTAGACATGAGCATACCATAGTTGCCCGTAGCAGCCACGCTTGCGATGTTAGTAGACATGATCTCTTGATATGAACCGGGACCGTAGTTTGTACCTGTCTCGCTCCAACTTACAGCATACTCAGCGAAGGTCGCGTCTAAGTCTATAGCTACGAGGCGTGCGTGAGTAATGGTAGCACCGGTTGCATTCATCCGCCCCTGCACCGTACATGTCGTTGCTGAAGCGGGCGCTGCTAAGTAGAACGCACCACCCATCCCACGAATGTCGTTGGAGTCTTCTTTCTCGATCAGCTCGATCTGCTTTGGTGTACCGTCTATGTCTAACAGTAGTTCCTGATCGTTACCAGCTACTCCACCTGTCATACGAGCGAACGCCAGTAGTAGGATGTTGTTCGCCCCGTTGCCTACGTCTAACGTAGCGCCCGTGCTGTAGAGAGTGTTAGCAAGTGTGAGCGCAGTAGACGAGTCGTCTGTACTGACCGTTATGCCGCCAGCACCTGTCAGGTCTATAGCCATCATCTGGATGTGCGTCGGGCGTACGATATGACCGCCGTTCGGATCGACCTGAAGCTGAATCTTGCTAGACCCGTCAGCTTCGAACGTGCCTACGTATGTGAAGCGCTGTCCCTCCCCGTCTAGGCCACCCATGCTTTCGTGCCGGGTATCGGAACCAGTAATCTCGGTGCCACCGAACGTTAGACGAAAGAGGTTGTTGTTAGCTCCGGTACTTGTAGCCTTTGCTGTCCATCGAGCGACGATAACGTACGTGTTACCACTTGTTAGACCAGACGTATCGAACAGACCGGTAGTAACATCCTGCCAGCCTGTAGACCCGGTGTAGTCAGTGACACTACCGTCGTCGTCCTCAAGGTGCAGGGCGTGCGACAGCTCCCCGCTACCGCCACCGCCGCCACCAGCCCCACCCAATAGAGTACGGAAGCGCCAGTTACGTTTATTCATTAAGTGAGTACGCATTAGCGTCTCCTTATCCTACGGCGCATCGCGTGCCATTCGTTCATCGTCATCGCATCTTGTGTTCCGTCTTCGGCCGGAGCTAAGACTTCATCGAAGTAGCGAATCTTGTGAACCAATCCATTGATCTGGTTTACGTCGTTCCAGTTAGACCCGATGTTGAACTGAGTTAGACCGGTAGGTATGCTGTCTACAGCGTCTACGTATTCCGTTCCGTTCACGAGTATCCGCGCGTGACCAGTGTCCCACGAGCATTGTATTCCTACGCGCTCCTTCATAGATATCACGGGACCAACTACTGTAAATTGTTCTACGCCACTGGCGTACCCTACGAGGTTTAGCACGCCTGCGCTCGTCGTAATCAACTCGATACGATTGTTAGCGGTGCCATCGCTGGCGCTCCACATGCAGATGTCTTCCTTCCCGCGCGTCCAGAACGCCATGTCTACGCCGCCCGGTCCACCGTTGTTGAACCATGACATGTCTGTGGTAGACAGAACTTCAGCGTCGCGCGTACCGTCGCCAACCCAGTTCGTACCACGCCCCGGCGTTACCTGCATCTCTTTCGAGTAGATGCGGGTAAAGTTATTGATTGTCATGTCAGTATTGCCTACAGCGTCTTGCCTAGACAACTTCCACGTACCCGTCGTGACGACAGGGTCCGTTCGGAACGTGATCATGATGTGCGTCCAACTGTTACCAGTGCCGTTAAGCTCCCAGTCCACTACGTCAGCACCTACGACAAACGAGACGCCGTCGATCTTAGGCCAGCCCAAGTAATCCTTATCGTCTGCCGACTCGTAGAGTCGCGAGGTCATTTCGATACTGATGTCTTGTCCGTTCTGGTCGTCGATAGCGAAGCGCCAGACTTTATCTGTCCGCGCCTCGGCGCTGAAGAAGCCTGCCGTGTTGTGAATAGCGTAGCGCGCCGTGTACAGCGTGTCGGCTTGCAGGCCTTGAATGGCATGCGCAGTTGAGAACTCACCAACAGTTTCTGGGTTCGCACCGGCCAGCCAGTTGTGCTGGCGTGACCGACCGAAGCCGTCGTGCCAGCCGCTAGCGTCAGGACTGTAGGTGCCACCAGTTGGCGTCCAGTTGGGGTCTGCGATCATAGCCTTGTAGCCAGTGATCATGTTGGTCGCTGCTGGCTCGATGAATAGACCCTTGTTAGACACCGTGTCCATGACATCTTTGAAGTTCTTCGGGTGCCCCGGAGAAATGGTGGACATGTTCATCGTCCACGACTCGCTCGTGTTTACGATGTACGGATCGCGGTAGCGACCCTTGTTCCACATAGGACACGACCACGTAAAGTCACCCGTGTCGTCGTTGCCATCAGCACCGAGTCCAAAGATTATACCCTGCGTTGCCCACGAAGCACGGAAGCGAGCGGTAAGGCTTACCCAGCCTTCCTCGTCCATGTCTGTGATGTAGGCCTCAGTGTCACCTTCATAGTGACCACCGTCGTCTACGATATTGCGCAGCGATATGATCGGGCCGGTGGGCGCTGTAGTAATGTCTTCGATGTAACAGGAGATGGTGAACCACGCACCGTAGTCCCAGTTGCCCTGCCACGAACCCTGAAACATTAATGTGTACTGGCCGGTGCCGTAGCAACGCACGCCCTTAGCGGGAAGGTCGTCACGACTCCGTCTAACACCCTCGCCCGTAACGAGCTGCCATTCTTTAGTCAGCGTGACTGCGTCTGCTTCAGCGGTGGTAACGCCCTCGACCCAGCCATAGAGATATGACGGGGAGTACTGATACCACATCGGCTCCGGCGTAGTGCCCTTGCCATCGTATCCACCCAGAGAGGACATTCCGATGAGCTGCGTACGCCAGCGTGTTGCGTAATACTTACGAAGGTACGTACCACCGTCGATAGGCGGCCAGTAGTCGAACGGGGTGTAGTCGCTAGTGCCGAATCCCAACGGAACCCAGCCGGGGTGACTCACTACGAGCGTGTCTCCCGTGCCGACGTACGCTGCGCCACTTGCAGTAACGCCCGTGTTGTTGAAGCCTAGCGAGAAGAAGCGCTCGTTTCCGACGGAAGAGTCGTTCTGCATGACGAAGAGGCAGTACCATTTGTCGCCAGTAGCATCTGACGTTTCCGTCATCACGAACTCGGCGTCTAAGTCTGCGTTCCAGCGGTAGTACTCACCGCCGTCTACGATAACGCCGTCGGACATGCGTACCGTAATACTTCTATTAGTGTCGTCTACGTCTATAGCCGATGAAAAGGTGACGTACTCAGCAGTAGATTGGGTAGCGTTTACCCAGACCATTAGGCCGAACTCTAGCCCTATGTTCTCGGCAGAACCCCAGCTATTATCTACCACCGGGTCTTGATGGACGAAGTGCATCCCGTTGGTAGCATCGTCCGTAATAGTGAAGGCGCTGTTAGCCACGCCGTCGTATCCTACAGCATCCTTAGCGACGCTGACGTTCGTCTTCGTCCAGCTAACGGCAGTCATGTCGTCCGGGTCTAACAACCAGTTAGAGCGCGACGTCCAGCCGTAGTAGCGCGGCTCATTGGGCCGCATGATGCTGTTGTTACCTTCCATCGGCGCGCGGAAGGCGGGAGTGTAATCGTTAGCACGCGTGAACGTCCACGTCGGGCCGACTCCGTCTAAACTAGGCGCCTTATCGAAGCGCTGTTCCATTTTAAGTGGCATTATATACCCTCAGATCCTCTGCGTACTTCTCATGTATCATGTCTAACACTGGTTTAGACAGCTCCTTCTCGTACGTCTTCCACTTGATCTTTGCCTTCGTCTTGTGCTTCCACGGCAGCTCTACACCGGGAAACTCTAGCGGCCACGTCTCAGCGATGTCGTCGAAGCGGTATATTTTAGACACGTTAACGCCGGGGGTGTGCAAGTTCGTCTGCGGCTCCCAGTGGGGGTCGTAGTTGTTGAAAGCACCCGTCGTCCAGTTGTCTATCTTGCCTTTTCGTTTACCGCTACGCATAAAGATGTTGTAGACAGACGCTAGCCTGTCGTACGGGTCGCGTATCCATAGGATAGCCTCACCTTCGTATACTTCCCCCATCTCGTGTGCGCGCTCTACGCCCTTCTCGTTACGCCATACCTGACGCATGCTCATGCTCCCGCAACGAGGCACCATGCAGAAGGCCTTGTCGTGTTCGGGTAGCCATATCTTACGGGGCATACCGTCCCACGGGGTCATGCCCTCGGGAATCATTGGGTTACGTCTAGGCATTAGAAAGGCCGTAGCTGAAAGAATGTTAGACGCATGTATTCGCGATCGTTCATAGTCCAGCCGATGTAGAACTCCTTCTTACCTTCCGGCCGAGCCTTACCCCACGTCATACGAAACGATACGTACCGCCCGTCTAACGATTCACGATAGCGCTTCTTAAAGCCAGCGGCTTCCATGTCCTCGTCTCCGCTTGAGCGGAAGGCGGGAGTCTTCTTTGACGTAGAGTTGTGTGCGCCATTGCGAACGGCTATGTTCCAATAGCTCAGGTCGGTTGCGTCATTCGCACCGAACACGGGGTTGCTTACGCGACCCTCGTCGTCTAAAAATGGCACGACTATGAGTGCGGCTGCCTTGAGCCACAGCTTGAACATACCCAGTGCTACAACAATGAACCACGCTTTCACAGTTCTTTCCCCTTAAGTGCTTTAATTATTGGTACGGCCGCTTTCTCTGCCGAACGTCCGACAACGTAGCCGCCAAGGCCGATCTGAAGGAGAGTCCACGCTTCCGCAGCAAGAGGGTTCGCCAGCCAACCGAATGAATCAGCGACAACCAGTACCACAAACGTAAGCATAGTGATAGGACGCCACGTCGCAGTAAGCCAGTGCTCGCTGCTAGCTTCCGCTTCAACGATAGCCGCACGCGCTTTAAGTTGCTCAGACTCTGCTCCTACCGCAATCTCGATTGCAGCTACGTAGGTGTTCAGCGTTTGCGCCTTAAGTGTTAGACGCTCTTCTTCGCTGGTGTGCAAGTTGTCTACCAGCTCGACGGCAGGCTTGAATATGCTGCCGATCATTTGTAGTAAGTTCATTTCCCTCTCCTAGCAGCGTTCCCACTCTGGGTCTGCTTCACAAATCTTCGCCTTGAGCCGCTCCATCTGTCGAGCGTACTCTTGCGCTAGGGCTACATTACCCTCTGACATAGCCTCGTCGTAGTCGTCTAACCGGTCGTAGTACTGGCCGTAAGCAAGGTCTGTGTGTATCTCTTCGACTTCCGCAGCCGATGCGAACGTAGCATACATCCACACGACAGACGAAGCGACAGCCGCCATCAGTGTGATGTGCACTTTGTCGAATAAGTTCATTACTCTTCTTCCTTCAGCCTTTTGCTGCGCATTGCGGCCGCTCGCTCGTAGTGATACCATGCGGCCATGCCGCCTGCAACAATCGCAACCAGCCCTGCGGCAGCAGTTATAAACGGTTCTACGTTGGCAATCCATGCCGCGCCAGCGAAGAAAGCGCTGCCACCAGCGGCTAAGTCTGCCGCCTGTTCCTTATGTATCATCTTTCTGACACCCATACCTGTCTCTGATTTTCTGTTCCCAGCTCTGTCCTGAGACAAAGCGGGCCACGCGTTCATGCTCACACATATCTCGCTCACCTATGAGGCCAGCCTCGTGCGTGAGATAGTGCACCATTTCATGTTCGATCGTGCGAACGACATTCGTCCCAAGCGGAGATACGAACACATACGGCTCGCCGGGGATATAAAGCCCGTTCAAGTTTCCCCCGAACAGGCCGATGTTGATAACGTCCGAGTAGATCACAAGCGGTGGTGAAATACCTTCGCACACGTTGTCTATCGAGTAGACGTTGCCAATAGATTCGCAGACGTAGTCCCAAGGCTTAACCTCGTACACCATCTGCGGTAGGGCACTAGCCGCTAGCGCCAGAAATGTCAAAATTACGAGGATACGCCTCACGAGGATCAGTCTCCATTATTTCTAAGTGAAAGAGATCGTCAAAGCGTTGATCAGTCAAGTCTCCGTTTCTATTCCAATCGCCGCCCCAACGTAGAGCGACTCCTTCTTCTATACCAATTTCAACTGCGCGTCCTGCAACATATGCTAACGCTGCCCACAGCTTTTCCGTTCGCTCTGGCATAGGCCATGGCTGGAAGTCTACGGCCATGGAAGGGTAGTGGTTGTGCTTACTGTTAGGGAACCGCACCCTTGAGCGATTATCGTCGAACAGTATGTTCTGGGCTTCTTCCGTTCTGAAGCCACAGGTCAGGCTAATGTCGGCCACTTCGTAAAGCACCCGATCCATGACACGTTGAAGACGTGGGTCTAACGTGTCGTAATGTAGCTTGCTATTTTTCCCCCAAGTCCTGCTCATTCGCGTTGCTCTGCAAATACTCTGTTGTTCTTCTCGATAGCCTCGCGAGCTTCTTGGTTCTCTTCGCCCTCGATATTACCGATCGTGACGGCTAGCGTAGCCAGTGCGACGCGCCCGATCGTGCTGTCTACTGGATTCTCAGCCAGAGAAAGCAGCGCCTTGCGCGCAGCGGGATCAATCATGAGCTGCTCTACGGTAGAGCCACGAGAGAGGATTCGTGTCAGGTAACGACCGATAAACTCGCTAGAACGAGACACGACGTTGATCGCTGTGTCCTGTGCGAAGCCTGCGGTATCCTTAGCCACGTCCTCTGTGAATGTGTTGCGCAGCGTACGTAACGCTTTGCCAACCTGTATCAGTTCGACTTGTTCACCGGGAGTGAACAGACCGAGGCCTACGCGACCGATGTTCGAGTCACGTCCACGTCCGGCAAGAGCCTCACCGAACATCTGGATGTTCACCTCGTGCAGTACGTCAGCGCTAGCTGGTTCACGAGCGCCTTGCATTACTCGACGCATGACCGTCCGGCGAAGGTTGTCTAACGTGGCGGGGTCGTACGTCTCCAGTATTTTGCGCGTCTCTGCAAGGCCATCCTTGCCGATGTGCAGGAGCTGGTCTAACGCGAGGTCGGGGTCTAACACCCCGCCGTTCTGGTAGTTGTCACCAAAGATTTTGCCGAGGTACGAGTTCTTGAGCGTACGTACCTGTTCCATTTCTGTACGGAACACGTTGCGCACGTTGCGTATTTCTTCGATGGCTGCGCCAGTGGAGCCGTCGATAGAGTCCGAGAACGAAGCCATCAGGCGTCGTCCTATATGCTCAGAAGAGCCAGTAGCAGCAGCGTCGAAGGCGCTAGCCTCTCCGCTGAGTAGAGCGTTGTGCCCTTTCGTTATCTCGACAACGTCTTCAGCTTGCAGTCCACCCAGAGCGTCATTCTGACGTTGGGCATAGACAGCGGCACGGGTGTTGCCGCCGCGACCTGAGAACATTTGGTCAGGCTCGATCCCACGAGTGTCACGTACGATACGGCTAATCTTGCCGTCTTCTCCGACAATCCTCTCAACTGTGAAAGGGTTGACCTTCTGTCTAACGAAGTCACGGTGCTTTCTGAGCGCCCCGCTGTCTAACGCGTTGATCCTGCGAGGATCGCCCAGCTCAGCGATGAACTCGTCTAAGTCGCTAAGGTAGTTCTGCGCGTTGGGGCGGGACATCACGAGGTCTTCTCCGTGTCTAACGAGGATTCCGTCTACAGCTTGTCCGTACCGACCGCGAGCCAGCGCGTTGCGCTCTCTACCGGCAGTCGTGATCGCTCCGCTCAGGTCGTCAATGATCTGCGTAGCAGACATGTCAGACGAGCGCTTCTCGATGAAGTCCACGAGGGTCTGCATCTGTGCGTTCTGTGTTTCTTGAGTTAGACGACCGGCAGCGCCACGCTCTAGGCCAACGAGCCACGGGTTCTCTGCGGCGATCTGGCCTATCGAGAACGCGAAGTCTGGGTCTTGCGTGAGGTCTTGGATGCGAGTCTCTAGTGCGAGCCTGTTCTTTGCGAGCTGGTTGTCGAACTCCTTCGCGAGCTGTCTACCAGTGTACGACCGGATACCGGCCGGGAGGTTGAAGCCAAAGCCTGCGCCTGCGCCGAACAGCGCACCGAAGGTCATCTCTTCAAACGTCTCGTCAAACTCTTTCGCGTCGATAGCTGCGATAGAGCCACTGCCTATGCCGCCCTCAAGGGCGCCTATAACCGTGGCGCGCGTGAGCGTCATGCCTGCGGGTGTGAACAGGAACGGAACCATCTGACCGATGAACGTGTTCATGGCGTGAGGACCGATCTCGTCGAAG
>Ga0316205_10004179_pt1 | contig 12840 bp, 12 predicted proteins | sample 3monthpyrite_MG_FD_204941 | JGI IMG/M metagenome (GOLD analysis project Ga0316205, IMG submission 204941) | Microbial mat bacterial communities from mineral coupon in-situ incubated in ocean water Damariscotta River, Maine, United States -... | ecosystem: Environmental > Aquatic > Marine >... | reverse complement strand
CTTTTAAAATTATTGACACTTCTAAGCAGAAGTACAATAACCAACCTAACCAACTAAAATTTTTAAAACTTAAAGCTTAAACCAGAATAAACTCCTATAAAATATGGCTTAAAATTGCCAGAAGTATTTCTAAAAGTGTTTAATTGATATTTAAACATAGGTTCAAGATTTAAATTTAATTTATTAGATAACTTATAGTTAAAACCAAATCCAAGGTTAGCACTATAACTCAAATTATTAATATTTGTTGCCTTACCAATTAAAGTACTAGTGCCATCTAGCGTTGAATAAATTTCATTTGAATTTAAAAATAACGCACTAAAGCCTCCAATAGCACTAATTCCTAATTTAGTATTTGTGATTTTGTATTGAATTTCTAAAGGAATTTCTAATAGATCTAGCTCTTGACTAATAGAAGTAGTAGGGCTGTCCAATAAAAATCGTGACATAGATGTTGCTTCCATTTGGCTAACACTTAAAAAAGAAACATCGTTAGAGGTATTATTAAATTTAATGTTACCGTAAGAATTATTTCCCAATCTAGCTTGAATATTGTTGAATGCAATAACCTCGTTTGTACGATACCCTAAAGTTACTTTGTGAATTCCTGTACGAACTTGAAGCTTATTGTTAACGGCATAACTTGTTGATACACCATAGCTAATATTTATATTACCTGTTTTTGTATTATTAACAAATTGGTTGTGAATGGAAGAACCCTCTCCAAGAGTATTGAAATAGACAGGAGCAACATTTGGCGTAACGCTCCAACGTTTAGTAACTTCATCGCCTACCTCCAAATCCTCTTCTGCTTCTTTTGCTTTGTTGTTTTTAGCAATAGCATCTTCAATAGAAGTCTTTTTAATGTTACTTACTTCATTTTTTGCAACTGCTGTATTAATGTCTGTAGCTTTTAATAATTCGCCCCTAATACGATTTTTTTGAGATTCATCGGTTTTATTCCTTTCAGAATTGGATGCAATTGTATTAGTGAGTTCTTGTTTCGTTAACTCGTCTGTTAATTCCTTTTTGATTGATGTATTAAGTTTACTATCATTTAAAGTTGACTTCGAATTGTTTTTAGCAACAATAGGCTCATTTTTATTGATATTAGTATTTTTTGAACCTATTCTCACACCTTTTGATGAGTCATTGGCTTCTTTTAAATTAGAATCTTCATTAGCTAAATTCTCTTTGTTCGTGTTGTTATTAGAATCAACAGTATTTGAACCTAAAGAGTTGTCCAACTCATTGGCATCTTGCTTGTTTTGTGGTTCAGTATCAACAATGGTTTCATTTACCTTTTGAGTTGAGTTGTTATCCTGAAAAAAAAGATTGTTGCCCAAAGTAAATAATAAAAGTAAACCTGCGGCAATTGCCGAAAGTTTTATCCATAAAGGGATTACTTTACGTTGTTTTTTGTTGGTAAGTAATTGTTCCGAAATATTTTCCCAAACATAAGGGTTAGGGATTGCTTCAAAGTTTTTTAATCCTTCTTGGAACAATCTATCAATATGCTTTTTTTCATTTTTCATAATGATTGCGAATTAAAATTCGCCATGTAATTTTCTATTTTATCTTTTAAAACTTTTCTCGCCCTTGCAAGATTGGATTTTGTGGTTCCTGTAGTTATTTCTAACATCTCGCTAATCTCTTTGTGGGAATATCCATCTAATACATAGAGGTTAAATACTAATCTGTATCTGTCAGGAAGCTCTTGTATTGATTTCAATAAAAAATCAAGATCTACAGTTTCCGTTTCTACTTCAATATGAACATCTTCAATTTGATCTTCATTAACTATGTCAAAAACCTTTTGGGTTCTATAACGTTGTAAAGCAGTATTAATAGTGATTCGTTTTAACCAACCCTCCAAAGATCCTTTACCACTATATTGTGATATTTTTTTAAAAATTGTCACAAAAGCGTCTTGCAGATTATCTTCGGCCTCTGCATAATTCTTTGAATACTTTAAACAAAGTGTAAATAATTTACTCGAAAAGAGCTTATATAAATCACTTTGAGCCTCAGTATCATTATTTTTACATTTTTGTATGAGCTGTTCTAAACTCAACTATTACATTGTTAATTAATTTAAATTTTATTGTACTCTTATTTCATAAGTTACAAATATATCTTCACCATCTTCATCTTCTCCTTGCCAAAATTTAAAAAAATAGGTTGACCCTGTCTGCTCATTAACTTTAAAATCAAATGAGCGTTCTATATTTTCATCAACTAAAGGCTCACAATTATCACTTATCAAAACATGTGCAATAACTGCAATAGTTCTTGTGTTATCCTCTTTTAAATAATATAAATCCCTAAAACTATAACAAGTACTTGGTCTTAAATAATTATAGGTAATTTGGTATATTTGACCAAATTCAAAATAATCTGGAAAACTAGCACTTTGAATTGGCACAAATTCGGAGTAGGCATTTAGTTCATTGTCGTTATCTAAACTACAGGAAAACGCCAACATAAAAATAAAACTAAATAGGAGTGTTTTTTTCATCACATATTTTGGGTTATTTATTAACTAGATGTGAAAAGTTGAAAAAGGTTGCGTTGTACAATAAAAAATCCCGACTTAGCGGGATTTTTTATTTTTATTTATTTTTCGAAATTATGACTTTTATTTTTTCTTCAAGTTCATCCATTAAATCCGGATTGTCTTTTAGCATATTTTTTACGGCGTCCCTACCTTGACCAAGTTTAGCCTCTTGATAACTAAACCAAGATCCACTCTTCTTTACAATTTCATTATCTACAGCGATATCTAAAACCTCACCAACTTTGGAAATTCCTTCACCATACATAATATCAAACTCTGCCATTCTAAATGGTGGAGCGACTTTATTTTTCACAACTTTAACTCGTGTTTTGTTTCCAAGAACACTCCCATTACTATCTTTTATTTGAGTTGAGCGACGAATATCTAATCTAACAGAAGCATAAAATTTAAGAGCATTACCACCAGTGGTTGTTTCTGGGTTGCCAAACATAACACCAATTTTTTCACGTAGTTGGTTAATAAAAATTACAGTACAATGTGTTTTGCTAATAGATGCAGTTAGTTTACGTAGTGCCTGAGACATTAAACGCGCATGCAGCCCCATTTTTGAATCTCCCATCTCACCTTCAATTTCACTCTTTGGGGTTAATGCAGCAACAGAATCTATCACTACAATATCAATAGCGCCCGAACGAATTAAATTATCGGCAATTTCAAGTGCTTGTTCACCATTATCAGGCTGTGAAATAATCAAGTTATCAATATCTACACCTAAGTTTTCAGCATAAAACCTATCAAAAGCATGCTCAGCATCAATAAAAGCGGCAATACCTCCAGCTTTTTGTGCTTCGGCAATTGCATGAAGCGTTAAGGTTGTTTTCCCTGAAGATTCCGGTCCATATATTTCTATAACCCTACCACGAGGATAACCGCCAACACCTAAAGCAATATCCAAACCTAGCGAACCAGAAGAAATGGCATCAATGTCCTCTATTGCTTGATCGCTCATTTTCATTACGGTTCCTTTTCCGTAAGCTTTATCTAACTTATCCAATGTAAGTTTTAGCGCTTTTAATTTTGCTTCTTTTTCGTTGCTCATTTCTTTTAAATTTCGTTTCTAATAGATGCTAAAATAATACATCTTTTAGACAATACAATTGTGTGACGCAACCTTTTTTAACTTTTCACATCTACTATTTAGTAACTGGGAAAGTTTGCTATGAAATTTTTTAAAAAAACCTTAACAACAACCAAATTTGGTCTTTTTATTTCCATTTGTATAAATGGTAGTTTTAAGGCCGATGGTGGTTAGCTCGATTCAATGATTTAATTTATAAGAAGAATTAAAAATATTGTATAACGAGTTAGTCTATAAAAAACACTTTGAATTTTTCAAAGTGTTTTTTATGTTAAACACTGCCTTTTAATCAAAAGCAGTACCTTTGCCAAAAATTTCTTTAACCTTAAATTAGTATAGCATGCAACTGTACAATAAATTAAGTGCAAAAGAAAGGACAGAATTAATCGAAAAAGCCAATAAAGATCGATTAACACTTTCTTTTTATCAATATGCCAAAATAGGCAATCTCCAAGAATTTAGGGATCAATTATTTGTTGCTTGGAATCAACTAGATGTTTTAGGGCGTATTTATGTTGCTAACGAAGGCATAAATGCACAACTTTCACTCCCAGCAGATCGTTTCAACGAATTTAAAACACATCTCGATACAATAAGTTTTTTAAAAGGAATTAGACTAAACATTGCTATAGAACAAGACAACATGTCCTTTTTAAAACTTAAGGTAAAAGTGCGTCGTAAAATTGTTGCAGATGGTTTAATTGACCATACGTTTGATGTTACAAATAAGGGAATCCATGTTGGAGCCAATGCGTTTAACGAACTAATTGAGGATGAAAATACCGTCTTGGTCGATATGCGTAATCATTACGAAAGTGAAATAGGACATTTTAAAAATGCTGTGACACCAGATGTTGATACATTTAGAGAATCTTTAGATATTATTGAAGAAGATTTAAAAAACCATAAAGAAGACAAAAAACTTGTTATGTATTGTACAGGAGGAATTCGTTGCGAAAAAGCGAGTGCGTATTTTAAGCATAAAGGGTTTAAAAATGTATATCAATTGGAAGGTGGCATCATTGAATACACACGACAGGTAAATGACAAGGGGTTGGAAAATAAATTTATTGGAAAAAACTTTGTGTTTGATGACCGTCGTGCCGAAAAAATAAGTGATGCTGTTATAGCACAATGCCACCAATGTGGTAATCCCTTTGATGTACACACCAATTGTGCTAATGATGCTTGCCATTTGTTGTTTATTCAATGTCATGCTTGTAAGGAGGAGATGAGCAACTGCTGTTCAACCAATTGTAAAGACACACACGCATTACCTTACGAAGAACAAAAAGCTCTTAGAAAAGGCCAAGGCAATAGCAATGATATATTCAAAAAAGGAAGAGCAGATCATTTACCATTTAAAAAAGATTTAAGAAACATTTTTGAGACTTTAAAAGTCGATAAAAAATAACATATCTATGATGCAGAAAATAGAGTTAATGGCACCAGCCGGAAATTTCGAATCGCTTCAAGCGGCACTGGATAATGGAGCAGATTCTGTTTATTTTGGTGTGGAACAGTTAAACATGAGAGCAAGAGCCTCCATTAATTTCACCTTAAATGACCTGACAGAAATTTCAAGACGCTGTAAAGAAAAAAATACTCGAACCTATCTTACATTAAACACCATTATTTACGATCATGATCTGTCTATTGTAAAAACACTCATCAAAAAAGCAAAAGAAGCAGATATTACAGCAGTCATTGCTATGGATCAAGCAGTCATTGCTTCAGCTAGAGAAATAGGGATGGAAGTGCATATATCTACACAAATTAATATCACAAACATTGAAACGGTAAAGTTCTATGCCATGTTTGCCGATACGATGGTGTTAAGTAGGGAACTTAGTTTGCGCCAAGTAAAAAAGATTACCGAGCAAATTGAAAAAGAACAAATAAAAGGACCTTCAGGGAAACTTGTTGAAATTGAAATTTTTGGCCATGGTGCTCTTTGTATGGCAGTTTCTGGAAAATGTTATATGAGCTTACATTCACACAATTCATCTGCAAACAGAGGTGCTTGTAAACAAAATTGCCGAAAAAAATATACGGTCATCGATCAAGAAACAGGTTTTGAGATGGAGTTGGATAACGAGTATATCATGTCGCCAAAAGACCTATGTACCATCGATTTTCTTGACCAAATAGCTGATGCAGGAATAAAAGTTTTAAAAATTGAAGGGCGAGGTAGAGCTCCAGAGTACGTTGCAAAGGTTATTAAGTGTTACCGAGAAGCAATCGATAGTATAGAAAATGGGACATACAATAAAGAAGAAGTGGTGCTTTGGATGCAAGAACTTGAAAAAGTCTATAACCGTGGGTTTTGGAACGGCTACTATCTCGGTCAAAAACTGGGTGAATGGAGCAAAGGCTCAGGATCGCATGCCACACAAAAAAAGGTGTACATCGGGAAAGGGGTTCACTTTTTCACAAAAGCAAATATTGGCGAATTTAAAATTGAAGCTTATGACTTGAATATTGGCGACACTATTTTAATTACAGGCCCAACCACAGGAGCTAAAGAAGTTGAGGTTAAAGAAATGTTGGTAAATGACGAGGAGCTAGGCAAAGGCTCAAAAGGAGATTCGGTAACCATTCCTTTAGATTTTAAAATTAGACCTTCAGACAAATTATACAAAATCGTAGAAAATAAAGTGGAGGCTTAATGGTTGTTATTACACTTCAGCGAAACAAATGTATTGGTTGTAATTATTGTGTGGAATTGGCTCCAAATCAATTTAGAATGTCTAAAAAAGATGGTAAATCAGTATTGTTGCATTCAAAAGATAAAAAAGGCTTTTTTACTTTAAAATCCAACGATCATGTTATATATAGCGATTGCAAAAAAGCAGCAAAAGCCTGTCCAGTGAATATTATTAACGTAAAGAATATCTAAATTCAATAAGCTTCTTTAAAAGTCTGTATAATAATCTTATCTTTACCTTTTTAAAGGATTTATGAACTTTCTTCAGGGAATAATTAGTATTCATCTGAATCAATATATAAAAATATATGGCTTGTAACAGTTGCTCAACTGGTAAAAACAGTCAGCCCAAAGGATGCAAGAATAACGGCACTTGCGGTACAGATAGTTGTAATAAACTAACTGTTTTTGACTGGCTTTCAAACATGTCGCTTCCTAATGGAGAAAAACCTTTTAATTGGGTTGAGGTGCGTTTTAAAAACGGAAGGAAACACTACTATAAAAACATCGAAAATTTATCGTTAACCATTGGAGATGTTGTGGCTACTCAAGCTCAATCAGGACATGATATTGGTATGGTAACGCTTGTAGGCGAATTGGTTCGCGTGCAAATGAAGCGAAAAAACATAAGCGAAACACCCGAAGAAGTTTTTAAAATATATAGAAAAGCATCACAAAGAGATATAGATATATGGTCTGCTGCAAGAGATAAAGAAGAGGCCATGAAAGTTAAGGCACGCCAATTTGCTATAGACCTTAAGTTGCAAATGAAAATTTCCGATATTGAATACCAAGGCGATGCAAGTAAAGCAACATTCTATTACACTGCCGAAGAACGTGTTGATTTTAGAGAGCTCATTAAAGTGTTTGCTAAAGAGTTTAGAACTAGAATCGAAATGAAACAAGTAGGGTTTCGTCAAGAAGCAGCGCGACTAGGCGGTATTGGATCCTGCGGAAGAGAACTTTGCTGCTCTACGTGGTTAACAGATTTTCGTTCGGTGAGTACCTCATCCGCACGCTACCAGCAATTATCTTTAAACCCTCAAAAACTGGCAGGACAATGCGGAAAATTAAAATGCTGTTTAAATTACGAATTAGATACATATTTAGATGCATTGAAAAGTTTTCCGAAGACCGAAATTAAACTTCAAACAGAAAAAGGTGTTGGTGTTTGCCAAAAAACGGATATTTTTAAAGGGTACATGTGGTATGCTTACGAAGGCGAATGGATGAATTGGCACAAACTTACAACCAATCAAGCCAACGAAATAATAGAGATTAATTCTAAGAAGAAAAAAGTGACTAGCCTTGAAGAATACGCACAAGACTTGATAGAGGACACTAAAACAGATTTTGAAAACGTTGTAGGTCAAGATAGTTTAACACGCTTTGATAGTCCAAAACGCTCAAAAAAACGTAGAAATAATAGAAGCAGAAACAAAAGAAGATCTAAAAACAATGCGAAATAATTTTTTTTGGTTTTTGGTAATCCTTTGCATTGGGATTACAGCTTGTGATTCCAATCGTGTTTTTGACGAATATCAATCGGTTCCCAATCAATGGCATAAAGACTCTATCATAGAGTTTTATATTACACCACCAGATTCGTTAAAACCCTACGATTTATTTATAAACCTTAGAAATACAAGCGATTACAAATACAGTAATTTGTTTTTAATTGTTGAGATAAATTTTCCTAATGGGAAAAAGGTAAGAGATACTTTGGAGTATGAAATGGCGAAACCAAATGGTGAGTTTTTAGGCTCAGGATTTTCTGATGTTAAAGAGAATAAACTTTGGTATAAAGAAGGTGTTGTGTTTTCTGAAGCTGGCGATTACCTGCTTAAAATTCAACACGCAATGCGTAAAAACGGACAAATTAAAGGTATAGAAAACCTTGAGGGCATTACAGATATTGGATTTAGAATAGAAACACCCCAAAACAGTAATTAATACATGGCTACAAAAAAGAAAAAAGAAAGCATAAACAATTTTTCAAAATATGTTCGTTGGTTCTGGATACTATTTGGAGCAGGAATTGTCGGGTTCTTTTTGACTTTTCAACTAGCAGCTTGGGGAGTTTTTGGCGAAATGCCAGATCATACGCAATTGGAAAATCCAAATACTAATTTAGCTGGCGAAATCATTTCACATGATGGAGAAACATTAGGGAAATTTTATCTAAACGATAATAGAACACCAGTTGATTATGAGGAGTTACCACAACATTTGGTAGATGCTTTAATAGCCACTGAAGACGCAAGATATAATAAACACGCAGGAATTGATGCTCGTGGTACTTTAAGAGCATTTGCATATTTAGGAAAAAAAGGAGGAGCTAGCACCATTTCGCAGCAATTGGCTAGACAATTATTTGTTGGTGAGCACTCACAAAATACATTAGGGAGAATTACTCAAAAATTTAAGGAATGGGTTATTGCAATTCGTTTAGAGCGCCAATACACTAAAGAAGAAATAATCGCTCAATATTTTAACATTTATGACTTCGGAAATTTTGGAGATGGTATTCGTAGCGCAGCTAGTATCTATTTCGATAAAAAGCCAATGGACTTGGATCTCAAGGAATCTGCAATGTTGGTAGGTATGTTTAAAAATTCATCTTTATATAATCCAAGATCTCATAGAAATCCTGAAGGCACCAAAAATAGGCGTAATGTCGTTTTGGCACAAATGGCAAAGTATGGCTACATAACTCAAGAGGTTAAAGATTCACTTCAACAAACCGAGTTAGATTTAAAATACACACCACAATCTCATGATGCTGGCACAGCTACGTATTTTAGAGCATATTTACAAGAAGAATTAAAAAAATGGGTAAACGACCCTAATAATACAAAACCAGATGGCACCAAGTATAGCATTTATAAAGATGGTTTAAAGTTTTATACCACCATTGATTCCAGAATGCAAAAGTATGCCGAAGAAGCAGTAGCGCAACACATGCCAAGGTTACAAGCAGAGTTTTTTAATCAAAACACTAAAAGACGCAACCCAACAGCACCATTCCTAGACCTTACGTATGGAGCTATAGATACTTTAATGCGAATTTCAATTAAACGGTCAGAACGATGGAGACACATGAAATACGACCTCAAAAAGCCTGAAGAAGAAATTTATAAGTCGTTTGAAAAACCCACAGAGATGAGCGTTTTTTCTTGGAAAGAAGGCAAATACGCCGAGATAGATACGGTCATGACACCAATGGATTCCATGCGTTATTACAAACACTTTTTACGTCCCGGAATGATGTCCATGGAACCTCAAACAGGACATGTTAGAGCTTGGGTTGGAGGCATGAACTATCGTCATTTTAAATACGACATGGTAAAACAAGGAAAGCGCCAAATTGGCTCTACTTTTAAGCCTTTTGTATATGCAGCTGCAATAGACCAATTGCGTTTATCGCCTTGCGATACCTTACCAAGGTCACAAATTACTATTGAAGCTAATAAATATGGAAACCCAGAACCTTGGACTCCTAAAAATGATAATGGTGATTATTCAGGCTATTTAAACCTTAGACAATCCTTAGCAAATTCCGTAAATACTGTTACCGCAAGATTAATGAACGACATTGGACCACAACCTGTTGTAGATTTGGCAAAAAGTTTAGGCATAGAACAAGATATTTTGCCTGTGCCGTCAATAGCATTGGGAACACCAGATTTAAGTGTGTACGAAATGGTAGCAGCCTACTCCACGTTTGCAAATAAAGGGGTCTATACTACACCTGTAGTGTTAACCAGAATTGAAGATAAAAATGGAACGGTTTTATTTCAGTTCACTCCAGAAACAAAAGATGTTTTAAGTGAAGAAGTAGCTTATGTAACGGTGAATTTACTGGAAGGTGTAACTCAAGGAGGTTCAGGAACAAGACTCCGCCATACGTACGGATCTGATCCAGTCTATAAAGAAATCATCACAGGCTATCCTTATGAATTTGATAACCCAATAGCAGGAAAAACAGGAACCACACAAAACCAAAGTGATGGTTGGTTTATGGGAATGGTGCCTAATTTAGTAACAGGCGTTTGGGTAGGCGCCGAAGATAGGGCAGCCCATTTTGCAAGTATTACCTATGGGCAAGGCGCAGCCATGGCATTGCCAATTTGGGCTTTGTATATGAAAAGCTGTTATGCCGATGAAACATTAAATATCTCCAAAGAGGAGTTTGAAAAACCAAATGAGTTATCTATTATTTTAGATTGTGATGAATATAAAGAAAAATCAAAACTTTCTAAAAAAGGTAAGATTGATGACCCTGAAATAGATTTTTAAAAACACAAGCCATTCTCTTTAGAATGGCTTTTTATTTTGTAAATTTCTGTCATAAATAGATTTGTAAAAAATGATTAATAAAAAGGTAGATAATGTCACTAAGGCATTAGAAGGTGTAAAAGATAATATGACCCTCATGCTTGGCGGTTTTGGCTTGTCGGGAATTCCTGAAAACGCCATTGCGCAATTAGTGAAGTTAGGAGTTAAAGGTGTTACTTGCATTTCAAATAATGCAGGTGTCGATGATTTTGGATTGGGATTACTGCTCAAAAAACACCAAATAAAAAAAATGATTTCTTCTTATGTTGGAGAAAACGATGAGTTTGAACGCCAAATGCTAAGTGGAGAGCTTGAAGTAGAATTAATCCCACAAGGAACCTTGGCAGAACGCTGTAGAGCTGCTCAAGCTGGATTTCCTGCTATTTATACACCAGCTGGATATGGCACAGAAGTAGCCGAAGGAAAAGAAACTAGAGAATTTGATGGAAAAATGTATGTTTTGGAGCATGCTTTTAAAGCCGATTTTGCTTTTGTAAAGGCTTGGAAAGGTGACGAAGCAGGAAACTTAATTTTTAAGGGAACTGCAAGAAATTTTAATCCAAATATGTGTGGTGCAGCTAAAATAACAGTAGCCGAAGTTGAGGAATTGGTACCAGTTGGAACATTAGACCCAAATCAAATACATATTCCTGGGATTTTTGTAAAGCGAATTTTTCAAGGGGAGAAATATGAAAAACGAATAGAACAACTAACAGTAAGACAAAGAAATTAATTTGAATGTCTATTTGAGCACAGCCAAAACCTATTTGTAAAAAAGAATTATTAAAATGTTAGATAAAAACGGAATAGCAAAACGAATTGCAAAGGAAGTACAGGATGGTTACTATGTAAACTTAGGAATTGGGATTCCAACCTTAGTAGCTAATTATGTTAGAGATGATATTGAAGTTGAATTTCAAAGCGAGAATGGTGTTTTGGGAATGGGACCTTTCCCTTTTGAAGGCGAAGAAGATGCCGACATCATCAATGCAGGTAAGCAAACCATTACAACCTTACCTGGTGCCAGTTTTTTTGATTCGGCCACTAGTTTTGCAATGATTAGAGGACAACACGTTGACCTAACCATATTGGGTGCCATGGAGGTTTCAGAAGATGGCGATATTGCCAATTGGAAAATTCCCGGAAAAATGGTAAAAGGCATGGGAGGCGCTATGGATTTGGTGGCGAGCGCCGAAAACATTATTGTTGCTATGATGCATACAAATAAGCGAGGCGAATCCAAACTACTTAAAAAATGCTCTTTGCCACTAACAGGTGTGGCATGTGTAAAAAAAATAGTCACGAATTTAGCGGTAATTGAGGTTACTAACCGAGGCTTTAAATTACTGGAAAGAGCACCTGGGGTTTCTGTAGAAGACATAAAAAACGCCACCGAAGGAACTTTAATTATTGATGGAGATATTCCTGAAATGAGTATTTAATGCGCAAAGAACCTATTCCTGAAATAAAATTAGTTATCTCAAAAATAAAAACCTTTGATTATAAACAGACAGTTTGTAGATTTTTTAGATGATAAATGTTAAAATAATATGCATTTCATCGATTTATTGTGTATTTAAACTGATAATTAAAATATTTGTTTCATATTAGCAGTCCCCAAACAAAGCAATAAAAATAACAGATTTGCCCCAAATCTACCATGAATTTAGCTTATGAATGTTGCCCCAAATCTACCAGAACCTACTTATAGATTTAAAACAATTTTTACTAGCATTCAAAACACAAAAAGACTCCTTAGGAGTCTTTTGCGTTTAATAAAAAAATTATTCATGCTATAATCCTTTAGTTCATTTAGTAAATTGAGCAGTTTGCCTGTACCAAAATAACCAAAGCCGAAAAAAGATTCGCCACAAAAACTTAGCCTTGTTTGTAAGGCGATTATAGGTTGTTAGTTACTTTTGAAACAATAGAGTTATTAGTAAATGAAATCTCAAGGTTTTTAACAGTAAGCTGTCGTTTTTAAACCATGTTTAACAGTATAAAATTAAGCGGCAACTAATAATAAATAAGATTTTTCTTCAGTGATATTATGGGAAAACCGTAATTTAAAAATTTCTATAAGGTTTTATTAAAAAAACTTAAATCAATCATTATAATTTTACTATTTTCAAAAAAATT
>Ga0316205_10004178_pt1 | contig 12845 bp, 10 predicted proteins | sample 3monthpyrite_MG_FD_204941 | JGI IMG/M metagenome (GOLD analysis project Ga0316205, IMG submission 204941) | Microbial mat bacterial communities from mineral coupon in-situ incubated in ocean water Damariscotta River, Maine, United States -... | ecosystem: Environmental > Aquatic > Marine >... | reverse complement strand
CGTTGGGAACATGAGCAAGTCTTGGATACCATGGAAGCTAACCTCAAAACCAACCCGACGCCATATTGCTCAGAAAGCAAACGGTAGACCATCCATTTGGCACGATTAAATACTGGATGGGAGCCACGCACTTTCAAATGCGAGCGCTTAAGCATGTTAGTACTGAAATGAATTTGCATGTTTTTTCTTATAATATATAACGAGTGATGAGTATCTTAGGCGTCAAACCATTGATTGAAGCGATACAGGCATAGACTCTGCTTTTAGACTAAAAAACTAACTGGACAACGGTTTGCTAGGTCGGTGATGACCTAATTTAATTGCAAAGATTTACTCAACATGAAATTTATGTTGAAAATAAAGACGTCGTATTCACCAATAACAGACCCACAGGCATGTTTATGAGATGGGATTTTTTCTAAACTTAGTTTTCACACAGCCTGGCTCATAAGCGGACATTGTTTTAAATTAGCCCATTCATTTCTTTCTCACTTTTAAAGATCTGAAGCTAGTTTATTATAAATATGTAACAGACTCTCTTCAACGGCTGCCAAATGAATCACATATCCTGAAAAAATTAATCAATATAATATATACCCATTATCATTCAATGCGCATGATAATGGGTATATATAGTGATGCAGGCTCAAATAGATTAGGACTAATATTATGGATACACAAGACCAAAAACCTTCTCCTCATGATGAATTAAAACAATTAAAAAAATACGTCTTTTCGAGTAAACCTCAAAACTGCGATGAAAATGAGCTAGCCAGAAAAACTAATAGAATAGATGCTTTATACAAGCAGTTAATTGATGAGGTTGGCACCATTTATCTTGTCGACCAGAGTGAATATTTGAATGACTACTTAAATAGTGGTCACAAGATTGTTAACCAAAAAAGTACATTTTTAACTTGTATCCACAATATAGTCTCTGAATACCTTGAGCTAAGCCCCGCTACGGAAGACAAATATATTCAAACAGTTATTGATCAGGAAATCTTTTCACCTAATGTACGAAGGGTTGCCGAAAAATTATCTAAGATAGGCGAAATAAATCGTGCGATAAAGTGGTACGAAGCAGTTTTTAAGCTGGACAGCGCAGGTGCATCTTTGTGGATGGATTACATTAAGTTAATTAAACAATTTGACGACCACGACAGAACAACAGCAGCATTTGAAAAAGCCATAGCTAATATTAATGATGCCTCTTGGATACAAAATAACTATGGCCATTATTTGTATCAACAAGAACTCTATAACGAAGCAGAAATTCAATTTGTAGAAGTCATGAAGATACAGGAAAAAAATAAATTTAACTACAGCGATTATTATGGGTATGCCGCTTCAATGCTAGATAACATATATACAAAATCCGACCGATTAATTGAGCGTGTATTTAATTATGATGCCAAACTAACGGTAAATATTGACGAAGATAAAACTCGACAGCAACTAGCTGAAGTTGTGGCTCAATTAGGTTAAAGTTATAACCAGAATGTTATAGCTAAAATGTCATAACAAAAATATTGTGGCGACACGTTTTAACTATTTTATACGTAGATAAATAACTATTCTTACTCTATATTGCTCACTGAGAAAAACCATATAATGAATGAAAAACAACAAAATATATTACGTAACTCCGCAATACTTCACGTTGCCCCTGAAGTCCTTAAAATTAATGCCATATTTTCAGATCTGACTCGTGGTTTAGGAAGTATATTCGAAGAAATAGCCATTGCGTTTACTGGTGAAGAACCTAAGCTATCTATCGACCATGAATTTGATGATTTTTTTAAAGATGTTCTCAGCCAAGTTTACCAGAGCTTACCCGAAATCACCGAGCAGTTAGCAAACATCATTAATTCCGAAGGTTATGAAAACTTATTAGAGCAAGCGCAAATACAGTGTGAAGAATTAAATAGCGAGCACCCTTCTCTACCAGCACTCGATAAAACATTGACACAAACTGAAATTATGACCCTAACTGCTTTATTGCAAGCAAATGATCCCCGAGTAGAAAAACTCGCACATCTTGTCGATAGTTTCAAACCTGTATTCGATTTTATGCAACAACAGATCAATCAAGAAGAACAATTCAAGCAATCAATATTTAGCTCATCAGAAACTGGCGACATTAAGGCCATTCAAAAATATGTTGATGCTGACTTAAATCTTTTTGCAACCAATGATCGAAATTTAACTGGTCTCGATATCGCGATCAAAAATCGCCAAAATGAAGTTATAAAATATTTTTTAGACAACGCTGATGACTATGAACTCAAATCAATCGTTAACCAAACATCTATACAATTTGCGGTTGAAAATAATGACACTCAAACATACCTACAGCTTATCGATTACGCAAAAGGACAAATATCTCAAATAGATTTCGAACGTATCGCAGAGAAAAGTTTGAATAATGATAATATAACTATCGCGAGCGAAATACTTAAGCATGTTGATGAAATTCCTGAATCATTGGTTAGAAAAACAATTGACAATCGATCTCATCAACTGATGCAAGCGCTTTTAGATGCCGGTTTAGACGTAAATTTTAAAATATTTTCAGATCCGTTAATAACAAAAGCGATCGATAATGATGATCTTGAAATGGCAGAGCTACTAATTAAAGGTGGTGCAGAAACAGATTTTGCGGATTTTTTTGGTAGGAGTTTATTGTTCAAGGCAATCGATGATGACAAAGTAGAACTAACTGACCTACTAATTAAATACGACGCATCAGTTAAGCATGAATCACCACAGAATGTCTTGAACATTGCCAATAAATATCTAAAAAAATATCAAATAACTATTCAAGAAGCTATTGCTAGACTAAATATCGATCTGAAACTTAATTTAGGAGAACGAGGATCTTTTTTACATTTAGCCGTCCGTAACTCAGATGCTGAATTAATTAAGTTGTTGATAGCAAATGATATCGACATTAACAGCCTATTTGGATCTCATAATATTCTTGAGTCAATAGAAGATAAAGAAATCTTAACTTTACTGATCGATAATGGACTGAATATTGACCATGTCGATGATAGTGGTCAGCCCGTTATATTTGATTTAATGACTAGCTACTATAAGGATATACTCGAAATATTAGTTGCACGTAAGATTAATCTTGATGTTAACAGTAGCCAAGGCGAACATCTTTTACACTACGTTATCGGTAGGTTTCCAGAATTTGTTAAACCGATACTCGATAGCGGTGTTAATCCTGATGTGCTTAATAAAGATGGATTCACCTGTGTACAAGACAAAATACATTTTTACAATATGTTTAGTGAGGTTATAGATGATTTTATAGACGCTGGTGCTAATTTCAATTTATTAACCTCAAAAGGGTTTCCAATAGTCCACGTTCTTTGTGCTAGCTACGATGCAGATACCGTTGAAAATGCAATAACTAAATTAAAGCCGGATATGACAATTGAAGGTTCTAATGGTCATGATGTTTTTCTTCATGCCACCTATTCCAGAAATATTGAAGTATTAAAAATACTGTCAAAGTGGGGTATGGATAGCAACAAAAAATCTAAAAGTCAGGTCACACCATTAAGTATTGCTATCAATCGAAATGATCTGGGACTTGTTAAAACACTAGTTGAAGATTGCCATGCCGATACTAAATTAAAATTTATCGGATTATATGATGCGACTGAACTTGCTAAAAAACTTGAACGCTCCTCTATTGTTGAGTATTTTTCATAAATTAAAACACAAAACAATCAGAAGAGTATTTGTTCGAAAAAATAATAAATTATCCTTTCGAACGTCTCGGTTTTCGTGGTTTATTAGCAGAGCTTTTTTTATCGCCATGAGTCGATTTATTACCTTTGCGATGCTCTTTTTTACCTCCACCTTTTAATTTGTCTAAACTAAACTCTTTCGCTTTGGTTAAATTCATTGGTTTGCCGCAAAGTCGAACCTTTTTAAGGTGAGCCAGCGAATCTTTAGGTAATTTCCCTGGGAGATCAACTGTAGAAAAATCATCATATATTTTAATATGCCCAATATATTTACTTTCGATATCAATTTCGTTGGCTATTGCACCAACCACATTTCCCGGTTTAATTCCGGCTTGAAATCCAACCATCATGACATAGCGCTGCATTTCTATATTTGGAAATTCGGCTAAAGTTTCGGCATCCCTAGAAAAATCTTTTCCGGATCGTGATAATCCATCTTTACTTTTTCGCCTAGGCTTTCTTTCACTATCTCGTCCATAATCTGATTTCTCTCTACGCTCTCTTTGTTGAGCTTTTGGAGAAGGTAAATCTTCCACTAGCAAGGGCGCTTTATCGTGGGCTAAACTTGCCAGAGCAGCAGCGATTTGTATTCCTGTTTGATCTGTCTCTAATTGGTAATTTTCTAATATTTCCAAGTAGGGCTTTAAGTCACCTGAATTTATTTTTTCGGTGATTTTAGCTTTAAAGCGATCGACTCTTTGATCATTAATTTCATCAGTAGTCGGCAGTCCTATACGTTCGATTTTTTTACTTGTAGCTTTTTCAATCAAATACAACATTCGTTTTTCGCGCGGTGTAACAAATAATATCGCTTTACCTTCTTTACCCGCTCGTCCAGTCCTACCAATTCGGTGGACATAAGATTCAACATCTTGAGTTATATCGTAATTAATAACATGAGAAATTCTTGGAACATCCAACCCGCGAGCAGCCACATCAGTCGCAACTAAAATATCTAATCGTCCACCTTTTAATTGGGCAATAGTTTTTTCTCTTGCTGATTGCTGCATATCACCATTGATTGCAGCAGCGGCATAACCTCTCGCGCTTAAACGATCAGCGAGCTCCACCGTGGCTGTTTTAGTTCGCGCGAAAATAATGATCGCATCGGTTTCTTCTACTTCTAAAATTCTAGTTAGCGCGTCTAATTTATTATGGTGCGAAACGGTTAAATACGATTGATCAATAGTAGTTGCAGTGCTTGTTTTAGTTTTGATCCGGATTTCTTTTGGTTTAGTCAAAAATTTATCCGCGACTCGCTTAATTTCTTTTGGCATGGTTGCCGAAAATAGTGCAATTTGCCGGTCATCTGGTGTTTGCTCCAAGACCCATTCCACATCTTCCAAGAATCCCATGCGGAGCATTTCATCGGCTTCATCTAGAACCAATGTGTGCATATGCTCCCAATTAATTTTCCCTTTACGCATATGATCCATTACTCGTCCGGGAGTTCCAACAATCACTTGTGGACCTCTGGCAAGTTGTTTCAATTGAATTGGAAAAGATTGGCCACCGTAAATGGGCACCACTTGAAAACCTTTTAAATATTTGGAATAGGTATTGATCGCTTCCGAAACTTGAATCGCAAGCTCCCGCGTCGGAGCCAAAACAAGTGCTTGAGGCTTTTTGAGTTTCACGTCAATTTTGGCAAGCAACGGCAATGCAAACGCTGCGGTTTTACCGGTTCCAGTTTGTGCCTGACCAATAATATCGGAACCACTAAGTAACACCGGTATACTGGCGGACTGAATAGGTGATGGTTTTTCATAACCTATCTCATTGAGAACTTTTAATAACTCGTCAGGCAGTTCCAGATCGTTAAAAGAGACATCTGTATCTGACGTTTTTTTCGATTGAGCATTCTCTGATTGTTTACTGTCAGATTGATTGTCATTTGATTTTGACATGGATATTCCAAGCATAAGAGAGATGTTTCATTATAGTCTAATAATTTAACATCTAATAAAAAAGCTCTCACATTACCTGCAAGAGCTGTATTTCGAGCATTTCTGGTGTTCTAAATTTGGCGTATAAACTGCTGCGCCCTTAAGATACAGGTAGTTTGGTTAACAAACCCGTAAACAAATTACTACATTAATGCGTCTTGATCGGCACCTTCTTTTTCAACTTCGATTGGCATCAAGTCTTCTTTAGTGATACCAAGCATTAATGCGACATTACTCGCCACATAAATTGAAGAATAAGTTCCAATAAAGACACCAACGATTAATGCTGTTGCAAATCCGTGGATTAGCTCGCCACCCAAGAAAAATAATGCCATCAAAACGATTAATGTGGTGATGGAAGTCATTAATGTTCTGGATAAAGTTTGATTGAGTGACGTATTTACAATTTTTTCTGAGTCAGATTTTCTGAGCTTTAAAAAGTTTTCTCTGATGCGATCAAATACAACAATGGTGTCATTCAATGAATACCCAATTACCGCTAATATCGCTGCTAATACGGTAAGATTAAATTCCATTTGAATAACCGAGAAGAGTCCCATAGTGATCAACACATCATGTGCGAGTGCCGCGACCGAGCCAACTGCAAATTTCCATTCAAAACGTACCGAAACGTATAGCATAATAAAAATGAGGGCAACTAACATAGCGAGACCTCCTTTTTCGGCGAGCTCTTCACCAACAGCGGGACCCACAAACTCGATCCGCCGCATGGTTATTTGGGAATCGACACCTTCCCGCAACGCCGTTAAAACTCGATTTCCAACCCTGTCCGCTTTGTTTTCATCTTTATCTTCAGCTTTAATTTCTCCGTCTGGCGCTAATCGAATGGTGACATCTTTTGATGTTCCAAAATATTGCACCACAAACATCTTAAATTGTGCTTTATCCAGCTGTTCGCGGATAGTATCCAGGTTAGCATCAGCTTCATAGCGAACTTCGATTAATGCGCCGCCGGTAAAGTCCAATCCCAAGTTAAGACCGTTCATGCCCACTGACACTGCGGACGCAATTAATAATATTACTGAAAATATCGCCGCTGGCACCCGGTATTTGTTGAAATCGATATTGAGATTTGATTTTAATATATTCATTTTTTTCGCCTGTATATCGACCGGTTAAATAGATAAACTTTTGACTGACTTACCGCCGTAAATCAAATTTACGATGGCTCGTGTTCCAACAATAGCAGTAAACATCGAAGTTAATATACCTATAAGTAATGTCACCGCAAATCCCGCTATTGGTCCAGTACCAATGCCAAATAAAACCATCGCCGCTATTAAAGTTGTGATATTCGCATCGGCAATAGTTGAAAAAGCTTTGTCATAACCATTGTGGATTGCTTGCGCAGGATTAACACCATCAACAAGTTCTTCTCGAATCCGTTCAAATATAAGCACGTTTGCATCCACAGCCATACCGACCGTTAATACGATACCTGCAATACCTGGCAGTGTGAGTGTGGCTCCGGGAATAAGTGACATAATTGCAACTATGAAAACTAAGTTGGAAAACAATGCGATGTTGGCCACTAATCCGAATAAGCGATAATAAATTAGCATGAAAATCAAAACTGCGATAAATCCAACCACGATTGAAGTCATTCCCATTTTTATATTTTCTTCTCCAAGGCTTGGACCAATGGTTCGTTCTTCTATAATAAACGTCGGAGCGATTAACGAACCAGCTCTGAGAACTAGCGCAAATTCATGGGTTTCTGCTGGCGTGTAACTTCCGGTTACTACGAAATTAGCACCAAAAACACCATTGATTCTAGGGGCACTAAGAACTTCTTTAATAATTTTTGGTTTTACAACTTTCAACTCTCCTGAATCAGTTCTTTCATAAACAGCTTTAGTTTCAATCATTACAAAAGCCATCAATTTCCCTTCGTTTTTTGTCGTATTAGCAAGCATTTTTGCTCCACCCTCGCTATCGAGAGTAATACTTATTTGAGGCTGACCAGTCTGTGGATCAAAAGTTGGTCTGGCATCAACAATATGCGTTCCATCTACAATCACTTTCTTTTTTAGAACCCACTTTAAATCAGAGCCTTGTTGTTTCATTATTTCTGAACCAGCAGGCGCTCTGCTAGCTTCTGGGTTAGCGCCTTGATTGACCATTCTAAACTCTAATGTGGCGGTTTTTCCTAAGATTCTTTTCGCTTGTGCTGAATCCTGAAGACCTGGAAGTTGGATCAGAATTCGATCTCTACCCTGTTTTTGAATGAGCGGTTCAGCGACACCTAATTCGTTTATTCGATTTCTAAAAGTCGCGATATTTTGATCTACGGCGTAGTCTTGGATCTCTTTTATTTTAGCGTCACTAAGTTCTAAAACAAGTTCATAAATATCTCCTTGATCACGAGATATTACCCGAAAGTCATTATAAGCCTGTTGGATCTCCACATCGCCTTGATCTCTTAACTCAGCGGATCGATACTTAGCAACAATTTGATTGTTGCTTCTCGCAACTATCGAAGAGTAGCTAATATTATTGTCCCTCATTAGCGTTTTTAACTCTGTCACATATTGCTTGAATTTTTTATCCATTGCAGATTCCATATCAACCTGCATTAGAAACTGCACACCGCCTCGTAAATCCAGTCCTAAATTGAGTGGAGCCCCACCAATAGACTTTAACCATGCAGGTGTTGTCGGCGCTAAATTTATTGCGGCAACATGTTCATTATCTAAATTCTTACTGGACAAAAACTTAGGCACTTCATCACTGGCTTTAAATTGATCATCTTTATTGTTAAATCTGATCAATGATTTGCCATCTTCAACTTTTGCAGATTTAAGTTCAATGCCGCTATCAATTAGTGTTTGTTGAATTTCTTTAAACAGAGATTCCTCGATCAACGAGCCATTTTCCTGGGTGATTTGGATTGCCGGATCGGGTGGATAAATATTAGGCAACGCAAATAAAATTCCGATGATTAACAAAATCGCCAGCATAAAATACTTCCAACTTGGGTAAGTATTCATCGGGCGCAAATGAGCTTGGCTTGTGAACATAAGTTTTTCTCTAGTTTATTTTTTTAACTTTTATTGATACGGCAGGGTTACTTTGGTCACAAAAACTTAACCGTTAATATCTTTAATCGTCCCTTTAGGTAATGACGCAGTAATGGCATGTTTTTGGAATTTCATTTCCACACCTTGTGCTACATTTAAAACCATAAAACCATCAGTAATCTTAGTGACTTTTCCTAAAATTCCACCATTAGTAACGACTTCATCACCTTTTTGAATTGCCTCTAACATGCTTTTATGTTCTTTGGTTCTTTTACTTTGTGGTCTGATGATCACAAAATAGAAAAACACACCTATCAATATAATAGGTAAGAATGTTCCTAAAAGACTTCCCTGCTCGGCACCCGCTTCTGCGGCTTGTACTGTACTGATAAACATTATTTTTCCTCACTAAAAGTAATTGGTGGCACGTCCATATCTCGTGCTTTATAAAAATCACTGACAAAGTCGTCGAATGTACCTGTTTCTATTGAATTTCGCAATCCTCGCATCAGATCCTGGTAGTAATGCAAGTTGTGGATAGTGGCCAGTTCTGCACCAAACATTTCTCCACATTTGTCTAAATGATGTAAATAGGCACGGCTATAATTTTTACAGGTATAGCATTCGCACTTGTCATCAATTGGTCCCGATTCCTTTTTATTGGGACTATTACGCAATCTTACAATACCTGTACGGGTAAAAAGGTGTCCGTTTCGCGCGTTTCGGGTCGGCATAACACAATCAAACATATCTACGCCACGACGAACTGACTCAACTAAGTCTTCTGGTTTGCCAACACCCATTAAATAACGTGGTTTGTCCTGCGGCATTTTGCCGGTAAGGTGATCAAGGATCATGGTCATTTCTTGCTTGGACTCACCAACAGAAAGTCCTCCAATAGCGTAACCATCAAAACCGATGTCGGTTAATCCTTTTAAGGAAATATCCCGAAGCTCTGGATACATGCCCCCTTGAACGATCCCAAATAAAGCGGAAGGATTGTCGCCGTGTGCTTTTTTAGAGCGTTCAGCCCAGCGGAGACTTAACTGCATGGAGGTTTCTGCCTGTTGTTCGGTGGCAGGATAAGGCGTACATTCATCAAAAATCATCACTATATCTGAGCCTAGATCTCGCTGAACTTGCATTGACTCTTCGGGACCTAAGAATACTTTGTCTCCATTAATTGGCGAGCGAAAAGTCACACCTTGCTCAGTGATTTTTCGAAGCTCACCCAAACTAAATACTTGAAAACCACCAGAATCAGTCAAAATAGGTCCTTGCCAATTCATGAAATCATGCAGATCACCATGCATTTTGATGATCTCTGTGCCGGGCCGCAACATTAAATGAAAAGTATTACCTAGAATAATTTCCGCGCCAGTATCTTTGACTCTTTCTGGCGACATTGCCTTAACCGTGCCATAAGTGCCAACGGGCATAAATGCCGGTGTATTAATCGTGCCGCGCTCAAACTCAAGTTGACCGCGACGAGCCTTTCCATCAGTTTTTAATAAGGTGTATTTCATATTATTTTGTTTGCCGATTATTGAGCAACAGTCCATCGTCCACTCGATCTTCTATTAGTCGATTTGCTATAAACATTGAATCGCCGTAACTGAAGAATCTATATTCTTTGCTGATCGCTTCTTCATAAGCCTGCATAACAAACTTTTGTCCTGCAAAAGCGCAGACCAACATAATTAAAGTGGACTCGGACAAATGAAAATTGGTCACTAACGCATCCACGCTTTTAAATTCATATCCCGGAGTGATAAAAATATCGGTCTCTCCGCTTGTTGATTGTAATTCGCCGCTAATTGAGGCTGATTCCAAACAGCGCACAGAAGTTGTTCCAACGGCAATGACTCGTCCACCCTTTGCACGAGTTGTTGCAACCAATTCAACCACAGACTCTGGTACGCTAAACCATTCTGAATGCATTTTATGTTCTCGTATATCATCCACTCTAATCGGCGAAAATGTGCCAGCGCCAACGTGTAGAGTGACAAAGTCGTGAGAAATTCCTTTATCTTTTATTTTATCCAAAAGCGCCTGATCGAAATGCAATCCAGCGGTTGGGGCAGCTACAGCGCCCGCCTGTTCAGCGTAGACCGTTTGATATCGCTGCTTATCAAATTCTTCTGCTTTTCTTTCAATATAAGGTGGTAAAGGCATATCACCAAAAGCCTCAACTAATTCCATTAGAGGTCGATCTGAAAGATTTTCGAGGATAAAAAATGCGCCTTCTCTTCCTGTCACTTCTAAAATAAAATCCTCTGTAATAATGATTTTAACGCCTGCTTTTGGTTTATTACTGGCTCTAAGCTGAGCAATACAAGCATTTTCACCGTTAACCCGCTCAATCAACACCTCTATCTTTCCGCCACTTTCTCGTCGCCCTCGCAAACGCGCGGGTATAACCTTGGTGTTGTTAAATATTAAGCAATCATCAGGCTGTAAATGATCGACAAATTGGTAGAATTGATGATGTGCCAGCGAGTTCTGCGCTGGATCAACCAACAACAACTGGCTATCTGATCGTTTTTCACAGGGCTTAGCAGCAATCAAATGTTGCGGAAGTTCGAATTGAAAATCTTGTTTTTGCACAGCAGCCTTACAATAAATTAATCAGTGATTTCTACATTCGAATCAAGCTTAACCATATAAACAGATTCGGATCAAAATAAGGCGCGCATTCTATCAGAAAACATCAGGTAATTGGCTTTTTTCGGTGCTTTTGTCGGCTATTTATAGGTCATTGATGAAATTTAGACATATAATGTGCCAATCCAATTATATAATGGCAAAGCGATACATGAAAAAGTCACAACTCCTTCTTTTATCTTCTCTATTTTTTATCGCTCCGGTTAGTTATGCTAGTGATCTGGGTTCGCAAATAAAATCAGGGAGCTATTGTAAAAATGAGGTTTACAATAAGTTTAAACTTGTTGAAAAAACCGAACATAAACGTCTCAAATTCACCGCGAATGCTAAATTACTTGAGTTTGCCTCTTCAATGGAACTGATGTGTCCATGGAGTACCGAAAGAGATTTTAATGGCGATAAAAAGAAAGACTGGGTAGGTTTTGTGAGTATCAACGACAACTACCAGCTAATTGCTTATTTGTCAGGCAAAAAGAAGCATAAAATACAAATACTTGACCAGTTAAAAACTCAGCCGTCAAATCGTTTTATAAAATGGGTACAAGCTAAGAAATTAAAACGATTTACTGACAAAAAACTCGCAATAGGTCAAAACAAATATGCGCTTCAAGTATCAGCACTAGATGGGATGACCGATTTTTATCTATGGGATGGTAAGCAACTAGCTAAAGTTTTGACAACTCCGCAAATGTTTTAACTTTTTATATTCTCCTCAAAAAAAAGAGAAGCATTTGCTTCTCTTTTTTAAAAACCAATAAAAAATCTAAAGCGCTAACAAGTATTCCCACCTTCTGGCCAACAATCGTGCGAAGCTGCGCTATCATCTACCCAAGTTCTCGCACCAGTATTAGTCAAAGTCAATGCCCCATCTTGCCCTGCCATACTACCTGTGGGGGTCGCCGTTAAGGTGTAACTGGTCGCATCGCTGGTGAGTGCAAGATCATAGTAGGCTGTACCACCTTCTACCGGAACTTGGATCGCAAAAATTGCCCCTAAGTCGGTGCCGTCAGTGCCAACCTTATAACTATAGGGGGGATTTGAACGAAACCTCTCCATTGCTTGAGACGCCAACATTAGCGCAGAAATCCCGTCAGCCCGCTTAGATCGTACAATATATTGATTATAAGATGGATAGGCAATTGCCGATATAATTCCGATAATTGCCACAACAATCATTAATTCAATAAGAGTAAAACCTTTTTGCTTCTTGTTTATCATGTTAAATACCACCACTTTTGCTGCTAATACAAGGCATTCCTTGTTTCAGTATAGTCTAAACTAATTTTTTCGCCACTTTATTCCCATTAATCCATCGGAAATTCGTGGTAAAAAGTCATCAAACCCACATTCGGTACCCACACATAACCTGGCTCTTACACCATCATTAGTTCCTTCGAGCAATACCTGCGGTTTCGGCGCTATGCCAC
>Ga0316205_10004177_pt1 | contig 12852 bp, 15 predicted proteins | sample 3monthpyrite_MG_FD_204941 | JGI IMG/M metagenome (GOLD analysis project Ga0316205, IMG submission 204941) | Microbial mat bacterial communities from mineral coupon in-situ incubated in ocean water Damariscotta River, Maine, United States -... | ecosystem: Environmental > Aquatic > Marine >... | reverse complement strand
CGCGCATCGTGTTTTCCTTTTGATTTGGTGAGTGTTTGGCGACTTTTATTAGATCAAAAACCACGATGCGCGTCTATCTCTTTGTTTTTGATCAACTTTTTCGTTATATTCGTGGGGATACCTTAGATTCAAACGTTAGGGTGCAGAAATAAAAAGTATGCCACGGAGTGAGATTAAAAAATTACAAGACATACCTAATGTTGGTAAAGCCATTGAAAATGATTTAATTCTTTTGGGAATAAAAGAACCAATAGAGTTAATAGGCAAAGACCCTTATCAAATGTACAGTGATCTTTGTAATTCAACAGGTATCCAACATGATCCATGTGTTATTGATGTATTTATTTCGGTTGTAAAGTATATGGAAGGCGGGCCACCTAGAAAATGGTGGGAATTCACTAATGAGCGCAAGAAAAAAATGGGTGATAATTAATGCACCCTAATAAATCGTTCAAGTCCGTGGACGCCAAAACCACTTTATGGTTTTCTGCGGCTCATTAGCTGAAACATTGACAACCTATGCAAATAAGAGAAGCAACTATAGATGATACGGAAAGCATTAAGAATGTACATCTCCAAGCCTTTGACACATCAGAGGCTAAGTTGGTATCTGAACTTGCAGTCGACCTGCTAAACGAAAACTATCCTGTAAAAATAATTTCACTTGTTGCCATAGAGAACAATCAAATAGTAGGCCACGCAGCCTTTAGCCCGGTCTTTTACGAAAACACTAGCAAGCATTTTGGTTATATTCTAGCTCCATTAGCGGTATCTCCAAAATTTCAAAAAAACAATATTGGCTCCTCGTTAGTCAAGTATGGTTTAGATATCATTTCCAATATGGGTCCATTTATTGTGTTCGTTTATGGTGATCCTCAATATTATTCCAGGTTTGGATTTAAAACAGACTTGGCGAATAATTTTATACCACCTTATACTCTACAGCATCCTGAAGGCTGGCATGCCTTGAAATTTAATTCGGCTGTTTTTTTTGAGGGTGGCTCAATAACATGTGTCAATTCTCTTAACGATCCAAAACTATGGTAGGTCGTTCGGCCCTTTAACTTACCCATGCAGCATTAATATCCATGGAATATTTTACAGAACTTGGTTATATCGGCCTTTTTGTCGCATCATTCTTAGCCGCAACAATTTTACCTTTAAGCTCCGAAATTGTATTAAGTACTCTGCTGTTAAACGGTTTATCACCAGTTGCATTAGTGACTATCGCAACAATTGGCAATGTGTTGGGCTCTCTTACCAATTACGCGCTGGGTTATTGGGCTAGTTTGAGTGTGATAAAAAAGTGGCTAAAGATGTCAGAAGATCAATTTGTGCGTGCCGAACAACGTTTCACTAAATACGGCCTATTGTCTCTCTGTTTTGCCTGGGTACCGATTATTGGTGATCCATTGACAGTTATTGCGGGTGTTTTACGCATTCGCTTATTGTGGTTTCTTATTTTAGTCACTGTAGGCAAACTGACGCGTTATATCGTTATTAGTTATTTAGTGACAGCAAACGCTTGAAAAGACGCAACGCCCAGGTGTTCCTGCAATTTAGCCGGGCAAGGGAATAAGGGGAATAAACATCTCCTGTTGACTCACTCCACCATGCACCCCGTAGTGGAAGAAACGTTTTTCTGTCTCAAGCCAGTCCTTGATAATAAAATTCTCTTTCATCAACAGGGTATAGTCACCGATACGATTTTCCAATTGTGGATGAGCCACGCCGAGTCCAAACCAGTTATCTTCCAGCAGGTCCTGGCTCGGTACACAGTCAAGCTGAGATGCAAACTGATTATTAACGTAATCGACAAAGACCTCATGTTTGTCCTCATGCAAATAGCAATAAGCCGCTCTCGGCTCACCACTCAAGGGCATGCGCAGACATGACTGCAAAACCGGATGATCATTAACGGTAATACATCGCTCAGGTTGCGTGTCGATAAAACCGTGATCGGCAGTAATCAATACCAGCGTGTTCGTGCCTTTGACCTCGGCGAGAAATTTTTCTGTGGCCTGTTGGATCTGAAGGTAATGTTCTGCCACCGGGTCACTCTGATTGCCGTGTACATGTGAAAGATGATCAAACTCCGGCCAGTATGCATAAATGTATTGCCGATCCTTTGTTGCTTTCACACAATTTGCCATTTGTGCAAACATCTCATCCAGGCCTTCATAACCACAGGGTACTGCCTTACCCAAGTGGCACTGATTAAACTCTGAATCCAGAATCCAGTTGGGTGAGACCACCGCACTTGTGACTCTGTCATTGCCCGGCGCAAGCTCGTCAAAAAAAGAAGGATGATTATACAAACGAGCGATATCGTGCCCCTGCAGACTGATGCTCTGCTGACTACCGCGTAACATGCAGGGCAACACGGCGGTGACACCGCCTGTTTCTTTTAAATAAGTAAACCAACCGGTCAGACCATGCTGCTGAGGTGCCTGCCCAGTTAAATACGCAGTGATGCTAGTGGCGGTCGTGGATGGGAAAACAGAGGTCAGGCTGGCGTGGCAGTGATCTTTATAGAATCCAGTCGAGGCCTGCACGTAGTCATAGCCCATACCGTCAACCACGAGCAGGATCAGGTTGTCATAGTCAGTTAAATCGATCCCCGCCAGGCTACGACAACCAGGATAGTCCTGTGCCTCACGTCCAAACGCCTGACCGATGCTGGTCATGAGGTTGACCAGACTGCCACCATGATAATCAGGTCGATTGACCTTCAGTTTAGTCTGCATTTCCATAAAATTCTTTTATTTATTCTTTCAGAACAATAAGTTAAAAGATTTACTTGTTCAGTTTTGGTTCATTCATGCAGGCGTATTCTAACCCCCAATGAAAACTCATCCACAAAAACCGGAGGTGGATAATGCAAAAGACAATTCGTACAACTGCAATCATAGCGGCAACCCTGATTGGTATGGGCGGCCTATCCTCGCAAGCCTTGGCTTCAGGGAATGACCGTTCGTTGAAACACCAGTATGCCTCAGAGCGTGGTGGTGACCGCCATGATCGTGGTGGCCACCGCCGTGATCGCGATCATGACCGCCACGAACGTGGTGGCCATCGCCGTGATCGCGATCATGACCGTCACGAACGTGGTGGCCATCGTCGTCATCGTGATGGACATCATAGCCGACATCGTAGTCGTCATCACCATGGGCAGCATAGGGGGCATCATTATGGTCGCTACTATGATAGAGGACACAGAGGTTATGGCCATCATCGTAGACATCACCGCGGACACCATCATGGAAATCACCGTGGCCACCATGACTATGGACACCACAGCAGCATCCACCTTGGTCCACATGGTCTGAGTCTACACCTTCATTAATCTTCATAAGCATACAGGGTCGGGACAGGGCCGCATTTGCGGCCCTGTTTGATTTACCTGACAGGTCGGTCATTGTATGCTTATGCCTTTACCCGGTTAAGGGAACAGGTATGAAAACATTAGTAATTCTTGCAACACTCGTATTGAGCTCGTTTTTTATCTCCATTCCCAATTCATATGCGGCAGGGGTCAATAAACAGCAGGCAGCCAGCATTGCCCAATCGAAATACCCTGGTCGCGTAATTGATGTAAAACAGATCAAACAGGGCGACACGCCAGCATATCGCGTTAAGGTTCTCGACAGCTCCGGTGGAATGCATATCGTCATTATCAACAAGGACTCAGGAGCGGTAATCTCCGCACACTAATCATGCGCATACTTATTATTGAAGATGAAACGGAAATCCGCCAACAGGTTGCTGAGCAACTAAAAAACAATGACTACATGGTGGATGAAACAGGTGAAGGTGAAGAAGGTCTTTTCTTCGCAGAGGAATACCCTATTGACGCGGCGATTGTCGATATCGGTTTACCCGGTATGTCGGGCATCGACGTCATCAGAAAACTTCGCCAGCAAGGCAAGACTCTACCTATTCTGATCCTAACGGCACGTGACCGTTGGCAGGATAAAGTCGACGGGCTTGAGGCCGGTGCCGACGATTACCTGGTGAAACCTTTTCAGATGGAAGAGCTACTTGCCAGAGTCAAGGCCTTGCTACGACGTTCCAGCGGTAAGACCCAGGAAGTCATCGAATGTGGCCCGATCAAGATTGATATTAATAGTCAGCAGGTTTACCTGTCGGATCAAATCGTCGACTTCACGACCTTTGAATATCGTCTGCTCGAATACCTGATGCGCAATCATGAAAAAGTGATATCAAAAGATAAGCTGGGGGATTACCTCTACCCCCACGATGAAGATCGTGACAGTAATGTTATTGAAGTGATTATGGGGCGGGTCAGACGCAAACTGGATCCGGATAATTCACTACAACCTATTGAAACCCTTCGAGGTCGTGGCTATCGTTTCAAGCTCTGTGATGGAGATACATGAATTCATTACGTAGCCGATTAATCCTGGCAGCCAGCCTGGTCCTCACTATCTTTATCTTTATCGCCGGTTATACACTTGATCGCGCCTTTTATGAGAGTGCTGAGGCTAGTCTGCAGGAAAACCTCAACACCCAACTCACCTTGTTACTTGCTGGCACTGAAGTCGAAAACCTGGAAGACATCGAAATGCCAACCCGATTGCTGGAAACCAAGTTTAGCCTGCCCAGTTCTGGTCTCTATGCGTATATTGTCAACGATAAGGGTAAGACGCTCTGGAAATCACTCTCGACCGTGGGTGTTCGTTTACCCAAACCAATACACCTGCCCTCTGGTGAACAACGTTTGCAAAGGCTCGCACTTGAAGATGAAGAATTCTATTTAAAAAGTTATGGCATCGTCTGGTTTACCTCGAAGGGTAAGGTGCCGCTGACGTTTAATATCATCACTGATCTTGCAGACTTCCATAAGCAAATCAACGAATACAGACAAACACTATGGGGCTGGCTGATAGGATTGGCAGCCATTTTATTGGTGGTGCAAGTGGTGATACTGATCTGGGGATTAAAACCATTGCGACGCGTGGTCACTGAGCTAAATGCAATCGAATCAGGCGATCAGGAGCGTATTACTCAAACCTATCCCACTGAAATTCTACGTATGACCGATAATATTAATGGCTTACTTGAGCACGAACACACGCAACAGACGCGTTATCGAAATGCCCTCGCCGACCTGGCGCACAGCCTGAAAACACCACTGGCGGTTTTGAATGGTGCCTTGTTGAATATAAAAGATGAAGAGCAAAAACAAAACTTTCAGGAACAGATTCAGCGCATGGATCATATTATCGGTCATCAATTACAACGTGCTGCCACCGCAGGTGCATCGCCGATTCGCAAAAGTATTGAAGTCGAACCCGTGGTCAGCAAAATCTGTCGCGCACTTAACAAAGTTTACCAGGATAAACAGATACAGTTTGATGCACACCTGCCCGAAGGCTTGAGTATTCGTGTTGATGAAGGGGACATCATGGAGGTCATGGGCAACGTCATAGACAACGCCTGTAAGTGGTGTAAGCAAAGGGTGCGCATCAGTGTCAGTCTGAAAGACAAACGTGCCCGTTTCACGATTGCCGATGACGGCCCAGGCGTCGAAGATTCAGAAGTCGGACATGTGTTACAACGTGGCGGTCGAATCGACCAGAATATGCCGGGTCAGGGAATCGGACTGTCTGTGGTCATGGATATTGTAACTGCGTATAACAGTGAGCTCACGATCACGCATAGTGATCTTGGCGGTGCCGCCTTTACCTTTGATTTTCCTTCTGGTTAAGCAATTTGTTTAAGCGCTTAAATTAAAGCATCGGGTTTTATACACTCAGACCTTTTTCCAATAAGTCGTCAATTACTTCTCTTTTTTGCAGACCGTCACTATCACCACCTCGAAAGATAAGCGCACCTGAAGAAAAACTGGTGCCGTAATTGCTGACCAGATTTACAACCTGACCAACGCCAACCAGGAATTCTCGATCAGATAACGACGACAATGGATGAATAAAAGTACTCCACAGGACTTCTTTTGCCACCGCATAACGAGCATCAAGCGCACTATCAAAATTAGCCTGCATAATTCGATATAATTGCTGCTGTGTTAATTCGGCACTAGCCGTGATTGGAGAGATGATGCGCATACGATCTGCCTTTTCATCTGTAATCACTAATACCTGTTTACCCTCTACAAGCAAGGTCCAGTAACCCGGCTCACCTTTTGCTTTTTCATCGATCCGTTTGATCAGCTCACCCAAACGAGCATTGTCCATCGCATCTGAGTCCACCCCTCGCTTGTTCTTATCGTCTGCGGCCTGGGCTATATTAGTCTGCAAGCCCGCACTACTTAACGCTAGACCAAACAACATCATTAAAAATAATTTAAACAATTTCATTTTGCTGCCCTTCCCTATCCAACTAAAATTCCGTATATGTTAAATTAGCACGCTAGATTAAAAATAACCAAAGCTATGGAACATTAAGACTGCGATGATGAAACCGATCCGTATTTTCCGTCATATAGATTGTGAAGGCCCCGCCTATTTCCAGACCTTACTGGAACAGCAACAGGTTCCTTATGAGCTGGTGCGCATCGATGCAGGCGAACCAGTAAATTCTGATCTGGATACCACCAGCGGCCTTATTTTTATGGGTGGTGACATGAGCGTCAACGATCCGATTAGCTGGCTCGATGATGAAATAGCACTGATCAAAGCCGCTATGGCAAGCGATATACCCGTGATGGGGATATGTCTGGGAAGTCAGCTGATGGCAAAAGCAATGGGATCGCGCGTTTATCCTGGTCCTTGCATGGAGTTGGGTTGGTGGCCGGTGAATAGCCTCCCTACCAATAAACGTGATTCTGGATGGACAAAGACTTTACCTGAGACCTTAATGGCTTTTCACTGGCATGGTGAAACCTTTGACTTACCCTCTGGTGCTAGCGCAATTTTTGGTAACGATCTTTACAGCAACCAGGGCTTCGTCATTGGCCCTCACCTAGCTTTACAGTTTCATCTTGAGATGGAAGCAGATGTTATTAAGGAATGGCTGGATCGTTATCCCGAGGATCTGGCAAAGCGTTGTGATCAAACACATGATAAAGATATGATTTTAGAAATGACAACACAATACATCACGCAATTACAAGGATATGCTGAGCATCTTTTAAATCATTGGTTAGCCAACATCAAAAAGTAGTTCGCTAATTTGTTTCTGTTAATACGTGTTTGGCGTTTCACCGCGACTTTGGGTATTACTGCTTTTTGAATTTCAGGCATCAACTTCAGATTCAACATTGTTCTGCAAGTAAAACAGTGCAACTAACGTTTTAGCATCTATAATTTCACCGTCCGTGACCATCGACATAATTTGATCCAGCGACAGCCAGTGCACATCGAGGACCTCTAACTCTTCGTGAGCTTGCTCGGCAGACGTCAAGCCCTTCGCTAAATAAAGATGTATCACTTCCGTGAAGACACCAGGTGAGCTCAAAGTCTTGCCAAGATACGCCCAGTCCGAGGCATCAACCCCCGCTTCTTCAATCAGCTCGCGCCTGGCAGTCACGGCGTGGGCTTCATCGGTTTCGATCTTGCCGGCGGGTATCTCCCAGATCCAGCCACCCGCCGCATGACGATACTGGCGCAACATACAAATTTCATTCTGCGCATTGATAGCAACGATCGCGACACCGCCTGGATGCTGAATAATTTCTAATTCACATTGGACACCATTCGGTAACTCGACTTGCTCAAGCTGCAAATCGATGACATTCCCTGAATAAATTTTCTGTATTTTGTCAGACATAATCTCTTTCACCCTAAACAACATATTATCCAGCTGACCAAGCAGATGGATGAGCCAAATCGACCCAATCTTTGAATAACACCAATCCAGTCTATGTCATGTTAACGCACCTGATATGCCAGCTGTGAAAGGAAAATGGATCATTGCACTGGTACTCCTTTTTGTCCCCGTCTCAGCTCGACTAGAAACTCAGGACGTCTCGGGAAAGATGAAATTGGCCTGATTTCGCTCCCGAGGCTCTGTCTAAACACCACAAAATCGTACAAATGGCGTCAGATAAGGCTATTAGCGCAACATCGAGAATACTGGATCAGGCACAAATCGGCTTAATTTCTTGATGTAGATAGGGGTATAGCCGCTCTTGCGTGGTAAAATCAGCCTACTATTTCGGGGAGATTAGATGGGTCAGACAACGACAATTCTGGATGCACTACACGCTAAGCTCATCAGCAATGCTGAGGTTCGCTGGCGCGCACTCACAGAAAATTCTCTTAACCAGATCATGATCCTGGACCCGGAAGGCACCATCCTTTTCAGTAATCGGCCATTAGTCATACTCGACAGCGAGGATGATCTTGTCGGCCAATCATTCTATGACCATCTCTCCGAACGTCATGCCGAGCAATTCAATCGGGCATTTGTCAAAGTACTCGAAAGCGGCAATGCTGAACGTATCGAACTAAAACTAACGGGACTGGATGAGCAAATTAGGGTCATCGAGACCTGGATTTACCCGGTAAAAGAAAACGGCAGTGTAGATGCCCTGATTACTGACTCGCGTGATATTACAGAGCAATTCCAGAGACTGCAGTCAATGGAAGAAAGTAATGCCTTGTTAAACACGGTTATCTCCAATTCTCCCATCATTATCTGGGCAGCGGATAATAAAGGTATCTTTACCCTGTCCGAAGGTAAAGGACTCGAGGAGCTAGGTTACTCGGCAGGAGAAGTCGTAGGTCAATCTGTTTTTGATATCTATAAAAATTTTCCACAAATCATCAACGATGCAGAGAAGGCACTCAATGGCGAGGCGGTAGATTCGATTGTAAGAATTAATGACAGGACCTATCAGTCAATCTATCAACCCATCCTAAATGACAGAGGTGAAGTCAGCTCGGTAATCGGTGTTGGCAATGATATTACCCGCTCAGAACAAATCGAAACACAGATGTTGCTTATCTCTGCTGCACTTGAACAAACCACTGATGTCGTCATGGTCACCAAAGCCGACGGCAGCATTGATTATGTCAACCCAGCCTTCGAGGCCATCACCGGCTATAGCCAGGATGAAGTCATTGGGCACAACTCGAGATTCTTAAAGTCCGATAAACATGACCAAAATTTTTACCAAACCATGTGGGATACATTATTAAAAGGTGAAAACTTTAGTGATGTATTTATTAACGCTCGTAAAGATGGTTCGATTTATTACGAAGAGAAGACTATTACACCTGTGCGCACACAAAGCGGTGAAATAACTCACTTTATCTCAACAGGTAAAGACATCTCAGAACGAATGCGTACTCAGGAACGCCTGCACTACATGGCTCATCACGATTCTCTGACTAATTTACCAAATCGAACACTGTTTTTAGATCGACTCCGCCAGGCGATGGCGCGTGCACACTGGCACAATCGTCTGATCGCTGTGATCTTTATGGACATTGATAACTTCAAGGAAGTGAATGACTCGTTGGGACATGACATTGGTGACTTGTTACTTGTACAAATTACAGAACGTTTAAGTAAGGGGGTTCGCGCTGGCGATACGGTTGCACGCTTTGGTGGTGATGAGTTTGCAATCTTGCTGGATGACGTAGCCTCTGAAAAAGATGTATCACAGCTTGCCAAGAAAATGCTGGATACCATGGCGCCTGCCTTCAAAATAGAAAACCAGGAAATCCTTACTACCGCCAGTATCGGTGTCAGTATTTATCCTACCGATGGCGATGATTCAGAGACCTTGCTGCGCAATGCCGATGTTGCCATGTATCGTGCTAAACACCTCGGCAAAAACAATTATCAGTTTTTCTCAAACGAAATGAGTGCGCGAGCCTTCGAACGCTTGACCCTAGAAAACTCACTCCGTCATGCACTCAAACGCGGTGAGTTCTTCCTACAATACCAGCCACAAATTGATTCTCGCACGGGTAAAGTAACTAGCGTAGAAGCCCTGTTGCGCTGGCAACACCCAGACCTTGGCGTCGTATCACCGACCGACTTCGTGCCGATTCTTGAGGAAACTGGACTCATAGTGAGTGTTGGAGACTGGGTGTTAAGAACCGCTTGCCAACAAGCGGTTGAATGGCGAGAACAAGGCCATGACTCAGTCAAGATGTGTGTAAATTTATCGAGTCGTCAGTTTAATGATCCCGACTTTATCCAGTCCTTTCATGAAATCATAAAGGAAACGGGTATTGAAACTAATAAGCTTGAACTAGAACTCACCGAAAGCATGTTAATGCGGAGTGCGAGTAAAACGATTAGCGCGTTGAATTCATTAAATCACCTGGGAGTCCAGATTGCGGTTGATGACTTCGGTACAGGCTATTCATCATTGAATTACCTGAGGCGTTTCCCCATCGCAACCTTAAAGATTGACCGTTCCTTTATCCGCGATGTGTTAGAAGATAAAGATGATGCAGCTATTACTACTGCTATTATTGTTATGGCACAAACTCTAAACCTGAATGTAGTGGCCGAAGGTGTGGAGTCAAAAGAGCAATTGGCCTTTTTACAAAAATATAATTGTCACGAGATTCAGGGTAACTATTATTACGCCCCCTTGTCTGTTGATGCCGTCAGTGAGTTATTAGTAAAACAAAAATAAATATGTATTGGCCGTTATGTGCACTAATACACATTAATAGAGTACTCTTTAATTTACGTTGTACACCTTGACTGCAATCAGTAACTAACATAATTTGAAGTCAGCTATACCAAAGCCCGAAATACATATAAAAACGCATAAGGAGAGAAATATGATCTCTAAGCTAGGCCAAAGTTATTTCATTCCACGCTTACTTATCATCGCTATGCTGTATATGGCTAGTTTTTCAGGAGCACAAGCAGCTATCGTTACCAGCTCTGACATGGTCTCTGCCCAGCAAGAACAAATAGAGCGTGACCAATTACTTCAATTTCTTGAACGTGATGATGTTGTGGCAGCCCTTGTCGATCAGGGAGTAGACATCGAAGCGGCTAAGCAACGCGTTGAGAGTATGACGTATGCAGAAGTGCAAATGATGAATGCAGAGATGGATAAACTACCTGCTGGAGCTGGTTTCCTTGAAGTCGCTTTAGTTGTCTTTTTAGTTTTACTATTTACAGACATCATGGGTTACACGGATATCTTCCCATTCGTAAAAAAATAAATTATCTGTCTTAGGGGGTATACCAGAGGAGTGTGTCAGGTTAGCAAAGTAATTTTCGGTTTAATCTGACACATACTCGGTATACTTCTTTGCACTACCTCGCACCTTCTCGGCAGGATATTTTTCTTCATTTATTTTTATCTTTTTCTCGACCAGATCGGCCAGGTCAATCCCCATCCGGTCTGCTAGTCGTACTGTGAAAATAAAAACATCGGCGACCTCAAAACCCACCGTCTGCAATTGCTCCTGATTCAGGTTTTCACTCTGCTCTTCACTTAACCACTGATAGTGCTCCATGAGTTCACCAGCCTCTACGGCAAGCGCCATCGCCAGGTTTTTCGGTGCATGAAACTGTTCCCAGTCACGGTCAATGGCAAATTGGCGTAGGCGTGATTGTAAATCCTTGAGATAGGTCTCTGATTGTTTTATCTGAGGCACAGTTGGGTGCTCCTTATTTTGCCCAAATTTTTTCACTGGACAGGCATTATAAATCGCCCAATAGTATAAATCTCTGGGCATAAAAAAACCCGAAAGGACACCTATCCTTCCAGGTTTTTCCTTCCCCTGGCGCAAGACCTTATAAGGCCTATATTTATTTGTTACTGATTAAAGCGCACCGTTCCGCCGCGACTGATATGACGATTCAGTTCAAGGCATGACCAGGCCTGCATATCGATCACCTTTGTAGTGCCGTCGAGGTACTCAATCATCGCTTTGACCGGAACGCCTTGCAGCATTTCCAGCAGCTTCACTTTAATCAATTGCCCTGTGCGGTTGACATACCAATTCCCAACCACAGGAATATTGTTACTCAACATAATGACCTCCCCAGATCACCGTATTAAAAATGATATTGATTATTATGGGGTCATTTTAACAAACGTCGGAGGGCCAGGCGATACAAACGTGTCACATTGTTAATAATAAATTTCTTATTATATTTTTCAGTAAGTTACAGAGCAATCTTAAGACTAGCTCTTAAGATCACTCTTTAGATCATTGGTTTATTACTCGTCTGTGACGCAACCTTGAGAGGCATCTTTCACATTTTTGATGTATTTGTAGAGTGTTCCCCGTGTCGCTTTATAAGCAGGCATCACCCAGTTCTCCCGACGAGCAGTCATTTCTGCATCGGATACATCAACGGAAAGTTCCAGGACATTGGCATCGATGGTAACCACATCACCTGTCTGGATCAGACCAATTGGCCCACCTTCCTGTGCTTCAGGAACAACGTGACCGATGATGAAACCATGCGACCCACCAGAAAAGCGGCCATCGGTTATCAATGCAACATCTTTACCCAGGCCGGCGCCCATGATGGCTGAGGTCGGGGTTAACATCTCCGGCATACCGGGGCCACCTTTGGGGCCTTCGTAGCGGATCACCACAACTTCGCCTTTTTGAATTTCATTATTTTCCAATCCAGCCAGCATGTCTTCTTCACAATCATAAACCCGCGCCGGTCCGACGAATTTCAGACCTTCCTTACCGGTAATCTTGGCCACCGAACCACCTGGGGCAAGATTGCCTTTCAGGATCTGGATGTGACCACTCTCCTTGATGGGTTTGTCCAGAGGCATGAAAATATTCTGGCCCGCTTGCAACTCAGGCAAATCAGCCAGGTTCTCTGCGATGGTCTTACCCGTCACAGTCATACAGTCGCCATTGATGAGACCCTTGCTAAGTAAGTACTTCATTACCGCCGGGATACCGCCAACGTTGT
>Ga0316205_10004176_pt1 | contig 12856 bp, 12 predicted proteins | sample 3monthpyrite_MG_FD_204941 | JGI IMG/M metagenome (GOLD analysis project Ga0316205, IMG submission 204941) | Microbial mat bacterial communities from mineral coupon in-situ incubated in ocean water Damariscotta River, Maine, United States -... | ecosystem: Environmental > Aquatic > Marine >... | reverse complement strand
TTGGGGATAATGCGGTTAAAGGGCGTTCTTGTTTTGGCTGTTGCAGCGTGTATTTATGCGCTGTTTCCCCCTCGTGCTGTAAATGCAGTCGAAGCGGTTGTCACGGATGTTCGTGTCGGTCCGCAGGCAAATGCGACGCGTGTTGTATTCGATTTAACGAATCAATTACCTTTTAACATCTTTACGCTAAGCAATCCCTACCGGATCGTCATTGATATGCCGGAGGTTGGCTGGCGATTGCCCGCCCGTCCGTTGCCAAGTCGTGTCGGTGTGTTCGAGACCCTGCGTTATGGCCTGTATAAACCGGGGAATTCCCGTGTTGTTGTTGACCTTCGCAAACCGGCTATCGTTAAAAAGGCGTTCATTATGGCACCCAGCGGTACCCGCCCGTACCGGATTGTTATTGATTTAATTCCCGCCTCCAAGGCAACGTTCCAGCGTCATCGGAAATCACCGCCTATCAGTGTTGCAGCGGTTAACAGCTCGAAAATAGCCAGACCTGTAATGTCGCGCACGGCTGTCCCGGTGGCCAAAGCGCCTGAAACTCCAACAGTTGACGTTGTAAGGACCGCAAAACAACAAACCGGGGTTTCCCCGCAGCAGGTTGTCTTAAACCAGAAACCTGCGGGGGCAGCAGCCACTTCGTCAGTGCCGCAATCCACTTCTTTCTCATCTGTATTTAAACTGGCCCCGCGCAAACCAGCCTTTCGTCCACGCAATGAAAAACGGCTGGTTGTTGTGGATGCGGGTCACGGCGGACCAGACCCCGGAACAATTGGGCCATCCGGTATATATGAGAAACACATTACTCTGGCGATGGCACGGGAACTGAAGAAACAGATGGAAGCAACCGGTCGCTACGAAGTGGTGTTAACCCGTGAGCGTGACGTTTTCATCCGACTTCGTGAACGGGTTCAGAAATCCCGCGATGCAGGGGCAGATTTGTTTATCTCTCTGCATGCGGATTCGGTTAAAGACAGAAGAATCAGTGGCCCGGCTGTCTATACGCTTTCTGAAAATGCATCAGATAAAGAAGCCGCTGCTCTGGCGTATAAGGAAAACAAGTCGGACCTGATCGCTGGAATTGATCTCACCAACGAAAGCCTGGAAGTGACCAACATCCTGATTGATCTGGCCCAGCGCGAATCCATGAACCAGTCCGCCATATTTGCAGAACATCTGGTCAAAGAAATCAAACGCGACATGAAGGTTCTGAGAAATACGCACCGCTTTGCCGGTTTTGCCGTCCTCAAAGCCCCCGACGTACCCTCCGTCCTCCTTGAAATGGGCTTCCTCTCAAACCCGAAGGACGAGCGCAACCTGCGTTCGCGCCGATACCGCCAGAAATTCACCAATGCGCTCAGGCGCGGTATCGACAACTACTTCTCGCGAGTGGAAGAGGCGCGGAGTAACTAGTGTTCCGAATCATCTAAATTACAGGGTACAGTTTTTTCAGTTTGATGCGGGCCTGCTGGTTTGTAAAATACCAATCTGCTGTCACATGATGTTTGTTTCGATGATTGAGCCAGGCCGCCATGTGTTTCTCAAGGGTATTGGCGTCTGGAATTCGCCTTGCGAGGCATTGTCTACCCAGAACAGATAATTCCGCTTCTGCCATATTCAGCCAACTGCCATGCTTGGGCGTATAGTGCCACTCGAAGCGCTCGGCGATCCGCCTGGCTTCGTCGGGTGCGAATGCCCGATAGAGCGATGCCGGCACATGGGTATTCCGATTGTCCTGAACCAGAACGATGATTTCGGCCTCAGGGAAATGAATATCGCAGAACTCCTTAAGCATCGCCGCATAGTCGATCGCGGCGCGGCGCGCGGTGACTTTGACATGGCGCCAGCCTTGAAGGGGTGCAAAGGCCATAAACAAATTGGCGGTGCCATTGCGTTTATATTCGAACAAGATCAATCGTATTGATGAACTGCTGCCCTGGCATTACGCTCAGGTCTGAGCGTAATGTGATACAGTCAAGCCGTCGAGAGGTGGCTCAGCGTACGCTCACCGGGAACGCTCAAAACTTGAAGGTGGAGAGGCGAGCCAGCGGGCGTGGGAGCGTAACGGGTTCGCGGTGCTCACGGAGCAGACGAGCCCGGCGTTCGACGAACTGATCGGAACTCCCGGTGCCAAGCTGCTCGCCCGGGGCTTGGGAGCGGCCCGGGTGCGCCATGCAAACCATTTTGAAGAGGAAAGCTGAAATGTCTTCCAAGAGTAAAACGGTGCCGCCGGTCGGGGGCAAGATATTGATCGTCGGTGGCTACGGCCAAGTGGGACGGTCGATTGGTGAACGGCTCGCGTCCATGTTCCCAGGCCGGGTCACCGTAGCCGGTCGCAACCCTGACAAGGCCAAGGCGACCGCCGCTGAAATCGGCCACGGTGCTGAGGGGCGCGCGCTCGATATCTTCGTTACCGACGTCGGGGAGGCGCTCGACGGCGTGGCGCTTGCCCTCGTCTGTCTCGACCAGACCGACACGCGGTTTGTCGAGCAATGTCTGTCGCGCGGAATCCACTATATCGATATCAGCGCCGACTACGAGTTCCTGTCACAAGTCGAAGACCTTGACGATCTTGCTAAGCGACATGGCGCGACCGCGATGCTCAGTGTCGGTGTGGCACCGGGACTCACCAATATGTTGGCGGCCCGTGCGCGAGAGAGGATGGAACGGGTGGACCGGATAGACATCCTCCTGGAATTCGGCCTTGGTGGTCATCACGGTCAGGCGGCGGTCGAGTGGATGTTCGACAATCTTGACGCTGAATATGAAGTGAAGGACGACGGACGGGCGAAATCCGTACGTAGCTTCGGAGAAAGCCTCAAGCTCTGCCTGCCCGGCCAGCGTGCCGGGCGGTCGGCGTACCGCTTCAACTTCTCCGACCAGCACGTAATCAGGCGCACGCTCAGCGTACCCACCGTCTCCACCTGGGTCCGCTTCGAGGATCGTCTCTCGACCTGGCTCTTCGCGAAGTCCTCGCAGGCGGGCCTCGGTCGCCTGTTGCGTCGGCCCTGGTGGCGGAAAATTGTGGTCTGGCTGTTCATGAACATTCACTTGGGTTCGGATATCTGCGGTGTGGCAGTGCGAGCAACTGGTCGGACCAAGGACGGCGCGGAGACGCTGACGCTCGGCCTGATAGGGTGCAACGAAGCGCTGATGACGGCGATCGTCACGGTCGAGACCACCCGCCAGTTGCTATCCGGAAAACCGGTACCGGGGGTCCTCCACAGCGATCACGCGATCACGCTTGAGCCGGTTGTCTCCGCGCTCAGCACGGATTTGCCGAACCTCGTTGTTGCACTATAGCTTCCAGTCCAGAGCATTTTCGAAATTAACTGAATCAAATTGATTCCTTGTTAATGGTTTTTGTGATTCCCTTGGTTATTGATTCGCAAGGGAGTTTTTATCATGACGATTTCACAGGACGTATTCGTTTGGTTCAAAAAGTGGCCAAAGGAATGTCATGTCGGCGCGCTGCTGCGCATTTTGAGGTGAGCCCGAGTTCAGCTATGCGTTTTACCTATCAATATGAAACAGAAGGATCAGTAGCGCCCAAAGTCCGCAAGCCCTATAAGCGTCGACTTGATCCCTATAGTGATGATCTTCTGAACTGGATTGAGGAGACACCGGATATGACTTTACAGGAGATATCCGAGCGCCTTGAGGTGCAGCGGTGGCAGGTTGAGCAAATTCGCAAAGCCAAAGCGAAGGCGGATAGTGGTGGAAAGTTTGTCGGGTCGGAAGACATGAGCGCGTGGGCTAATTCATTGGGTAGCGATGATGAGATTCCCCTTCCCGAAGCTAACCTGAAACGTAACGACTGAACGTATGTATGTGCGTTGGTTAGATGATGCACAGGATGACCTGGGGATTATTCGTGATTACATTGCAACTGACGATTCCGCGGCAGCTGTATTCGTTGTTCAGCGCCTTGTCGAGAAAGGTAACAACCTCGTCGAATTTCCACAATTGGGTCGGGAAGGGCGTGTTGCCGCGACATGAGAGCTAATTGTCTCCGGCATCCCGTATATTCTTCCCTACCAGATTGTAGGTGAAAGTGTTGAAAGTCTGCGGATGTTGCATACCTCACGAAAGTTTTCAGGTTGAATTGGCCCCAAGCTGAATACCCATCTCCACCCCTGCCTGAATATCCATCCCCACCATTCAGTTGCCCGCCCTGCTCATCTGTGCCATCTCTTTGCCAAATTTGCCTGTTAATAGACTCTGCCGCTCCGACATGTTGTGGTAAGGAAGCTGTGACACGTTATGGTGAAGAGAATTTAAAATAAAATATCGGTTTTTCACAAAATGATCCGCGCCCTGTTTGTTACCCTTGGAATGCTGTTTTTCCTCGCCTTGATCGGCGTTGGCGGGACGCTGTTCATATTTAATAAATACGGGCGTGACTTGCCTGAGCACCGTCAGTTGGCCGATTACGAACCTGCGGTGATGACACGTGTCCATGCGGGGGACGGGCGATTGTTAGCCGAATATGCTATCGAAAAACGTGTCTTCGTTCCCATAGGCGCGATGCCGCGTTTGACAATCAATGCGTTTCTAGCGGCGGAAGACAAGAATTTTTACACGCATTTTGGCGTTGATCCTCTGGGCGTCGTGCGGGCCATTCTGATCAACATCAAAAACATTGGCAAAAGTCGGCGGAAGGTCGGGGCGTCGACGATCACCCAGCAGGTTGCAAAAAACTTTCTGCTGACAAATGAGGTGTCCTGGGCCCGCAAGATCAAGGAAGCCATGCTGGCGCTTCGGATTGAAAAAGCGCTGACCAAAGACCGTATTCTTGAACTTTATCTGAACGAAATATATTTGGGATTCGGATCGTATGGCGTTGCCGCCGCTGCCCTGAATTATTTCAATAAATCCCTGAACGAATTGACCATTGAAGAAACCGCCTTTCTGGCGGCCCTGCCAAAGGCACCCAATAACTATCATCCGATCAGAAAACCTAAAGCCGCCAAAATCCGGCGCGACTGGGTTATTGACCGGCTTCGTATTGATGGTCACATTTCCGCAAATGATGCTGAAGACGCCAAATTAAAACCATTGCAAATTTATTCTCGTGCTGAAACCGAGTTTGTCTCGGCCCCGTATTTTTCTGAAGAGGTGCGCCGTGAACTGGCGGGTCGCTATGGGGAGACAAAATTATACAAGGGCGGGTTGTCGGTACGAACCACGCTTGATCCCAAGCTTCAAAAGATGGCGGACAAGGCGCTCCGTGACGGGCTTCACGCCTATGACCGCCGCCATGGCTGGCGTGGACCGTTTGTGACGTTGCCTGTTGAGGCACGCCTTGATCTCCCCGGAGACTGGAAGCGCGCCATTCAATCCGTTGATCGACCGAAAGGCTTGCATGACTGGTCGTTGGCGGTGGTTCTCGGCACTGATGCGGAGAATGCTTATATTGGTGTTGAGGATGGAACGCGTGGTAAAATTCCGTTTGACGAACTGACATGGGCGCGGACCTGGCTCAAGGGCCAAAAACGTGGCCCAAAAATCAAAACCCCGGCGGCTGCATTGTCGCGTGGCGAAGTGATCGCTGTTCAGGCTATCGAGAAGGACAGCAAAGGGAATCCGTATCCGGCTGGTTTTTACGGGTTGCGCCAAATTCCCGGGATTGATGGCGGCCTGGTTGCGATGGATCCGCACACAGGGCGCATCCTTGCGATGTCAGGCGGATATTCACGTGAAGCCAGCGAGTTCAATCGTGCGACACAGGCGCGGCGTCAACCGGGGTCTGCGTTCAAGCCGTTTGTGTATCTGGCGGCAGTCGAGGCCGGGTATACGCCATCTACGCTCATTCTGGACGCACCTTTCGTGATTGATCAGGGGCCCGGATTGCCGAAATGGCGGCCCGCAAACTACACCAAAAAATTCTATGGACCATCAACCATGCGCCTCGGGATCGAGAAATCCCGAAACCTGATGACGGTCAGACTGGCGCAGACCATTGGTATGGACCGTGTTGCTGAATATGCAAAACGTATGGGGGTTGTTGAAAATCTGCCACAAACGCTAGCCATGTCGCTTGGGGCTGGCGAGACGACATTGATGCGGATCACCAGAGGTTACGCCATGCTGGTCAACGGTGGTAAAGAAATATTTCCCTCCTTTATTGACCGTATTCAGGATCGCAACGGGCGCACAATTTTTCGCCATGACCGTCGCCGGTGTGAAAACTGCCGCGCCGGGTTCTGGACAAATCAATTGCCGCCGCGCGTGCCGGATACCCGAAAACAACTGACAGACCCCGCCAGTGCCTATCAGGTGGTCGGTATGCTTGAAGGGGTGGTTGAACGGGGAACTGGACGTAGAGTTCGCGCCGTTGGCAAGCCACTCGCCGGGAAAACCGGGACCACCAATCAGGGGCGTGATACATGGTTCGTCGGGTTTGCCCCGGATCTGGTCGTCGGTGTGTTTGCCGCGTTTGATAACCCGATCCCGCTTGGTAAAAGAGAAACCGGGTCTTCCGTTGCCGCACCAATTTTTCGTGATTTCATGGCAGCGGCCCTGGCGGGCAAACCAGCCATTCCGTTTCGTATTCCCACCGGCGTGCGGATGGTGCGGGTCAATTCCCGAACCGGGCGTCTGGCACGCCCTGGCGACAAACAGGTGATCCTTGAAGCGTTTAAGCCCGGAACTGAACCCTCCGGGCAATCCGAAGTTCTTCAAGGTGAAAGCTGGTCGCCGACCGGAGGCAGTGTCGTCAACCCCTCAACAGGAACCGGCGGACTGTACTAAACCGGATGCTCTATTCGTTTCGTAACATCATCGCCGAATGAAGGCTTAAGGATAGAACGACAATCGTTCCGCCAATGATCGCATTTAGCGTTGGTTCTTCGCCCAGGAAATACCAGACAAGGAAAACGCCAAACACGGTTTCAAGTGACATCAGCATGGTGACTTCCGGGGCAGAAATGAAACGTGGCCCAATTGTCAAAAGGCCGAACGCCGCGGTGAGAAAAAAACCTAACAACAGTAAAAGTTTCATGGTTTCAGCTGTGACATCAAAAGGGACTGCGAATGGCAGTGCCGAAAGGGCTGTGATAAATCCACTTAATGCCATTGCGGGCGTCATATCATGACCTTTTGACTGGCGTGTGATCACAAAAGTACCAGCTACGAAAACCGCGGTAATGAGGGCGCTAATGTCCCCCCAAATGGTGCCGCTATCCATGCTTTCAAAGACAATCAGGCCTACAGCAAAGCAGACAACTACAATCGTTATCCATGTCCGTGACGTAACCGGCTCAGACAGAAATACGCGGCTGAGCAGGGCGGCGAATATGGGGGCAGTGCCGATGATCACGAGGGTGTTCGCGACACTTGTATAATGCAGGGCCGTGATAAAAAATATCGTGCTGCCGGTGAAAATCAGGGCCATCAAAATGCCCGGCCGACCGATTTTACGAAAAGCGGCAGGCGCGTTACGGCCATGATACAAAGCACTGAACAATGCGATGCCTATACCCGTAAAAATGCCGCGCCAAAACAGGAGGGTCCATTGATCCGTTTCGATCAGGCGTACAATAAGGCTATCCGGGCAAAGGGCCAGAATGCCAGCAAGTGTGATGAGCAGGCCTTTTAGATGATCTGACATCGGGGGTTAAAAACGATACCCATAGCGTAAGCCCAGCGTATCCAGGCCTTCGTTTTCGTCCTGGGTATAGGCGTTTGAGATATGGTCGAAATACACAGATACGCCATGATGGGCATCAATGTGATAACCGACTTCAATCGGGATATGGAACAGTACTTTTGATCCCAGAGCTTTCTGGTCGTTACTAACCAGACGCTCTTCACCATTATGGATGGCCCCACCAACACCGAAAGCGAAAAAGAGGCCATTTGTTGCAGCATATTCCCAGCGGGCATCCAGATAGACTTTAGATGTATCACCGGAGGTATTGATTGACGCGCCAAGAGCCGGGCGAATGGTTCCACCCAAAACATCCACAGACGGGGTGAAAATAGCTTCAATATTCAGGTCAATGCCATCTTCGCGGCTAAAGTTGCTCCATAAATTATCAACGTCATGGATCAGGGCACCGCCTTTAATTTCATGAACAAACTTGTCCGGGGCATCTCCGGCCAGAACCGGAGTGCTCAACAGGCATAATGCAAAGAAGGAGAAAAAAGTGGCGCGAATGCGTGTGTACATTGGATTAGAAGCCATTTCGTTCATCTGAAATCTGTCGATTGTGATTAGCATAGATAATTTACCCCGCATGGGTTAACAAATTCAATCGTTATACATTCTCACCATCTCTGAGGCAGGTTCATGGTTTCCAGGATTTTTTGGCAAAACCCTTATCAAACGGAACTTAATACCCGAGTGGCCTCTGTTGACGGGGATAATGTGAGCGTTGCAGAAACCATCTTCTTTGCGTTCTCAGGCGGTCAGGAAAGTGATCAGGGGACGATTGGTGGGCATAGGGTTATTGCTGCTCAAAAACGTGGTTCAGAGATCATTTACACACTTGAGGCCGGGCACGGTCTTGAAGTTGGCAGCCCTGTTGCCATTTGTATCGACTGGCCGCGCCGCTATAAGCTCATGCGATTGCATTTCGCGGCAGAACTGGTTCTGGAACTGGTGTATCAGAAGCTTGATAGCGTTACAAAGGCCGGGGCGCAAATCGCAGAAGACAAAGCACGGATTGATTTTGAGTGGCCGGAAAATATTTCAGGTCTGTTGACTGAACTTGAAGCAGATGTTCAGGACATCATTGAAACTGACAAGCCGATTATTTGCGGGTTCAGTGATGAGGCGAATGGGCGAAGGTACTGGAAAATTGACGGTTTTTCAGAAGTGCCCTGCGGTGGAACCCATGTTCGAACAACGGGGGAAATCGGGACAGTATCTTTGAAACGAAAGAATCCGGGTAAAGGCAAAGAGCGGATCGAAATTTTTATCAGGGATGATGGATAAGTTTTTGAAGCTTGTCCTGCTCAGTCAAACAAGGCGTCGATATCGTCCTGCGCCATGCCGGTATCCTGAGTTTGCGGACCGTGGAGCAGGTCTTTGTCGATGCGTTCATCATCTTTTGCAAATGTCATATCATGTGCATCACCAGTGCCATGCTCAATACGCCAGATTTCGATCATTTTTTGCAAACGTTCTTCAATATAATTCAGTGAATTTACAACTTTGTTGATTCTCTGCCCGGTAATGTCCTGAAAACTGCAAGCCGTTAGAAGCTCCATGCCGATATATTCAAGTTGATCAACATGGGGCTCGATGCCATCCGGGTCGTTTTCCGAGATGCTGTTGCGAATAGTTGATGCGATGAAATCAATTTTTTCCGTGTTTTCCAGAATTGTATTTGCGGCGTCTTCCGTTGCTTTCACAACCTCGGCAAGTTCACCTGTTGCTAAGGAAATGCTGGTATTTGCCTCATCAACAGGTTTAAGGGCGGCAATTTCATTTTTTGTTGTCGCAATATGATCGTTCATAGCGTGTATTTCGGCCATGATTTCATCAACAGAAGTCTCTGCTTTATCTTCTACGGCGACATCAAGCTTTTCTGATAAATGCCTGAACTGGTCAGAGATTTTCTGATGTAACCGATCTTCAAGAGAGGTCAACCCATCAAGGACATCGGCCATGGTCGCACTGTCATTGCGAGCAGCTTTCGTGCTGCGTTCAGCAGAAAACACGCGTTTTCGATTTTGGCTCACTGGCTTTCCCTCCGCCCTCTTGTATTCCCGACTTTAGACTCAATTTGTGTATAGTTCCAGAGAACGACAAGGTGTTTTGGCGATTTATTAACCTGCTTGATCATCATCGCCTTTCACGCGCTGGGCCAATGCAGCTTCCATGAACGGGTCAAGATTGCCATCTAGAACACCCTGAGTATTGGAGGTTTCATAATTGGTTCGAAGGTCTTTGACCATTTGATAGGGCTGCAAAACATAAGAGCGAATTTGATGGCCCCAGCCGATGTCCGATTTTGCATCATGTTCAGCCTGCGATTCCTCTTCGCGCCGCTGTAATTCAGCTTCGTAAAGGCGTGCTTTCATCATCGACATCGCCTGGGCCCGGTTTTTGTGCTGGGAACGGTCATTCTGGCATTGCACGACAATACCTGATGGCAGGTGGGTCAAGCGAATGGCGCTGTCTGTTTTGTTGACATGCTGCCCGCCAGCGCCTGAGGCCCGGTAGGTGTCGACGCGCAGGTCCTTGTCTTCAATTTCGATCTCAATGTTGTCATCAATTACGGGATAGACCCAGGTTGATGAAAAGCTTGTGTGGCGACGCGCGGAGGAATCATATGGCGATATCCGGACGAGACGATGAACACCGGATTCTGTTTTTAACCAGCCATACGCGTTATGGCCGGAAATTTTCAGGGTCGCAGATTTGATCCCGGCTTCTTCACCGGGGCTTTCTTCCATCCATTCCGTTTTATAACCATGTGCATCAGCCCAACGTGTGTACATTCTAAGAAGCATCTCGGCCCAGTCCTGCGCTTCTGTTCCACCAGCCCCGGCGTGGACTTCAATAAAACAGTCATTCGTGTCAGCTTCGCCTGATAGCAAGGTTTGCAGTTCAGCCTTGTCTGTACGGACTTTCAGATTCTCAAGGGCCGTTTCTGCCTCAATGATAACATCCTGATCCTCTTCCATCTCGCCAAGCTCGATTAACTCGATGTTATCCGACATTTCCTGCGTCATTCCATCGATGTTTTTTAACCCACCTTCCAGTTGGGTACGCTCGCGCATGACTGCCTGTGCACGGTCCTGATCATTCCAGAGGTTCGGGTCCTCGGCGAGTGCGTTCAACTCTTCAAGGCGGAGTTTGGCTTGGTCGTAGTCAAAGATGCCTCCTCAGCAGTTCCAGTGACTGCTTGATCTGGGCGGTAATGGCTTCTGTTTCTGCGCGCATGATGGGCGGGACTTCCAAAATTTAAATGCTGTAGACTGGTTGGTCTTTTACCTGTGATGGCGCTTGTGAGCAAGCTGGCATACATTCACTTAATACCAAAAATGGCCTTTGATCAGGTAATCAACTGAAATTTGGGATCATCTGTTGCGTCGCTCGGGTTTCACGCGTTTATCAGTATTATTCCGTCTGGGTTCATCGCGTTGTTCATCTCCTGTATAGGGAACGAAATTTTGCCGCCGTTCTTTCCGCCGCCGTTCTTTCTGTCGCCGTTCAGAACGAAATCGCATGATGCCTACACCTAAAAATGCACCGCCCGCGAGGACAACGACGAGGAATACGCCTATCATCACCCATGTGCCTGTCGAGAAACCAATATCCGCGTTTCTGTCGGCGACGCGTATAATCCTGGACTTCGCGTTTTGATTCCATTCAGTTGCAAGGTCCGGCTTGTCTGGTTTCAGGCGGGTATCAGGTGGGATTGTTGCCGGGATCTGTGTTTCGGATGCAGGTGAAGAAGGTTGGGTGTTGGAGTCGGGGGGGGATTTTGATTCGGCCTCATACCGGAGAGGTTTCTCTTCGATATTTTCAGTATTCGAGTCATCTGATGAGACGGCTTCGTTGAGTGTTTCCGTGATTTGTTCTGATGCTGTTTCCGATTTGCCGGGTGTCGCAAATATACTTTGTCCCTGCTCCGTCGGATATTTTAAAGCCGCTTGATCGGGATCAGTTGGCGGTGTCGTTGAAGTGCCTGATGCCCGGGGTTTCCTGATTTCCGTATGAAGTGAGCGGTCATACATGACTGCAAACTCAGGAACTTCCTGCAGGGCAATGCAGTTTCGTGTTGCACCGGAAACTCTTCGGGTTCCTGTTCCTTCCGCAAACTTGCGTTTACCCGGCATGATATAGATTTTTTCAATTACTTCCGGTCCAAACACTTTGGCTGCGGCATCTTCAAGAATCCCGGCAACCGGTTTCATAATCAGCATTCGTTTTTGCGATTGTACAGGGCGTTCCTGTAACGCGAGAAAAAAGGCCTGCTTCATTTGCGGAAGTGATTGGCAGACGGTTCTGACCTGTTTCTCGTCTTTGACATCCAGATAGATTGTCATGGCGGTTGCAATGGTCCCGCCATCTGGGTTGGGAACAACGATGCTTTGTGTCTCGAGTTGAACCGGAACACCGGCGAGAGCGTTCGGCGGGTAAATTAAGGCCATCAGCACGTAAAAAGCCAGGTGCCGCCCGATAGCCATTTCCTTGCCGCGCTTTCCCATGCTTCCTGCTGTAAAATTATTGAAGGACGAATTCCTTGAAGATAATGCCGTGGATGCGGGACGGCTTAATGACATTATTGATGATGCTGACGATATCAAACCGTAACTGGTCCGAACCGGCTTTGCCCACCAGATCCTGACGTTCCTGATCACGAAGGTGGGTGATCAATTGATCCATAACCTTGTCCTGAGCCTCCTGAATACGTTCAAGATCGTTTTCTGACAATTGAACGGAAATGGTTGCGCGCAGGAAGGGCGATTTGCATTTTGATGTTTTAAGGTCGGCCTTAATTTGAGGAAGTACGTGGGTTACCGGGTTGCCCAATTCAAGTTCAGCCGTCTTGGTTTCCTCCTGAATACCGAACAAAGGGTTCAGCCACCCCACGAAATAGGCAACACCCCCACCAATGGCAAGGACGGCAACCAGAGCTCCGGCCCCCAGTATTATAAGCTTCTTTCGGGCGGCTTTCTTTTGCTTCTTTGTTTTCTTTTTGCCCTGTTTTTCCTCGCCTTCTGTATTTTCATCGTCGATATCGGGTGATCCGTCGTTATCAGCTGGCGTGCTCATATGGGGGGTCCTCGCAGGTTCAGGTTATAATCTTTCAATATCAGGTAGGATAATCTAACAGCGTCGTAAGTCAAAAGTGGAAAGAGGCTGGCGGGCCTTATTTCCTGGGGTTTATGA
>Ga0316205_10004173_pt1 | contig 12865 bp, 14 predicted proteins | sample 3monthpyrite_MG_FD_204941 | JGI IMG/M metagenome (GOLD analysis project Ga0316205, IMG submission 204941) | Microbial mat bacterial communities from mineral coupon in-situ incubated in ocean water Damariscotta River, Maine, United States -... | ecosystem: Environmental > Aquatic > Marine >... | reverse complement strand
CGGTTTTGCGCATCGTGAGATGGAAGGTAAAAACAATCTTGTGATTGCACATGAAATGCTGCACACCATCGGAGCGACTGACAAATATTCCGAAGAATCAGGCGAGCCAGTTTATCCGGACGGTTATACAGAGCCCGATCGCCAGCCTCTCTATCCGCAACGCTATGCCGAGCTTATGGGCGGGCGGACGCCGCTGTCTGACTCAGACTCAGTGATGCCGCGCAGCCTTTTGAGCGCAAAATTAGGCGATAAAACAGTCCAGGAAATCAACTGGGCCGAATAACGAGTGCTATTTGACACAAAAGTTATCATTTTGAGTCACGAAGCAACCAGTGGCTGTCTCTAACACACTGATTTTTAGATCTATTTCTACCTACTTAAGGCGGCTAATAATTGACCATTAAATTGTGACGTGCATCACAATTTACTATAATGCACACATTCAATCTGTGTGCTTTAATTTGGACCTATGGCTGAAATGAGAACCACGTCACAAGAAATCGGGTGTCAGCGCGTTCGGGTTGAGCGGCGTCAGGCAAACCTGCGTAGCTGCTTTTATGCCCTTTTCATGAACCGTCGTAAGGGCGAGCGCCGCACGGGGCATAGTAACGAAAATACCTATGTTGATGTGTATGGCCCGAAAATTTTGCTTGGTGCCATTGCTGTCATGATCTTCTGTGTGCTTGACGCCTTCTTTACGCTGATACTCCTGGAGCGCGGTGCCTCTGAGTTGAACCCTTTCCTGGCCTGGATGTTGGAAATCGATGTGATGTGGTTTTATACCTCTAAGTATGTGATTACCGCCGTCTGTGTCGTCTGGATTGTGATCCACAAGCAATTCGATTTCTTCGGTTTAAAGGGCCGGCATGTCATGGTTGGCGCGGTCCTGTCGTACATGGTGTTGATTACTTATCAGGTTTCTATGTTATTGGAAACGCCTACATTGTAAACTCGTCTCCACTGTTCCCAACCATATCAAAGTAAAAATCTATGCAGCAGATTTCTGAACGGATTTTGCTGACCCTGTGGGTCGGTGGAATGTGGATAGTCGGACCCGTGGTGACGCCGACCTTATTCAAAATGATCGATGATCGCACCCTTGCCGCTACTATTGCCGGTCAATTGTTTACCATCATGAGTGTGATTGGCCTGTTTTGCGGGGGTTTATTGCTTATTAGTCATGTCTGGGCGAGTGGTAAGCAGGTTATTAAGAGCTGGCGTGCCTGGTTACTACTGGCAATGTTATTGACCATCATCATCGGCGAGTTTGTTTTAGCCCCTGGTATTGTCGAAATACGCGAGGCCGGTATGCCGGACGATGCCCGGGCGCGTTTTGATATGTTGCACCGCAGCGCATCGACGCTCTATATGATGAGTAGCTTGGCTGGCCTGGTGTTGGTGATCTTTGGGGTGAATATCCGAATTGCTTCAGGCAAACAGAACTCTACAGTTTAGGGACTTATCTTTTTCTCTTCAGAAGGGCGATAGAACACACCGACATGGCCAATGCGCTGGATAACGTCACTACCGGTCTGTTGGGCGATTTGATCGATGAGCTGGTTGCGCTCATCTTTGTCACCCGCATTGACGCGAATCTTTAACAGCTCGTGGATTTCCAGGGCATTGTCGATCTCATGCATGACATTGTCGGTCAAACCGTGTTGACCAATGATAACCACGACCTTGAGGTGATGTGCCAGCTTGCGAAGTTCTTTAACTTGTTTTTGGGATAAGCTCATTACGCTATTATATATTGAGCCGGTTAAAAAAGTTATGAGTATTTATGTCCAGATCTAAAAGCAGCAGTAAATGGCTTAAAGAACACTTCGATGATCCTTATGTCAAACAGGCACAGGAAGCGGGTTATCGCTCGCGTGCGGTGTTTAAGCTCAAAGAGATTGACGATAAAGATCATCTGCTGAAGCCAGGGCGAAGTGTCGTTGATCTGGGTGCCGCGCCGGGGGGCTGGGCAGAGTACGTGCGCGCGAAATTGCCCGATAAAGACCCGGTATTTGCCCTGGATATTCTGCCCATGGAGCCGATTGCTGGGGTGTATATAATTCAGGGAGATTTTACGTCTGAGGCGGTTCTGAATGAACTGATAGAGGCTTTGGATGGGGCTAAAATTAACCTTGTATTATCGGATATGGCCCCCAATATCAGTGGTATGAAGGCGATCGATCAGCCGAAAGCGATGTATCTTGCTGAATTAGCACTAGATTTTTGTCAGCAGGCCATGGCCCCCGGAGGCGATTTCCTGGTAAAGGTCTTCCAGGGAGAAGGGTTTGATGACTTTTTAATGGCCATGCGTGATCGATTCCAGAAGGTTTTGGTTCGTAAACCCAGTGCATCTAGACCCAGATCGCGAGAAGTGTATTTGTTAGGCCGGCATTATAAGGCCTAGAATGTTGTAGGTTTAGGTACTATACCGTTTAAGCTCTATACTGTATGGTAAATATTTAAAGACTGAAATGTTAGCTAGAGGCACATTGTGAACGACATCGCCAAGAATATTATCTTATGGGTCATCATCGCTTTTATTTTGATGATCATCTTCAAGCAAATCAGTGGTACTGGTTCTGATCAGAAAATGGATTACAGTGCATTTCTTGAGCACGTACATACCAAGAATGTAGAGTCTGTGACATTCAATGGTCGGACAATTACCGGTACACTTCGCAATGATAGCAAGGGTTTTGTGACCTACAGTGCTGAGACAGATAATAGTGCACTGATTCAAGAGCTACGCGAAAACAACGTTCAGTTCAAAGCAGAACAACCTGATCAAGGTTTGTTAACTCAAATATTCATTTCATGGTTCCCGATTTTCTTGATCGTCGGCATCATGATATTCCTGATGCGTCAGATGCAAGGTGGTGGTGGTGGCCGCGGTGCCTTATCGTTCGGTAAGAGCCGCGCACGCATGTTGGGCGAAGACCAGGTCAAGATTAACTTTGGTGATGTCGCGGGTGTCGATGAAGCGAAAGAAGAAGTAGGCGAACTGGTTGAGTTCCTACGTGACCCAGGCAAGTTCCAGAAACTTGGCGGTAAAATTCCACGCGGTGTGTTAATGGTTGGTCCGCCGGGTACCGGTAAAACACTTTTAGCAAAAGCCATTGCCGGTGAAGCCAAAGTTCCATTCTTTACTATTTCCGGTTCGGACTTTGTTGAAATGTTTGTCGGTGTCGGTGCCTCGCGTGTTCGCGACATGTTTGAACAAGCAAAGAAACATGCACCATGTATCATTTTCATTGATGAGATCGATGCAGTTGGTCGTCACCGTGGAGCAGGTGTCGGTGGTGGTCACGATGAACGTGAGCAAACGCTGAACCAACTCCTGGTTGAGATGGATGGTTTTGAAGGTAATGAAGGTGTCATCGTTATTGCCGCGACTAACCGTCCTGATGTATTGGACCCTGCTTTATTACGTCCAGGGCGTTTTGATCGCCAGGTCGTTGTACCATTACCTGACTTACGCGGACGCGAACAAATTCTAAAAGTACACATGCGCAAAGTACCTATCTCAGATGACGTAAGAGCGAAAGTAATTGCACGTGGTACCCCTGGTTTTTCAGGAGCAGATTTGGCTAACCTGGTCAACGAGGCGGCACTGTTTGCAGCACGCTCTAACAAACGTCTGGTCGATATGGAAGAATTTGAAAAAGCCAAAGACAAGATCATGATGGGGGCTGAGCGTAAGTCCATGGTGATGAGCGAGGAAGAGAAAAAGCTTACCGCTTATCACGAGGCAGGACACGCCATCGTTGGTTGGCATGTACCTGATCATGACCCAGTTTATAAAGTTACAATTATTCCTCGCGGCCGTGCATTGGGTGTCACGATGTATCTGCCAGAAGAAGATCGTTACAGTCACAGTAAACAGATGTTGGAGAGCCGTTTATCCAGTTTGTTTGGCGGTCGTATTGCCGAAGAATTGATCTTTGGATCTGAGAGTGTCACAACCGGTGCATCTAATGATATTCAACGCGCCACTGAGATTGCGCACAACATGGTCACTAAATGGGGTCTGTCGGAAAAGCTGGGTCCATTAAGTTATGGTGAAGATGAAGGCGAGGTCTTCCTGGGACACTCGGTAACACAGCACAAGAGTGTTTCTGATGGAACAGCCAATGCGATTGATGAAGAAGTGCGTGCTATAGTTGATCGTAATTATGCACGTGCAGAAAAGATTCTGAACGATGACATGGATAAGCTGCATGCAATGGCAGAAGCCTTGATGAAGTACGAGACCATTGATGCGGATCAAATTAAAGACATCATGGATGGCAAACCACCTCGTGCACCGAAAGATTGGGATGACCATGAAATCGATAGCGATAGTGATTCTTCTAGTGAGGAAAGTAGTAGTAAGAAGGATGGGAAGATAGGCGGTCCGGCCTCAGAACACTAATTTCAAACAATTTAAACAGCGCTGACTTCGTTAAAAGTATGTTCGCCAGTTCGTTACTTACTATATGTAAGCTCCTTATGGCTCACACACTTTTGCCTTGTCATCGTCTGCTTAAATAGTCTGAAAAATAATATACGCCCTTGTTAAAGAGGGCGTTTTTGTTTCTAAGAATAAAATGAAATTCAAAGATAAACATCTCGATTTATCTGCTCCACAAGTCATGGGCGTGCTGAATGTCACGCCCGATTCTTTCTCTGACGGCGGGCGTTTTACTGATCGTGATGCGGCACTAAACCAGGCAAAACAGATGGTGGACGAGGGTGCGGCTATCATTGATATTGGTGGTGAGTCGACACGCCCTGGTGCAGAGGCAGTAACCGAACAGGCTGAACTGGATCGCGTTATCCCGATTATCGAACGAATCGCAAGTGAGCTTGATGTCATTATTTCTATCGACACGTGTAAAGCCACTGTCATGCAGCATGCGGTCGCGGCTGGTGCCCACATGATTAACGATGTTGCCGGTCTGCGCGCTGAGGGCGCATTGAGCACTGCGGCAAGCCTGCAAGTTCCAGTTTGCGTTATGCATATGAAAGGTGAGCCACGTACAATGCAAGTGTCACCTGAGTATGAAAATGTCGTTGCAGAGGTCAAAGCTTTTCTTGCAGAGCGAAAACAGGCTTGTCTTGATGCAGGTATAAGCGAAAATCAGATCATCATTGATCCCGGCTTTGGTTTTGGCAAAACCGTGCAACACAATCTCCAAGTCATGAAAGGTTTACCTGATTTATTGGAGCTGAATCTGCCCGTATTGCTAGGTGTATCGCGAAAATCAACAATTGGTGCCATACTTAATAGACCGGTCGACGATCGATTGCATGGCAGCGTGGCCCTGGCCAGCTTAGCAGTTTGGTCTGGGGTAAACATTATTCGAGCGCATGACGTTAAGGCAACTGTCGACGCATTGGGAATTATTCAGGCTATTAAGAAAGCATAATCGGGGAAAGAAGCGTAATTATGTCTAGGAAATATTTTGGTACTGATGGTATTCGGGGAAGAGTTGGCCAAGATCCAATTACACCGGATTTTATGATGCGTCTTGGTTGGGCAGCCGGCAAAGTGTTTGCAGGTAATAACGGCAATAAAGTTATCATCGGCAAAGATACCCGTATCTCAGGTTACATGTTTGAGTCGGCACTTGAAGCGGGACTCTCCGCCGCGGGTGCTGATAGCTTGTTACTCGGACCCATGCCAACCCCTGCGATCGCACACCTTACCCGCACCTTGCATGCGAATGCCGGTATTGTGATTAGTGCATCGCATAATCCCTATTATGACAACGGCATCAAATTCTTTTCGGCAGAGGGCACCAAGTTGCCAGATGAGGTTGAGCTGAAAATTGAAGACATGCTGGATCAGCCCATGCGCAGTAATGATTCTATGGACTTAGGTAAAGCTGTTCGTATTGATGACGCGGAAGGCCGTTATATTGAATTTTGTAAAAGTGCCATACCCTTTGCCACCAACCTTAAGGATTTAAGAATCGTGGTCGACTGCGCCAATGGTGCGACCTATAAAGTTGCTCCCATGGTCTTTGCTGAACTGGGTGCAGAGGTGATTCCCATTGGCACCGATCCTGATGGCCTCAACATTAATGAAGATTGTGGTTCCACCCACCCTGACGGGCTACGCAATACCGTCCTCGAGACCCGCGCTGATTTGGGTATTGCGCTTGATGGCGATGGTGATCGTTTGATCATGGTCGATCATACTGGCAAAGTCATTGATGGTGATGAGTTGTTATATGTGATTGCTCATGATCGTGTGCGACGTCAGAATATGAATGGAGGGGTGGTCGGTACCTTGATGACGAATCTCGGTTTTGAGCATGCTCTTGAGCGTTTGAAGGTTCCTTTTGTTCGGGCCAACGTAGGTGATCGCTATGTTATGGAACAATTGCTGGCGAATAACTGGTATCTGGGGGGCGAGTCCTCAGGACACATTATATGCCTCGATCGGACCACGACGGGTGACGGTATTATTTCTGCGCTGCAAGTTGTGTCGGCGATAGTTGATTCAGGTAGAACGCTAAATGATTTGGTGAGCGGCACCGGTATGACTAAATATCCGCAAACCCTGGTTAATGTGGAAATGTCTGAGCGTATCGATGTTGATCGGATTGATAGTATCCAGGCTGCCGTCCGTGATGCGGAGTCTACGCTAGCCGATACTGGGCGTGTGTTGTTGAGGCCCTCAGGTACTGAACCACTGGTTCGCGTCATGGTCGAGGGCCAGGATGATAACCAGGTCGAAAAAGTCGCCAATGAACTGGCTGATGTGGTCAGGCAAGCTGTAAATGGCTAAATAGTCAGCAGTTGGCTGGTTAAGCATAAAGTACAGTAAAATCAGTAGGCTGCCAGCCGGTCTCACTACCAAATTTACCCCGTTTTTAGCTCTATTCTAAAGGGGATCCCGCCCACTGGATTGATTTATAAGGCCGCTAAAGGTAAGCTTGCGCGCTATTTGACCCTCAGCCGAAAAGGACGGGTCGGCGAGAACAAACACCTATATTTAACTAACATCGGGGAAGAACATGCGCACTATCTTGATTGCCGGGAACTGGAAAATGAATGGCTCACGGGCCAGCATTAAGGAATTACTGGATGGACTAAAGGCCGGTATTGGCAACGTCAAGAACGCCCAAATGGCTGTTTGCGCACCTTCAATTTACCTGGCCGATGTGGCTGACCAGCTAGCTGGTACCGCTATCGGCTATGGTGCCCAGGATGTGAGTACGGAAGCCAGTGGCGCCTTCACGGGTGAAATCTCAGCTTCGATGATTAAGGATTTTAACTGCAAGTACATTATTGTGGGGCACTCGGAGCGCCGTACCTATCATGCTGAGACCGATGAAATAGTTGCGAAGAAATTTGGCGTGGTTCTGGAAGCGGGCATGACACCTATTTTTTGTATCGGTGAGACACTTGAAGAGCGCGAAAAGGGTATTACTGAAGAAGTGGTTGCACGCCAGGTTCAGGCAGTTATTGATATGCACGGAGCAGAAGCGTTGGCTAAAGGTGTGATTGCGTATGAACCGGTGTGGGCAATTGGCACGGGTAAAACTGCTTCACCTGAGCAAGCACAAGATGTACACGCATTTATTCGTAGCGTGATTGCTAAAGCGGATGCCGGTGTTGCTGAGAACATCATTATTCAATATGGCGGCAGTATGAATGCCGGCAATGCAAAAGACTTATTGGCTCAACCAGACATCGATGGTGGATTGATTGGTGGAGCATCACTCAAGGCGGATGACTTCCTGGCCATCGGTACTTCTGCTTAAGGATTTAAGGTATCAAGTATGTTTAATAATATTTTATTGGTTATCCACGTTCTTATTGCTGTTGGAATTGTTGGTTTGATCCTGTTGCAACAAGGTAAGGGTGCGGATGCCGGCGCTGCCTTCGGCGGTGGTTCATCGGGTACGGTATTTGGTTCACAAGGATCAGGTACATTCCTATCAAGAGCAACGGCCGTATTGGCTGCCATGTTTCTTGTAACCAGTTTGTCGCTTGCTTATCTTTCCAAGAACGCGCCGACAGGCGATGACTTCAAAGATACCTTTAAAGTAGAAGAGACTTTACCTGCTGATGGTGCGACAGATGCACCCACATTACCGGTTGAGGATGCATCAACAAAACCTGCAGAACAGGCACCTGCAGAAGCGCAGCCAGAAACAAGCTTGCCTGAGTAAATGATTTAAACGTTTAATGCCTGGGTATTATCTCTATACATGCCGATGTGGTGGAACTGGTAGACACGCTATCTTGAGGGGGTAGTGGCTTAGGCCGTGCCGGTTCGACTCCGGCCATCGGCACCATTTTTAAAATATTCTTAAGTTTTCAGCAGCAGTACTTTTACATTGTTCATTGAACCGGCGCTTATTTAATCCGGTTCGCACTGCTTTGAAGCCCTTTAGGCTTCATGCAGCATACGCTACGCTAACTCCAGCCATGACCGTAGCGCAGCGTAGGAAATACAGCACGAACCGCGTAGCGGTTCAAAGCAGTGGACCGTAGCGCAGCGTAGGAAATCCTGCATGAAAACGAAATTTTCGGAGCAGGGCGGCACCATTTCAAAGTTTTCGTAATTTTATTCTTATAACACTGATTAATAAAAAATGTGTTTGCCTATCTTGGCTTTCACTTTCTTTTTACGCGCCCAATTAGGTTTAACGTAGTTGGCGTGATAGAAGAGTGCGCCTTTTACTCTGGGTTTAAACTCACCATTATGAACTTGTCGAGCAATTTTCAGGGCGTCGTGCCAGGGTTTTGAGTTTAAGTTGATAGCATAGTCCAACTCAGTCCATGAAAATGCGCTGACATAACGTTTACGTTTTTTATCCCAGCCTTTTTGATGGACGACTTCGCAAATTGTGTTCGGGTAATGCCTGGATTTCACCCTGTTAAGGGTAACCTCGGCGACAGCATATTGCCCCGCCTTTGGTTCGCCGCGTGCTTCATGATAAATATTAACGGCAAGGCAGTACAGATCCTGCTTTTTGCGTTCGTAGTCGATGGAATAATGTGCGGTGGCACCAACGACGGTTGAAACCAGGACGATAATGGTTCCTACAACAATACGTTCACGCTTGGTCGTATACCACCAATAACGGGCGTGTATAAACCAACTGCGCAAAGGCGAGTTGCGACGAGAAGATTTTCTGGGTTTTCTTTTCTTGCTCATGTCTATTTGTCACTTAAAAATACGGCAACGTTAATTTACTCATATATATCTTCAAATACAGCGGCAAAAAAGGGCAGAATGCTGACCGATTCTGACTTAATCTTCGCTTATTCCCAGCATGGCTTGTTTTAGCCCGTCATCAGCAGGTGACTCACCTAACCAGATTGATAAAACAGCTCGTTGAAAATCGGCGCCGTCGATACGTATTTTTTCACTATTGTTGATTGTGATGATGGTTTGCTTCCCATTAACGAGATCAATTAAGACAACATCATCTTTCAGTGTGTCCTTCACAAAAGCGGAGTTAAATTTATCGATACTGGGTTTAAGTGACGTGAATTGCTTGTCATCTAAATTATCTTCGAAGGCATCCGTCCAGCCATTCGTCATCTTTTCCTTATCGATTTTGTCATAGAGAAAATGCATGCTGATGCGTTTTGAATCACTGTCATCTAAAATCTGCTTTTCATCTTTGGAGGCGCTATTTAAATAGAGGGCACCAACATAAATATCAAACACAAATTTGGTGCGAATACCGGCACCATTTAGCTTTAATGTCTGCTTACTGGCTGACTGGGTAATTTGCTGAGGGATTTCAATACCTTTGATTTGGACAGCCAGCGCAGTGCTGGATAACAATATTAAAAATACTGTGACCACGGTTAAATGTTTCATTTTCATCGTTCCATCCTGAGTTTGTGCTCCATTGTTATGTGGCAGCCAGATTTGCCGTTAAGATTTTTACTCACGACAAAGTATATTTTATACGTTGCCACGATAGCTGTGCGCAGATCATAGGTTTTAAGAGAAATTCACCCCCTCTAACCACTATATTCTCCAAGCAGCTGGTTATATACGCTATCTAAAAGTATGATTTTTCTAGTGTAATTGATCAACTGCTAGCATTTTGAACAGTCAATAGTGAAATTATTTATACCCCCAAAAATCATTTAACTGGCTGATTTATAAAATAAAAATAGAATGTGACAGACTTGACACTTGATCAAACAATCACCTAGACTGACCGACCAGTTTTGGACTGAATGACTAATTAATAAGTCACTAATATCAGCGTATAAAAAATAACAAAGTTATTTACTAAGTTAAGTAAACCAAACTAGTAAATTAGCGCTGCAATTGAGGAGAGAGGACAGTAATGCTATCGAATTACTTGCCAGTGTTGATTTTTCTAATCGTTGGCGGCGGCATCGGCGCGGTTATGATTATTGCCGGTTTTGTTCTTGCCCCTCACAAACCTGATAGTGAGAAGACATCTCCATACGAATGCGGCTTCGAGGCCTTTGAAGACTCGCGCATGAAATTTGACGTGCGCTATTACCTTGTTGCCATCTTATTTATATTGTTTGATTTAGAAATTGCCTTCCTGTTCCCCTGGGCCGTTGTGCTCGACAAGATCGGTTATTTTGGCTTCTGGGCCATGGTGATCTTCCTCGGTATTCTGGTGGTTGGCTTTATATATGAGTGGAAGAAAGGGGCACTAGAATGGGAGTAACATCGCAATGGGCATAGAAGGTGTATTGCCAAAAGGTTATGCGACCACAACGCTTGATGCGTTAATCAACTGGGCGCGTACAGGCTCGATGTGGCCAATGACATTCGGCCTGGCATGTTGTGCGGTTGAAATGATGCATGCGGCGGCAGCGCGTTATGACCTGGATCGTCTGGGTATGATTTTTCGTCCCAGCCCGCGTCAATCCGATGTAATGATTGTTGCCGGTACGCTTGTTAACAAGATGGCGCCAGCCTTGCGCAAAGTATATGACCAGATGGCGGAACCTCGCTGGGTTATCTCAATGGGTTCATGTGCGAACGGTGGTGGTTATTATCACTATTCATATTCTGTTGTCCGTGGCTGTGACCGCATTGTCCCAGTTGACGTTTATGTACCTGGTTGCCCACCAACAGCTGAAGCGCTGATATATGGGATCATCCAGCTACAGAACAAGATTAAAAGAACGAATACGATTGCGCGTTCATAATAAAGATAAAAAACTGAATGTCTGATTATTACAATAATTTAGCTGCGCGCGTTCGAGAGCGGTTTGGAGATCGCATCTCCGATTGCCATGTTGCCTTAGATGAACTTAACGTCACCATTGACAAAGACTGTGTGCTGCCTGTTTGTGAAGCGCTACGCGATGACGCCGATTTTTCATTTGGCGAATGTATTGACGTCTGTGGTGTAGATTATCTTGAGTATGGCAATGGCGACTGGGAAGGCCCGCGTTTTGCCGTTGTTTATCATTTATTATCTGTTGAACATAACCACCGCCTAAGACTGAAAGTTTTTCTCGACGGTGAACCACCAATTATTGATTCTGTTACAGGTATCTGGGCGTCAGCAAATTGGTTCGAGCGCGAGACCTTTGACTTGTTCGGTATTGTCTTTGATGCTCATCCGGATTTACGCCGCATTCTGACAGACTATGGTTTTGTCGGACATCCTTTCCGTAAGGATTTCCCTTTGATCGGTCATGTCGAAATGCGTTACGACGAAGAACAAAAGCGTGTTGTCTACCAACCCGTTAGTATAGAACCGCGCATTAACCAACCAAGAGTTATTCGCGACGACCACCGTTATGCAGATCGTATGACTGAAGGTGAAAGCGAAGCTGAGGGGGATTCGGCTAATGCCTGAAATTAAGAACTACACCCTTAACTTCGGTCCACAACACCCAGCTGCACACGGTGTATTGCGCCTTGTATTGGAGATGGATGGTGAAGTCATTGAGCGTGCGGATCCACATATTGGTTTATTACACCGTGGTACAGAAAAGTTAGCCGAGAGCAAACCATACAACCAAAGTATCGGTTACATGGATCGTCTCGATTACGTGTCCATGATGTGCAATGAGCATGCATATGTGATGGCGCTTGAAAAAATGCTGGGTATCGAAGCCCCGGTTCGTGCGCAATACATCCGGGTTATGTTTGACGAGATTACGCGCCTACTTAATCACTTAATGTGGTTAGGTACACACGCACTGGACGTGGGTGCGATGACCATGTTCCTGTATTGTTTCCGTGAACGTGAAGATTTAATGGATATGTACGAGGCAGTGTCTGGCGCGCGCATGCACGCTACCTACTATCGTCCAGGTGGAGTCTATCGTGATTTACCTGACGCAATGTCTCAGCATAAGTATTCTAAATATAAGTCCAAAAAAGAAATTGATAGATTGAATGCTGCCCGTTCAGGCTCATTGCTCGATTATATTGAAGACTTTACCAGTCGCTTCCCAGGCTATGTTGACGACTATGAAACATTACTGACTGATAACCGTATCTGGAAACAGCGTACTGTTGGCATCGGTGTCGTTTCACCAGAACGTGCCCAACAACTTGGCTTTACTGGTCCCATGTTGCGTGGTTCAGGTATCGAATGGGATCTTCGCAAGAAACAGCCTTACGAAGTTTATGACAAGATGGATTTTGATATTCCAGTGGGCGTGGAAGGTGACTGTTATGATCGTTACCTGGTACGTGTTGAAGAAATGCGCCAGTCCAATCACATTATCAAACAGTGTATCAACTGGTTGCGTACTAACACTGGTCCCGTGATGTTAGAGGATCATAAGCTGGCTCCACCTAAACGTGAAGAAATGAAAGGTGATATGGAATCACTGATTCATCACTTTAAATTATTTACTGAGGGATATCATTTGCCTGCGGGCGAAGCCTATTCCG
>Ga0316205_10004172_pt1 | contig 12868 bp, 8 predicted proteins | sample 3monthpyrite_MG_FD_204941 | JGI IMG/M metagenome (GOLD analysis project Ga0316205, IMG submission 204941) | Microbial mat bacterial communities from mineral coupon in-situ incubated in ocean water Damariscotta River, Maine, United States -... | ecosystem: Environmental > Aquatic > Marine >... | reverse complement strand
CCTCGTCCATAAACTTCAGGCCGAACATAATCATTCGCGCAACCCAGAAGAAAATGATGTCGAAGCCGGTAACCAAAACACTGGTTGGATAAAACTGTTTTAGTCGGTCTGTATTTTCTGGCCAGCCCAATGTAGAGAAAGGCCAAAGCGCAGATGAGAACCAGGTGTCTAAAACATCTTCATCCTGCTTCAATACTAAATCATCAGATAGGTTATATTTTTTACGTGCTTCGGCTTCATTGTCAGCAACATATATTTTACCGTCTTCATCGTACCAGGCCGGAATACGGTGTCCCCACCAAATTTGTCGAGAGATACACCAGTCCTGAATATTGTTCATCCACTCGTAGTAAGTTTTGTTCCAGTTCTCCGGTACAAATTTAATGTCGCCATTTTTAACCGCATCAATCGCAGGTTTAGCCAATGGTTCAATTTTTACATACCACTGATCTGTAAGGTAAGGCTCAACCACAGAACCCGAACGGTCACCACGAGGAACCATGAGTTTGTGATCTTTAATATCTTCCAGTAGATCAAGTTCTTTCAAATCATGCACAATCATGTCACGCGCTTCATAACGATCGATGCCGCGATATTTTTCTGGCGCTTCATCGTTAATGCAGGCATCTACAGTTAAAATATTATGCATCGGTAAATCGTGGCGCTTGCCCATCTCATAGTCATTAAAATCATGGGCAGGGGTGATTTTTACGCAACCTGTACCAAAGTCCATCTCAACATAGTCATCAGCAATAATGGGAATTTCACGGCCTACCAAAGGCAAGGTAAGGGTTTTGCCAATCATGTGTTTATAGCGTTCATCTTCCGGATGAACCGCAACCGCCGAATCACCCAGCATTGTCTCGGGCCGTGTGGTTGCGACTACTAAATGGCCGGAACCATCGGTAAGCGGATAGCGGAAGTGCCACATATGCCCTGATTCTTCCTCAGAGAGAACTTCAAGGTCTGATAATGCGGTGTGCAGAATAGGATCCCAGTTAACCAGGCGTTTGCCACGGTAAATAAGGCCTTCGTCATACAGCTGAATAAATGTTTTATGTACGGCATCGGATAGGCCGTCATCCATGGTGAAGCGTTCATGCTCCCAGTCGAGGGAACCACCCATACGGCGTAGTTGTTGTGTAATCGTACCGCCAGACTGTTCTTTCCAGTCCCATACACGGTCAATGAACTTTTCACGGCCTAGATCATGGCGTGATTGTCCATCGGCAGCCAATTGGCGTTCAACAACCATTTGCGTAGCAATGCCCGCGTGGTCGGTACCCGGTTGCCACAGGGTATTTTCACCCTTCATACGGTGGTAGCGCGTTAGTGCATCCATGATGGTGTCCTGGAAGGCATGGCCCATATGCAGTGTGCCGGTGACATTAGGTGGTGGAATCATAATGCAGTAGTTATCTGCATCCGGCTTTGATTCAGGTGCAAAGTAACCCTTGCTTTCCCAGGTTTGATACCACTTTTCTTCGATTGACTGCGGGTTGTATGTTGTTTCCATGGATGTTTTGGTTTTGCTTGTAAAAAGAAGGCGAATTATAGCCTAAGTGGCTGCTTAGGCGTAGGTGTGTGGCGATTTTAAGGTGATTTTCGTATGTTTTTTAAGTAGGTGTTTGCATAAATATCAGAAACTAGCTTGTTGCCAACTAAAATCTAGTATGAAGAAAACTAACGCATTGTTTATAATTATAAGTAATTTTTAGTTATGCACTAAAAAGTGAATTAATAAGTTGGTCATCATGATTCGCTGTTATGCTCTTTTTAAAGATAGTGATTCTGGAATTTTTGATGATTTGTATGTTCTTACAATATTAGTTGATTAGCTTATAAGTAGCGATGAACTATTATAGATACAGAGATTAATAATATAACTCAAGGGATTGAGAAAAATGATAAACAAAATACTTAAACGGTAATAAAACGCTCTAACAATGCATTGATTGTAAAGTGCCCACGAATTCATTCACTACTATCACAGAAAAATACTATTATTATGACAGAGCGCATTCATTATTTAGACAGTCTACGTGCTATAGCAATAATTATGGTGGTAGGTGTTCATACATTGTCCTACTGTCAGCCTCTTCCAGATAGTCAGTATGCTATTATTTCATTTATAATTCACACTGTTGCAGTTCCAATATTTTTTCTTGTTGATGGCTATTTGTTTGCTAGAAGCATAACGCCTTCAAAAGAATATAATTATTTTAATAGCGTTAAAAAAAGTGCGCATAGGCTTCTTGTTCCATGGGTTATATTTACAATCATTTACTCTATCTCAAGGTATTTTTTTGAAATCAGTAATTTAACTAAAGAAATGCTAATTGTTGGTCATTCATTACAAGATGTTGTGATTTCTTCGTACGGCTCTGTCTATAGTGGTCAAATGTATTTTCTAGCCTCTCTTTTTATAATTAGGCTATGCGGTCCGGTTTTCAGAAGAATCGTACTTATTAATAGTTATTTAATTATAATACTCTTGTTTGTGGTTTACCTTGTGGCTTATAAATATGGTATTGGCTATATAACACCTTATTTAAAAATAGCAGGTGGACAAGAGCCAGTCTTGCATGCGTTATGGGGAGCTCAATTCTATTTTGTAGGAATTATTATCTCCAAAGTTTATGTTTTTATTAATATTAAAAAGATGTTTTTACTGGTTTTTTCACTGCTTATTGTTTCTTTATTTATGTACTTTGAGTTGGGGTATCTAAAGTATTTTGTTTTACAATATTTGTATTTATTGTCTTTGTTCTTTTTATTTGCATTAATTGGGAGAAAAATGGTTCTCCTGGATTTTATTGGTAAAAACACAATGGGAATATATCTCATCCATGTTCCTATTGTTTTAAAAAGCGTTTCTCTTATTTCAAATAAAATAATATTTATTCCCATAGTGAGCTTTTTTGTGATTCTAATTTCCTCTCTTTTATTGTCGCTGTTAATTACAATAATAATAAATCGGGTTCCATATGGAGGTATATTATTTGGGCAAACTAATAAGGTGAATTAATAATGCAGGTTAAAATTAGTGTGTTTTTTAATTAGGTGTTATAAAAATAGTAAATTTATAACAAGGAATACATATAAGTTATTTGGTAGCGATAATTTGTATACAAATGTATTGAAGATGTGTTCGAATAAAATTTCCCTGATTGAGCAGTGTCGACTAGAGTTAATAGTGTAGTAGGTGCAACTAAAAAGACGAGATATAGATAAATGATTGCGTTTTTCATTAAAAACAGAGCTTACATCTGTATTGTGTTTTTGTTAGGTGTTTTTAATAGTGCAATTGGCGCTACTTTAGCGCACTCGGATAATGCTTCATTTCAAATTGAGAAACTTGCCTCGGGTTTAAATGTTCCCTGGGGGCTGGCATTTCTATCCAAAGACTATCTTTTAATTACGCAAAAGCATGGTTCTGTCAGTTTACTTAATTTAACTAACCAGCAATTAATACGTATTGCAAATGTACCAAAGGTATTGGCGAATGGTCAGGGCGGCATGCTAGATGTGGCCATTTCACCTAATTATAAACAGGATAAATGGATTTATTTCACCTATGTTAAAAATCTTGAAGGCAAAGGGGCGACAACATTGGCGCGTGCACAAATAGAGAATAATGGTGATGCAAATTTTTCCTTTACAGCATGGCAAGAGCTATTAGTGACTCGTTCAAATACAAATACGGATTACCATTTCGGTAGTCGTATTGCGTTTGATACCACAGGCCATGTGTACTTTGGCGTAGGGGATCGGGGCGTGCGCTCTAGTGCACAAGATTTAACCAATCATGCCGGTAGTATTATGCGCTTAAAATTAAACGGTGATATTCCCACGGATAATCCGTTTGCTAATACTAAAAACGCGCTGGCAGAAATTTGGAGTTATGGTCACCGTAACCCACAGGGTCTGGTATACGATATTAAAAATCAACGTTTATGGGAAATTGAGCATGGGCCTCGTGGCGGTGATGAACTTAATTTAATTCATGCAGGAAAAAACTACGGCTGGCCGGTTATATCCCATGGCAAAGAATATTGGGGTCCTGTTGCGGTTGGAGAAGCCACGCACAAAAAAGGCATGCTGCAGCCGATTAAAATTTATATACCTTCAATTGCACCGGGTAGTTTATTGCATTACACCGGCAATGCTTTTCCACAATGGCAAGGTAATCTGTTTGCCGGTGCTCTTAAGCTGCAGCATATCAATAGAATTGTATTAGATAAAAAAGGGCATGCTATTAAAGAAGAGCGCTTGCTGGAAAATATGCACGAGCGTATACGTGCTTTGGCACAAAGTTCCGAAGGCTGGATCGTTTTTTCTACAGACAGTGGTAATATTTACCGAATTAAATCCGCAGATTAAAGTTGTTTTTAGAGATAAGTTTGCTTACAAACTTATCTCTACACCTGCTATACCATCCTGTTGGTATTCAGATTCACATAAAATGAGTCTGTCAGCAGCTATTTCATTTTTTATAAAATACATTTTTATATTCTCACTTCTCTTTGAGGCAATAGTTGTTAGTTGCGGTAAAACTTTGTCGATCAGGGATGCTTTTTCAGGTTTGTCTTTTGTTTCGGCATATAAAGTCGGTGACAGTATGCTTAAATCGTCTATGTTAGAAAAACCACAAAGTGTTAAGTGCAGCATTGGTCGTTGTTTCATCAACTGAACGACTTTGGTTAAGTTGGCTTCATGAGAAGAAATAATATTCGATTCGTTGGCATTAAAAATAAGAGGTTCAAAACGTAGTGCTGTGGCGAGATCGAGTAAGCCACCTGCGACAGTAACAAGTCCAAAAGGCGTGTAGTAGTTAATAATAGTAGTAGTAATTGCTTTAGACATTGCCGTATAAATGGCATCAGATGGATCAAAGTCTGGATTGTTGACATCGCCGGTAATAGGTAATTTAATATTTATATTATCATCACCATCACGCAGCAAGTTGAGGGCAGCATCTAGCGGCATACCAAGACCCAGATCTTTGTTTAGTTTTGCCTTTTCTTTTTCTGAAATAGGGCGCAACTTAAGTTTCTTTAGGTTTAAATCTAACAGGCTATTTATAGAGCCATTTAAAGCACTTAGTTTTATATCAGTATTTAGTTGCCCGCTCTTAATCTTGTGACCAATACTGGTTTCAAGGTATGAGCTTACCGGGCGTAAATCTATGCCTTTTGCATTGCCTGAAATATTGAACTCTTTCACATTGGCTAATAATTGAATGTCGCCTTCTAATTTTAATTTTCCATGCTGATTAATCATTAAGTCAATTTTCAGGTGATTTTTGGTTTTTGGGGTTGTGGTATCTAAATTTGTGATACTTATATTATTAATGGTTGATGATGTTTTAAATGGCGTATTTAGACTTTGATCGATGAATGAAAGTAAGTGGCTATCTGAAATACGTATTTCGTCAATTTTTATATCCAGAGGATCTTTGCTTTTCTGTGTAGCAGCTTGTTCTGTGTTTGAGCTATTGCTATCAATAGGTAAAGATTTTTCAATGTATTGCTGTATATTCAGTGATTCTTCTTTATCAATAGCAAGGTTTGTGGAGATTCCTGTGAGGGTGATATTGTTGATATGAAGTTTTTTGTTGTTGGCGAGGTTTAACAGGTTGATGTTTAAACTATCAAATGCCGCGATGCTCGAACCGCTGTCTTTTTTGGGGAATACTTTAAATTCTTTAGCTGAAAATGAATCAAAAGATAGATTGTTTTTTCCATCTAATGAAAAATTATTTAAAGCAATAGAAGCGTTCTTGAGTATATATGTGTTGTTTTTTATATCATTAATAGAAAAGTTGTTTATATTTAATGTGCTTTCAATATTTATGTTTTCTTCAATGGGTGAACCTGTGTGAAAATTAATATTACCTATCCATTTAAGCGAATCTAATTGTGAGCATATTTTCTTGTCTTCAAATTTATTACAGATGCTGATGTTGTTGAATGTGATGTTTTTTAATAATATATTCCAGGGCGTGCCTTTGTTTTCTTCGGCTGTCTCCATCGCGGGTGTTGTTTGTTGCGTGCTCTTATTGGGTAAGTCAATTCCACCTATGGATAGTAGTTTTTGTTTTTCATGGACAGTATCTAATTTGAAGCTGTCTAGTTTGATATTGTTTATAGTAATTAAATGATTGGAAATAGATGGCCAGTTAAAATCAATTAATAAATGTCCTATCTTGAATCCGTTGCCTTCCTTGTTTATTCCATGTGCCTCAACGACTTCAAATACCCCATTAAATACCTCTATGTTGATGTCTTTAATATCAGCTTGAATACCTTCTTTATCAAGTAGGTAAATGGCTCCAAATTGCATAGCTTTTGGTATTGCAACAATAGTAATAGCAAGAATAATTATTAGTACGAACAAAGTCAGTGAAAGCTTTTTCTTCATAGTGTTATCTATCGATAGTTAATGGCATTTATCTATGAGGGGAGGGGTAATGAATTGATGTTATTTTATGCTTATTATAGTATGAATATATTAGCCGATTGCGTGTGCTTATTACAAACTAAACTTTGTAGTATAAACTGCTAGAATATTATTATATCTATAAATGTGTAATCTGATGGTTAATAGTAAAACATCCTCCATTAAGCAATATTCGATCAAATATTCCCTTGCTATTTTCATGGTTATATTTTTTGTTGCAGTGTTTCATTACTTTGCATATAGCCAGTACCTGAAAGGTATTCAGGAAAATGAGCATAATAAGTCACTGGGCCATACAGCAAATAGTATTAGTCGTTCCATAAAATTCTACCAATCTTATGTAGATCAAGTAGCAGCACAACCTGTAGTAGCTGATTTGCTTGAATTCGGTACAAAGGAAGAGATACAAGCATGGTCTAATAAAATGCAAAGGTTAATACCGGACAGTATAGGTTTAACTTTATTTGATTCGAGTGGGGAGATAAGAGGGCTGGAAGGGCAACTTAGATTGAGTGAGCGCTGTCTTGATGACATGGATAAGCGGTTTAAAAACATTTCTATACCAAAACCACCAGTACATAATAAAATTAAGGAGCTAGCGCATTTTGATATTGTATCGCCAATAACCTCTGGGGGTGAAAATATTGGTCTAGTGTTTATTAGTTTTAGCCTGGATGTCATAAAGCCTATGCTTGTCGATTTATATGATGTAAATCAGAGCCTAAAAATAGTTTCTCATGAGGGTTTTGAAATTGCTGCTATTGGAGATTTAAATAATAAAGACGCTGATGTACATAATGTTAAACGTCTGATTGATAATACCGATTGGGAAATTGAACTGTCGGTCGTGGACGTAGATAAAAATATATTATTAAGCAGTTTACTGTTTAGCAACTTAATTGCTTTTTTCTTAATAAGCCTAACTTTATATTTCTCTATGAAAAAGTTATTGCGTTTGGTGATGACAGATTTTGAAGTATTAAGCTGGATAATGAATAGTATTAAAGCGGGAACATATAATGCTAAGAATACTAAGCAAGTATTATTGAATGAAACACAGTACATTATCCATTTTATTCAGCATACGGCTGAAGAACTTTTTGCTCATCAGGAAAAATTAAAACATGATGGTATGACTGATGAATTAACGGGGCTATACAATAGACGGATGTTAAATGTTGAAATAGATAATCTATTAAAAATGGCAAATGAGGGGCGCAAAATGTATCTGGCCATTATAGATTTAGATTACTTTAAAAACATTAATGATGAGCATGGGCATGATGTAGGTGATGATGCCCTTAAAATACTATCTGCAGGCTTAATTGAAACGTCCAAAAGTACAGATATTTGCACCAGATCGGGTGGTGATGAATTTATCGTGTTGCTTATGGATTATGAGGTTAATCAGGTGGAGCAGTGGTATGAAAAACTCACTAGTTATATGAATAATAAAATTGATAATTATAGTGTTGAAAATAACATTAAAGTCAATTTTGGTATCAGTGTTGGATGTACATTAATTAGGAATAATGATATGAAAAGCACAGTGCTAAAAAGAGCTGATGAAGCCATGTATATGGTGAAAGCAAAAGGCCGAGGGGATATTGAGTTTGTGTAAGTATTAAAGATCCAGTTGTTTATATAGCTGCTTTTTTAATTTTTCTTCAATTGAGGGTAGCACTTCTTTCACTGCCAGGTTTATCTTCTCTTTTAAAATTTCTTTATCAATTGAGTTTTCTTCTGTTTGAAGTGATTCTGAGTTACTCGCAGCACGGTCTTCATCAATTAACTGCATGGCACTTGTGAAATCTACATCTTCAGCAAAATCAGCTGATGCATTTTCAAGTTTTATAGATGGTATTTCTTCTGGTTCAGAAGTATGGCTTTCAAATGTACTGGTGTTTTCGAAGATCTCAGAAACTTCCATAAGATGCTGTACATCACATTCAGAGTCTTCTGACAGAGCCTGCTCTTCAATATTTACCGCGTCATCAGCATTATCATCATTGAATTGATGGGCATCAAAGTGATTAAGCATGCTTTCATCACCGGCCTGAATTATATCGGTTAATGTAGGAATGTTTTCATCCGCGTCACTCATCAATATTCTCCAGTGTATGGTGTTCCAGGGTGTAACCTAGCTCACGATATATCTTATAGTTTTGTCGGCCTGACAGCTTGCGTTGTTCATCCTGGTTAAGTATTTCATCAATTTTTATTTCATGTTTAGCATTTATATCTGAAGGACGAGATGACAAATTGAGGATAGATTGAAAGTTCTCATCATTTATTTTTTGGTGAGAAATTAAAATAGGCTGCTGCTGATCTGTTAGCTCTAAGGTGGCAATCCCATGGGGAATAAAACTACTGTCTTGCATATTCCAGAGTAGTTCATCGAGCTGCTTACTCTGCTCGGCGGTATCTGTTTGAATTAATACACGCTTACCCGATTGCCAGTTGTTTTCTGCAAGTTTACAAACGTAACGTTGCGCAGTAGCTAGCTGATTATCGGGTAAAATGTAAAAATCTACATGCGTCATAAAGTAATTACTTATTACTGTCTTCAATGCGGTCAAATAAATACTGCATTAGTAATGGTACAGGGCGACCGGTAGCGCCTTTAGCTTTACCTGACTTCCATGCGACACCGGCAATATCCAAATGAGCCCAGCGATACTTTTTAGTAAAGCGGGAAAGAAAGCAGGCAGCCGTAATAGTACCGGCTTCTTTGCCACCAATGTTGGCAATATCGGCAAAATTACTGTCGAGTTGTTCCTGATAATCATCCCAAAGTGGAAGTTCCCAGCAACGGTCTCCTGCATCACGGCCTGCATTTAACAGATCATTAATAAGAGGGTTGTGGTTACCTAATAAACCAGCAGGATGACTGCCCAGTGCAACGATACATGCGCCCGTTAGGGTAGCAATATCTATTACGGTTTCAGGGTCAAATTTTTGTGCATAGGTCAGTGCATCGCATAAAACTAAGCGACCTTCGGCATCCGTATTTAGTACTTCAATGGTTAAGCCAGACATGCTGGTAACAATATCACCAGGCTTAGTTGCTAAACCATCAGGTAAATTTTCGGTTGCTGGAATAATACCGACAACATTGTAAGGTAGTTGTAGGTCAGCGCAGGCGCTCATCACACCCATAACACTTGCGGCACCACACATATCATATTTCATTTCATCCATTGCAGCACCAGGTTTTAAGCTGATACCGCCCGCATCAAATGTTACACCCTTGCCAACAAGTACAATCGGTTTCTGGTTTTTGTCACCACCAGTGTGTTCCATAGTAATCAATTTGGCAGGTTGACGTGAACCTTTAGACACGGAAAGAAATGAGCCCATGCCCAGTTTTTCCATATCGGTTTCTTCAAGAATTGTAGTGACAAAGTTACGGTGTGTTGCTTCAAGTGACTTTGCTTGTTCAGCTAAATACGTAGGTGTGCAGACATTGCCTGGTAAGTTGGATAGATCACGTGTCAGTTTAATACCCGATGAAATTGCCATGCCCTCACGCACTGCTTTTTCACCTTCAGGCAATTCGCGACGACTAGGTACGCTAAAAATAACTTTGCGTAATGGGCGACGTGTATTTTCTTTTTTACTTTTCATCTGATCAAAGCGGTATAGCGAGTCTTCCGTTGCCTGTACTGCGTGACTTACTTTCCAGTAGGAGTCACGATTTTTTACATTAAGTTCAGAAATACAGGAAAATACTTCCGTTGCGCCACGGTCATCTAAGAAAGTGGCTACTACACTGTTGGCTTTTTGAAATGCCTTGATGTCGAAATGTTTTTCACGGCCACAGCCAATTAGCAAAATACGATCACATAGAGTATTAGGTACATTGTGAAGTAACAGGGTTTGCCCCAGTGTGCCTTCACATTCGCCACGGCGAATCAGGTTTGAGATGAAACCCTCGCTGGCATCATCAAGAATTTGTGCTGAGGGTGAAAGTTTACGGGAGTCAAACACACCCACTGCAACACAAGAGATGCGTTGTTTTTCAGGGCTGCCGCTCTTAACCGAAAATTCCATAAATACTCCAATAGATGATTAATATTGTTAACAGACCATTCTTATAAAGAAAGGTGCAGATAAATGTTCTGTTATGTAGAAATTTGTTGCTGGCCATACTATGTTGCTGTCATATGGCTAAATGAGAATGAATTTTATGCAATCCTGTCGATGATATATAGCGTTAATTGCCAAAAATGATGTTTTTTTACAATTATTTTGTTTTTTAAACCCTGGAAGCTTCTACTTAGTAGAAAGAGCAGGATCAATATCCTTAATACTTAGGGTAGAATAGCTTCCGTAGCCTATAAGAATTAAAGAAGATTCAACACATTCACATGTTTAAACGCACCTTTAGTATTATCGACCGATATGTAGCCAGGGAGTTATTGTTAACCTGGTTAGCGGTGACCCTGATACTGCTGCTTATATTATTGAGTAGTGTATTGGCTCGTTTATTGGGCGATGCGGCTGCGGGCAAAATTCCCAGTGATGCAGTATGGCCATTGTTAATGTTTACCGGTGCCCAGTACTTTATATTATTGGTACCATTTAGTTTATATCTGGGTGTGCTACTTACCTTTAGTCGAATGTATAAAGACAATGAGATGGCTGCGATGGGCGCCTGTGGCATTAGCTTAAGAAGTTTATACCGCCCATTATTCATGATAGTCATTCCTGTATCTATTGTTCTATTTTATCTTACGCTGTATGTCATGCCGTTGATTTCCCAGCAGGCAGAGTTATTAAAAATAGATATGAAAAATCGATCGCAGCTAACGGGTTTAACGGCTGGGCGTTTCAATGATTTCGATAAGAAAAAATCTACAATATTTTTACAGCGTCAGTCTGATGATGGTGAATACATGCACGATGTGTTTGTGCATAAAAAAAATTCACAGGCACAAAATCAACAATTCGAAAATATAGAATCTGCTGATGTAGCACGTCGCTATAAAGATGAAAATGGTCGCCAGTTTATTTTATTTGAACAAGGGCGATTATATGAAGGCGAGCCAGGACGATCGGACTTTAGAATTACGCGGTATGAAAAAAAAGGCATCTATATGCCTGAAACTAAAAGCACCGCTAAGATTAGCCGTAGAAAGTCATTAGAAACAAGTGAATTATGGGGCTCGGATAAAGCACATTATCAGGCAGAACTGCACTGGCGACTATCATTGCCGATTGCTGCTTTTCTGCTAGCCATGCTCGCATTGCCACTTAGTTATACCACACCCCGTAAAGGGCGTTACTCAAAACTGGCTTTGGCTATTCTTACGTATCTGATTTATTCAAATTTATTAGGCGTAGGTGAAACCTGGATTGAAAAACGCGAGGTTGCTAGCTGGGTTGGTCTCTGGTGGGTACATGGTCTTCAGGCTTTATTAATTATCTACTGGTGGTCTATACGTGCCGGTGGGGTTAAACAATTAATGTTGCAAAAGAAAGCCGTGAGGCAAATGTGAAAATACTTGATAGCTATATAGCCAAAACAGTCATTAGTGGTACTTTTCTAGTATTGCTAGTGTTGGCTTCACTATTGTCATTTGTCGATTTCGTCTCAGAGCTGGGTGATGTTGGGAAAGCACAATATAGCATGGTAGAGGCAGCAATATTTGTTTTACTAAGCTTGCCCGGACGATTGTATGAGCTTTTTCCTACCGCCGTGTTAATAGGTAGTTTATTAAGTCTGGGCACACTGGCAGGAAATAGTGAATTGACAGTAATGCGCGCTGCGGGCGTTTCCATCATGCGTATTGTTTTTTCAGTAATGAAAGCAGGCCTGATATTGCTGATTTTTGTTGCTCTTATTGGTGAGTTCATAGTGCCACTTAGTGAACGACAGGCACAATCGATACGCGCTAAAGAGTTACAACAAAATATTACATTGGGTGGCGCAGGTGCCTTTTGGGCACGAGATGGCCAGCGGTTTATATATGTTAGCCATGTATACCCCGGAATGAACCTCGGCAAACTTAAAGTTTATGAGTTTGATAAAGCTAATGAATTGATCAAAATCACTCATGCCAGGTCTGCAAGATATACCGATGAAAAATGGCAGCTAGAAAAGGTGCAACAAACAGACTTTAGTAGTGAGCGAGTACAAACTAATAAAGCTGATTTTATATTATTAGATGATTTATTGAACCCGGGGTTGTTTGATGTAGTGAGCATTTCACCAGAGAACATGTCTGCAATTGAATTGTATCAATACAGTAATTACCTTAAAAATAACGACCTTGAGTCAAGTCAGTATGAACTGGCCTTCTGGATTAAAATTTTTACGCCTCTGTCTAGCCTGGTCATGCTATTAATTGCCTTACCTTTTGTGTTTGGTTCGCAACGCTCCGCGGGTGCGGGTAATCGAGTG
>Ga0316205_10004171_pt1 | contig 12869 bp, 12 predicted proteins | sample 3monthpyrite_MG_FD_204941 | JGI IMG/M metagenome (GOLD analysis project Ga0316205, IMG submission 204941) | Microbial mat bacterial communities from mineral coupon in-situ incubated in ocean water Damariscotta River, Maine, United States -... | ecosystem: Environmental > Aquatic > Marine >... | reverse complement strand
AGACGCCGATCTTCCTGATAGCGTTCGAAGGCGCGTTCCAGTGTCGGCTCGGTGTTAACGAATTCCGCCAGGGCAATCGCGGATTCCATCGCCAGCTTGCTGCCCGACCCGATGGAAAAATGCGCCGTGGCCGAGGCATCGCCTAAAAGCACGACGTTTTCGTGGTGCCATTTTTCGCACAGCACCCGGTTGAAGTTCAGCCAGGCCGAGCCGCGCAGGTGGCGCGCATTCGACATCAGCGCGTGCCCCCCCAGATGGGCCGCGAATATCCGCTCGCAGGTGGCGATGCTTTCGTCCTGGCTCATTTCGGCGAAGCCGAATCTGGCCCAAGTCGCTTCCGAGCATTCGACAATGAACGTCGCGGTGTCGTTGTCGAACTGATAGGCATGGGCCCAGATCCAGCCATGCTCGGTTTCTTCGAATATGAAGGTGAAGGCATCGTCGAATTTCTGATGCGTGCCCAGCCAGACGAACTTGCACAGCCGCTGGTCGATCTCGGGACTGAAATGCTCGGCGAAATGGGTCCGGGTCCGCGAGTTGATGCCATCTGCGGCGACCACCAGATCGTAGTCGCGCAGCAGCGCGTCAATATCGCGGACCTCGGTTTCAAATCGCAGATCGACGCCGAGTTCGCGGGCACGGGCCTGTAACAGATTCAATAGCTGCATCCGTCCGATGCCGCAAAACCCGTGCCCGGTCGAGACCGTGCGCGTGTCCCTGAACACCACGGCGACATCGTCCCAATAGGCAAAGTGCTCGCGGATCATCTCGGCGCTTCGGGCGTCGTTTTGCGCAATGTTCTCAAGCGTTTCGTCCGAAAGGACCACGCCCCAGCCAAAGGTATCGTCGGGCTTGTTACGCTCCAGCAGCGTGACCTCGTGTTCGGGATTGCGCAGTTTCATGCTGATCGCGAAATAGAGACCCGCAGGCCCACCGCCCAGGCATACAACCTTCATGCGACTCTCCCCTTCCTGAAAACCTGCCTCAGGGTATCGGGCCGCAAATTTATTTCAAGCTTAAAATTTTAGGCTTGAAATTCCTCGCCCGCGCCGCATGATGGCCCGAACACTCAGAGGAGGGCACGGGGTGGCTCGATTTGAAACGATTGGCGTCGTGGGCGCGGGGGCCATGGGGCGCGGGATTGCCCAGGTCGCGGCACTTGCGGGGCGACGGGTCAGGTTGAGCGATGTGTCGATCGAGGCGCTGGAAGCCGGTGGTGCCGCGATCCGCGACAGCGTGTTCCGGGCGATGTCCAAGGGTCGGCTGAGCGAAGCCGCCGCACTCGACGCGCTCGACCGGATCACGGTCCATGACGGGCTGCGCGCCCATGCCGGGGCCGACCTGGTGATTGAGGCCGCGACCGAGCGCGCCGACATCAAGGCCGCGATCTTCACCGATCTTGCAGAGATTGCACCGGGGGCGGTTCTGGCGACAAACACCTCGGCGCTGAGCATCGGTCAATTGGCGCAAGCCGCGCAGGTGCCCTTGGTGGGTCTGCACTTTTTCAACCCTGCCCATGTGATGAAACTGGTCGAGGTCGTGACCCTGCCCGAAACCGATCCGGGACTGGCGCAAGCGCTTTCGGACGAGATGACCGCTTGGGGCAAGACCCCCGTCATCTGCGCCGACACGCCGGGTTTCATCGTCAACCGCTGTGCCCGCCCATTCTATGGCGAGGCGATGGCGATCCTTGAAGAAGGTACGGCAGACGCGGCGACGATAGATGCGTCAATGCTGGCGGCGGGCTATCGCATCGGACCGTTTGCACTGATCGACCTGATCGGCGCGGATGTGAACCTCGCCGCGACCCAGGGGGTTTACGACGGCATGGCGCAGAACCCGCGCTATTACCCGTTCCAGACGTTGCGCGCCCAGGTCGCCAAGGGCGCGCTGGGAAACAAGGCCGGGAAGGGGTTTTTGATTCCGCCCGCCGATGGCCCCGCCCCCGAACCGGCCCCGGCCATCGCCGAGCGGATCGAGGCAACGCTGGTCAACGAGGCCTGCACGCTGCTGGAAACCGGCACCGCGACGCGCGACGGGATCGACACGGCTTTGCGACTTGGCCTGAACTTTCCGCGCGGCCCGTTCGAAATGCTGGCCCATCATGGGGCCGGGCGGATGCTGGCGATGCTTGAGCGGCTTGCGCGAACCGCGCCGCCCCATCTCGCAGGCCGCTACACCCCCAGCCCGGCGCTTCTGGCGCTGGTAACAGACTGACCCAAAAGGAGATTTCCGATGCCGACGATTTCAGTTCATCCCGAAGGGTGGAAAGCCCCGAAAGGCTATGCCAACGGTATGATCGGCGAAGGCCGGGTGCTGTTCATGGGCGGCCAGATCGGCTGGAACGCGGATCAGGTGTTCGAGGTGAACGACTTCATCGGCCAGATGCGCCAGGCGCTGCTGAACATCCGAACCATTGTCGAAACCGCCGGGGGAAGCCCCAAGGATATTGCCCGGATGACGTGGTACGTGCTGGACAAGACCGATTATCTGGCCAATCAGCGCGCGGTGGGCGAGACCTATCGCGAGGTCATGGGCTATCACTTTCCGGCAATGACCATGGTCATGGTCAGCGGGCTGGTGGACGAAGGCGCATTGCTGGAAATCGAGGCGACCGCGGTGTTGCCGGACGCATAGGTCCGGCCGTTCAGCCGAGCCGACCCGCACGCGCGGCACGCCCCGAATACCAGACCAGAAATGCCGCCACGATCAATGCCGAAAGCGGCGGCGCAAGGGCGGCGGCGGTGAACGCGCCCGTTGCGGTGAAGGCATGGAATGTTGCCACGATGACGCCCAGCAATGACAGGGCGAACACGAACAGCGCGGCGGATTTGCGCAGCAAAAGAAGGACGCTGCCAAGCGCGCCGCCGAACACGCCGACGGCAAAGCCGGTCGTCGCCCAAAGTGGCCGGTTCGCGATGATGGCCCGTTCGGCCTCGGGATAGGCGGCCAGCGCGTCCGGGTTCATCTGCACCAGAAAATTCGCGGCCCCCATGGTGTTCCAGACCAGAGCGACGGTGCCGATCACCCAAAAGCTCCAACGAACGCCGGTGTTTCTCATCGCAGTCCCCTTCAGGCCTCGACCAGATCGTAGTGCTTGATTGTCCGGCTGGCGACCAGTTCGGCCTCCGAGGGATCAATATGGGCACTGTTGTAGTCCTCGCCCACGAAGGCTTTCAGGCTGTCGAGATCCTTCCACACCATCACGAAGCTGAATTCGCGAGGGGACTCGGCGCGCGCCGCACCGGGCAGGACCGAGACGATCCCCTGGGTACCTTTCATCAGCGGGATGGCGGTTTCGTGAAAGAACGTGCTGAATTCGGCTTCCTTTCCGGGATGTGTGGTAACCTGAAAGATGCGCACTATCATCGGGAACCTCGGATCTGGGGCAGGATATGCAGGCAGCATAGCACGGAATTGGCACCAGACCTGCGGACACCGGAAAAATCGGAAGCGCACCGAAATTTGCTTGTTAGTTGCAAATGCAACGATTAAACGATGCGCAGCACGATTTGACAGGGGGATCCAATGAACACGCAAACCCAGCCCGCGCCCATGGTGCAAGCCCCGTCCCTGCCCGGTCCGCATCAGGGATACATGCCCGGCTTTGGCAACGACTATGAGACCGAGGCGCTGCCAGGAGCTTTGCCGCAAGGCATGAACAGCCCGCAGAAATGCAATTACGGGCTTTACGGCGAGCAACTGACCGGCACCGCCTTCACCGCCCCCAGCCACCAGAACGAGCGGACCTGGTGCTATCGCATCCGCCCCTCGGTCAAGCACTCGCACCGCTACGAAAAGATCGACCTGCCCTACTGGAAATCCGCGCCCCATATCCCGCAGGATGTGACCAGCCTGGGCCAGTACCGCTGGGATCCGCTGCCCCATTCGGACACGCCGCTGACCTGGCTGACAGGCATGCGCACGATGACCACTGCGGGCGACGTGAACACCCAGGTTGGCATGGCGAGCCATATCTATCTTGTGACCGACAGCATGGTGGATGCCTGCTTCTTCTCGGCGGATTCCGAATTGCTGGTCGTGCCGCAGATGGGCCGGCTGCGGTTCTGCACCGAGCTGGGCATCATCGATCTGGAACCCCAGGAAATCGCGATTATCCCGCGCGGTCTGCTTTACCGGGTCGAGGTTCTGGACGGTCCCGCGCGCGGCTTTGTCTGCGAGAATTACGGCCAGAAGTTCGAGCTGCCCGGACGCGGCCCGATTGGGGCCAACTGCATGGCCAACCGGCGCGATTTCAAGGCCCCCGTGGCCGCGTTCGAGGATCGCGAGGTGCCAAACACGGTAACGATCAAGTGGTGCGGCCAGTTCCACGAAACCCGCATCGGCCACTCGCCGCTGGACGTGGTGGCCTGGCATGGCAATTACGCGCCGGTGAAATACGACCTCAAGACCTATTGCCCGGTGGGCGCGATCCTGTTCGACCATCCCGACCCGTCGATCTTCACCGTGCTGACCGCGCCCTCTGGCCAGCCGGGCACCGCCAATATCGACTTCGTGCTTTTCCGCGAGCGCTGGATGGTGGCCGAGGACACCTTCCGCCCGCCCTGGTATCACAAGAACATCATGTCCGAACTGATGGGCAACATTTACGGCCAGTACGACGCCAAGCCACAGGGCTTCGTACCGGGCGGGCTATCGCTCCACAACATGATGGTACCGCACGGGCCGGACAAGAACGCGTTTGAAGGCGCGTCGAACGCCGATCTCGGACCCGAGAAGCTGGACAACACCATGTCGTTCATGTTCGAGACCCGCTTTCCCCAGCACCTGACCGAGTTTGCCGGCAAGGAAGCGCCGTTGCAGGATGACTACATCGACTGCTGGGCGGATCTGGAGAAGAAATTCGACGGAACGCCGGGGCAGAAATGAAGCTCTATTCCTACTGGCGCTCGACCACGTCCTACCGGGTGCGCGCGGCGCTGAACCTCAAGGGGCTGGCCTATGACACCGTGCCGGTCGATCTGGTGGCGGGTGAACAACGCGCGCCGGACTACCGGGTGCTCAATCCCGGCGCGGGAGTGCCGGTGCTGGTGCTGGAAGACGGCACCGCGCTGACGCAATCCATGGCGATCCTTGACTATCTGGATGCGCTCTGGCCCGAGCCGTGCCTGATCCCGGACGACCCGCTAAAACGCGCGCGGGTGATGGCGGCGGCCCATACGGTGGCGCTGGACATCCATCCGGTCAACAACCTGCGGGTGATCGGCCAGTTGAAGGAACGGTTCGGGGCAACACCCGAACAGGCGAAAGACTGGATGTGTTACTGGATGGCCGAGGGGTTCGGGGCTGTGGAAATGCAGGTGCAGGACGATACCGCCTTTGCCTTTGGCGACACGCCCGGTCTGGCGGATCTGTGCATCACCGCCCAGGCCTATAACGCCCGACGCTGGGGGCTGGACCTTGCGCCTTTCCCGAATGTATCCCGGATCGAGGCCAATGCGCTGGACATTCCGGCCATAATCGCCGCCCATCCCGACAACCAGCCCGACGCGAAAGAGGCCCCATGACCAAACTGATCCGCTCGTGGCTGGAAAGCGCCATCAGCGCTGACACGCCCTTTCCGCTCAACAACCTGCCTTGTGGTGTCTTTTCTGTAGAGGGTGACGCGCCGCGATGCGGGGTCGCGATCGGCGATCATATTCTGGATATGCGCGCGGCGGCGGCCGGGGGGCTGATCTCATTTGGCGATGTGTTCGACGCGCCCGACTGGAATGCGTTCATGGCGCTGGGTCGGGGCGAATGGGACCGACTGCGCGCGCGGCTGATCGCGCTTTTGTCCGAGGGGAGCGCGGAGCAGTCCATCGCCGCCCCGCTGTTGGTTCCGCAGACCGAGGCGACACTCCACATGCCGCTGAGCGTGGCCGAATACACCGATTTCTATGCCGGTCGCCATCACGCCACCAATGTCGGCACCATGTTCCGGGGCGCGGAAAACGCGCTGCCGCCGAACTGGCTGCACATTCCCATCGGCTACAACGGGCGGGCCTCGTCCGTGGTGGTCTCGGGCACGGATGTGCGACGGCCCTGGGGGCAGTTGAAATCGCCCGACCACGATCTGCCCGCCTTCCTGCCCTGCCGCCGCTTCGATCTGGAACTGGAGATGGGCGCGATTGTGGGCACCCCGTCCAACGGCCCGATCACGGTGCAGGAAGCCGATGCTGCCATCTTTGGCTATGTGCTGCTGAATGATTGGTCGGCGCGCGATATTCAGGCCTGGGAATACCAGCCGCTGGGCCCGTTTCAGGCCAAGGCGACCGCCACGACCATCAGTCCGTGGATCGTGACGGCGGCGGCCTTGGAGCCGTTCCGGGTGGACACGCCTGCGCGGGAGTTTGAATTGCTCGACCACCTCAAGGACGCGGGGCCGATGCTCTATGACATCGACCTGTCGGTGACACTTGCGCCCGAGGGCCAATCCGCAACCACGATCACCCGGACGAATTACCGCGAGATGTATTACTCGGCCGCGCAGCAACTGGCGCATCACACGACCTCGGGCTGCCCGATGCGGGTCGGCGATTTGCTGGGATCGGGCACGATCTCGGGCCCTACCAAACCCGCGCGCGGCAGCTTGCTGGAACTGAGCTGGGGCGGCAAGGAGCCGCTGACGCTCGACACCGGCGAAACCCGCACATTTCTGGAAGACGGCGATACGCTGACCCTGCACGGTGCGGCGAAGGGCGACGGTTATCGGATCGGGTTCGGAGCCTGCGCGGGAACGATCCTGCCAGCGTTGAAAGACCCTTACGCGCGATGACCGCGACGCCCGAATATGTCGGTTATGTCGCGATGAGCCTTGATGGGTTCATCGCTGAAGAGGACGGCGGCGTCGGTTGGCTTGAACAATTCGACGACACTGTCCCCGCGAAAGGCGCGGGCAGCTATTCGGACTTCATCGCCAGGATCGACGCTTTGGTCATGGGGCGCACGACCTTCGAGCAGGTCATCGGCTTCGGCTGGCCCTATGGCGACCTGCCCTGCTATGTGCTGACCCGCGATACGGGCTATTCGGGCGAGCATGTGACGGCGGCGGGCGGTATCGAAAACCTCGGCGCCGCGATTGCGTCGGCGGGACACGCGCGGGTGTGGGTGGTTGGTGGCGGCAAGACGCAACGTACGGCGCTGGACGCCGGGATGTTTGACTCTGCGCAGGTCTTTGTAATTGCCGATCCTTCTGGGCAAGGGCATTCCACTTTTCGCGCCGGGTGCCGCGCACCGGCTTCAAACGCAGTCGAGCAACCAGCACGGCGGTGCGATCGAAATCACTTACAGATTTGGGGACTAGACAGATGGCCAAGGCATTCGCATCCGCAGGCGACATGAGCGAAAAGAAGATCAGCTTCACCGAGGTGGGCGAGGGGCTCTGGGCCTTCACCGCCGAGGGCGATCCCAATTCGGGCGTCATCATCGGCGATGACAGCGTGATGATTGTCGAGGCCCAGGCCACACCACGATTGGCGGGCAAGGTGATCGAAAAGGTGCGGGAGGTCACCGACAAGCCGATCAGCCACGTGGTGCTGACCCATTATCACGCGGTGCGAGTGCTCGGGGCCTCGGCCTTCGGCGCGGATCAGATCATCATGTCGGACACCGCGCGCGCCATGGTGGTCGAGCGCGGGCAGGAAGACTGGGACAGCGAGTTTCAGCGCTTCCCGCGCCTGTTCGAAGGCCACGAGAGCATTCCCGGCCTGACCTATCCGACCACCACATTCAGCGATGAAATGACCGTCTATCTGGGCAACCGGCGTGTCGACATCAAACATCTTGGCCGGGCCCATACCGCCGGAGACGCGGTGATATTCGTGCCCGATCAGAACGTGATGTTTACCGGCGACATCGTCGAATACCATTCGGCCTGCTATTGCGGCGACGGTCATTTCGGCGACTGGGGCGGCACGCTCGATGCGATCAGGGCCTATGATGTGGACGCGATTGCGCCGGGACGGGGCGACGCACTTGTGGGCCGCGAAATGGTTGGCAAGGCCATCGAAAGCACCCGCGATTTCGTCGCCAGCACCTATCGCCCGGCGGCGAAAGTCGCGGCGCGGGGCGGCTCGCTGAAACAGGCATGGGACGCGGTGCGCGCCGAATGCGATCCCAAGTTCTCGGACTACGCGATTTACGAGCATTGCCTGCCGTTCAATGTCTCCCGCGCCTATGACGAGGCACGCGGCATCGACACGCCCCGGATCTGGACCGACAAGCGCGATCTGGACATGTGGGCCGAGTTGCAGGGCTGAGGGAGACGAAACCATGGTCGATGTCCGCTACGACATAGCATTCCAGCTTTACCCCTACGAGAAAGTCCCGGCACAGGACCAGCCCGCGCAGCGCCACCCGGTCGTGGTCGTGGGCGGCGGGCCGATCGGCATGGCCGCCGCGCTCGATCTGGGGCGCAAGGGCACGCCGGTGCTGGTGCTCGACGATCATGCGGGCGTTGGGCAGGGCAGCCGCGCGATCTGTTTTTCCAAGCGCACGCTGGAAATCGCGGAGCGTCTCGGCACCGGGCAGGCCATGGCCGACAAGGGCGTGGTGTGGAATGTGGGCAAGGTGTTTCACGGGCCCGACAAGGTGTTCGAATTCAACCTGCTGCCCGAGGCGGGGCACAGGTTCCCGGCCTTCATCAACCTGCAACAGCCCTATTTCGAGAAATTCATCGTGGACGAGATCCGGGTGGCGCAATCGCAAGGCGCTCCGATTGAAATTCGCGGCCAGAACGCGGTCACGGGCGTCGAGCGGCACACCGATCACGTGGTGCTGACTGTCGATACGCCCGATGGCCCCTACAGGGTCGAGGCCGACTGGCTGATTGCCTGCGACGGTGCCCGCTCGCCGATCCGCGACATGATGGGGCTGACCTTCGATGGCCGCGTGTTCGAGGACAATTTCCTGATTGCCGATGTGAAGATGACGGCCGAGTTTCCCACCGAGCGCTGGTTCTGGTTCGAGCCGCCGTTCAAGGGGGCGGGCCAGTCGGCGCTGCTGCACAAGCAACCCGACGACATCTGGCGCATCGATTTCCAGCTTGGCTGGGACATTGACCGCAAGGCCGAGCTTGATCCGGTCAAGATCCGCGCCCGCGTGGATGCGATGCTGGAGACCCAAACCGGTCAGGCCCCCGAATATGAGCTGGAATGGACCTCGATCTATACGTTCCAGTGCCGGCGCATGGAAAGGTTCCGCCATGGCCGCGTGCTGTTTGCCGGCGATGCGGCGCATCAGGTTTCGCCCTTCGGGGCGCGCGGTGCCAATTCGGGTATTCAGGACACGGACAATCTGGCTTGGAAGCTTGACCTGGTGATCCGGGGGCTGGCACCTGAGAGCCTGCTTGACACCTATTCCGCCGAGCGGGTGCACGGGGCGGACGAAAACATCCTGAACTCGTCCCGCGCGACCGATTTCCTGACGCCCAAATCCGAAATCAGCAAGGTTTTCCGCAACGCCGTGCTGGGGCTGGCCCGCAAACACGCTTTTGCCCGCCCGCTGGTCAATTCGGGCCGCCTGTCGGTGCCGTGTGTGTATGACGACATGCCGCTGAACGGGCCGGATGCGCAGGACGGGCCAGAGCGGACCCGCGTGGGCGCGCCTTGTGCCGATGCGCCGCTGGATCAGGGGTTTCTGCTGGACCGGTTGCCGGGACGGTTCACGGTGCTGGCGATCAATACCCCTGCACCCGAAGTGACAGAGGTTGACGGCATTCCGGTCGGGAAACTGGAGTTGAGCACCGCGCGGCACGATCCCACCGGGGCCGTTGCAGAGCGTTATCTGGGCGGGCAGGACAGCGCCGTCTACCTGATCCGGCCCGACCAGCACGTCGCCGCCCGGTGGCAAAGCTGCGATGCTGACACCCTGCGGTCCGCGCTTGGAACCGCAATCGGAAAAGGAGCGGAGGCATGAGCCTGAACCTGACGCCGAACATCGCCGACCCGGACGGGTTTTACGACGAATTGCTGGCCGCCCATCAGGGGTTGAGCAAATCTGAAAGCGACGCACTGAACGCGCGGCTGGTGCTGGTTCTGGCCAACCATGTCGGGGACCGGGAGGTGCTGCGCGAGGCGCTGGAAGCCGCGCGCGACGAATAAGATTGCCGCCGGTCCGTCGCTGTGGCGGGCGAACTATTAGTCCTGCCGACCTGACTGTTTGGCAGGATCACGGCCCGTAGCGCCCGGCCGTCAGCCCGTCAAAGGAGATCTCGGGCGTCCTGCCCAGCACAACATCCGCGACGGCCCGGCCCGAGCCGCAGGCCATGGTCCAGCCCAGCGTTCCGTGGCCGGTGTTAAGGTATAGGTTGTCGTATCGCGACGCGCCCAGAACCGGCGTGCCATCCGGGGTCATCGGGCGCAGGCCGGTCCAGCCTTCGGCCTTGGTGACATCGCCGCCCTTTGGAAACAGGTCGTTGATGACATGGCGCACGGTATCGGTGGCATGGGGGCCAAGGCGATCGGAATAGCCCGCGATCTCGGCGGTGCCCGCCACGCGGATGCGGTCGCCCAGCCGGGTGATGGCGACCTTGTGGGTCTCGTCCATGATCGTCGATTGCGGGGCAAACGCATCGTCCGTGACCGGCAGCGTGACCGAATAGCCCTTGACCGGATAGACCGGCAGCCTGACCCCGATGGGGTTCAGCACGCGAGAGCCATAGCTGCCCAGGGCGCAGACATAGGCATCGCCGCTGATCCGCCCGGCGATTTCGGTTTCGACCCCGGCGACCCTGTCGTTTTCAACCGCGATGCCCCGGATCGACTGGCCATACTGGAACTCGACCCCCATCCCGGCGCAGGTGTCGGCCAGCGCCGTGGTGAACATGGCGCAATCGCCGGTCCGGTCGGCGGTCAGGCGCAATCCGCCGACGAACTTGTTTCGCACCTCGGCCAAAGCGGGTTCGGCGGCGATGCAAGCGTCGCGGCCCAGAACCTCGAACGGCGAGTCGTATTCGGTCAGGATGTCCTGATCGGCCTTGGATTTCTTCATCATCTTTGCGGTGCGGAACAGTTGCAGCGTGCCCTGCGCGCGCGCGTCGAATTCGATCCCGGCTTCGGCGATCAGGTCGGGCATCACGTCGCGCGAGTAGTTCGAAATCCGCACCATGCGGCCCTTGTTGACCCGGTAGCTGTCCGCGTTGCAGTTGCGGTAAAGCTGCCAGCACCATTTCCACATGGTCGGGCTGACAAGCGGCCAGATGAACAGGGGGCGGCGCTTCATGAACATCCATTTGACGGCCTTCTTCGGAACGCCGGGGGCGGCCCAGGGCGAAGTCATGCCATAGCTCAACTCGCCCGCATTGGCATAGCTGGTCTCAAGCCCCGGTCCGATCTGGCGGTCGAGGACCACGACCTCGGCACCGCCCTTGGCAAGGTAATACGCGGTCGTCACCCCGATGACACCGGCCCCCATAACAACCACTTTCATTGCCGTCCTCCGGTTCGCTGGACCCACCATGCGGGCGGACCGGCGCTATCTCAAGCCCTGCGTTTCGCCCGGAGCGGGCCGGGCAGGTATTTGTGGACCAAAGTAACGGGGCGCGTGCGCGGGCGGTGTCGGGCCGGTTTTTGTTCAGAGGTGCGGGCAGCCGGGTCCGGCGGGTGACAATCCCGCCCGGTTCATTTCCTGTTCCAGGATTCACGCTTGCGGTAGATCGTTGACGGCGACAGGTCGAGCGCGCGCGCCGCTTTCGGCACCGAGCCGCCGTGACGGGCGATAGCGTGTTCGATCACCAGTTGTTCAATCTCGGCCAGGGTGCGTCCCTGCAAGGCGTTCAGGGCGGTGCCGGTCGGATCCTGACCCTGGAGCGGGGCGGTTTCCCCTGCAAGGTCAAGATGGATTTCCTCGTGCGGGAGCATGTCAGGGGTTACCACGGGGCCATCGTTCAGCACCACGATGTTGCGCAGCAGGTTTTGCAGCTGACGCACGTTGCCGGGCCAGGGCATGATCCTGAACCGGTCCAGAACACCCGGCGCCAGACCGGTGAATGCACGGTTCTCCTCGCGGCTGAGCCGGGCCAGGGTATCGCGCGCGATCATGACGATGTCGTCGCCGCGTTCGCGCAGTGGCGGCAGGTGGATGGGAACCACCTGAAGCCGGAAATACAGGTCCTCGCGGAACCGGCCCTTGCGCACTTCTTCCAGCGGGTTGCGGTTGGTGGCGCTGACGATGCGGACATCGACCTTGCGGGACCGGGTCGCACCGACCGGCTGGATGGTCGAGGATTGCAGAAACCGCAGCAGTTTGGTTTGCAGGTTCAGATCCATCTCGCAAATCTCGTCGAGAAACAGCGTGCCACCATCGGCTTGCGCCGCTGCCCCGGCCTTGTCGTGAATGGCCCCGGTGAAGGATCCTTTCAGATGCCCGAACACTTCGGATTCCAGCAAATCCGGCGGGATGGCACCGCAGTTGAGCGGAACAAAAGGCTTGTCTGCCCGGTTGGACAGATCGTGGATCGCCTGAGCGCATATTTCTTTGCCGGTGCCGGACTCGCCGGTGACAAAAACGGTTGCCAAAGAACGGCTTACCGATCGGATGCGTTTATAAACATCCTGCATCGGGGCGCTGTCGCCGATGAATGTGTCGATCTGGTCCAGCGCGGGCGTGGTGCGGGCCGGTGGCTCGTTGCGGTTGGCTTCCTTCAGCGCGTTGTCGATGGCTGACAGAAACCGGCCCTCATCGAACGGCTTGACCAGAAACTCATAGGCCCCCAGCCGCATGGCCTCGACCGCCTTTTTGATCGACCCGTTGGCGGTGATGACGACGACCCGGGTCTGGGGTGTCTGGGCCAGCATGTCGCGCATGACATCGAGCCCGTCCCGGTCCGGCAACATCAGATCCAGAACCACGACCTTAGGTGCGTGGCG
>Ga0316205_10004170_pt1 | contig 12873 bp, 12 predicted proteins | sample 3monthpyrite_MG_FD_204941 | JGI IMG/M metagenome (GOLD analysis project Ga0316205, IMG submission 204941) | Microbial mat bacterial communities from mineral coupon in-situ incubated in ocean water Damariscotta River, Maine, United States -... | ecosystem: Environmental > Aquatic > Marine >... | reverse complement strand
CAATATATGGTATGTACCTATACCTGAACCCTAAATTACCCGATATTGAGACTTTAAAAGATGTCCGTTTGCAGGTGCCTTTACGGGTTTATACTCAGGATCAAGAGCTTATAAACGAGTTCGGCAAAATGAAGCGCTCGCCACTTAAGTATGAAGAATTTCCTCAACCTCTGATCGACGCCATTCTCGCGGCCGAAGATGACCGCTTCTTCGAGCATCCTGGGGTGGACTACCAAGGAATTTTACGTGCTGCATTTGAATTAATTAAATCAGGGGGCGATATAAAGTCTGGTGGTAGTACTATTACTATGCAGGTCGCGCGTAACTTTTTCCTAACCCGTGAAAAAACCTATCTGCGCAAGCTCAATGAAATTTTTCTAGCACTAAAAATAGAAGAAGAATTAACTAAACAAGATATTCTGGCGCTATACCTGAACAAAATTTTTCTTGGTAACCGTGCCTATGGTTTTGCGGCGGCGGCACAAGTCTATTACGGTAAACCACTAAGCGAATTAACCCTCGCACAAACCGCAATGCTGGCGGGCCTACCAAAAGCTCCCTCGCGCTATAACCCTGTTGCAAACCAGGAGCGGGCAACTGAGCGAAAAAATTACGTTCTAAAAAGGATGTATGACCTTGAGTACATTAGCGAAGAAGACTTCATGCTTGCCAGGGGTGAAAAAGATGAAGCTGAGCTACACGATCAAAACATAGAAGTCGATGCGATGTATATCGCCGAGATGGTTCGCAGTGAGATGTTGGAACGTTATGGACCTGAAGCCTTAAGTGCAGGCTTTACCGTTTATACAACCATCAACAAAGACAAACAAAATGCCGCAAATAATTCGTTGCGCACAGCCCTGCTCGAATATGATCGCCGCCACGGCTATCGTGGCCATTTAAATCATGTTGAGCTCGATAAAAACGATGAGCTTGATGATGTCGATGTTTGGCAACAGGCACTGATCGAGATCGATGAGGTTGGAAACCTGGAACCGGCAATTGTGTTTGCCATCGATTACGATGTTGACAAAGAAAACGATAAGCAATCCGCAGCCTATGCCTACACCAAAAGCGGTAACGTCGTTTACCTGCCCTGGGAGCGGATTGAATGGGCGCGCCGTTACATTGACGATAATCATCTAGGTCCGGAATTAAAATCAATTCGAGAAATTCTCAAGACTGGAGATATCATCTATGTAACCCCCGGCGACAAGGGTTGTTCCTGGCTGGCGCAAATTCCAAATGTTTCAGGTGCATTGATTTCACTCAATCCTGTAAATGGTTCCATCGATTCCTTAGTTGGTGGTTTTGATTTTAATCGCAGCAAATTCAACCGCGTTACACAGGCAAAACGTCAACCGGGTTCAAGTTTTAAACCTTTCATTTACTCTGCAGCCATCGACAAAGGCTTCACCCCCGCCAGCATTATTAATGATGCGCCAGTGGTCTTCGATGCACCAGGACTGGAAGATACCTGGCGACCAGAAAATTACACCGGCAAGATTTATGGTGAGACACGACTACGCAAGGCACTGATTAAGTCACGCAACCTGGTCTCGATTCGATTACTGCGCGACATTGGCATTGGTTATGCCGTTCGCTACGCCCGCCGCTTTGGTTTTGAAAATGCAAATCTACCACGCGATCTCTCACTTGCATTAGGCAGTGGCACCTTAACACCGCTTGAACTGGCAACTGGCTACTCAATATTTGCTAATGGTGGATACCGTATTCAACCCTATGTCATCGATTACATTGTTGGCCCGGATGGCACTGTTGTTCATATGACTGAACGTCCAGAGGTCTGTGTCCCCTGCATAGAAGAGCTGGAACAAAAAGAGCAAGCCGAAGAAGCTGAGGAAGCTGAGGATGAAGTACTTGCGGAGACCGAAACTGAAACAACTGTAGCAGCCGAGGAAAAGCCTGTTGTAGTGCCCCTACAACAAGATACCTTGCAGGCATTTCTGGTAGGAGATGACCAGCAGCCCACACTTGAGGACACTATTCGTCGTGAATTGCAATTCCTCGAAGGCCCCATTGATGTAACGCCTGCACAAAGAATCCTTAGCCCACAAACCTCTTTCATCATGAATAGTATGTTGCGCGACGTTATTATTCGCGGAACGGGTGTGCGTGCACGCAGTCTTGGACGAAAAGATTTGGCGGGTAAGACGGGCACAACTAATGACCAGCGTGACGCCTGGTTCTCTGGTTTTAACAATAATGTCGTGACCATTGCCTGGGTTGGCTTTGATAACCCTAAGCCGCTAGGTAACCGTGAGACCGGCGCTAAAGCAGCACTGCCTATGTGGATCTCTTATATGGGCGCCACGCTAAAAGGCGCGGAAGAAACTCAACTTATACATCCACCGGGTATCGTCTCCGTACGTGTTAACGAGAAAACCGGACAGCTCACGACCGCAACCGATCCAGATGCGATCTTTGAATATTTACTGGAAGATCAGATTGCCGGGGAGGAAAGGCCGCTTGAGAAAAATAACGGTGGCCAGAACACCGACATAACCCAAGATATTTTCTAGCAGCATACTAATTCTTAGACGCCAACTATAACAGAGCAATAGTCAATTCAAATATGCCACACAGTAGTAAGATAGAGTCACAAATGCGGCAGCGCCTTGCGCAAGAGGCCGCACGTGTACTAATAGAATCAGGCAGCCGAGACTTTGCGATGGCCAAGCGCAAAGCGGCCGAGCATCTTAGCGCCCATGATACTCGCAACCTACCAACCAACCTGGAAATTGAACAGGCACTAGCTGAATACCAGCGCCTGTTTCGCTCCGAAAACCAACCACAAACATTACAAAAATTAAGAGAAGTGGCTTACGAGGCCATGTCATTTTTTAGTGACTTTCAGCCCCGCCTGGTTGGGCCTGTTCTATCCGGCACGGCTGACACCAACACGGCGATTACCCTGCATATCTTTAGTGACACCTATGAAGATATCAGCATGTTATTGCTCAACAGCAATATTCCGTTTGAAAACCAGGACAAACGCTTACGCATCAGCCATGACAGCTATGAAGTCTATCCATGCATAGTGTTTTATGCAGAGCAACAAAGAATAGAAGCGGTGGTGTTTCCTAACAATAAACACGGACTAAAACCGCTAAGTCCAATTGATGGTAAGCCCATGCAACGCGCCGACATGGCCAGCGTTGAAATCATGTTAAACGAGACTGATCAGATCCCTGACTAATTAATTAGACATCACCGCAAAGAACTGGATGGCTCAGGCCAGTCTCCCGACCGTCGACCGTACTAGTCTCACCTGATCCATGCAGTCGAAGAACTACTCAGACATTATAGGCGGATAGTGTTTCGGATAAGGCGCCCTGGCCACACCCGTATCCACCGCAGCCTTCGCCACTGCTGTTGCAACATAGTCTTTCAAGCGAGGATCAAACGGCGTCGGAATAATATACTCTGGTCCAAAATAGAGTGTCCCTTGTTGTTTATGGTAAGCACTCAACACCTGCTGGGGCACGGGGGCATGCGCCAAACGCGCCAACGCATTCACCGCCGCTATCTCCATTGCCGTATTAATCGCAGATGCGCGCACATCCAGTGCACCACGAAAGATAAATGGAAAGCCTAAAACATTATTAACCTGGTTCGGAAAATCGCTGCGGCCTGTTGCCATGATCAAATCATCACGTAAGGCAAAAGCATGGTCGGGTGTAATTTCAGGATCAGGATTTGATAGTGCAAATACGATAGGTTTTTCGGCCATGGACTGCACCATTCGCGAACTCACCAGATTAGGTCCGGAAACACCTATCAGCACATCCGCATCTTTCATCGCATCTTCGAGTGTCTGCTCAGAATACTTACCCGCAAATGCCTGCTTGTGTTCGTTGAGATTTTCGCGGCCTTCCCGGATCACTCCAGCGCGATCCACCATACGAATATTTTCCAACTTAGCACCAAGCTCGATTAGCAATTTCATCGACGCCATCGCAGCCGCACCTGCACCGAGGCAAACGATCCTGGCATCGGTGATTTCCTTGCCCTGTAATTCCAAGGCGTTAATTAAAGCTGCGGAGATAATAATCGCTGTGCCATGCTGGTCATCGTGAAAGACTGGTATATCAAGCCGCTCCTTCAGGGCCTTTTCTATATAGAAGCAGTGCGGTGAAGCAATATCTTCCAAATTGATACCGCCAAAACCACTGGCCACATTGACCACCGTCTCAACAAAGGCATCGGCTGATTTCGCAGTAACTTCCAGATCGATGACATCAATATCAGCAAAGCGCTTGAATAATACACCCTTACCTTCCATCACCGGCTTACCCGCGAGGGCACCTACGTTACCCAAACCCAGAACCGCAGTACCATCTGTGATCACCGCGACGGTATTGCCCTTGGCGGTATAGGTATAGGCTTCCATCGGATCAGCCGCAATGGCCCGAACCGGTGCCGCAACTCCTGGGGTATAGGCAAGACTTAATTCTTCCTGAGTTTCGCAGGGTTTGATCAGGGCCGTGCCGATCTTTCCAGGAATAGGTTTGGCGTGGTAATCCAGCGCGGCCCTGGCTACCTCGGCAACCTCATCTGATTCTTCTTTGTTACTATCTTTTTGCTTACTATTTTTTTCTGTAGTCATTATCGTTATTGAATCTTCTTGATTGACTGAACTCAGTCCAGCACGGTCAGCATATAAGGGTGCTTGAGAGACATCCGCAACTTGTCATTATAAAACGAGACCCAGCCACGTACACGTACACGTCTACCTTTCAGCTCCAGTATCGGCGTTTCTGTAAAATTTTGCAGGTGTTTTCGATTTACTCTGAGGGCAAAACCTGTACCCATATCTAACCAGATTGTCTTTTTGCCCCGCCCAATACCCGTCACCTCACCCTCTATGACCTGGAAGCCTGTTTTCTCTGAGCTTAATTTACTTGGGGCTTTCGGCAAGTAATTGGGGTGATTCCAAATCCCACGACTCGCTCTTTTGGCTTCTTGCTCAAGGGAAAAATAACAATCTATTTGCCATTCATTGGGCGGTACTACAATGGCATAACCCAGGCCTCGACGAAGCAGTAGCGCAGCCACGTTCTGACCATCCTCTGTAAACACATGGGCAAGCAGGCGTTTGAAACGATCCTTTTTGTCCTTACCCCACTTGAGTTTCACCCTGCGGTTTTTGATAAAGAGGTTCTTCAGGGTATCTCTAGCATCTGCTGCATAGGCCTGCTCCGGGCGCTGGCTATGGCCCATTTCGGGGGTATTTATCGCTATCAGCCGCACCTTCCTGCCATCTGTCAGCTTGATGGTGTCACCATCATAGACCTTCTCAAGAGTGGCTACTTCATCATATTCATGAGCCTGGCAGAGCTGTTCTGCATCTGACTGGCTAGCCTGGCTACTCTGGACACTTAGTAGTGAGACAAAGAAAAAGGCGCCTATAAAAGGCGCCTTTTTCAAATAATCGAGCAACAGCGATAGCAACTACTTCATACCGTACTTCTGACGGAATTTATCTACTCGGCCGGCGGTATCAACAATCTTCTGCTTACCTGTGAAGAAAGGATGGCACTGTGAACAAACTTCAATGTTAAGTGCCTTGCCCGCAGTCGAGCCTGTTTCAAAACTATTACCACAACTACAGGTCACGGTGACACTTGCGTAGTTTGGATGAATATCTGCTTTCATGATTAACCTCATTTCTATATCAAATCGTACCGCCACCCGATCCTGAAAGTCTGGCACGGTACTAATGTAAGCCCGGTTGTATGCCTAGCGTATCTAAGCCAGGGACTATAAAGGCGGCAGAGTCTACTGAATGATCAGGCCCAATAGCAAGCCCAAATCACCCTTATTCGCTAAATAAAGGGCAATTAGCCGTGTTTAAGCTTTAAGCCTCGACAAGCTCAGGGAAGGGGATAACGTCTGCTTTCTTGCGTGCTGGCTGGTGGTGATAGTGCGGCTCAGAATCCACGAGTCTCATAGAGCTGCTCTGAGACGTACTGTTATGTGACGTACTGTTCAGCAGCTCCTGATAGCGGTCACGCAGGGTATGGAAGGAATCCCACATCATCCTGGATATTTCCAATGTCGCCGCCATCGGTGACGCAGAGCGCTCACGAGCCTTATCAATCCGCCATTGCAGGCGTTTCAGGCGCATTCTAGCCTCTTCTGGTGCATTCTCGATTGCCCTGTAGATGGTCTCCGTACGCTTGGATTCGAACTCTTCCGGGTCATTTAACGCCAGATCCATCCAGTACGAGAAATCCCACTTAACTGATTGGTTGCTTTGTTTCATAACTTATTCCCCATATTCACACCGGACTCTATTCTGACAACGGGTAGCATCTATTATTTGACGCTTTCTACCCACTTGAACGAATCCACCGACGCCATAACTGGTTAGGCAGGCACCTTGTACTTAGATCTTCGTCTTTTTGTGGGTTATTGTCAAAAGACGCAATCAGAATGTGGTAATTGGGATGTACATTAAATAGTCACGCTTACTAATTGATTTAAATACAATAATTTAGCGATTCGGCACAATTAGCTGATTTTCTAGAAAGTAACAAACTGTGAAAATGTTCACAAACAGGGTGTTTGCTAGGGGAATGTAAGTAAAGGCGGTGCCAATGATCCCCTCAGCCTAATCTTCTCCTGTAGCCTGAGGAAAGCCAATCAGGGAAAAATTCATACGTTAAGCAGATCAAACTGATGCTGACTATCGGCAACTGCTCCTGCGTTGCCCTACCTCGCACCTCCCTGTGCTCGAGGCAAAAGCGATAGAGGTAGGAGGAGGTTTGCACATGGAGAAGGTGAGACCAGAATGGTCGAGAAGCTGGCCTGGGCTATGTGCTTAGTTCGCGAAGGCCATGGAAGGCCGGGAGCGACTTAAGCAACAGTAAGTGACGACTACCGGTGAGCTTTTAACACAGTCAGCATCGTTTCAGCGGCTTAACGTCTCATGGAGTCGAAAAATTCGGCATTGGTTTTCGACACCTTCATCTTATCCGTCAAAAACTCCATCGCCGCTATCTCATCCATGTCGTGCACGACTTTGCGAATAATCCACATTTTCTGAAGTTCGTCTGGCTTGGTAAGCAACTCCTCACGCCGGGTGCCTGAACGATTGATGTTGATCGCGGGATAGAGTCGCTTCTCTGCAATACGGCGATCCAGGTGGATTTCCATATTACCGGTACCTTTGAATTCCTCGTAAATCACGTCGTCCATGCGTGAACCCGTATCGATCAGGGCGGTTGCCAGGATAGTTAGGGAGCCACCTTCTTCGATATTTCGTGCAGCACCAAAGAAACGTTTCGGGCGGTGCAATGCATTGGCATCCACACCACCAGTCAGAACCTTACCCGAAGATGGAATCACTGTATTATAGGCACGTGCTAAACGAGTAATAGAGTCGAGCAGAATAACAACGTCTTTCTTATGCTCGACCAGGCGTTTGGCTTTTTCGATAACCATCTCGGCCACTTGTACGTGGCGACTTGCAGGTTCATCGAAGGTTGATGAAATTACTTCACCGCGCACTGAGCGCTCCATTTCGGTTACTTCTTCTGGACGCTCATCAATCAACAACACCATCAGATGACACTCAGGATTCCGGTTTGTAATTGACTGTGCGATGTTCTGCAGCATCATCGTTTTACCGGCCTTGGGTGGCGAGACAATTAGACCGCGTTGGCCTTTGCCAATTGGCGCACACATGTCGATGATCCGTGCAGTCATGTCCTCGGTGCTACCGTTACCGACCTCAAGTGGCAGGCGGTCATTTGGGTGTAGCGGTGTCAGGTTTTCAAACAGAATTTTACTCTTGGCGTTCTCGGGTGGCTCAAAGTTGATTTCACCGACTTTGAGCATCGCGAAATAGCGTTCGCCATCTTTAGGGGGGCGAATCTTGCCTGAGACGGTATCACCTGTGCGCAAGTTGAAGCGTCTTATCTGTGACGGTGATACATAGATGTCGTCTGGGCCAGCCAGGTACGAGCTATTGGCTGAACGTAGGAAACCGAAGCCATCCTGCAGGATTTCTAAAACCCCATCACCGTAGATGTCTTCACCTTTTTTGGCGTGGGCTTTGAGGATGGAGAAAATGATGTCCTGCTTGCGCGAGCGGGCCATGTTCTCGATGCCCATAGAACTTGCGAGATCGTTGAGTTTCGTTACTGGCGTAACTTTTAATTCTGAGAGATTCATAGGTATTTTTTTTCGTTGAGTTGTGAAGTGTTGTTGGAATTATTTGGACACATCGCATTTATTATGCTGGCTTGCGAGGTGTGGAAAAATTTATTGGTTCAGGTGTTTATTCTGGTTCAGGGTTCTACCGGTAGGTCTTCTTGTATATCGGGATACGGCTGAGTTTTCTTGAATTCTGGATGCGGTACGAATTAAACCACTTGGGAATAAACTTAACACCAAAGTTTGATTACGTCCAGCCCCACCAAGCCTATTTGTGGGGGGCTTTTGTGGACGCCATCATAATAATTACAGATTACTGTCGATAAAGGCGGTTAATTGTGACTTGGATACTGCACCCACCTTGGTCGCCTCGACATTTCCGCCCTTGAATATCATGAGCGTGGGAATACCGCGGATGCCAAATTTAGGAGGCGTCACTGGGTTTTCATCGATGTTGAGTTTGGCAACCTTCAGTTTGCCATCGTATTCACCGGCAATCTCGTCCAGGATTGGCGCAATCATTTTGCAGGGTCCACACCAGTCTGCCCAATAATCCACGAGTACGGGTCCGTCCGCCTGTAAGACCTCTGAATCGAAACTGTCATCTGATACGTAAACGATTTTATCGCTCAAGTTACTTCTCCTAAATAGCCTTGATGAACATCTAGCTCATCGTCTCACATAGATTAGATTATATGGCACGGTTATGTGAAACCAAGTCCCAATAAGTGCATTTGAGCGTAACTTGCGATGCATTTCAAGCCCACAGTGAACTCGTTATTCTGATATGCTCTCGCACTATGCAAAATGATCATTTAACCGACGTAAAATTCAATCAGTTGGATTTACCCCAGGAATTACTGCAAGGCATTGAAGAGTCAGGGTTTTCATCCTGTACCCCAATACAAGCTGAGACCCTGCCACTGACCCTTAAACAGCAAGATGTTGCGGGCCAGGCCCAGACAGGTACAGGAAAAACCGCAGCATTTTTAATCGCTTGTTTTGCTCATCTTATGAACAATCCAGCCAGTGAGCGACGTAAACCAAACCAACCACGTGCCTTTATGCTGGCGCCGACACGTGAGCTTGCCATTCAAATCCACAAAGATGCGGTGCTTCTCAATAAAACTACCGGTTTTAGGATTGCGGTTGCTTATGGTGGCGCGGGCTATGAGCAACAGCGCAAAGATATCGAAGATGGGGTTGATATCCTGATCGGCACACCCGGCCGTTTAATCGATTATTTCAAACAACACGTGTATGACCTGAAGGAACTGCAGGTGCTGGTCCTGGATGAAGCTGATCGTATGTTTGATCTGGGCTTTATCAAAGATATACGATATTTACTCCGCCGTATGCCCAAGCCAGAACACCGCTTGAGCATGTTGTTCTCTGCCACCTTGTCACACCGGGTACAGGAACTGGCGTATGAGCATATGAATAACCCAAAACATGTCTCTATCGAACCCGAGCAAATCACCGCGGAAAAAGTCGAGGAGATGGTGTTTTATCCGGCCAAGGAAGAAAAGATTCCTCTGCTACTTGGCGTACTACAACACCATGACCCTCATCGGGTTGTGATCTTTGTTAATACCAAGCGCATGGCAGAAAAGATCATGGCCTACTTAAAGGGTAATGATCTAACTGCAGCTGTTTTATCTGGTGACGTACCACAGAAGAAACGCATGAGCCTGTTAAACAAATTTACCACGGGTGAGATCGATATCATGGTCGCGACCGATGTGGCTGCGCGTGGCCTGCACATACCGGATGTCAGCCATGTCATTAACTTCGATCTGCCAAATGATGCTGAAGACTATGTACACCGTATCGGCCGTACCGCACGTGCCGGCTCGACTGGTGATGCCATTAGCTTTGCCTGTGATGAATATGTCTTCTCGTTACCTGAGATTGAAGAATATATTGGCCACAAGATTCCCGTTCAGAATATTACTCAGGAGTATTTGGTTAAACCCAAACCCCCTATTTTTGAAGAACGCAGCAAACGTCCTCACCACAAGGGAAAACCAAATAATCGCAACAAACGAGGCTCGCAAAAACCCCGCTCTGCTAGCAGATAAATAATTCGATTTTCCAATTCATTCGGCTATGCTCGTTATCACTACTTGCTAACACTAAGAGGTTGTATCGATGAAACTATTCGTGTCTATGAAATCCCTTCTATTACCTGTGCTGATTTGTTTCACTTTGGCCAGTTGCGCTACGGACGAGTTTGGTAATAAGCGCGAACTAACTGATGCTGAAAAAGGTGTCATGATCGGAGCCGCTCTGGGTGCGTTAGCAGGCCTAACGACTAAAGACAAAAAGAAAAAATCTGTTTTATACGGAATAGTCGGTGGTCTTTCCGGTGGTGCGATTGGTTTATATATGGACAATCAAAAACAGGATTTTGAAAAACAACTTCGGGATCAAATTGCTGCTGGCGAAATTACCATACAAAAACTGCCGGCTGATGTCCTGATGGTCACGATGACCGCACAAACCGCTTTTGATATCGATTCCACAAGGATTAAAGCGGGGTTTAAACCCTCGATGGATAAAATATCAAAAATTGTAAAAAAATACGGTAAGACTCATTTAACCATTATTGGACATACTGATAGCACGGGTTCTAATGCCTACAACCAGAGCCTGTCTGAAAAGCGTGCCAAAAGTGTACATGATTACCTAAGACTTCAAGGTATCATCCCACAACGTCTAACTTACAGCGGTATGGGTGAAGAGAAACCGCGCGCAGATAACGCAACCAAGGCTGGCCGAACGCTGAATCGCCGCGTCGAGATTGTGATCGATCCAATTAGAGAGACAGATGGTTAAGGCCAATACTTAAAACCTTAAGCTCTAAGCACTAAAGATCTAGATCCAGGCAACCGGCTTCAAAAATTTCTCGTAAAGCTCTGCTTCTTTGGTACCGGGCTCGGGCTGCCAGTTGTAACGCCATTTTACGAGGGAAGGTAGCGACATCAGGATCGACTCGGTCCGCCCACCTGTTTGCAGACCAAACAAGGTACCGCGGTCATAAACCAGATTGAATTCAACATAGCGTCCACGGCGATACAGCTGAAAATCCCTTTCCCGCTCACCATACTCGGTGTCTTTACGTTTGCTCACAATCGGGCGATAAGCCTGGATATAGCTATCACCGACGCTTTGCATAAAGGCAAAACTCTTTTCAAAGCCCCATTCATTCAAGTCATCAAAAAACAAACCACCAATACCGCGTGGTTCATTACGGTGCTTTAAAAAGAAGTATTCATCACACCATTTTTTATATTTGGGATAAACATCTTCACCGAATGGATCGCAGGCATTCTTTGCTGTCTGGTGCCAATGTATGCAATCTTCACCAAAACCATAATAAGGCGTCATGTCGAAACCACCGCCAAACCACCAGACCGGGTCCGCTCCTTCTTTTTCTGCAATAAAGAAACGTACGTTGGCATGTGAGGTTGGCACATAAGGATTACGAGGATGAATCACTAAGGAAACACCCAATGCCTGAAAGGATCGACCCGCTAGTTCAGGGCGGTGGGCCGTCGCCGACGCAGGTAAACCTTCACCAAATACGTGGGAAAAATTAATCCCCGCTTTTTCAAAGATCTCGCCTTCTTCGAGAACACGGGAGCGCCCGCCACCGCCACCTTCACGCTGCCAGGCATCTTCACTAAAACCCTGACCGCCATCTTCTTCTGTCAGTTGTTGGCAAATCGAGTCTTGCAGGCCTAAAAGATATTCTTTTACTGAATCAATATTGATGCTCATTTAGTTCTTCCGAATTACTTTATTACTTACCAAATCGCGAATCTCACTCGGTGATGCAGATCGATCAACCGCGCCATCGACGATACAACTTAAACCATTAGTAAATTGCTGATTTACTTCTTCTACGGAACGTGCGGCACTAAAACCGCTTATGTTGGCACTAGTGGAAACAATAGGCTTGCCAAAGTGTTCACACAACTGCCGCGCAACCGAGTGGGCCGTTACTCGGACAGCCAGTGTATCGTGCTCACCCGTTAAGAGCTTGGAGACAGAGGTTTTAGCCGGCATTAACCAGGTCACGGGGCCAGGCCAGGTTTGCTTGACAGACTGCCACATCTCGTTAGTAATTAAATCATCGCGCACGTAATTTAGAAGCTGCGAAATATCTGCTGCAATAATAATTAAACCTTTATGCTCAGGTCGCTGCTTGAGTGCCAATAAACGTTTAATGGCCTGTTCATTATCGGGGTCGCAGCCTAGCCCAAACACCGCCTCGGTAGGATACGCAATGACATCGCCTATGAGCAGGGCATCGACGGCCTCACTGACCGTGGCAATTTTGTGGATGTTCGTCATGAACTACACATCATATGTTGGGTGCCATGTCTCTGACATGATGATCTTGACACGATAATCTAGCTTCAAAGCGTGCCTTTTAGCCCAGCGTTTTTCCAAGCGCTACATCTGCTACAGGGAGAGTATTGACCTCATAGCTCACACCTAATTGTTGAAGGACATCCAGGGTTGACTGCATAACCGGCAGGTCAGAAACTGATCCCATCAAAATATCAATAACCTCATTACCCAACACTAAACTTTCCTAAAATTTCTGAAGAGGGGAATGTATCTTAAAAACGCTATTTTTTAAACAAGTAAAGTGAAGAATAAATTGTACTTACTGATATC
>Ga0316205_10004169_pt1 | contig 12876 bp, 10 predicted proteins | sample 3monthpyrite_MG_FD_204941 | JGI IMG/M metagenome (GOLD analysis project Ga0316205, IMG submission 204941) | Microbial mat bacterial communities from mineral coupon in-situ incubated in ocean water Damariscotta River, Maine, United States -... | ecosystem: Environmental > Aquatic > Marine >... | reverse complement strand
TATAAAGTATTTAAAGATGTTTCTGGAGTTAAAAAAAGTAAATTTTTAAATGAAATTGCAAATGAGATTGAAGCTTTAGGAGATGAATTGATCAAAACATATTGTTCGGAGACTGGTTTACCTGAAGGAAGAGCAATTGGAGAACGAGGAAGAACTACATTTCAATTACGTTCATTTGCTAATTTGGTTAAAGAAGGTTCTTGGGTTGAAGCAACTATTGATACAGCACAGCCAGATAGGCAACCTATTCCAAAAGTAGATATTCGTAAAATGTTGATTCCATTAGGGCCAGTTGTTGTTTTTGGAGCAAGTAATTTCCCATTAGCATATTCTACTGCTGGAGGTGATACTGCTGCGGCCTTTGCTGCTGGTTGTCCAGTTATTGTGAAATCGCACCCAATGCATGCCGGAACTGGAGAATTAGTTGCTTCTGCAATTATAAAAGCGGCATCACAAACAGGAGTGCCAAATGGTGTATTCTCAAATTTAAATAGTAGTGGAATTGATGTTGGTGTAAAATTAGTTCAACATTCACAAGTAAAAGCTGTTGGTTTTACAGGAAGTATTCGTGGCGGTAGGGCTTTATTCGATATGGCATCTCAACGTAATGAACCAATTCCAGTGTTTGCTGAAATGGGTAGTATAAATCCAGTTGTAATTTTACCGAATGCAGTTAAAAATAATGGAACAGATTGGGCAAAAACATATGCAAGCTCTATAACTTTAGGCTCAGGGCAATTTTGTACAAATCCGGGTTTGATTCTGGGAATAAAAGGAAATGATTTATCTAATTTTATTGAAGTTCTTTCTAAAGAAATTGTAAAAATAGAACCAACTTGTATGTTACATCCAAATATTATTGGTAATTACGAAAGTAATAAAGCTAAAATGCAAGAACAAGCAGGGCTAAAAACTACGGCTGCTCTTAATAAAGATGTTTCTAATAATTACGGTAGACAAGTTATCACAACTGTTGAAGGTTCAACTTTTTTAAATAATACAACATTACATCAAGAAGTTTTTGGACCATTTTCTATGGTAGTTCAATGTGAAAACAAAGAACAATTAGAAGAAATAATTTTAAATTTAGAAGGTCAGTTAACAGGAACAATTTTAGCAGAAGATAATGAAATAGTAAGTTTTTCAAAAGTTGTTAGTGCACTTCAAAATAGAGTAGGACGTATTATTTTTAACGGTGTTCCTACAGGTGTTGAAGTTTGTCCGGCTATGGTTCACGGAGGTCCGTATCCTGCATCAACAGATAGTAGGTTTACAGCGGTTGGTATAAATTCAATAAAACGATGGGTTCGCCCATTTAGTTTTCAAAGTTGGCCAAATGAATTGTTACCAGATGCTCTAAAAAATGAGAATCCGTTAAAAATTTCAAGATTGATAGATGGTAAAACTACTACTGAATCAGTTTAATTTATTATGAGTAGAACAACTTTTTCTTGTATTGATGCCCATACTTGTGGAAATCCAGTTAGAGTTATTTCTAGTGGAGGACCAAAACTTATAGGAAATACTATGAGCGAAAAACGTCAGCATTTTTTAAAAGAGTTTGACTGGATTCGTAAAGGTTTAATGTTTGAACCTCGTGGACACGATATGATGAGTGGAAGCATTCTTTTTCCACCACACAACAAAGAAAATGATTTTGCAATTTTATTTATTGAAACTTCGGGTTGTTTACCAATGTGTGGACACGGTACAATTGGTACAATTACTGTAGCAATTGAAGAAGGTTTAATAAATCCAAAAATTCCCGGGAAAATAAGAATGGAAGCTCCGGCAGGTTTAGTAGAAATTGAATATCAAAAAACAGGCAAAAAAGTAGACTGGGTAAAATTAACGAATGTAAAATCATATTTAGTAGCTGAAAATTTAACTATTGATTGCCCAGAATTAGGTAAAATTAAATTTGATGTAGCTTACGGTGGTAATTATTATGCAATAGTAGATCCACAAGAAAATTTTAGTGGAATTCATGATTTTACTGCAAGCAAATTAATTCAATATTCACAAGTAGTACGTAAACGAATAAATGAGAAATATCCTAATTCATTCATTCATCCCGAAAATGAAACTATTAGAGATGTTTCTCATATGATGTGGACAGGGAATATTATTGATAAAACATCTTCAGGAAGGAATGCCGTTTTTTATGGAGATAAAGCAATTGATCGTTCACCTTGTGGAACAGGAACTTCAGCAAGGATGGCACAATTGTATGCAAAAGGCAAATTAAAAAAAGGAGAGGAATTTATTCACGAAAGTTATATCGGCTCAAAGTTTATTGGGAAAATTGTAGAAGAAACTAGTTTAGATGGAAAATTAGCAATTATACCAAGTATTCAAGGTTGGGCTAAAATTTATGGGTATAACACAATTATTATTGATGATGAAGATGATCCATATGCCCACGGATTTCAAGTGATTTAAGTATTTAATAAGACTAGGTTTTATGAGTAAAAAAGTAGTAATTATTGGAGGCGGAATTATCGGATTAAGTTCAGCTTATTATTTGTTAAAAGAAGGTCATAAAGTTAAAGTTATAGACCAATCTGATATTACATCAGGAGCATCATTTGCAAATGCAGGTTACATTTCTCCTAGCCATGTAGTTCCTTTAGCTGCCCCAGGAATGGTAATAAATGGAATTAAAATGATGTTCAATCAGGCAAGTCCGTTTTATTTAAAACCAAGGTTTGATATAGATTTATTTAAGTGGGCTTGGCAATTTAATAAATCAGCAACTGTAAATCATGTTCAAAAATCTGTACCAGTAATAAAGGATATAACCGTTTTTAGTAAAGGTTTATTTGAAGAAATGAAAAACAATAAGTTATTTGATTTTCATTTCGAAAAGAAAGGCTTATTGATGAGTTATCAAACTTCCAAATTTGAAAAAAAGGAACAAAATTTAGCCTCAATTGCAAAAGATCAAGGTCTAGAAGTTTTACACCTTGATAAAACTAAGCTAAAAGAAATGGAGCCTGAAATGAAAGCTGAAGGTGCATTTCATTATTTAGATGATGCACATACAACTCCAGATGATTTTATGAAAAGCTTATATGGATATTTAAAAGCTAATGGAGTTGAGTTTTTCACTAATGAAGAAGTAATAGGATTTGAAAAAAAATCAAATAAAATAACCGAATTAATTACAAATAAGCAACAATTAATATTTGACGAACTTGTGATAGCAACGGGCTCTTGGACACCAATTTTAGCTAAAAAACTTGGTGTGAAAATGTTGGTTCAGGCTGGTAAAGGTTATAGAATTAATGTTAAAAGAAATACAGGAATAAATTACCCGGCAATACTTTCAGAATTAAATACAGCTGTTTCGCCAATGGATGGTTTTACTCGTTTTGGTGGTACTATGGAAATTGCAGGAATTAATTCAAAAATAAATAAAGTACGTATTAAGCAAATTGCTAATAACGCTTCAATATTTTATCCAAATGTAATGATAACTGGAGATGAAATGGAAAATGCAGCTTTTGGCTTAAGACCTGTTTCACCAGATGGTTTACCATTTATTGGAAGGTCTAAGAAATTAAATAATGTGTGTTTTGCCACAGGCCATGCAATGATGGGTTGGAGCCAAGCACACGCAACAGGTAAATTAATTTCTGAAATAATATCTGAGAAAAATCCTTCGTTGGATTTAAACCCATTTTCTATTGATAGATTCAACTAAATAAAAAATTATGAGATACAACAAAATACCTTCATCATTATTTATAAAAAATAGACAAAATTTTACAGCTAAAATGGAACCTAATTCCATAGCTATATTAACTTCAAATGATGTAATGCCAAATAATGCAGATGATGTTATGGGCTTTACTCAAAACAATGAATTATTTTATTTAAGTGGCGTAGATCAAGAAGAGTCTATTTTAGTTTTATATCCGGATGCTGCATTACCAGAAAACCGAGAAATATTATTTGTAAAAGAAACAAGTGACCTTATAAAAATTTGGGAAGGTGATAAGTTAACTAAAGAACAAGCTTTTGAAGTTTCAGGAATTAAAAATGTAAAGTGGGTTCAGGATTTTGAAATGACCTTACAATATATGACTTTTGAAGCTGATACTTTTTATTTAGGACATAACGAACATAAAAAAACGTTAACCTCTGAAATGAATACACAGCAAGATAGAATGATTTCATTTTGTAAAGAAAAATATCCGCTTCATAATTACAAACGAGCTGCTAAAATTGCCCGTGATTTACGTCAAATAAAATCTGAAGAAGAAATTGCTTTAATGCAACGTGCCGCAGATATAAGTGTTGGTAGTTTTAAGCGCGTTTTAAATGCTGTAAAACCCGGAATGAAGGAATACGAATTAGAAGCAGAATTAGTATACGAACTTACTAGGAAAGGTGGAAAAAGACATGCATTTATGCCAATTGTAGCTTCAGGAGGTAATGCTTGTGCCTTGCATTATAATACCAATGATAAAGTTTGTAATGATGGCGATATGGTTTTAATGGATTTTGGTGTTTGTTATGCGAACTACAATTCTGATACCACAAGGTGTTTTCCTGTTAATGGTAAATTTACGGATAGACAAAAAGAAGTCTATTCAGCAGTATTATATTGTTTAAAGGAAGGCTCAAAATTGATAAAACCTGGTGTAGTTTCAGCCGATTATGAAAAGCAAATGGCAAGTTTGGTTGAAGAACAACTTATAAAATTAGGATTGTTAAAAGTTGAAGATGTCAAAAATCAAGATCCAGATAATCCTTTATATAAAAAGTATTTTATGCACGGCACAGCACATCATATTGGATTAGATGTGCATGATGTTGGTTTATACACCAAACCATTTGCCGCAGGAATGGTTGTAACGTGTGAACCTGGAATTTATATTGCTGAAGAAGGAATTGGTTGTCGTTTAGAAAACGATTATTTAATTACTGAAAATGGCACAAGAAATTTAACTGCAGCTATGCCAATAGAAATTGATGAAATTGAAGCAATAATGAAATCGTAGCATAATTAAAGGTTGCCAAATAAATAAGATTTTCGTCAACCTGAACTTGTTTCAGGTTCTCATAATAATTAGAATATGAATAATGAGATTCTGAAGTAACACTTCGACAGGCTCAGTGTGACATTATTCAGAATAACAGTTTAAAATATTTATTAGGCAACCTTCTTTTTACTTTTTAATAGTACAACCAATTGCTTTTGTAAAATTAGGATTTGGTAATTTTCCTTCTATTAATGAGTTTATTGCGTTTTCAAGAAATTTATCTGTAACTGCACTAGCATCAGCATAATTATTATCAATAGCACCAATATAAGCTACTTTTAAATCATTATTTTCTTTATTTAAAAGATAAACATGTGGAGTTCTTGTTGCTCCATATTGTGGATAAATCTTTTGTCCTTCATCAAATAAATATGGAAAAGTAAAGCCTTTTTCTTTGGCTCTTTTTTGCATTGAAGGAAAATCATCACCTTTTGAAACTTCAGGATTATTTGGGTTAATTGCAATTACAGGATATCCTTTTTCTTTATAATTTTTATCTAATTCAATAATTCGGTCTTCATATGCAATTGAAAAAGGGCAATGATTACAAGTAAAAATTACGATAAAACCTTTTGCGTCTTCATAGTCAGACATTGAAACCATTTTTTCATCAATGTTTTTTAATTTAAAATCGGTTGCAGTATCTCCAACTTTATAACCTTCAGAAGTTGTTTTTAAAGTAAAAGCCGTAGCAATTGTTAAAACTGATAAAATAAGTAGCGTTTTTAGTGTTTTCATAATTAGTTTGTTTTTTAAAATTTATTTAATTCTTTTAGTAACAGTTCATATGTAAAAGATTGTTCGTAAAATTCACGAGTATCTTTAGTATAAATTAGTGTTGCTGGTATGGCTCCAGACCATTTTTCACTAATTTTTGGTATCCAAGTATTTTGATCTAAATCTGCCATTAAAATGACCTTAGATTGTAATTTATGTTCTTTAATAAACGGAATTAATCTTGTTTCAATTTGATTAGGGAAGTCTAAACTCACCAAAATTACTTCTACATTTTTATTCTTATAATCAGCATTTATTTTTTCAAAAGCAGGCAATTCTTCTACACAAGGTTTACACCAGGTTGCCCAAAAATTAATAATATAGGTGTTGTTATCAGTTTTATGAAGTAGCGGTTTAAGTGTTTCATACGTATAAGTTTTCACTTTAATTTTGTCAGACTTTTCTTTTATGTTTTTATCCGTTTTACAAGAAACGAAAGCTAAAATAATGAATGCTAAAAATAAGTTTTTCATAAGATGAATTAAATATAGTAAAACTAACTTTTGATAAGAAAAGTTTAACAATTCTTAACAAAATATATTTTTTAAAAGTACACTTTTATTAGTGTAACAAATAGTGTAAATTTTGAGCTATTAATTGTTAGTTTTGTAAGATTGATTTTTAAATTTTAATTCCACTTTAGTATGAAGTTATTTAAGTCGCTAGTATTATTTATTACAATTAGTATTTCTGTAATTGGTTGTAGAGTTATACAATTAGAACCGGTTGAAATTTTAACTTTTCAGCAAAAGTTAGAACAACTTTTCCCTGATGCTGAAATTACAAAAATGGAAGCAACCGACCATTTTACAAAAGCTTTTCAGTTGGTATTGAATCAACCACTAGACCATAATAATATTGAAGCTGGTACTTTTAAGCATTATGTATATTTATCGCATACTGATGAAAAAAAGCCTACTGTTTTAATTACGGAAGGATATAATGCTCGCCCTAGTACGTATGAATTAAGTAAAATTCTTAAAAGTAATCAAGTGCAAGTAGAGTATCGATTTTACGGAAAATCTAGACCAGATTCTATTCAATGGAAATATTTGAAAAACGATTTAGCAATTGAAGATTATCATAAATTAGTTACAAAGTTGAAAACTTTGTATAAAAGTAAATGGATTTCAACAGGTATAAGTAAAGGTGGTGAAACAGTTCTAATTTATAAGTCGAAATATCCGTACGATATGGATGTTGCAGTTCCTTATGTTGCACCACTAATTGATACTCAGGAAGATGTTCGTACCGAAGAACATATAAATACTATTGGAAGCGATGATTGTAGAGCAAAAATCATAAAATATCAACGTTTAGTTTTAGAGAATAGAGATAGTATATTGACTGAAATTTCTAAATATGCTACATCCAAAGGGATGAGTTTTACAGAATTATCTACTGAAGAAGCTTTGGAGTATGCAGTGTTAGAATTTCCATTTTCGTTTTGGCAATGGGGAGGAAATTGTGATGATATACCAACAGAAAATGCAACGGTAAAAGAATTATTTGATTATGTAAATAACATTGTAGGTTTTAGCTTTTATAACGATAAAACTTATTTCGATTTATTGCCATCGTATTACCAGCATATGACTGAATTGGGTTATTATGGTTTTGATACAACTCCGGTTAAAGATTTAATTAAAGTAGTGCATAAACCAACGAATTTACGTTTTGCACCAAAAAACACAGACTTAACTTTTAATGCTAGTTATATAAAAGAAGTTCGTGATTATGCTGAAAATCAAGGAAATAAAATTCTTTACATTTATGGAGAATATGATACTTGGGGTGCGTGTGCACCAAATCCAAAACCGCATGTAAACGCGCTGAAAATGATTTTAAAAGAAGGCTCACATAGTACTAGAATTAAAGATTTTTCACTAGAAGATAGACAGCTTATTTATAATAAATTACAAAATTGGTTGGGATACAGTGTTAAAATTTACCCCTTAGAAGACTAGCCAACAATCTTTTTCTGACTTTTATGAAAAGCATCTGCCTGAAATTGTAAAATCTCACGTGCTTTTTGTTTTTTGTAGTTGTATAATTCTTCTTCGTCAGCAAGGTCGTTGTATATTGCATTATTTAAAACAGTATCTGTATTTAAAACATTTTCACGTTGATTCACTTTTTGAGCTACCCAAGTATTTACGGCATTTTCAATGTCTTGTAACTTATAATCATATTCTCCTTTTGGAGCAATCAATTTCGAAAAAATTGGAGATGTTTCAATAGCTAAGAATAGTAGAAATATAAAAAAGGAAGGTAACCAAGGCAATTCATTTAAAGCGTTAATTCGTGCCATTAATCCGTCAAAGCCATTGATTATTGGTTGCGTTACGGTTTCTTGTTCTTTTTGTTGTGTAGTTAAGGCAGTTAATTGATTTTCTTTTTCTATAATTTTAGCTTTGTTTTCAGTTTTCAGTTGTTGTAGATCTGCCAAAGCTACATCGTGTTTTTCTCTTTTTTCTTTATATACGGGCCCTTTTCCAAGTAGTTTTGTTCCTGCAGTACCTTCAGCTTCAGAAATATAGGTGTTGTATAAAGCATTTGTTTCAGCTTCTTTTGTTTCGGTTTCTAATTTTAAAGCTGTTATTTCGTCTTCAATTTTAGTAATCTCAGGTGTATATTGTGTGGCAATTTGATTTTTATTTGCAAGCGTCAAATCATTTTTTTGAGTTAATAAAACCTGATTAATTTCTTTTTCAAAGATTTTCATTTCTAATGGTTTAGAAATAACCACAGCAATTATAATTGCTAATATAATTCTTGGAGTAGCTTGTAAAACTTCGTTCCATTTATTGTCTTGTTTTTTGATGGTGGAAACAATAAAGCGATCTAAGTTGAAAATTAATAAACCCCAAACTAAACCAAAAAAGATAGCAGTAAAATAATTATCGAAAACTGTATACAACGCATAACTTGAAGCTATAAGGGCCATTACAGCAGTAAAGAATACGGTACCGCCAATACCTGCATATTTTGTTTGTTCAGCTTTTGAGCTGGTTTTAAGTATATCTGTATCTGCGCCAGAGCACATCCAAAAAAATTGTTTAAGCATAACCTAGTAGTTTGTTATGCAAATAACGTAAAATTTAAAAAAATAGTATCTTAAAGTATTCTTAAATGAGTAAGTATATTATTAAATAACTTGAATGTATGTTAATTATTGCGTTAGGGATAGCAGTGATATCCTTTTGTTAACTAAGCGAAGTTGAAGTTTAACAAAAGATTAAACGAATAGCCCGACCGTAGGGAACGCCCAAATAAGATTGGTTTTATTGTACGTTGTTATTGCTATATATTAAATGTACTTTTGTGACTCTAAAAAATAATAAATGAGTATTTTAAATAAATTGCAGGAACGTAGTGGGAATACATGTGAATTATGTGCTTCAAGCGAAAACTTAAGTGTGTATAAATTACCACCAATGCCTGTTGGAACGGTTGATGATAGTGTTTTGGCTTGTGCAAATTGTATCAATCAAATTGAAAACCCTGATGTTGTTGATGTAAATCATTGGCGTTGTTTAAATGATAGTATGTGGAGTGAAGTTGCTGCTGTTCAGGTTGTTGCTTGGAGAATGTTAACGCGTTTACGTGCTGAAGGTTGGCCACAAGATTTATTAGATATGTTGTATTTAGATGAAGAAAATTTGAAATGGGCAAAAGCTACAGGTGAAGATTTAGAGGAAGAACAAAAAGTAATTCATAGAGATGTAAACGGAGTAATTTTACAGGCAGGAGATTCGGTCGTATTGATTAAAGATTTAAAAGTTAAAGGATCTAGTATGGTTGCAAAACAAGGAACAGCTGTAAGAAGAATTTCTTTAGACCCTGAAAATGAAAAATATATTGAAGGTAAAGTTGGACCAACTCAAATTGTGATTATTACGGATTACGTTAAGAAATTATAACACTTAAAATTATAATAAAAAAAGCCTGTAATTTAGATTGATTACAGGCTTTTTTGTTATTGATAATGAGATACTTTGATAAGTTCAGTATGACATCATCATAATGACCATAATTACTTACTTACTCATTTCTACAAAGTACTTGTAAAATAAAGGAATTGTTTCAATTCCTTTTAAGTAATTAAATACTCCAAAATGTTCATTAGGTGAGTGAATTGCATCACTGTCTAACCCAAATCCCATTAAAATAGTTTTACTTTTTAATTCTTTTTCAAATAAAGCAACAATAGGAATACTTCCTCCAGAACGTTGAGGAATTGCAGGAATACCAAAAGTTTCAGTATAAGCTTTATTAGCTGCTTTGTATCCAATATTATCTGTTGGTGTAACATAACCTTGACCTCCATGATGAGGTGTTACTTTAACTTTTACAGCTTTAGGAGCTATACTTTCAAAGTGTTTTGTAAATAATTCGGTAATGTTTTCCCAATCTTGATTTGGTACTAAACGCATAGAAATTTTAGCATTTGCTTTACTTGCAATTACAGTTTTTGCTCCTTCACCTGTATAACCACCCCAAATTCCATTTACATCTAAAGTTGGACGAATTGAGTTACGTTCATTAGTTGTATATCCATTTTCACCATAAACTGCATCAATATCTAATGCTTTTTTATAACCATCTAAAGAAAATGGTGCTTTTGCCATTTCGGCTCTTTCTTCAAGAGAAAGTTCTTCAACACCATCATAAAAACCAGGAATTGTGATATGATTGTTTTCATCGTGTAATGAAGCAATCATTTTAGTTAAAATATTTATTGGGTTTGCAACTGCTCCACCATATAAACCAGAATGTAAATCACGGTTAGGACCTGTAATTTCAACTTCAACATAACTTAAACCACGTAAACCTGTAGTAATTGAAGGTTGCGTATTAGAAATCATTCCAGTATCTGAAATTAGGATTACATCATTACTTAATTTTTCTTGATTGCGTTCTACAAACCAAGCTAAACTAGATGAGCCAACTTCTTCTTCACCTTCTACCATAAACTTCACATTACACGGTAATTTTCCGTTCTCAGTCATGTATTCCAATGCCTTTACGTGCATATACATTTGTCCTTTATCATCACAAGCACCACGTGCAAAAATTGCTCCTTCAGGGTGTAAATCAGTTTTCTTAATTACTGGTTCAAAAGGCGGTGAATCCCAAAGCTCTATTGGGTCAGCTGGTTGTACATCATAATGACCATATACCAATACTGTTGGTAAGTTTTTATCAATAATTTTTTCACCATAAACTATTGGATAACCAGGAGTTTCGCAAATCTCTACAGTATCACATCCTGCTTTATCAAGTGCTTTTTTCACTGCCTCGGCTGTGTTTAAAACATCTTGGCTATAAGCTGAGTCTGCACTAATTGATGGTATTTTTAAGAGCTCAACAAGTTCGTTAATAAAACGATCTTTATGTTGATTAACATATGATTTTATATTTTCCATTAATGTATAATTTGTTTTAGTCAAAAATACGGAATTTTATTTGGAATTAAATTGAAAAAAAATAATCATTATCTACTTTGCAATTTTAAAGTATTGTGTATATTTGCACCCACATTAATTAAGCGGGCGTGGTGGAATTGGTAGACACGCTAGACTTAGGATCTAGTGCCGCAAGGTGTGAGAGTTCGAGTCTCTCCGCCCGCACAAAAAAAGCTTCTCAATTTTGAGAAGCTTTTTTTTAAATATATTTTACGATTAACTTTAATATCCTTTTCTACCCATACCTCTTTTTTGTCCACTTCCTTTTTTTGAGCCTTGACTACTTTTTTGTTGTTGACTTTGAGGAGCTTTAGGGTTTAACTTTTTTAATTCAGATTGTTGGTATTTAAGCCAGGTTTTATATTGTTTTTCAGTTAATTCATTTTCAAAAGTTGTATTTAGCATAGTTTTTTGACGCATAACTTTAGCTTTAATTGGAGCAAGCATTTCATTTGCTGTCATTTGTGATTCCCTCATGGTACTAAAATCACGATTTAAAAGAGCTTCATTTCTTTTTTTTGTTAAAAAAGATTTTACATCATCAAATGTTTCATAATTAAATGTTTTTATCTCATTTATTTTATTGTTATGCTTTAAAATTGCACTTATTACAACTGATTTTTTTGGAACTTTTTTAACTTTTAATTTTTTAATTACTTCATCATAATCATACATAATTATTCTAGCCATATTTTCTGGGTTGATGGCTTTCTGTGACATTTGATTATTTTGACTATTTTGTTGTGAATGATTTCCTCTTTGTTGAGAAAATAGTACAGAAGTAAAAGTTAGTAAAAATGTAAAAAGTATGTAGTTTATTATTGGTTTCATTTTATAAATATTAAAATTTTATTAGAAATAATTTAAGGTGTAAAAGTAGCAACATTTGTTAAGTTAATACCAAATGTTAGTAGCATTAACTAAAATTTAACGATAAAAGTAAACAAAATTATAATTGGAAGTGTTTATTTAAAATACTGTGTAATGCTTTTTTACTTAAGAGTTTTGATATACAGTCAATGTAACAAATAGGTATTGATTTTCTTATTAATTAATTCTGTGAAATTATATCCAGTTAAATTTTCTAAATCAAAGTTGAAAGACTAAATTTCAAATTGTGAATTTCTCTTAAGATTGGGTTATTACTTTAAATTAGGTTTTACATTACTTTTGGGAAATCTTTTATCTTATTTTTTTAATAATTTGTACTCTACTATCTAAAATTCCAGCTAGAATAACTGCTAGATTTTTCTAGTTTATTTTCTAAATCATTTGGTAATTCAGGAAAGAAATCAATAGAAGTTAGCGCTTCAATTTCGTCAATACTAGTTACAAATTGATACAGTGCTTTTTCTGATTTTTTATGTGGAATTAAAAATGCAATGACTTTAATTTCTGGTTCATGAAAATCTAAAATTATTTTATAAAAATAATTAGGTACTGCTACTTTTTCACTACCAATAGCTTTTAAATCATTAGTTAAAATTCCACCAGTAATTACATATAGTTTATTATATTTTGTTGCCCAATAACGAGTTTTTTGCTCTAATCTGTTCCAAATACCACTGTTGAATTGATGA
>Ga0316205_10004168_pt1 | contig 12877 bp, 16 predicted proteins | sample 3monthpyrite_MG_FD_204941 | JGI IMG/M metagenome (GOLD analysis project Ga0316205, IMG submission 204941) | Microbial mat bacterial communities from mineral coupon in-situ incubated in ocean water Damariscotta River, Maine, United States -... | ecosystem: Environmental > Aquatic > Marine >... | reverse complement strand
TGGCGAAACTTTGTAATATCTGCCATGTATTCAGGTAAATAAGATTCGCTTGTGATGGTTCAGGGTAGATATGTATTTTACCTAAAGGGTATTCAGTTTCGTAGTAAAGGTGATCGGGCAAATCAGATGACACAGTTTTATTTGTAATGCGCTTAAACGCGTCAACAGTGACCACCTCCATATAGTAATCATTGCCATTCTCACGAATATAGGCGTATTCAATCTTATCTGGCCGTGTGGTACTGAAATTCCCACCCGTACCGATGGTATAAACAGACTGACCAGCTACAAGGGTAAACTCCTCTTCCTTAATGTGATAGACCATAGCCCGCTTAATGCGCCATGAATCCAGCATTGTGTTAAGCGCTGTTAATCCGTCTGCGGCCTCATCAGAGTCCATCGTTTCACCAGCGCCCAAAGCACCAGCAATACGAAGTGACCGAGCAATTAAGTCGTTAGCTGTTGTCAACGATCTCGTATCCCATGCTTAACATTCTTTCGACCTTCTCAGCAGGCACTTCTTTCTTGTCGCCGCCTTTTAAAGCCATTAATACCGGCTCTTTCTTTGGTGCTTTCTTTTTAGTTACTTTAGCCATAATTATTCCTAAAAAGGGAGGGTTGCCCCTCCCAAAAGGTTAAAACGCTTAGTTATTTGCGAAACGTGTAGCCAACTCAGGACGTATGGCTTTCTTGCCGTACAAAATGTCCAGACGACAAGGGAACTTATCGTTGTTGATGTCATAGTCACGTACAACACGCATTGAGATACCGTCATAAACTTCACGGGCACAGAAATCCACGCCGTTAGGTTTAATCAAGTCAGCCGTAGCAAACGCAAACGCATCCTTGTGATGACCGATTGACACATCATAAGCTGCGCTAGCGCCGCCTACTTTTGTGATAATCGCGTTATCAGCGGGGACATTGGTCACGTTCTGCGTCGCACCTGTCGCCGTCAAAGACGGGGAGATACTGACAGATGTCGCTGATGTGCCTGTGGTTGCGGTCACAACAAACTGTTGAACAGCGCCAGTGTCGGCCTTTGTTTCAGGATGCACGCGGTTTACACCAGCAATCGTGATGATATCGCCCTCAACAAGCGTACCTGCGCCAGTGTCAATAGTAATTGCCGCGCCAGACTCAGCCGCGCCATCTACCAGATAATCACCTGTGCCGTCATCAGTACCAGAGGTATGAGTAGGAACAAGCGTAGACCTGTACACATCACCAAAACCTGCGGTTGTACCCATCATACCCTCGCGGTATTGCTTCTTAATCGCGGTGGAATCATGGAATAGACCTTTGAGAGCGTCTACTAAATCGAGGTTTGCTTGCGTGTCAAAATGGACACAACGGTTTGACGTAGGAGCTAAGTTGTCAGTTAGCTTCTTTTCAACACCCATTAAGGTGGCGAAAGTCGCCGATGAGCCGTTGTTATTGACCTGGTTGTACACTTCTTTGTACATAGTGAACGCATCGGCTTCGATGTTAGCGGCAAGAACAGCCATTGCTGGCTCAAGGACTCTTTCTGAGAAATCATCCATATCCATTGTCAGTTCAGCCGATGTGAAGTTCACATCAACACCCTTTTGCGTTGCTACCTGCAAAGTGGTTGAGCTTTCAGTGGTGTCCTGTGCGCTTAATGTCGCGCCGGTGCGTACTGTGTACTGGTTGGGTAAACGAATCTTGAGGGAATCACCAATCTTTGCGCCTGACGTCGCGTATTGATCGTCATACTGCCGATTGATGGAACCTACAAAATTCAACTTTTGGTGGAGGATCATCAGAGCTTTCCGAGTCACCGCCGTTGGAGTTAAAATTGTATTAGCCATTTATAAAATATCCTTCATCTTGGTGGTGGTTAATACCTAGCCAAACTTGCGATTTATTCGCTCCCTCTCCTTTCTCGCCCAATCATCCATCGAGTCGCTGTCACTGGGTAAATCTGAACCAGTGGGCGCTTTCTTTTTGGTGGGTTTGATTGCGTCGGGTGCTTTACTAGGTGCCTTTTTCTTTGGTGCGTCTAAACTGGCTTGTACTTTGACTTCAAGCTTGCCAATCTCGACTAACTGACGCGACGGGGAAAACTTAGTGATTTTTATCGCTTCGTCTTCATTGTTAGCGAGGTAATAGGCTATATCTGCGCCTATGTCAGACTCTAAAAGGGCTTGACTCATTGACGGCGTAACAGGGACATCTGACCCTTCCACTAAATCATCAAAGTCGTTATACCGCTCTCTAGCGTCGTCCTTTTTATCCTCCCATCCATCGAGCAATTTAGTCTGCTCTGTACGATGAGAATCTTCTCGCTGCTTAGCTTGCGCTTTCTCTAGTCGCTCGGATACTTTCTTTTCGGCAATATACTCTGCTTTCGCCTCTAAAAAGTCCTCGTAACTATCGAAACTATCACGGTTTGGCGCTTCAACAGGATCTGCTTTTGGTTGGTTTCGATCTTGCTCAATTGCGTGTATTCGTGACTCAAGCTCTCGCTTCTCCCTTGTCAGCTTGTTGATCCGTTTCTGGAAACCTTTACTTTTAGGCTTTGGTTTTTCAACCTCTTCCTCAGTTTCCTCGGTGGTATCTTCCGTTTCCGTAGTCTCTTCAACTTCGGTCACTTCTTCTGAGGTTGTCGAATCCTCGTTTTCGCTGTCAGGCGCGACGGTTTCCTCTGTTTCCAGAGTAGTTTCTTCTGTCATGGTATTACCTCAAGGCGTTAAGCCTAGAATGATCCCTATGGAGCCATAGGTAGCTGTACTGCTTGTTATTCTGCTATATCAATCAATTCCTCATCAAAAATGACAAAGTTTCTTGTGCCTTCACCTACGCTTCTGCTATTGCCATCGAGGTATTTAATGCCGGGGATGCCTTTGTTTCTCAGGTATTGGCTTGCTGCCGCATCGCCGCCCAACTTCTCCGACAAGAAATAATAAGCGTCAGGGTTTTTGACTTGCTTGTTAGGCATACCAGATGCCATATATGATGGAAAATCTTGTTGTATCTCTTTGACTAACTGCTCACTCAAAGGCGCATCCCAATCTAGGAGGTCTTCGGGTTCTACGCCAAGGTTGACGTTGTAGAGGTTGCCTTGTCCTCTTGCTTGTATTCTTCCCGCGTCATGTAAAGACTCCATCTCAACCAATGCTTTTTCTGCGGAGGATGCTCTAATGGCATCAATGTGCTTGTCGCTGGAGCGTAAATCTAATATGTCTTGCTTTAAAATGGACATTGCTTGGTCTGCATTGCCGTCTGTCTTATGCAGGTAGCTTGCAACAACACCATCGCTGTTGGCTGATACTGGTTTCCCATCTATAAAAATACTATTACCTAAGATGTTTTTATAACCAGAAGCAACTCCTTCGTTCTCAGCAAAATACAACCCATGCCCATAAGCCTGCGCGCCCTCTCCTGTGCCTATCTTGTCCATGCTGAATTTATCGACTTTGTGGGGTGTGCCGTGAAAGGCTTTGACCATTCCGGCGTTGGGCACAAAAGGCAATAACCCCAATCCAGACAAAGCTGCATTTCCCCATGTTCTTGTGTCGGGTTCCTGCGTGTACATTCTTGCATCTGCGACAAGTCCGGCCAGGTCGCCCACTATGGGTACGGGGGATGTTCCTAGTGCAACCTGATCCATTGGGTGCATTCCGTCCCATACTTTTTTGCCTGCTTGATAGGCTCCTTGCGGTATCTCCGTCATGACGTTTTTTAGTGTTCTAGCTACTGGATCGTCGTCCACATACGCCATCCCTGCGTCGTATAATTCACCCAAAGTCTTCATTAATTAATCGCTTCTGATACCGCTCCAACAGGATTGCCTTCGCCATCAACTTCTAGCGTGGTTTTGGTTTGCCTGCCATTAGACTCAGAAATAGATCCAACCGGATTACCTTCACCGTCATAAATCAGCGTAGTCTTTTTGGGTGCCTGCATCTGCTCCATCGCCGCAGCTACAATTGACATGACGTTAGAGCTATCGATGTTCATCTTCTCGACCAGATTCATAACAGACTCAGTGGTAATATTGTGCTCTTGAATCTCCGTAATCTTGTCCTCCAAGTCGTCTTTCATCACAGACAGCTTTAAGGTCGCTTCCTTAATATCCGCCACCTCACCCTCAATATCCTTTCCGGCTAACTGTTTCTTGAGCGCTAACACCTCTTGCTCGTGTTTCACTTTCTCGACCTCAGACTTAGCGTTCATAGCCGCCTTCTCAGCTTTGGCAATATCCCCTTTAATCATACCCTCTGCTTGTGCTATCGCCTGCTCGCGTTCTTGTAACTCTGCGGCCATTTGTTCGAGCTGTGTTTGCATCTGGATGATCTGAGGTGGTATCTCCATCCCCTCTTCGTTCTCTGGTGAATCTTGTAATTCAGGTGGTAGCATTTTCTTGAGTCGTTCAGCCACTTCCTCTGCGCCATGCCAATCCATATTTCTGAACATAATGTCGCCAATAATGGACAGTAAATCAGGGTTGGATTGAGACATTTGCGTAAGCGCATCGACAGCCTCTTGTCTCTTAGTGGAATGACTTGGGCCGGTTTCGACTGTGACATCAAATTTACCCACTGACAGGTTGTAAGACTTCCGGGTTTTGCCCTCGTTATCCTTGTACTCAAGGAATGACTCTTCCTGTTCAGGATTAAGTTCAATCATTTCCGGTGTGTAGTCATCACCTAAGATGCGAGCTACTTTCGCGGTATCGTAGTAACTCGGAATGTAATCAACCAGTATCCGACCAGTATGGGAGATAGAGCGGGACAGGTTATCAATATAATGGAACACATTAGAATCAGCCTCTCGCTGCTTCATCAACAAAGCTCGGCCAGACTTGGCTTGCCCTTCGTCGCCTAGTGACTCCCGATACATACCAAAGGCAGAACGGATATCGTGCTCAAAGTTCTGTAATTGTGCGGCCCAACCGACTGCGACTTGTGGCGGTGCTTGTCGTTGTGGCGCAGGTAATAATCGCCCGTCCTCTGTCACAGCTTTGTATTTCAATACAGCTAAGTTTCTAACATTGGCTTGCGACCAATCATCCTCGTAGTCTTCTATCTGTTCGTCAGCGGCGATATACGGGGCTTTAGGTTGGAGTGCCACTTGCTCTACATAAGCAGACGCGGAATAGTTGTACATGTTCTGGCCGTCCATAACAGCCTGATTAACGGCACCAGTCTTGTGTAACTTGCCTTCTATGTCTAATTCGTTGCCAATAACCTGAACCATTGGAATCCACTGTCCAGGTAACTCTCTATGGTCTAATACTTCCTGATTGTTGAGCTTGTACCATTGAACGGTACGCTTTTCGGTTTCACGCTCTCTAACCACTTCCTTTTTGACCATTGCTTGCGTCATGGGATCAAGATAGTACAAATCCTCTATATCTTTATCCCATTCAGACTGTGTAACTACTGATCCGTCATCCAGTAACAAAATATTGACGTTCTCGCTGTCATAACAGTAATACTCTGCGATTGTGATCTTCTTATCGTTAAGCCAGATACGCTGCTCGTCTTGCACAAAATCCCAATTGATAGGACTAGCGTCGGGGTAGTCTTTCTTGAACTCCTTCTCGTTAAGCTCCTCGGCAATAAACCAGTATTCCTTATCAGAGCCAGCCGGACACACGCCCATTGGATCGCATGTGACGGAGAATCGATTGCGTATGCGCTTAATTAGCAGCTCTTGATCGAACGACAAGGGGTCTGAATATTCGGCTAATATCCTCCAATACCCGAAACCACCATCGACAGCATGTTCAAAAGCCGTATCGTAGGCTAAGTCAGCATTAGACCTGTCCTCGATATGGCGAATAATCCCCTTATAGACTTTCGCTGTCTCTATGTCGGAATAGTCATCAACAGGACGTACTAGAATAGCCGGTCTGTTTTGTCTCTGGTCGTTGCATATCTGCCTAATGTACTGATTAGTCTTATCAAGTGTTAAGCAAGGTCTAGGGCCATCTGGATCGCTTTCACGGTTCTTTTTAACCGCTTCATCCCATTGCTGCAAGGCACGAAACCGTAATGCTTTCTTGGCTGCGTCGTGGTTATCCTTATCAGCCTCTTGAGCAAGTTTATACTGCTCTTTAGCGTCGGCAATTATGTCTTTTTCGTTAGCCATTAAGCTGCCATCCATCCTGCGCCAGTGCGCTCCATAACTCGTCGTTTAGTTTTCTTCTCATTTTTAGGCTTCTTCGCTTTTCGTATCCCTTCACAGGCATAACGGAGTGAATCAATAACGTGATTGTTCTTGTCTTCGAGAATGGGTAATACTTGATCGGTCAATGGGTCTGTTTTGTAACTGTACGAACCAAGCTCATCAATCGTGTGCTTGCATCGCGGATGTACAACAATGTCGAATGATTGGAGGAACGCTATACCGTCTTCAATCGAACCTTTGCCCTTCGCTGCTTTATTAATCTTTGGGTAGCCATGACTTCTCATATAACTGATTGTCTCTGGTCTTGCCGAATCTGCGGTGATAAACCACTTTCTTGATTCTTCAACGCGATCAAACAAATCTGGTAAGTTCACAATCTCACAGCCAACCATGTAAGCCTCTTGATCGATGTAAAGTCGATTCCCTTCAACAGAGCATCGAACTAATACACTTGGATCTACTGAGTAACCCCAATCAGCGCCCATCCTGTAAATTGTCCCTTCTGGCCTATCAAACTCTTCTACTATCCAGTTCTTAAATACTCGTGATTCGGATGATGTTTGATATTCACCCATCCAAATATGCTGAAACTTGTCAAAGTCCCGTTTTCTGTCGTATTCAAGCTCATTCTTTAGCTCGTCAGGTAACCAGGGGTTATCGGAGTAATTGGCCCGTACCACTTGAGCGCCTGGAGGAGGTGATTCGCCTCGCAACAGAACATCAACTGGATCATCCTCACTTTTAGGGTTCCAACTGAACCACATTTCAGAGTCTTTCTTTCTGATTGTCGGCCTGAGTATGTCTAATGAGCGTTGAGACAAACTTTGCGCCTCTTCTACCCAAGCCCTATCAAATCCTTCTAATGACTTAATAGAATCCGCCGTGTGGTTCTGCAAGCCTTCAAAGATAATGTGGCCGCCATTCCTGGTGAGTATCCGCTTATCCTGTACTTCAAAGTAAGCGCCAGCGTTGAGTTTTTGTATTGTCTGCTCTAATAACTTCTTAACTGAAAACTCAAGCGACTTCTGTATTTCACGAAGACAAACGCTATCCAGCTTGTTGTTTATGTTTTCCTCGATTAGTAGCTCTGCGAAGAAATGAGACTTACCACTTCCTCTTCCTCCATGAGCGCCTTTGTATCTTGCTGGTTCTAGTAACGACTTAAATATCGGTGCTGTGATGATATTAAGATTTGTCATTTAGAATTGTTCTAGTGATGCTAGTAAACTCAACGCCTCCACTGATATTGTTGTCGACTTCTTGTTTATCAGAGTACCCATGCTTAGTTAGCATTAGCTTTGTGATAGTTGAATTGTATGTTCCTGTTAGACCAAATTTAATCAACATCTCTTCCTGCATTTGGCTTACTTCCTCTAAGATGTCCGAAAACTCTTTATCCTTATCCTTCGCCCAATCGTAAGCTATTGATCTACTTATCTTTAATTTTCTACACAAACCAACGACGCTTGGCAAGTTGCCCGCTGTGTTATCAGCTTCACAAGAGGTTATGTAATCTCTAGCCGCTTCTAGTAGTTCTGGAGTGTAGTTGGTTGGTCTCATAGATCACCGCAAAAGGTTAATGTATTCTACTCACTGTTTCTACGCCGCCAATCTCGCCGTTCTCTACGCTACATTTAAACTTGTGGTTTAATGGGTCTACATACCTCCCATCAACCTTCATCAGCATGATCTCGCAATGCTCACATATTCTTCCCGCCTCTTTTGAAGGGTGATAGATGTCCTTACCGTCATTAACCTCGCTATAAAAGTATGCCCACTCATGGTTACATTCATCTTTATTCAGCATTGCTCCATACCTCCGTTAGTGGGTTGTTTCTCGTATGTTCATGATTAGTAATTAAAGAGGACTAGTACAAGTAAACATATTCTTACTTGTACTAGTACTACTAATGTAATAACAACAAGGCTACTGCCCTGTTTCTCCTCTTGCGTTTAAGTTCTCGTTCAGCTTCATCTCTGGCCTCGCCTTTTAGGTGTTCAGTAATGGATTCTTGGAAGTAAGCATCGGTGAATTCTTGCTTATATGTCTCTGTGAGGTTTAGTCGCTCTGTGGCTTGTTCTTGTTTCTCTACTTTGGGTTTTCGGCGTTTATCGACCTTGACCTCGATTACTGGTGAAACAACTTCAACCGCTTGCCGCTTTTTCTCTTTCTTTGGTTGTCTTAGGAAAGGATGGTTTTCATAACCACCTGTTACCTGGTCAACCGCTATAACCTCCACCTCTTCCCTTCCTTGGAATAACGCTAAATTATACGGCCTGCCTCCGTAGCCTGATGTAGTGAGTCTAGTTGTAGGCACATTAAGTTACTTGGTATGTGTCGCCGCTGGCCGGTGCTGCGGTTAAGGCCGTCACCGTAAGATTTCCACTTGCATCTGTATCCGTGATATCTGTGCTCTGACCTCTCAGCGCTGCTGTGGTCGTGTCCTTATCGAAGGTCACTATCTTTCCGTTTAGGCTATCTGTCGTCGTTGTGAGGCCGCTTACAATGTTCGTTGTAGTTGATCCACTCCCAACTGTGCCGTTTATCACCGCTTTGGCTTGTTGGTCTGTCACGGCCTTAATCGCGTCAATCTCTGAATCTTTAGTTCCTGCTGTTAGTGTCCTTGATACGCTTGCCCATATATCAGCAATTAATGTCCCAAAGCTTGATAGTGTTCGAGTACTGACTGTCCATACATCGGCTGCGGTGTGAGTGCTAAATCCTGTCGCTGTTGCCCAAGCACCTTGGTTTGTTTGTAATTCGTTTGTGTCTTCGACTATTGCAATAAGTTTTGTGCTATTACTGTCCATTTCCGCCCTGTTCTGTGCGGCTGTTGGTGGTGTGGTCGCATTCCGTGATGATATAGCTGCGTCAAGTCGCCCATCCAGATCTAACCCACCAGCATCACTTACAGGCAATCCTCCCGCTGCGTCTGCTGCTGCGTTAGGTAATGCTGTTACACCCATTCTGACTGAATCAGTCGGATCAAAGCTAACAGGCCATACGTTCACCTTATCACTAACCGCCCCCGATAAGACCATTGTGAACACAACGTGATCGCCATTCGTTTCAGCTTGTGCCGGAGTGTATGTCCATTGTCCATTACCTTCGTGAACCGACGCACCTGCGCCCGTTCCTTGCGCTCCACCGTCTATTGTATAGTAAACCGCCGGAGTGCCGGAGGTCACATCACTTAGATCAGTCGTACTAATCATCTGAAAAGCCACTTTTTGAGAGGCTACATTTTTACGCATAGTTGTATAGTTCCAATCGTTGCCGAAGTGTCGGAAGAGTACCGATGTCGGAGCCGCGCCGCTTAGTTGCTCCGCTGCTGGTAATAGGGGTTGAAAAAACCACACCTAAGCGACCTTTCGGACTGACCACGTTATAGCCCTGTCTGTGCCCGATAATTTTTCCAGCGTCACATCCCATCCATGCATTAACACCATTGACGGACTAACCCAATTTTCACAAGCGCCCTGATCGTGTGCTACTGCGGCAGTCCAAAAACATCTTTGGGTGTCAGAGCTTTGCACTTTCTCGTAAAACTTAACCTCAAACACATCCCCATCAGCAAGCGCGTTAAAGTCAATAAATACCTGATAAACGCCATCCGTTGTGTCAACGTCCGGCCCTGCTGTGTCCGTAGTCAAACTGTGTTCGGTTGTGCCAACTGTTTGCGAGTTTGCTGCGTGTTCTGATATAGCCATTAGTAATATCCGTAAAATGCTACTTGATTGTCTCTTGCTGTCGAGGAATATTCAGCCCTAGCCTGTAACTGTGTTCCAGAGGGAATTTTTCTAAACAGGGCATGATGAGGCCCGAACCCAACGCTTTCATTGGATGATGATCTGCTTGTTTGTCTAAGGTCTATTGCTGCGCTACCTATGCCAGCCTCGGCCTTCCCCCCTTGAGTGCCGTGATTATTATCATCCTCACCCATTAGCATCATCCCTATTGCCCCATACTCCCTAGATGTTGTTGTTGCGGATGGTATTTCTATCCAACTGCCCATTGTGGCAGTACCGGATAGCACAGGTGTGGCGCTCGCATCCGACGACGTAATTGTGCCTATATCATCACACCCGCTGTATATAGGGATAGGACAATTTGAGCCATAATTAAAAAAAATACCCACATCACAGGTTTGGCTATCCGTCACGCAAGACCATCTCGCAGACACTCTTGTACCCCTTGGGATAAAGAGAGGAATGTGAATACCTCTGGCAAACATATTATTAGATGATGTCCAAGTCGGAGCCATGCCTGCTAGCAAATTAGGAACCAGCACAACCTCTGAGGAAGAAGCCCCTATGGCAATATCACATAAACCGGATGTATCTGTGCCGCTTGTGTGGCTGCCTGAAAAACCTACATAGAATCCATAAACATCCTGGTCTGTAGATGCCTCTAGTTCCACATAAGCGCCCTTTGCAAAAGTTGTACCCGCTGTCATTTGATCTGCGCTAGGTACTGTCGTGCTTGCCGCGCCTAAATTGTCGCCTATGCCAACACCTTGCGAGTGAGGGGTGAAAAGCATCAGGTATTTATCTCCAATTACCTTTCAGCTGTTATAACGCCAGCACCTACAAGAATATTTAATAATATGCCAGTCTCCATAGAAGTCCTGTCTATTGTGTGGTCGGTCATCATATAATCTGCCATTGCTCTACGCACAGGGTCAATAGACGCATCTGCTGACCAATAGGCTAATTTTTCTGGCATGGTAAACAGGTCGAAGAACTTGCCAGCTGAGTATTCTGTTTGAGGCGGTGCGCTCACATAGTCGAGCGCGTCTTTGTCCCAAATCTTGCCAGTCACATCGCCAACGTCTTTAACGGCGTAACCAGCATCAACGGGGGATGAGGTTGAAGACAGGGAAACTGCCGCACCCAAAAAGCCGTAATCAGCCTGATGCTGTGGCTTGATTAAGTCGGGGTCTGTCACATAAATTACAAACATATTGATCCTTAGTTGTTAAATAATATTCCACATGCTGTTAGTTTCCGTAAATCAAGCCAGCGCCACAAACTGCCATATAGAGCGCTGATTTTCCTAAGTTGATGTATTTCTGTTGAGTCGCTTCGTTCTTGAGTAGCTGAATTTGATAATCTGCTAAATTGTTTTGATGCTGGCAATGATGAAGTGCGTCGATAAGCGCGTTATAAGCTGTTACTCGCGTTTCTACCTCATCGTTAAGCTTGGTTATGATTAAAACTAAGCGGTCTAGGTTCGGCTCTGAGACCTCACAAACGCCCTCTTTACAGTCTGCTTCTAGATCTACCTTAATTCGTTCGGGTTGTTTGGCGTGTTGTGCTGAGCTGTTCGCTACGGTATCAACAAATTCCGGTCTGTCGGGTACGCTTCCGCAACTAACTAGAAGTAAAACGCTTGCGAGTGTAACCAGACTTTGTTTTTTCATTTGGTTTCGTAATTCCCTCGGCTATGTCTTGCGCTTGTTCGTGCTGTTCGTCGGCCTTGATAAGCTCTCGAATAGACTCATCGACCTTTGCCTGTTCAAGTTGTTCGTGTTCATCGCGGATAATTGCCGCTTCTTTGCGCTTTTTCTTGTTCGCCGCTAATGCCCCGCCACCTACCGCGCCGAATGTTAAAGCGCCTAATAGGTTCTCAGTGAAAAACTGAATGATTTGATCTAGAAATAACCAGCAAACAACACCAGCCACTAATATCAATACATAGAACGCCACTTTATTGCCTGAAATCACAAAAATATGCTCTCGATGTTCCGTTATGGCAGTTAAAAGGCTCGGTTACTGGTAGATCATTACGGGTTTCTGATGCCCTTGCCCTTATGTCTGCCTTCCACAATCTAACGCCGGTTAACCCTTTCTTAGATTCGTTTATATGGACTTTCTGAGGACTGATTAAGTAGTAATCAAAAGGATTGTTTGATTCCCAACTTCCGCCATTAAAGCCGAATAGTATGGCTATAAATGGAAGGAGGTAGAGAGCGGGTTTCATTTACACTCCAGCGCCTTCGCCTATGATTGGCATTACACCTATATCAATCATAAGTCCTCCATAGCCCGACACCAATACATGATCGAGCAATCTTCGCAGCCTATGTCTCCGGAGCAAACTTCATCGGCATTATCTCTCCAATGCACTTTGTGCGTAGGATGCAATAGTTTGTGCAATATAGCGGTGGTTCTTGCTCTTATCCCGTACCAACACAACATTACCGCTTATCCACTCCGCCGCCTGTGATCAATGTTTGGGTCACTTTCGCCATCACCGTCATCTCTTCTTCAGGGACATATACACCGTTAGCTAGCGCTTCGGCTAGTTCGGGTGAACGAGAATTAATCAAAGCAAACGCGCCCTCAATTAACACAAACACAGACGCAGATATAACTGCACAAGCAATAATTAATCCGTCATCCAGTGGGTATTTTTGATTAAGTGTTATCAGCAAAGCACCAAAGCTCGACAGATGGGCGAATGATTTAATGTAGAACGGTTTTAGTTTGTGGTATTGGTGTTTGCCGTTCTTAGATGTCTTGAGGTTGCACAAGAAAGTAGGGAACCATCTTTGCCGCTTTATCCAGTTAGTCGCTCTCAGGCACGCTAGAACACCTAGAAACGCCAGTATTTCCCAAAGGTAAGGGCTGATTGATTTTGCTGCCTCTGCGCCTGCTTTAACGTCTTTCGATGTTTGTTGTATGTCCATCGCGCCGACCCAACCGGCAAAAAGCA
>Ga0316205_10004167_pt1 | contig 12881 bp, 11 predicted proteins | sample 3monthpyrite_MG_FD_204941 | JGI IMG/M metagenome (GOLD analysis project Ga0316205, IMG submission 204941) | Microbial mat bacterial communities from mineral coupon in-situ incubated in ocean water Damariscotta River, Maine, United States -... | ecosystem: Environmental > Aquatic > Marine >... | reverse complement strand
ACGGTGATCGACCCGTTCTGGCGCATGCCCGTGGCAACGCCGGTCTCCGCCTCCAGCTTAACGTAAAGATCAGCCGAATATTTCGCCAGCCGGGTGGCATTCTGGCTGTTGCGCAACTGCCCGATCAGCCCCGCCGCATGCCATGTCGTGCCGCAAGTCAGCTGCTTGCGTTCCAACAGAACGATGTCCTTCCAGCCCAGTTTCGCCAGATGATAGGCGACCGAACAGCCCGAAACGCCACCGCCAATGATCACTGCGCGGGCATGTGTGGGTATCTGTTTCATCTCAATCCCTCAGACAATCTGATGCCCGGCAGCCCTGAGCCGCGTGGCAATTTCTGCGATATGGGCGGGCGTGATTTCGCAGCAGCCACCGACAATCGTGGCCCCCTGTCCGACCCAGCCCATGACAAAATCGGCGTAATCTCGCGGCCCCATATCGCTTCGCTCGCGCAGCGCATCCACCGTCGGCGCATCTTTCAGAAACCCTTGCGTGATCTTGGTGAACCCATTGGCATAGGCCCCGAACGGCAGGCCAAAGCCTTTGACGATCTCCAACGCATCACCCACCACTTCGGGCCGCGTGCAATTGACCAGAACCGCACCCGGCGCAAATTCGGCCACCACCGGGCCGAGATCGGTCAGAGCCTCGCCCGAGCGCAGCTTTGTGCCGTCATGATCCTCGGTCGAGACCGCCAGCCAGACAGGCTTGCCCGCATTCCGCACACCCATCAGCGCGCCTTTTGCGTGTTTCACGGAAACCACGGTTTCGATCAGCAGCAGGTCGACCCGGTCGCCCATCATCTGCGCAATCTCGCCATAGGCGCGCGCGGCATCGGCGGGCTCCGGGCAGAGATCGGGCCGGTAGGAAGCCTGCAACGGCCCCAAAGATCCGGCCACCCGGCCCGCCCCATGCGCATCCCGCGCCTCGACGGCCCCCGTTACGGCCGCGTCCAGCAGCGCCTCGAACTGGTCCTCGATACCTGCCCGCACCAACCGGTCGCGCAGAACCGCATAGCTGTTGGTCGTGGCCACCGTCGCACCGGCGGCAAAATAATCGCGGTGCAATTCGGCCACCAGACCGGGCTTGTCCATCATCACGGTCGTGGACCACAGGGGCGTCGGACGGTCACCCGCCCGTTTCACCAGCTCCTGCCCGATCGAGCCATCCAGAAGCGTGATCCGGCTCATGCCCGCAGCCGTTCATTTGCCGGATCCCACAGCGGCTGATCCTCCTGCACGATGGCCTTGCAACGCCGGCCATAGATCTCGACCTCCAGCGCCGTGCCCGGCTCGGCCAGGTCGGCCCGCACCATGCCCAGCGCGATCGAGGCATTGATCCGGTGCCCCCAGCCGCCCGAGGTTGTTTCGCCCACCACCTCATCGTCATGCCACAGGCAGGACATATAGGGCGCATCGGCGTCACCGGCCTCGACCAGAAGCGTCACGAAGCGTTTCTTGACACCTTGCTGTTTTTCGTTCTGCAACGCCGCCTTGCCGGGAAAATCCTGCGGCTTGTCCAGCTTCACGAACCGCTCCAGCCCGCCTTCCAGCATCGAATAATCGGTCGACAGGTCGCCCTTCCAGGCGCGGTATCCCTTTTCCAGCCGCATCGAGTTCAGCGCATACATGCCAAAGGGCTTGGCCCCCGCCCCCAGTACCGCGTCATAGAGCGCCGGAATATCGGCATTGGCGGCATGGATTTCCCAGCCCAGCTCGCCGGCAAAGGACACCCGCGCCAGGAAGCAGTCAATGCCTGCAACGGTGGCCGTCTGGATCGACAGCCATGTGGCGGCCAGATCGGCCTGCGTGTCCAGTCCCTGAAACAGATCGCGCGCCTTCGGGCCGGTCACGATCAGGGTCGAAAATTCGGTGGTGTGATTGGTCAGGCTCAGCCCCTCGGGCAGGCCCTTGTTCAGCACGTCGAAATCATGCCACTCGGCGGTTGCGGCGGTGATCAGGGTGAAATGATCCTCGCCGTGGCGCATGATCGACATCTCGGTCAGGATACGCCCCCGGCTGTCGGGGAAATAGCCCAGCGTCATCCGCCCCGGTTTCGGCAACGCGCCCGCGATCTTGCCACGCAGATATTCAGCGACACCCGCACCGGTCAGGTTGAACCGGCTGAACCCCGGCAGATCCAGCACGCCAACCGCATCGCGCACGGCCTCGACCTCGTCGCGGATGCGGGCGTGCCAGGGGCCGTTGCGGTCCCATGTCTGGGTGCTTTCCTCGCTGGTATCGTCGCCCTCTGCGGCAAACCAGTTGGCCCGCTCCCAACCGTTATAGCTGCCCATCTGACCGCCCAGTTCCCGCACCCTGGCATCGACCGGCGACAGTTTCTTGTCGCGCCCGGCGGGCCATTCATGATGCGGGAAATGCATCGCGTATTCGTGGCCATAGGTCTCAAGTGCCTTGGCCAGGCAATAGTCGTGATCGGCATAATCGGTGTAGCGGCGCGGATCGACCGCCCACATGTCATCCTCGGTTTCGCCATGCATGATCCATTCCGACAGAACTTTGCCCGCGCCGCCGCCCTGCGCGATGCCAAAGGTAAAGGAATGCCCCTCAAAGGCGTTCTTCACCCCCGGCATCGGCCCGACCATCGGCAACCCGTCGGGGGCATAGGGAATCGGCCCGTTGATATTGCGACCGACGCCCGCCGTGCCCAGCAAAGGCACCCGCGCCATGGCATCCTCGATATACCATTCCAGCCGCTCCAGATCGTCAGGATAGAGCTGGAACGAGAAATCCTGCGGCATCGGGTCCTCGGGCGTCACCCAATGCGCCTTGCAGTTGCGCTCATAGGGCCCAAGGTTCAGCCCGTTCTTGTCCTGGCGCAGGTAATAGGACGTATCGACATCGCGCAGCAGCGGCACCTTGCGACCGGTCTCCTTGGTCCATGCCGCCAGTTCCGGGATCTCCTCGGTCAGGAAATACTGGTGGCTCATCACCACCATCGGCACCCTGCGTCCGCCAAAGGGCCGGAACATCTCGCCCACGCGCTGCGCATAATACCCGGCGCAATTGACCACATATTCACAGCGGATTTCGCCCTTCGCGGTCTTCACAATCCACTCGTCGCCATCGCGCTCCAGCCCCTCTATCGGGCAAAACCGCTCGATCCGCCCGCCCGCATCGCGCGCGCCCTTGGCCATCGCCTGCGTCAACTGCGCCGGGTCGATATCGCCATCCAGCGGATCCCACATGCCACCTTCCAGATCGTGGGTTTCCAGGAAAGGGTGATAGTCCTTCAACTCCTCGGGCGCACACAGCGTCATCTCCAGACCCTGGTAGCGGCCCATCCCCGCCACCCGCTCGAACTCCTGCATCCGCTCCTTCGAATGGGCCAGCCGGATCGACCCGGTGACATGATAGTTCATCGGATAATCGACATCCTCGCCCAGCGTGCGATACATCGCCGCCGAATAACGCTGCATGTTCATCACCGCCCAGGAGCCCGCGAAATTCGGTACATTGCCCGCCGCATGCCAGGTCGATCCCGCCGTCAGCTCGTTCTTTTCCAGCAGCACGCAATCGGTCCAGCCCGCCTTGGCCAGATGATACAGCGTCGAGGTGCCGACCACCCCGCCCCCGATGATGACAACGCGTGCAGTGCTTGGAAACTCAGCCATGGAACCCTCCGATTTTCGTTGTCCGCAGACTAGAGCCAATCGCTTTGCCCTATCAATCGCCCGTAATCGGTATTATTAATCGCCAACTCCGATTAGCGGCCCCCACCCCGCATTGACCTTAACGCGCCCGCCCCCTCAGCTTCTTCTTTGCTAAAATACTCAAATCCCGACCGAAAGGCCCTTGGCGATGCAGATCGAGCTTGTCGAAACCTTCCTCGACCTGTGCGAAACCCACAGCTTCAACCGCACCGCCGAACGGCTCGGGGTCACGCAATCCACCGTATCGGGCCGCGTCAAAGCGCTGGAGAAAACCCTCGGGCGCAGGCTTTTCCTGCGCAGCCGATCCGGCACATCGCTGACGCTGGAAGGCATCCGGTTCGAGCCACATGCCCGCGCCTTGCGCCTGAACTGGTCCGAGGCCCTGCGCGCCACTCGCGATGCAGGCCCCACCGCCACCACGATCCGCGTCGGGCTGCAACGCGATCTGACCTCGCCCCATATCGGCGACTGGGTGCGCGAATTCCGCGCCTTCCTGCCCGACACCTCGCTCTATATCGAGGCCGATTTTTCGGCCCAGATGTGCAGCGATCTGATGCAGGGCGCATTGGATGTCGCCGTCATCTACACCCCCAAACCGCATCCCGATCTCTATTTCGAGACCCTTAGCGAAGTGCGCTTTCGGATGATCTCGGATGTGGCGGACACGCTGGCCATGGTGCCGCGCGACAGCTATGTTCTGGCCGCCATTTGCCACGCCTTTGAACGGGTGCACAAATCGCTGCACCCTGCGCTCAGCTCCGCCGCCATCAGCTGCGGACAGAATTCATTGGTTTCGGCCATGCTGACCGCGCTTGGCGGCAGCGGTTATGTGCTGGAGGATACCGCCGAGGCGATGGTCGCCACCCGGCGCTTTGCCTATGTCAAAAAGGCTCCGGTGATTCCGCAAGCGGTCTATTCCGCGATACACCTGCGCAACCGGCGCCGGTCCTCGCACCGCAAGCTGATCCAGCTTCTGGGCACCCATGTGCCGGGCCACCGCAAACCCGGTCTCAGCCCCGGTTGACCCAGCGAAAAAACAGCGGAGCCGAGAAAATCACCATCACGATCCGCACGATATGGGTGACCGAGACATAGGCAATATCGCCGCCCATCGCAAAGGCCAGCAGGCTCATCTCGGTCAATCCGCCCGGCGAATAGGCCAGAAAGGCCTGCGCCAGGCTGGTCTCGGTCAGGCTGGCCACAACCCAGGCAAAGCCCAGGCCCGTGGCCAGCATCCCGGCGGTGGAAAACACCGACAGGAACAGGTCGCGCCCGACCTCGCGCAGCGCGGCCCCGATAAACCTACAGCCAATGATCGTGCCCAGAACTACCTGCGCCCCGATCACCAAGAGCGTCGGCGGCGGCAAACCCACCAGGCCCGAGACATGCGCCGCCGCGCTCAGGATCATCGGCCCCAGCATCGGCGCGGCGGGCAGGCGCAGAAACCGGCCCAATGGCACGCCCAACACGGCCGCGACTGCAAGGATCAGGTAATCGCGCAACCCCAGCGCGCCCAGCGCCGTCCAGCTTGCCGGGTTCTGGCTGCCTGATTGAACCCCGAGGATCAGCCCGAAGAAAAGCGCCACGAAAGAAATCGTCAGCAAGATCCGCGAGGCATGCGCCAGCGCGATACGCCGCTCATTGCCGCCCGCCGCGCCGCCGATGATCAGCATTTCGTTCAGGCCCCCGGGCATGGCGCTGAAAAACGCGGTCACCGGATCGAACCCGCCCAACCGGCGATAGACCAGATAACTGCCGCCCGCCGCGGTGGCCAGAAACGGCCCCAGCACCAGAAAACTGATCGTCCAGTCGCCCAGCGCCTGAAAAGTCTCTGCGTTGACGCCCGACCCCAACATGACCCCGATGATCGGCACCACCAGCAGCCGCAGCCCGCCCGGCCCCGCCACCGGCATCCGCGCCAGCGCGGCAATTGTATTGCCCAGCATCGCGCCCAGCATCCAGGGCAACGGCATCCCGATCACATAGGCAAGATAGCCCGACCCCAGCCCCAGCCCCAGCGCCAACAAAACTCTGCGCCAGGCCGCGCCGCCCAGAATCTTGCCAAACGCTGCCACGCCCTAGCCGCCCGCCAGATGGCTCTCGCCGCGTGCCCTGGCCAATGCGATCTGCTTTTGCCGCTCGCGGAACCGTGCCCGGTCGGCATCGGAATGCTCATCGGTGCAATGGTGGCATTGGACGCCAGCCTCATATTCAGGCCGCGCCATGTCCTCGGGTAAGAGCGGCCGGCGGCAGGCCCGGCAGAGCGCGTGCGGCCCCTCCTCCAGCCCGTGGCCAACCGAGACCCGTTCGTCGAAAACAAAGCATTCGCCCTGCCACAGACTGTCCTCGGCAGGGACGTCCTCAAGATACTGCAGGATGCCACCCTTGAGATGGTAAACATCCTCAACCCCTTGCGACATCAGGTAGTTGGTGGATTTCTCGCACCGAATGCCGCCGGTGCAGAACATCGCGATGCGCTTGTTGTGAAACCGGTCGCGATTGGCCTCCCACCAGGCCGGGAAATCGCGGAACGTGTCGGTTTGCGGGTCCACCGCGCCCTTGAACGTGCCGATGGCGACCTCGTAATCGTTGCGGGTGTCGATCACCACCACGTCGGGGCTGGAGATCAGGTCGTTCCAATCGGCGGAACGCACGTAATGGCCAACCGCCGCCTTCGGATCGACACCCGGCACACCCAGCGTCACGATCTCTTTCTTCAGGCGCACCTTCAGGCGGCCAAAAGGCGGATGCTCGGCGCTGCTTTCCTTCCATTCCAAATCGGAACAGCCCGGCAGCGCCCGGATATGGGACAGCACCGCATCCAGCCCGGCGCGCGGCCCGGCGATGGTGCCATTGATGCCTTCGCTCGCCAGCAAGAGCGACCCGCGCACCGCGTTTTCGGCGCATATGGCCCGCAACGGGGCCTGCAAGGCGGCGGGATCTTCAAACCGGGTGAAGTGATAGAGAGCTGCGATAGTAAACATGCCGGTTCTGTTACGCCTGTGCCGCCTGATCCTCAAGCCCCCCGCGCCCGCCGCCTAGTCGCGGGCCAGAAACTCCAGGATCGCCGTGTTTTGTTGTTCCCAGGTCGGGTCCGGTGTCAGGCAGAGCGTGTTGGCGCTTTCGACCACCAGAAATTCCGCGCCCTCGATCCCGGCGGCAATCAGGCGGCCCTCGGCCAAGGGGTGCAGAATGTCATTGCGGGCATGGATCACCAGCGTCGGAGCCTTGACCCCGGCCAGCCAGGGTCGCGCATCGAACCGGTCGATGCTTTCGCGGCTGATCAAGGCCCCTTCCGGCGTGCAGGCCGCCCCGATATGCGCAATCAGCGCGCTGGCATCTTCATAGCTCAGCCCCGGTGCCCCCATCGACATCCAGGCCCGCATATGCCCGTCCGCCGGGTCGCCCCAGCCGCCCGCCTGCATCAGCGACATGAACGGGTCGCCCTGCGCGGGTCCGGGTTTGGCACCGCGTAACGCCCGCCCGCGCGCATAGCCTTCCTGTATCACCAACCGGCTGACCCGGTCGGGATTCTCTGCTGCATAGCGGATCGCAGGCGCGGCCCCGTTCAGATTGGCCAGAATCGGAAACCGCTCCAGCCCCGCCGCATCGGCGACCGCCACCAGATCCTCAACATGGCGGCCCAGATCCGCGACCGCGACATCGCTTTCCGACAATCCGGTGGCGCGCATGTCATAGCGGATCAGTTGATGCGCGGCCCCCAGCGCATCCAGCGTTGGCCGCCATAGCGGGCTCAGCCAATCCAGTTCCAGATGCGTCACCTGATGGGTGACACGCAGCAGCGGCGGACCGGTGCCCGAACTGGCATAGGCCAACTGCGTGCCGTCGGCCGATGTCGTGTAACGGATGGTCTGACCGGACGCGGCCTCGGGTGCCGGATCGGGTGCGACCGTCTCCGCGCCACTGACCGGCACCACCAACTCGATCCCCCGGCGCGGCACGGTGCGGATCACCGCCTGTGCCTTGCCATTGTCCCCCACGGCATTTCGGGCGGCATTGATCCGGGCGCTGATCGTGGCTTCCGATACGATGCGGCCTTCCCAGACCGTTTCGATCAGCTGATCGCGGCTGACCAGCCGTCCGGCATTTTCCACCAGCACCCGCAACAGATCGAACACCTGCGGCTCTACCTGTTGCTGCGCACCACCACGCAACAGCCTGTAGCTGTCAGTATCCAATATACAATCGGCGAAATGGTACTGCATCGGTCGGGCGCTCTCCTGTCCTGGGCAGGATCAAGGCTTTCTCATGCAATATCAAGCGCCATGGCCCCGGTTGCGCCGCCCGCGACAGCGCGTAGGGTGGGGCAAACCGGACCAATCAGCCCAAGGACACCCCGATGCAGCCCGACACCCACGCCCTGATCGTCATCGATGTGCAAAACGATTTCTGCCCCGGCGGCGCGCTGGCCGTGGCGGATGGTGATGCCATCCTGCCCGGCATCAATGCGCTGATGGAGGAGTTTTCCGCCATCGTGCTGACCCAGGACTGGCACCCGTTCGGCCATTCCAGTTTCGCCAGCCAGCACCCCGGGGCCGCGCCCTTTTCAGTGGTCGATTTTCCCTATGGCCCGCAGGTTCTGTGGCCCGATCACTGTATCCAGAGCAGCTCCGGTGCCGGTTTTCACGCCGGTCTGAACACAAACGCCGCCGATCTGATCATCCGCAAGGGCTTCCGCCCCGATATCGACAGCTATTCGGCGTTTTTCGAGAATGACCACACGACCCCCACCGGGCTGGACGGCTATCTGCGCAGCCGTGGCATCGAGCGGTTGACGATGGTGGGCCTCGCCACCGATTTCTGCGTCAACTATTCCGCCGTCGATGCCGCCCGGCTCGGCTATGGCGTGACTGTGCGCACCGACCTCTGCCGGGCGATTGATCTCGACGGCTCGCTGGCAGCGGCGGTCGCGGGGATGAAAGCTGAGGGGGTTTTGCTGGCGTAAGGCGCTGAGTTCAACCCTCCGATCACCCCACCTGGTCCACGAAAAATTGGCACCGAACGCCTCATTCTTGCCGCCGCCCCCAACAATCCTGCCGCCCTGACACGCTCTACAAAACCGGACTGCCCCAGATGACCGCCACCCTGACCCGCACCCAAATGACCCTCATCGCCAGCCTCGGCGCGCTCCTTATCGCGGTCACGCTTTATGCCTGGGGTCAGCCGCCGATCTGCACCTGTGGCGAGGTCCGCTTTTGGGTCGGGTCGATATTCGCCAGCGGCAATTCTCAGCATATCGCGGATTGGTATACGCTCAGCCACATTCTGACCGGCGTTCTTATCATCGTCATCGGCAGGCTCTTTTTTGCGCGGGTCGCGTTTTCCTTTCTCTTTGCCATTGCCATCGTCATCGGCGTCGCGTGGGAGATTATCGAGCATACCGAATGGGTGCTGGGCCTTTTCCGCGCGACCACGATCAATCAGGGCTATGTCGGCGACTCGGTGTTGAACGCGGTGGCCGATTACGTCTGGATGCTGGCCGGGTTTTTTACCGCCCATGCCTTGCGCACGACATGGGCCCTCGCCATGATCGCCCTCTTTGAGATCTCCGCCGCCTTCATCGCACGCGACAGCCTGACGCTCACCACGCTGATGCTGATTTACCCGGTCGAGGCGGTGGAAACCTGGCAACAGGCGATCAACCCCAACGCGCCCAATTAGAGCACGCCCGTCCGCCACAGCGTCACCTTCAACCCGCCAAAGCTCACCGCCTTGCCCGCCGGCTGCCATGGCAACCCGGTCGCCTTCGCCAGCCCGCCATCGCTGGTGACCAGCCCGACGCGCCAGCCTGCGAACCGGTCGGCCAGGGTCTTGCCCACTGCACCATAAAGCGAGAACAAGAGCTTGCGGTTGCCGATCCGCGCCCCATAGGGCGGGTTCACGATGACCAGACCGGGCGGGCCGTCGGGCGGGGTCAGATCGCTGATCGCCTGCCGGCGGAACGCGGTCACACCGGCAACGCCCGCCCGTTCTGCATTGGCCGTGGCCCCGCGTATCGCGCCATCATCGCGGTCAAACCCGTAAAATCGCACCGGCCCCGCGGGCGTCACCTGCCGTTTCATCGCGGCCCAGGCGGCGGCATCGAAACTGGCCAGATCCTCGAACGCGAACCGCCGCGACCGCCCCGGTTGCAGGCCTGCCGCAATCTCGGCCGCCTCGATCACGAAAGTGCCCGAGCCGCACATCGGGTCGACCACCGGGGCGGTCCCATCAAAGCCGCATTCGGCCAGAAACAGCGCCGCCAGGTTTTCCCGCATCGGGGCCTTGCCGACAAATTCCTTGTGGCCACGAATATGCAGCGCTGCGCCGGTGCTATCGACGCTGATGGTGCAGAGATCATCCTCGATCCGCACTTTCACAACCAGGCTGGCCTCAGGCGACAGCGTGGCCCCCAGTTCCTCGACAAGCGCCCGCTCTACCCGTTCCGCCGCCGCGCGCGCATGGTAGATTCGCGATTTTCGGCAGGTCACTTCCACCCGCAGCGGCACATCGGCGCGCAGACTTTCGGCCCATGGAAACTTCCGCGCCCGCTTGTCCAGCTGCGCCAGATGCATCGCCCGAAAGCTGCCCAGCCGCACCAGAACTCGGGCCCCGCCGCGCAATTCCAGATTGGCCCGCCAGACATCTGGCCAGCCGCCCGATATCTCGACGCCGCCGGGCACCGCGACGGGATCCGCAAAGCCCTTGGCCTTCGCCTCGGACGCCAGCGCCTCCTCCAGCCCCGGGGCCCCCGCCAGGAAAATCTCAAATCTCTCGGTCATGTCAGGTGCCTCCGCGCCGTACGCCACCCTAGTCGCGGATGCCGGGCAAAAGCGCAATGGTAGGCCCGCGACCTTGCCATGGCCCGCCCGGCTTGCTCTAACCGGAGAAACGGCCACGCCCCGGCCCCTGCAATAGAAAAGGCCGAGCCATGGTCGATATCGCCGCCCGTGTCTATAATCACAAATGGAAGATCGACCCGATCGTCCGCTCGTTGATCGACACCGATTTCTACAAGCTCCTGATGTGCCAGTCGGTGTTTCGCAACAAACCCGACACATCCGTGGCCTTTTCGCTGATCAACCGCACCCACCGGATCAAGCTTGCCCATCTCATTGACGAGGGCGAGTTGCGCGAACAGCTGGACCATATCCGATCCCTCAGGCTTTCCCGCGGCGAAAGCACCTGGATGCGCGGCAATCTTTTCTACGGCAAGCGCCAGATGTTCACGCCCGAATTCATGGATTGGTTCGAAAACCTGTCCCTGCCCGCCTACCACCTCGAAAAACGTGACGGGCAGTATGAGCTGACTTTCGAGGGCTCCTGGCCCGAGGTCATGCTCTGGGAGATCCCGGCCCTTGCCATCTTGATGGAATTGCGCGGGCGCAAGGTGCTGGCGGGCATGGGCCGGTTCGAGCTGCAGGTGCTCTATGCCCGCGCCATGACCAAGCTCTGGCAAAAGGTCGAACGCCTGCGCGACGTCCCCGATCTGCGCATCGCCGATTTCGGCACCAGGCGGCGGCACAGCTATCTCTGGCAGGATTGGTGCGTGCAGGCGATGATGGAGGGGTTGGGCGACAAGTTCACCGGCACCTCGAACTGCCACATCGCCATGCGCCGCGAGATCGAAGCCATCGGCACCAACGCCCATGAACTGCCCATGGTCTACGCCGCCTTGGCCGAAACCGACGCCGACCTCGCACAGGCCCCCTATGACGTGCTCAGCGACTGGCACGAGGAGCATTCCGGCAACCTGCGCATCATCCTGCCCGACACCTATGGCACCGAAGGTTTCCTGAAAAACGCCCCCGACTGGCTGGCGGGCTGGACCGGTATCCGCATCGATTCAGGCGACCCCGCCACCGGGGCCGAGATCGCCATCAATTGGTGGAAATCCCGGGGCGAGGACCCGCGTGACAAGCTGGTGATTTTTTCGGATGGTCTGGACGTCGAGACTATCATCGAACTGCAAGCCCAATTCGCCGGCCGCGTACGGGTTTCGTTCGGTTGGGGCACGCTTTTGACAAATGATTTTCGGGGTTTGGTCCCCGAGGAAGCGCTGGCCCCGTTCTCGCTGGTGTGCAAGGCCGTGGCGGCAAACGGGCGGCCGACGGTGAAACTCAGCGACAACCCCGAGAAGGCCATGGGGCCGGAAGCGGAGATCGCCCGGTATAAGAGGGTGTTCGGCGTTGGGGAGCAGGAGAGGGTGGAGGTTGTGGTTTGAGGTGTTTGGACATCGGGTTTTTTTCCGAATATGAGCTGAGCGGCCTTAGACTTGGCCTGACGGGCACCTCAATCAATTCGGGAAGGTGCAACTATTGCATGACGCCTACGCAGACCTTCCGGCAAGCCTGGCAACCGAGCTGCTGCCTGTTTAAAGCATCCCTCGTGACCACATGCGTTCGATTGGAAGCCACAAAGCAAAGGGCTTCGTGATCAAGGCTGCTATGGACGGCAACCTGCCCGCGATTAACTGAACGACTACCGGTTGGCACCGGTAGGATCAGCGATGTTTTTTTCCAAATACTGAAGTGCGATGTCTTCAGTGATCGCACCGTTGGTGGTTGAAAAATACCCCCTGCCCCAAAACCGGCAGCCCCAGTAGCGCTTGCGGATCGCAGGAAACGCCCGTTGCACCCTGTAGGACGAACGACCCTTCATCTTGCGCACCAGATCCGAAATCGCGAGCTTCGGCGGGACCGACACGAACATATGAACGTGATCGCTCGACAGCATCCCGCGCAAGATGTCGACCTCGTTCTCGCGGCAGACCTGACGGCAGATGTCGCGCACCCTGAGGCGCAACGCCCCGGTCAGGACCTTGTAACGATACTTGGTCGATCAGACGATGTGATAGCGGTGATAGAAAACGCAATGCTTGCCGGTGTCATATTGCATGATCTTACCTTCCGGAAAATGAGCCTCCGACCCGGCTGTGGCTCATTTTCCGGAAGGTAAGATCATAACACGATTCTTTCGCGCTGAAGCGGGTCCGACTGGAAGTCGGAGGGTTGGCTCCAAAGCGTGGATACCCAAGACTTGTTGGGGCGTTGGCTTGGAGTTCGTCCAACAAGTGAATTTGCGCAAGTTCGAGCAAGCGCATGAAACACAGCATAGTAAGCCGAGCTTATCGAACGTCTAATTTCAGATTGCGACGGTCTTCTTGTGGTGGCCAACCGCTTTGCGACAGCCAGATGCCCATCGGCAA
>Ga0316205_10004166_pt1 | contig 12882 bp, 10 predicted proteins | sample 3monthpyrite_MG_FD_204941 | JGI IMG/M metagenome (GOLD analysis project Ga0316205, IMG submission 204941) | Microbial mat bacterial communities from mineral coupon in-situ incubated in ocean water Damariscotta River, Maine, United States -... | ecosystem: Environmental > Aquatic > Marine >... | reverse complement strand
ACGCCCTTCTGGCGAGGTCGGCATCAAAGCGGGCTCGGGGTATTTCTCTTCCAGATATTCACAGATCGGTGCGCTTTCGGCCATGGTGCGCCCGTCGATCTTCAGGACCGGCACCTTACCTGCCGGATTACGACGCAGGAAATCGGGTTGTTCTTCCCAGTACCGCTCTTCCGTCAGCTCGCACTCGATTTTCTTTTCGGCGAGGCTCAGGCGCACCTTGCGGCAAAACGGGGAAAGGGGAACGTGATAAAGCTTGGCCATCTGAACTCTGATCTTGATGCATTGCGCGGCTAATCCTCAATGCCCCGATTGGCCGGGATTTTCAATCCTCGAAACAGGCGGCGCGCCCATCACGGCGGATCGTAGCTGCTCCATCGAGAATCTCGGCCGAGCGTTTACGCTGATTTGCCGTGGGTCGCGAGGCGCTGCGTCCCTTGGGATTGGGCAAGACCATCGCCAACCGTGCGGCTTGTATCGGGCTCAGATCGGAAGGGGCGACACCAAAATAGTGATGCGCGGCAGCGTCGATGCCAAAGACACCTTCGCCAAACTCCGCGATGTTCAGATACACCTCGATGATCCGCCGCTTGGACCAGAACAGTTCCACCAACGGGGTGATCGCTGCCTCCAGCGCCTTACGCGCCCAGGATCGCCCATGCCAGAGGTAGACATTCTTGACCACCTGCTGGCTCAGCGTCGAGGCACCGCGCCCTGATCCTTCATCCAGTGCGGCACGGATCGCGGTCATGTCAAAGCCCCAGTGCTGGCAAAAATTGGCATCTTCGGCGGCCACAACCGAACGAGCCACAACGGGGGCCACTTCCTCAATGGGAATCCATTGGTAATCCAGGCTGCCCAGCCTGCGTTCCTCCTGGCCCATGTAAAACGTAGCACGCGGGTTCACGGCACTATGCACCACCACCGCGATCAACAGAACCGCCACACAGATCATCGCAAATCGAAATGCCCAGCGCCGCACCCAGCCGAACACGCCAAGACGCTTCTTGGGTTTGGTTTTCTTCTTCGCCTTGCTCACAGGCGGTTCTGTCTTGCGTTTGCGTGCCATCACCGCACAGCTATAACGCTGACGTGGCTTAAGAAAAACCCATCATTCCCACAGAAATCGTGCAGGGATCATAGTTTGAGCTGACGCCGGAAGGTTTGGACCAGTTGATGCCGCAGTGTGACGCCCCGCACATGCGAAACGCGTTTACCATTGGCGTCAAAAAGTACCAAGGTGACGTTCGGCAATCCCATCTCTGCCTGAAAGTCGGCCCCGCCCAGGCCCAACCAATCCATCCTGGTCAACGCATCGCGGCGGGGCACAGATTCTTTGGCTGCCTCGGCCTGGGTTTTTTCGCTCGTTTGGGTGCCTTGCGCGCGATGGGTTTGTTCCTTTTCCACTGCGCCCAGAATGAAATCTGCGCGTCGCAAAAGCGACGCACAGTTCTTCACATGGCCTCACAACCCCGTCAGGCGGCCAGCAATCTCGCCATGCGACCCGGTACGACCGGACGCGCGGCCTGCTCTAAACCGCTGGCGAACAAGCAGATGTTGGGAAACATCCTCCGGATTTCATCAAGCGTCTCATCGTCGCTACGCTCGGCAAAATGCGGCGGGAAATAGCTTTCGGACGGAATGCCCGCGCCCCAGATGATCTCGTGTTGTTCAAAGAGCAGGTGGAAATACTCCACATTGCCCCCTTCGTGCACGTAAATTGTGTCGCTGTTGACCAGATGCTTGGCGGCCACCAACACTTCGTCTTCACCAAAGAACAGTTCGGCGCGCCAATCGTCGATCAACATGCGATGCTGTTGCGACACCATCAGATCGACGTCATTGCCCAGTGCCCCTTTGCAGATCCGCACCGGCGCATTGCGGCCCACGGCGGAAAATTCGTTCTGACTGATCAACAAAATGTGCTGTGGCCCGTGATCACGGGTCAGCACCAGATCACCGGGGTTCAAATCCTCAACGGCACAAAGGCCGTCGGGCGTGGCAATCATCGTGCCGCGTGCAAAACACGGCGGACCAAAGCTGCCGACGGGAATTTGTGTGCTGGTATTCACAAAAGTCGAGCTGACGAAGGTCGCATCCTCCAGAACGGTGCCATCCGTTGGCGTAAACACAGCCGGACCGCCAGCGACATAGAATGTCACGCCGGTGATCGTCACGTTGCCCGTGCCGGGGATATTGACTGTGATCGTATCATTGACCCAGACACTGGTGATCGTCAGACCGTTGAACGTATCGCCGCCCGTGGTCGTGATGTTGCCATCATCGTCCTGATCAATGAAATCAAATGTCTGAACCGTCAAGGCGGTCCCAAACGGCGGCGCGTTGCCCGGGTCCATCACAAAGAACTGGTCTGTATAGGTTGTTGGCATCTGCTCGGACACTCATTCTTATTAAGGTGTCCGGGAATCTGCAGGGTAATCATGCCGCAAATGCGGCCAAAATGGTTCTTTATTGAAACAATCAAACAGAAAACGGCGCGATTGTTCTCGCGCCGTTAACTGTTCATTTAGGATAGCAGAGCGTTATTCTGCAGGGATCGCCTCGGCTTCGATTCCGATGGGATGCTCAAGCTTGTCCAGCATCTCAACCGGGCAGACCTGCACAAACTTGGCCTTTTCGGTCTCCCAGTATTGCAGGATGTCCTGCGCCTTGCGGCTGCCGGTTTCCGCTGCGTGGCGTTCGACCATTTCTTCCAGTTGCCCCAGCCAATGGGGCTGTGTCACACCGCAGGTCACCACCGTCTCGGGGTTGATCAGCTTGGCTGCCACACCATCAGGATCATACAGATAGGCCATCCCGCCCGTCATCCCGGCGGCAAAGTTGGCCCCGATTGAGCCAAGGATCACGGCCAGTCCGCCGGTCATGTATTCACAGCCATTGCTGCCACAGCCTTCGACCACCACTTTCGCGCCGGAATTGCGCACGGCAAACCGTTCGCCCGCGCGACCGGCGGCAAACAGATAGCCATCCGTCGCACCATAGAGCACGGTATTGCCGATGATCGTGTTCTCACTGGCGTCCAGCGGGCTCATCATTGGCGGGCGCACCACAACCGTGCCGCCCGACAGGCCCTTACCAACATAGTCATTGGCATCACCCGCCACTTCGATCTTGAGACCCGGTGCTGCAAACGCCCCAAGGCTTTGCCCCGCACTGCCGGTCAGTTTCACGGTCAGGTGGTTGGGTTGCAGCGTGTTCCGCATCCCGAAATTGCGCACGATATGGCTGGATACACGCGTACCCACCGTCCGGTGCGTGTTTTGGACTGCGTAATGCAACTGCATCTTCTCGCCATCTTCAAGGAACCGCGCAGCATCGCGCACGATCTCGGCATCCAGAGTGTCGGGCACGGCGTTGCGCGGGCGGTTGCGGTCGTAAACCACATCGGCTGCGCGATCGACGGTGATCAGCAGCGGGTTGAGATCAAGATCGTCCAGGTGGGCAGAGCCACGCGATACCTGATCCAACAGATCGGCGCGGCCAATCACTTCGTCGAGGGATCGCGCGCCAATGCTGGCCAGCACTTCGCGCACTTCCTGCGCATAGAAGGTGATCAGGTTGACGACCTTGTCGGCATTACCGGTGAATTTTTCACGCAAGCCTTCATCCTGCGTGCAGACACCCACGGGGCAGGTGTTGCTTTGACACTGGCGTACCATGATGCAGCCCATCGCGATCAGAGCGGCGGTGCCGATACCGTATTCTTCGGCCCCCAGCATCGCGGCCATGACGATGTCACGCCCGGTGCGCAAACCGCCATCGGTGCGCAGGGTGATCCGGTCGCGCAGTTTGTTCATCGACAGAACCTGATGCGCCTCGGTCAGGCCCATTTCCCACGGCAGGCCCGCATATTTGATCGAGGTCGCCGGGCTGGCCCCGGTGCCACCATTATGGCCCGAAATCAGGATCACATCGGCCTTGGCCTTGGCGACCCCGGCGGCAATCGTGCCGACGCCGGATTGTGCCACCAGTTTCACGGTCACCTTGACCTCAGCATTGATCTGTTTGAGGTCGTAGATCAGCTGCGCAAGGTCCTCGATCGAGTAGATATCGTGGTGCGGCGGGGGCGAGATTAACGTTACACCCTTGGTCGAATGGCGCAGCCGCGCGATCAGGTCGGTCACCTTCATGCCGGGCAGTTGTCCGCCCTCACCGGGCTTGGCACCCTGAGCGACCTTGATTTCCAGCTCTTCACAATGGTTCAGGTATTCCGCCGTGACACCAAACCGGCCCGACGCCACCTGTTTGATCTTGGCAGACGGGTTATCGCCATTGGGTTCGGGCACGAAATGCGCGGGGTCTTCGCCCCCCTCGCCACTGTCACTGCGCGCGCCAATCCGGTTCATCGCCACGTTCAGGGTTTTATGCGCCTCGGGGCTCAGCGCGCCCAGCGACATGCCCGGTGTGACAAAGCGTTTGCGGATCGCCGTGACGCTTTCCACCTCTTCCAGCGGGATCGCCTCCCCCAAGGGTTTGATCGCCAAAAGATCGCGCAGATGGATCGGCGGGCTTTTCTGCATCGCTGCCGAGTAGCGTTTCCACAGCTCGTAACTGGCTGTGTTGCAGGCGGTTTGCATCATATGCATGGTTTGCGCGCCCCAGGCGTGCGTTTCGCCGGATTTGCGCGACTTATAGAAGCCGCCGATGGGCAGAATATCCTGCCCGCTGCCAAAGGCGCGGGTGTGTACCTCTTCCAGCTTACCCTGAATACCACTGATACCGATCCCGCTGATCCGGCTGGTCAGTCCAGGGAAATATTCGGCACACATGGCGCGGGACAGGCCGATGGCTTCAAAGTTCAGACCGCCACGATAGGAGGAAATCACCGAAATCCCCATCTTCGACATGATCTTGAGCAGGCCCTGATCAATGGCGTTGCGATAGCGCGCCACGGCTTCGGTCAGGGTGCCGTCGATCAGCCCGCGATTGACCCGGTCAGCGATGCTGTCTTCGGCAAGGTAAGCGTTGACCACCGTGGCCCCGGCACCCACGAGAACGGCAAAGTAATGCGGATCAATACATTCGGCCGAGCGCACGTTGAGCGAACAGAAGGTGCGCAGCCCCTTGCGGGTCAGGTGCGAATGCACCGCTGACGTAGCCAGGATCATCGGCATGCCGACGCGGGTCTCGCCCAGATGTTGATCGCTCAGCACCAGATGCCCCGCACCGCTGCGCACTGCATCCTCGGCCTCGGCGCGGATACGCTCCAAACCTGCCTGAAGGCTGCCTGTACCACGCGCAAAGCTGCAGTCAATTTCCACCACGTCCGAACTAAACTGTTCAATCAGCGCGTCCCATTGGGCGTTGCCGACAAACGGGCTTTCCAGCACCATGATTTCGGTCTGGGCACCGCTTTCATCCAGCACGTTCTTGAGGTTACCGAACCGTGTTTTCAGGCTCATCACCCGGTATTCACGCAGACTGTCGATTGGCGGGTTGGTGACCTGGCTGAAATTCTGACGGAAGAAATGGCTGAGCGGACGATAAGTTGTCGACAGCACCGCGCTGGGCGTGTCATCGCCCATGCTGGCAATTGCCTCTTTGCCGTCCTCGGCCATGGGGGCAAGGATGCTTTCCAATTCTTCAATCGTATAGCCAGCCGCGATCTGGCGGCGGCGCAGCTCGGCGCCTTCAAAGATCGGTTGTTCGGTGATGCCCGACAACTGTTCTTCCAGATCGTTGATCTTGCCGACCCAGTCGCCAAAGGGCAGGGCGCGGGCAAGTTTATCCTTGATCTCGACATCGTGGTACAGCTTGCCGCGCTTCATATCTATGGCCAGCAATTGCCCCGGGCCAAGCGCACCTTTTTCCTTCACGATGGCTTCGTCAATCGGGACCATCCCGGCCTCGGACCCCGCAATCACCAGCCCATCGCCAGTGACAACATAGCGCATCGGGCGCAACCCGTTCCGATCAAGACCGGCACAGACCCAGCGGCCATCGGTCATGGCCAGCGCGGCGGGACCGTCCCACGGTTCCATCACCGAGTTGCAATAGGAATACATATCGCGCCACGCCTGGGGCAGTTCTTCGGCCTGTTTTGACCAGCTTTCCGGCACCAGCATGGTCTTGGCCATCGGGGCAGAGCGGCCTGCCCGCACCAGCACTTCAAATACGGAATCCAAGGCGGCGGAATCTGACATCCCACCGGTGATGATCGGTTTGATATCCTCAGCCATGTCGCCAAATGCACCGGAAGCCATCCGAATCTCATGACTTTTCATCCAGTTGACATTGCCCTTCAGGGTGTTGATCTCACCATTGTGGGCCAACATGCGGAAAGGCTGTGCCAACCACCATTGCGGGAAAGTGTTGGTGGAATAACGCTGGTGATAGATCGCAAAGGCGCTTTTGAACCGCTCGTCCTGCAGGTCGGGGTAAAACTCGCTGACCTGCTCGGCCAGCATCATGCCCTTGTAGATAATGCTGCGACAGCTGAGGCTGGCGAGGTAAAGCTGCCCGATCCCGGCAGCGCTGGCGGCCTTCTCGATCCGGCGGCGGATCACATACAGCTCGCGCTCAAAATCCTCTTCCTCGATGCCCTTGGCATTGGAAATCAGGATTTGTTCAATCTCAGGGCGGGTCGCGTTGGCCTTTTCGCCAAGGCAGGAAATATCCACCGGCACATGCCGCCAGCCATAGATCGTGTGGCCCATGCGCAGCACTTCGGTTTCCACGATGGTCCGGCAGGTTTCCTGCGCGCCGAAATCGGTGCGAGGCAGGAACACCTGACCGACGGCCATCAATTCATCCTCGTGGGGTTCATGCCCGGTACGGCGCACCTGGTCATAGAAAAACGGGACCGGAATCTGGATGTGGATACCTGCGCCATCGCCGGTTTTGCCATCCGCATCCACCGCGCCCCGGTGCCAGATCGCGCGTAGGGCGTCGATGCCCGCCTCAACCACCTTGCGAGTGGGTTTACCGTCCATCGCCACGACAAGACCAACGCCGCAGGACGAATGCTCTTCTTCCTCGGAATAGAGCCCGTTTTCTGCCAACCATTTGCGCTTGGCAGCCTCGTTGGCGGCCCATTCTGCGGCGAATTTGGTCATGGGATTATCCTTCCTTGGATGGGCCGGTTTCTAGCGGGCCCAAGCTTATAACACCGCATTGATAAATCGGGCGGTCAATCTGAAAATCGGGATGTTCTGGATAGACCACTTTGATAGGCTCGTAACTGCTTCGGTCAAAGTCGCTGGCACCGGATGGAACATCGCTACCCCTCACTCCCGCGCCTGTCTTAAGATCGAAGTAATAGTGTCTATCAAAGCTATCTTGAAAGCTATTGATCTGGCTGTAACCGCGCAGTTTTGCCTCGTGAAACGCGACGCCATCTACATCAAGGATTTTGCCGGTCAATGTAACGGTTCCACGGAAATGCTCGGTGACCGGATCGGCAAACCAAGGGTGCAACGCGGACAACACCAGATCAAATCTATCCTCACCGTGCTCGACCAGCGTCTCTAGCGCAAACCGTTTCGGGCTATCGATGACGCCAAGGATGTTATTCTCGCCGTCTGGCGTCCAGGTGCTGATCGGATTCCCATCCATATCGGCAAATTCTATGTATTGAATACCCGACTCCCCATACGTATCGGCGCGCTGGATCGTCTCGCCTTGATATTCACAGGTGTAAAATCGCTCGAAGGAACAACCCATTTTGTGAACGTCGTAGACCGGCACACATTGATCTTTCGGCACCAGCAACTCTATGGTCGGCTGTGCAGCAGCAGACGCGGCTAAGGCGGATACTATTATCACTGAAGTCAAATGCATTTTTACCACTGCTCAAGCCCCATCCTGCGCGAACAGTGCGATGGTTTCTTCTGTATTTAACTTACGTTGATCACCCGCCAGCGCATATCCGTGCGGGCACATATCTGCGTAAAACTCGATCTTCATCTCGGCCCCGGCGGCATCCGGGAACAGCCCGGCGGCGAGATATTTGGCCCCATCGTGCAGCGTGCCGTACCAGAGCGTCGAACCACAGGTCTCGCAAAAGCCGCGTTCGGCCCAGTCGGAGGATTGGAAGCTTTTGGCGGGGCCGTCGACCACCACGCTGGCCGGGTCATTGGCCACCGACATGAACATTGAACTGGTGTGCCGGCGGCACATATCACAATGGCAGGCCCGCAGGATCGGTTTGTCCAGCTTGGCGCGCACGGTGACCGCGCCGCACAGACATTGGCCTTCTATAGTTGCACCCATCCGGCTTACTCCGCCGCAACGGCTTGGGCCGCGTTCAGGTCTTTCAGAATGGCCTCGGCCGTATCGCGCCCGTCGCGAATGGCCCAGACCACAAGGCTGGCACCGCGCACGATATCGCCAACGGCATAGACGCCGTCCATCCCGGTGCGCCCGGTGGTGAATTCGGCCTTGATGGTGCCCCAGCGGGTCACTTCCAGATCGGGCTGATCCCACAATGTCGGCAGGTCTTCGGCCTCAAACCCCAGCGCCTTGATCACCAGATCGGCGGGTTCATCTGTAACAGCGCCTTCGATTTCCTCGGGGCTTTGACGGCCCGTGGCATCGGGCGCACCCAAGCGCATTTGCTGAACTTTCACTGTGGTCACCGGATCGCCGGCAAAACCTTTGGGCGCACTCAGCCATTGAAAGATCACGCCCTCTTCCTCGGCGTTCTGCACTTCGCGCAGGCTACCCGGCATGTTGGCCCGGTCACGCCGATAGAGGCATTTCACGGATGTTGCGCCCTGGCGCACAGCAGTGCGGACACAATCCATCGCCGTGTCGCCGCCACCGATGACGACAACGCGCTTGCCGTTCGCGTTCAATTCACCGCTGTCAAATTCGGGTACGCTGTCACCAAAGCTGAGACGGTTGCTGGCGGTCAGATAGTCGATCGCGCGCACGATCCCTTTGGCACCGGCACCCGGCCCTTGCAGATCGCGACTTTTGTAGACGCCAGTGGCGATGATCACCGCATCGTGTTTGTTGCGCAGTTCCTCAAAGCTGATGTCGTCGCCCACGGCACAGTTCAGTTTGAACGTCACGCCACCCTGTGCCAGCTGATCATTGCGGCGCATCACCACATCTTTTTCCAGTTTGAAACCGGGGATGCCATAGGTCAGCAGGCCGCCGCCACGATCATAGCGGTCATAGACCGTCACCTGCACACCAGCGCGGCGCAGCACATCAGCTGCGGCCAGCCCGCCGGGGCCAGCACCGATGATGCCAACCGATTCCGTGCGTTCACTGGCGGGTTTGATGGGCTGTACCCAGCCCTCCTCCCACGCCGTGTCGGTGATGTATTTCTCGACCGCGCCGATGGTGACCGTGCCGTGACCGGATTGTTCGATCACACAATTGCCTTCACACAGACGATCCTGCGGGCAGATACGGCCACATATCTCGGGGAAGGTGTTGGTCAGCTGGCTGACTTCATAGGCCTCTTTCAGGCGGCCTTGGGCAGTCAGGCGCAACCAGTCAGGGATATTGTTGTGCAGCGGGCAATGGGTCTGACAATAGGGTACGCCGCACTGGCTGCACCGGCTGGCCTGTTCCCTGGCCTTGGCATCGGCATATTCCGCATAGATTTCGTGAAAGTCCTCGCGGCGAGTCTCGGCCTCGCGCTTGTCGGGCATGTCACGGTCTACGGTCACAAAGGTGAGCATCGGTTGCTTGGCCACGTCAGAACTCCGGGGTCATTTGGCTTCGGCCCGTGTCTAATCCATGGCTCGCCTCAATAAAAGTCATAAAAGCTGTCCTATTATAAACTATTTCCCTCATCGGTACGGTTTGACTTAGCTTGTTAGGAATATTTTGGGTCCGATACGGTTCTAAATGCGTCCTTCCTTCTGTTCTGCAATGGTTTATAGCTTCAAAAAAGCTCTGAGCAGGGTTGGCCATATGCCGCTTTTCCATCTGATTCTTGTTGCGGCCATCCAGGGCCTGACTGAATTTCTGCCCGTTTCATCCTCTGGCCACCTGATTTTGCTGCCCCAACTGACCGGGCTGGACGATCAGGGCCAGGCGATTGATGTGGCGGTACATGTGGGTACGCTGATTGCCGTGGTGCTGTATTTCTGGTCGGATGTGAAACTGGCGATAGGCGGATTGCCCCGCGCACTGACCGGGCGAATCGACACCGAAGGCTCGAAACTGGCGTTTTTATTGCTGATCTCGTCCATCCCCGTTGTAGCGTTCGGCCTGATCCTGAAACTGACGGGGCTTGATGAGACGATGCGCTCGATCGCGGTGATCGGCTGGACCATGCTGGTGTTCGGCATCATCCTTTACTGGGCCGATCAGGCAGGTGACGAAGATCGAGAGGCCAAAGATTGGTCCCTGCGCGATGCGATGGTGATGGGCGTCTGGCAGGCCATCGCTCTGATCCCCGGCACCTCACGGTCTGGAATCACCATCACCGGCGCGCGGTTCATGGGATATGCCCGGTCGGATGCGGCGCGTCTGTCGATGCTGATGTCGATCCCGGTGATCATCGAAAGCGGTGTGTTGCTGACCGGGCAATCCTATATGAGTGCCGATATGGGCGTGATGCGCGACGGCGCGATTGCCGCAGCGTTTGCCTTTGTCGCGGCCCTTCTGGCACTCAGCCTGATGATGCGACTGCTGCGCAGTGTCAGCTTCACCCCTTACGTGATTTACCGGGTGATCCTGGGTCTGATCCTTCTGGGGATCGCGTATACCTAAAGTCCGCCCGGCAGGCACAGCACCGCGCAAACATCACTCATGCCGCAGATTAGACGCCGATTCCTTGATTGCCTCGTATTGACCTGCCGGGCGGAACCGCCACAGGTAATCGGGCAGGATCGCCTCAACCGCAGTGGGGGTGATGCCCAGATCGGCAAAGCCTTTGGCACCCTCAGACACCACATTGTCGACCCGCAGGCTTTGGACCTGATCGCGGGTAATCTGTGCCGGAACCAACCCGCCCGAAACGAATTGTACCGCATCCATCACAGCGGCCATCATGTTGGCAATTCCAAAGGGAATGTTCATGATCAGACGGCGGCGACGGACGACCTTCAGCATCGTCTGCATCAGCTCGCGGAACGTGTTCACATTCGGGCCGCCCAGTTCGTAAATACCGGGGGCGGCCTCGCCCTCGGCAGCCAGTTCGGCGGCCTGGGCCACGTCATCCACATAGACAGTCTGGAACCTGGTCTCGGCCCCGACCACCGGCAGGATCGGCCCCAGCCGGGTCATGCTGGCGAAGCGATTGAAAAACCCGTCTTCAGGGCCAAAAATCACAGAGGGCCGCAGGATCACGGCGTTTGGCATATGCTGTTGAACCGCGGCCTCGCCCTTGCCCTTGGTTTGGCCATAAAGGCTGGCCGCATCGACATCAGCCCCAATCGCCGAGATATGCACCATACGATCCACACCCTCTTCGGCGGCAATGCGGGCAATACGCGCGGCACCTTCGTGCTGCACGGCATCAAAATTGTTCTTGCCGCGGCGATCAAACGTGCCGACGCAATTGATCACCACATCGGCCCCTTGCATGACCGAGCGCACGCTGTCGTCATTGCGGATATTGCACAGCACCGGTTCCACCTGGCCGACAACGCCGTAAGGTTTGACATGAATGGCTTCGTTCGGGCGGCGCACAGCGACGCGAATCCGCCAGCCCCGCTTTGCCAGGCGGCGCGCGATATAGCGGCCCACAAATCCTGATCCGCCATAGATGGTGACGAGTTTCGACATGCGCTGGTCTCCGGGCTGTCCGAGTTTCCCCGTATTTCTATCGTCCCGCGCCCGGATGAACAAGGTGATAAGAGGATCGCGTTGCGGCACAAGATCGCCGTTGACAGCGGCCCGGTGCGGGTCTAAATGCCTGCTTCACGACACCTGCCCAGGTGGCGGAATGGTAGACGCGCTAGCTTCAGGTGCTAGTACTCGCAAGGGTGTGGAGGTTCGAGTCCTCTCCTGGGCACCACAAAAATCAAAAATATCTTATATATTCAGATCCTTAGAGTATAGACAGTTATTCAATTCCCCCTTTATGCGCCTTGCGAACGACAATGCAGGCTTTCCCGAGTACCATCAAAAATACCTCTCAAGCTCATCCTCGCTGAAAAGATGGCGAAATCTGCTTATGAACAACTGGTTCACCTGTTCCTCGCACCATTCAATCTCAAACCGTTTGCGCTGGTAGGTTCGTTGCCACATGCCCTTGGGCTTGGGAGCTATCCAATTTACGGTCTCAGGGTCATCGCCCCCGACCGCGCCGGAGATGTGGTGGTGAACAAACCCTTCGTCGACGCGAACCTGGGTGAGTTGATGACGTCGGCGGATTTGAGCAGGTATGTTCTGTAGTTCGCCCACCGCAGCCCAAGCGTATCTCGGGCATGCGGTGCCCTTTTTGTTAGGGACGACTCAATTGACAGAACAATCCAATATAACTCCGTCTGGATCATCGGGATCGGGTTCACTGCTAATGCCGCCGCCATTTATGTCGCACATGCGTATAAAATCCACGACTTCTTGAGCGGTTTTTGCATGGGGTACTGTGTCTGCGTTTCCGCCACGCGTGTTTGTCCCAAATCGTGCAGCCCCGCGCTGCAGTTCAGCACGCCGTAGAGCAGATTTTGGCAAATCGGACACCACATTTCTTTTTACAGAAATGGCTTCACCAGCCGTGGCTACAGATGTGAGCGAAAGGTTGAACATTGTTAAAGTGCATGCTGCCATAATTACGTTTCTTGCGGCTTTCATAATTGTTCCTTTTGAGAAATGTGAATGCACTCGTAAGTCGGTTGGATTTCACAAAAGGTTCAAAAGTTTTTGCCGTCAAAGTTTCAAGCTTTGACAATTACATTTTATCTGGGGTCGGGGCCCAATTATCTTGCACCACTGGTTTGATAGATTTTTATGCTG
>Ga0316205_10004165_pt1 | contig 12882 bp, 14 predicted proteins | sample 3monthpyrite_MG_FD_204941 | JGI IMG/M metagenome (GOLD analysis project Ga0316205, IMG submission 204941) | Microbial mat bacterial communities from mineral coupon in-situ incubated in ocean water Damariscotta River, Maine, United States -... | ecosystem: Environmental > Aquatic > Marine >... | reverse complement strand
CATCGCCCCGCCAGGTTGCGCAGCGTCGCAGCAAGAAGGTCGGCGATATCCTGAAGAAGCCCGAAACCGAAGCCGCTTCGGCAGACGCGTAAGGAGACCGGACCATGGCAACCATCACCGTCAAGCAAATCGGCTCGCCGATCCGCCGTCCCGCCAAGCAGCGCGAGACGCTGAAGGGTCTGGGCCTGAACAAGATGCACAAGACCCGCGTGCTGGAAGACACCCCGTCCGTGCGCGGCATGGTGAACTCGATCCCGCACCTGGTGCAGATCATCGAAGAAAAGGCCTGACAGCCGCCGTAGGGCGGGGTTCACCCCGCCATGCGAGGATTCGGAAACGCCCTGGTCGATCGATCAGGGCGTTTTTCTGTTGGCGGCACCGTCATCACAACGCATTGTTGCACCGGAACACGGAGAGTCCGATGCTTGTGAAAACGCTCGAGTCCCTACTGGATACCTCCGCCCAGGCGCCGTAGTTGATGACGGTGATCGCAATGCTGGCCTGTCCCTAGAGGCTGGCCGCGTGGTTTCGTTGCCGATGAATATCAACCCATTGTGAAACGATTCTGGGCATTTCCTCGACAACCTCGCGGCCAAAGAGGATTTCATCCGCATATCCCATGTGCAGCATATCAAACATTCGACACAGGTAAGCCTTGCCGCATTTCCACCAGGTGAAATGCGCGTCCGCCATCAGGTAGTGCTTCAGGTCAATGCCCTCATGTTCGCGTAGCTCCTCGATCTCCATGCCATCGAGCAGGGTTTCATAAACGCCGTCGGCGACACGACTTCCAAAGGTCGTGGTGTAGTAATATTCCTTGATTTCCCAGATCGCGATTGGATTGATTGGGGAAGGAAACGCCCCGTCAACACGGCGGGCCAGAGTGCGCAAGGGTTCACCGCCACGGGTAATGGTGGTTAGCTCGCCGGGATCATAGTCACACGGCAAGCCTTCGGCGTGGCGCTCAACCATCATGTTCACGAGAGCGGTCAGGAACGCTTCTGCTCGCTTCTCACCCTTCTGCTTGTTCATCGGAATTGGGCACTTATGATCAAATTCTGCGTGTGTTTTCTCGAACAGGTCTTTCGCTTGCTCCGCGCTCAAAAGCTTCGGTTCAACCTCATTCACCAGAACACGCGAACGCTCGGTGAAATAATCAAGAAGATCGGTCGCAAGCTGGGTCGGCTTGCCATCTTTAAAGATACGCTCCGAATCCAACCCAAGCTTCTCAAAAGCTGCGGCCATCTGCGCAACCGTTGGAATTATGATCATATCTTTTTTGCTGTAGCCGACTTGCTGACTCAACGAACGGACAGAAGCCCAAAAGGATTTGGGTTTATTTAGAAATCTTGGAATCGGCTTCATGGGGTTCTTTGCTTAATAGGGTTTCGAGCTGTTCAACAAACTCGGCCAAAGAAATCCCAAGGGCAGCACATATGTCTCGAAGCTCCAGAAGATCGATACGGCGCTCACCCACCTCATACTTACTGATCATTGATTGGGGGACTCGCAGCTTCCCAGCCAGATCGATCTGCCTCAAACCCGCTTCCACGCGGATTTTTTTCAATAACTTCAATAGTATCTTATGTTCTTCGGTGCCGAGTTTTGTCACATGCATCGTCTATATCTGCTTGTGGAATATCCCAAATCCAAGTATTTTTTGATCAGATTCGGAGGCGTGATGCAGCTAACACTTGATATTAAAGGGCAAATCCTTCCGGCGGACACGAACACAACTCTCGGCGTTCAACCTTACAAGACGCAGCTCCTCAAGTGGATCGGGAACAAGCAGCGATTCGCCCACGAAATCATTTCGTTTTTCCCCAAGTGGTTCGGGACGTATCATGAGCCATTCCTTGGATCCGGCGCTGTCCTGGGTGTCTTGTCCCCCAACAAAGCCGAAGCCGCCGACAGCTTCAAGCCCCTGATCGACATCTGGCAGGCGCTCAAGGAAGACCCGGAAATTGTCAAATCATGGTATCGGGAGCGATGGCTGGAGGCGCAGGAAGGCGAGAAAGTCGAACAATATGAAAAGATCAAGGCGCGCTACAACCGAGGCGCAAACGCCGCCGACTTTTTATTCCTGACCCGCGCCGCCTACGGGGGTGTGGTGCGTTTTCGCAAGGCCGATGGGTATATGTCCACACCTTGCGGCGCTCACAAGCCCATTCATTTCGGAACGTTTGGGCGGCGCGTCGATGAATGGGCACAACGTGCGCGCGGAGCAGAGTTCTTTCATCGAGAATACGGAGAGTCCCTGGAACGCGCCCGAGAGGGTGACGTGGTCTATTGCGACCCTCCATACAGCCACAGCCAGGCCATTCTTTATGGGGCGCAGGGCTTCGATCATGGCGACTTGTTCAACCGGATAGAGAAGGCAAAGGCGCGGGGCGTTTTTGTTGCCCTCAGTCTGGACGGCTCCAAGAAATCTGGCGGCAAAGACTGTGCTTATGACATCCCACGCACCTTGTTCCAGCGCGAAGTCACCGTAAATTGCGGGCGCTCGATGCTCAAACGCTTCCAGATGCAAGGAAAGACGCTGGAAGGCGAAGTGGTGAGCGACAGGCTGCTGCTCACCCATTGAACTCGGCGGGGGGGGGGCTGAATTCCCTGGCCGTCTTCCCGCGCCGGGCTTACAGGGCGCCGGACGTCAGTGCGACATAGATCAGATAGGCCGACGAAAACGTGCCCAGGACGAATGCCGGCACCCGGACAAAAGAAATCCCGGTCAGATACAAGGCGGAATATCCGGCCCGCCCCACGACGATCAGCAAGGCCGCCCATTCGACCCCCTGGCCCGAGACACCCGCCATGCCGGCGCCGATCAGCGCGGGAAGGATGTAGGACGCGCTTTCAACCTGGTTTTGATAAGTGCGTTTCAGCCTGACCCCGAAGGGCGTCAGTTCCGGCGCGGTGCGATTGGCGGAAAACCCGTAGGGAATGCCCTTTGTCGCATAGGTATACATGATCTCTGTGGCGACCAGGATCAGCGAAATGAGGGCGAACCAGATCAGGGAGGCGGTAATGGTCATGGAAAAATCCTTGTCGGTGTCGAATGTGTGCTGAACAGGGCAGGTGGCCTTGCCGGACGAAGTGGTTCCAGCTAAACTAACCGAACGGATAGAATGAAGCAAGTCACTTGGATATAAATATTGCCGGAGGGGCAGAATGGCGCGAAGCAGGAAGTCAGACCCTGAGCACGCCTTGCAGGCGGCGATTTCCATGTTCTGGAAATCCGGCTACGCGGCTGTCGGAACGCGACAGATCGAAGACGAAGCGGGCATCACGCGGTTCACCCTGCAAACCAGTTATGGCGGCAAGATGGCCCTGTTTCTGATGGCCGTGGATCGCTATCTCGACATGTTCGAAACCGTCGCGCCGCCGGTCGAACCTGACACGCTGGATGCGCTGGCCGACTGGTTCACGTTCTTTCTGGCCCCGCCGGTCATGCCCGAATGCATGGCGTATGGCTGCTTCCTGCTCAACACGCTTATCGAATTCGGCGGCGCCAGTTCAGAGGTCAACCAACGGGCATCCCGGTATTATCGGCTGCTGGGTGGACGCTTTGAATTGGCGCTTGAGCATCTGAAGCGGCTGGGCCAATTGCCCGGCGATTTTGACGTGAGACAGGGTGCCCAGCTTTTGCAAAGCAGCACGATCGGCTTGAACGTGCTGATCCGCGCGGCCAATAGCAGCGAGGCAGGCAGGCCCTCGATCGACGCGTGCCGCAGCATGATCCATGGCTGGGCGCGCTCCTGAAGCCATGGCACAGTGCAACTGCACTTGATCGTGCCGGGCTTCCCGTCTATACGCCCCCGGTTGGCCCCGATGGTCCGACTCACAACCAAGAAATGCCGTGTTTCCCCTTTCCGTCGCTGGTGGGGAGTTCCGGCCAAGGAGAAGCGACATGAAACTGAATGAACTTCGCGACAACGAAGGCGCCACCCGCAAGAAAAAGCGCGTCGCGCGCGGCCCGGGTTCGGGCAAGGGCAAGACCGCCGGCCGGGGTATCAAGGGCCAGAAGTCGCGTTCGGGCGTTGCGTTGAACGCCTATGAAGGCGGCCAGATGCCGCTGTATCGCCGCCTGCCCAAGCGCGGCTTCAACAAGCCAAACCGCAAGGAATGGGCGGTCACCAACCTGGGCGCCATCGAGGCCTTCATCGAGGCCGGCAAGATCGACGCCAGCGCCGAGATCAACGCCGATGTGCTGGTCGCGTCGGGCCTGGTGCGCCGCAAACTGGACGGCGTGCGCGTTCTGGCGAAGGGTGACGTCACCCGCGCGCTGAACATTTCTGTGGCTGGTGCCTCCAAAGCGGCGATCGAAGCGGTCGAAAAAGCCGGTGGCTCGCTGAAAACTGAAGCCGTGGCGGTCGAAGCCGCCGAATAAGGTGTTGTGACGGGGCGCTCGGCCCCTTACATCATTCCTATAGGTTTTCCTGCGCCGCCACCGGGAACCGGTCTGGCGGCGCTGTCATGCAAGAAAGACGGACCATGGCATCAGCTGCAGAGCAAATGGCGGCCAACACTTCCTGGGCCACCCTCGTCAAGGCGAAGGACCTGCGTCAGCGCATCTTCTTCGCGATCGGTCTCTTGATCGTTTACCGCATCGGCACCTATATCCCGGTGCCCGGCATCGATGGCGGCGCGCTGCGCGACTTCATGGATAACGCCGCGGCGGGTATCGGCGGGATGCTCAACATGTTCACCGGCGGGGCGATTGCCCGCATGGGGATCTTCGCGCTGGGCATCATGCCCTATATTTCGGCGTCGATCATCGTGCAGCTTGTGGCGTCGATGTATGGTCCGTGGCAGAACCTGCGCAAGGAAGGCGAGATGGGGCGGCGCAAGCTGAACCAGTATACGCGCTACGGCACGGTCCTGCTGGCCCTGATGCAGTCCTATGGTCTGGCCGTCAGCCTGGAGGCCGGCGAACTGGCCACCGATCCGGGCTGGTTCTTCCGGATCTCCACTGTCATCACGCTGGTTGGCGGCACCTTGTTCCTGATGTGGCTGGGTGAGCAGATCACCGCGCGCGGCATCGGCAACGGTGTTTCGCTGATTATTTTCGTCGGCATCATCGCCGAGATCCCCGCGCAGCTGGCGCAGTTCCTCAGCCAGGGCCGCTCGGGCACGATCAGCCCTGTTGTGGTGATCGGCATCATGCTGATGATGATCGCGCTGGTGGGCTTCGTGGTGTTCATGGAACGGGCCTTGCGAAAAGTGCACATCCAGTATCCGCGCCGCCAGGTGGGCATGAAGGTCTACGATGGCGGCTCGTCGCATCTGCCGATCAAGGTGAACCCTGCCAACGTGATCCCGGCGATCTTCGCGTCGTCGCTGCTGTTGCTGCCGACCACGATTTCGACTTTTTCGGGGAATTCCACCAACGCCGTGATGGCCACCATTCTGGCTTACTTTGGACCGGGTCAGCCGCTGAATCTGGCGTTCTTCACGGCGCTGATCGTGTTCTTCACGTTTTTCTATACGTTGAACGTGGCGTTCAAGGTCGATGACGTGGCCGACAACCTGAAGAACCAGAACGGGTTCATCCCGGGCATTCGTCCAGGCAAGCGGACCGAGGAATACCTGTATTTTGTCGTCACCCGCCTGACCACGGTTGGCGCGATGTATCTGGCCTTCGTGGCGCTGCTGCCCGAAATCCTGCGCGCACAGCTGAGCATTCCGTTCTATTTCGGAGGCACCTCGGTGCTGATCGTTGTGGCGGTGACGCTGGATACCATGAGCCAGGTTCAATCCCATCTGGTTGCCCACCAGTATGAAGGACTTCTGGAACGCTCTCAATTGCGGGGCCGTGGCGGCAAGAACGGCGCCAGGAAAGGAACCACCCGCAAGAAGGGGCCCGCGCTGAAATGAACATCATTCTGCTGGGCGCTCCGGGCGCCGGGAAGGGCACGCAGGCGCGCGTCCTTGTCGATGGAAACGGGATGGTCCAATTGAGCACCGGTGACATGTTGCGCGCCGCGCGCAATTCCGGCACCGAGATGGGGCGCCGGGTCGCCGCCATCATGGACGCCGGCAAGCTGGTCACCGACGAAGTTGTCATCGGCCTGATCGCCGAGCAACTGGAAGCCGATCACGGCGACCACGACGGCGGCTTCATCTTTGACGGGTTTCCACGGACGCTCGCGCAGGCTGATGCGCTGGGGGCGCTGCTCGATGCCCGGGGTCTGCACCTGGCGGCCGTCGTGGAACTGCGTGTGGATGACGAGGCGCTGGTCGAGCGCGTCACCGGGCGTTTTACCTGCGGCAATTGCGGCGAGGTTTACCACGACACCACCAAGCCGACGAAGGTTGAAGGCACGTGTGATGTCTGTGGTTCGCACGATCTGAAGCGCCGCGCCGATGACAATGCAGACAGCCTGCGTCAGCGTTTGCTGGAATACTACAAGAAGACCTCGCCCCTGATCGGCTACTACCACGCCAAGGGCAAGCTGCGCGTCGTTGACGGATTGCAGCCCGTTGCGACCGTAACCAAGGCCGTCGACCTCGCCTTGCAAGGATAACGCAGCAGGCCCTTGACGCCCGCGCGAAAACCTCATAGGCGATGCGCCTGATACGCTGATCCGAGTCGTCCGCCGACTCGGGTCTTTTACTTGGCACGGCCACCAACGGCACGTGTTGTGAAAAAAGGTTCTGGCATTACGGAACCGCAACGAAAAGGAAATGCTGCGTGGCACGTATTGCTGGCGTCAACATCCCCACCGGAAAGCGCGTTCCCATCGCGCTGACCTATATCACCGGTATCGGTCCGTCGACCGCGGAACAGATCATCACCGCGCTGAACATCGAGCCCTCGCGCCGTGTGAATCAGCTGTCGGACGATGAAGTTCTGCAAATCCGCGAATATATCGACGCGAACATCACCGTCGAAGGTGACCTGCGCCGCGAAACGCAGATGAACATCAAGCGCGCCATGGACATGGGCTCGTATCGTGGCCTGCGTCATCGTCGCAACCTGCCTGTGCGCGGTCAGCGCACGCACACCAACGCTCGCACCCGCAAAGGCCCCGCAAAGGCCATTGCCGGCAAGAAGAAGTAAGGGGAGGCAGGACCAATGGCTCGTGACAAGACGCGCGTAAAGCGCAAGGAACGCAAGAACATCGCCGCTGGCGTGGCGCATGTGAATTCGACGTTCAACAACACCAAGATCCTGATTTCGGACGTCCAGGGCAACGCCATCTCGTGGTCGTCGGCCGGCACCATGGGCTTCAAGGGCTCGCGAAAGTCGACGCCTTATGCTGCTCAGCTGGCCGCCGAAGACGCCGCGAAAAAGGCGCAGGACCACGGTCTGCGCACGCTGGAAGTCGAAGTGCAGGGCCCCGGTTCGGGCCGCGAATCGGCACTGCGCGCGCTGGCCGCTGCCGGTCTGTCGATCACCTCGATTCGCGACGTGACGCCGCTGGCGCATAACGGCTGCCGCCCGCCCAAGCGTCGCCGCGTCTGACGCATTGCTCTTGAATACGGGCCGCGCTGTCTTTGGCGCGGTCCGCTTTTTGTCATTTTGACTGACCCTCGGGCGCGTCCGGATAGATCATGAACCGGATGCAGGAATGGAGGCGACACATGATCCATAAGAATTGGCAAGAGTTGATCAAACCGGCGCAACTGGATGTGCGCCCCGGTGCAGATCCGTCGCGCAAGGCGACTGTCTCGGCGGAGCCGCTGGAGCGCGGCTTCGGCCTGACGCTGGGCAATGCCCTGCGCCGCGTGCTGATGTCGTCGCTGCAAGGCGCGGCGATCACTTCGGTGCAGATCGACAACGTCCTGCACGAGTTTTCATCCGTGGCCGGGGTGCGTGAAGACGTCACCGACATCGTGCTGAACCTCAAGGGCGTGGCCCTGCGCATGGATGTCGATGGACCCAAGCGCGTGACGGTCTCGGCGCGTGGCCCGGCGTTGGTGAAAGCCGGCGATATTGCCGTGACCAGCGGGATCGAGGTCCTGAACAAGGATCACGTGATCTGCCATATCGACGAGGGCGCGGAGTTGTTCATGGAACTGACCGTGAACACCGGTAAGGGCTATGTCTCGGCCGACAAGAACCGCCCCGAGGATGCGCCCATCGGTCTGATCCCGATCGATGCGATCTATTCGCCGGTCAAAAAGGTCGCCTATGAAGTGTCGCCCACCCGCGAGGGTCAGGTGCTGGACTATGACAAACTGACGATGAAGATCGAAACCGACGGTTCGATCACGCCGGAAGATGCGGTGGCCTTCGCCGCGCGCATCCTTCAGGACCAGCTTCAGGTCTTCGTCAACTTCGATGAGCCCGAGGCCGCTGGCCGCGGCGACGCGGATGACGGTCTTGAATTCAACCCGCTGCTGCTGAAGAAAGTGGATGAGCTGGAATTGTCGGTCCGGTCGGCGAACTGCCTGAAGAACGACAACATCGTCTATATCGGCGATCTGATCCAGAAGACCGAAGCCGAGATGCTGCGCACTCCGAACTTTGGCCGCAAGTCCCTGAACGAAATCAAGGAAGTTCTGTCGGGCATGGGCCTGCATCTGGGCATGGAAGTCGAAGACTGGCCGCCGGAAAACATCGAGGAACTGGCCAAGCGATTCGAGGATCAGTTCTGAGAAAAAAGGGGTGGGGTGAAACCCCACCCTACGCGCCGTGTTGAGCGGTGCAACGACATGGTAGGGTGGGGTTTTACCCCACCTTGCGCAACAACTCGGGTTTCCGCCCGCAAGGAGAGCGGTCCTCACGCAGGGGTCGCCAGACAAAGCAAAACAAGACGTACTTAGGAGAATCAACATGCGTCACGCTCGTGGATACCGCCGCCTGAACCGCACTCATGAACACCGCAAGGCGCTGTTCGCCAACATGGCCGGTTCGCTGATCGAACATGAACAGATCAAGACGACTCTGCCCAAGGCCAAGGAATTGCGCCCGGTTGTCGAAAAGTTGATCACGCTGGCCAAGCGTGGCGACCTGCACGCGCGCCGTCAGGTCGCGGCGATGCTGAAAGAGGACAAGGACGTTGCCAAGCTGTTCGAAGTGCTCGGCCCCCGCTATGCCGAGCGCGCCGGTGGCTACACCCGCGTCCTGAAGGCAGGCTTTCGCTATGGCGATATGGCACCGATGGCGATCATCGAATTCGTCGAGCGTGACGTAGACGCCAAAGGCGCGGCCGACCGGGCGCGTGCTGATATGGAAGACGATTCCGAAGACTGAGCCGAGCCGAGCCGACTGGCGGTTCGCACTGAGCCCGCGTTCCTCGGAACGCGGGCTCTCGCAGTTTCGTGACGCGTGGATGAATTGACCGGCGTTGCACTCGGTCCCTGACCGCCCCATATTTCTTGCGCCAGGCAAAGGAGGGCGAAATGCGTTTCATCTGGGCAGCCGTCGTCGCCATCGTGGCGGTTGGCGCGTGGGAAATCGGCGCGCCATATCTGAAGTCGCCCGTCGCGGCACAATCGGCGCCCCAGCCAGTGCCCGTGCCAGCGCTCTCGCGGCAGCCGGACGCGGTGACCCAGGTGCCGCAGGACCGTGCGCAGATCGGGCTGAGTTTCGCCCCGGTAGTGGCGCAAACGGCGCCGGCGGTGGTGTCGATCTATGCCCGCCGGATCGTTGAATCGCGGGCCAATCCCCTGTTCAGCGACCCGCTGTTCGGCCAGCTTTTCGGGGATCGAGGCCGTCAGGCGCCCCGGGTGCAGAACGCGCTGGGATCCGGGGTCATCCTGTCGGCAGACGGGATCGTCGTGTCCAACAACCATGTGGTTGGTGGCGCTGATGATATCCGCGTCGTGCTGGGCGACCGCCGCGAATATGCCGCCGATGTGGTCCTGGCCGACGCGGAGAGCGATCTGGCCGTTCTGCGTTTGCGGGGTGCCAGCGATCTGCCGTTCATTTCGCTGGCCAATTCCGACAACGCCCAAGTGGGCGATCTGGTCCTGGCAATCGGCAATCCGTTCGGCGTCGGGCAAACGGTCAGCAGCGGGATCGTTTCGGCGCTGGCGCGCTCCGGGCTGGCTGTCGGATCGGGGCGCGGCTATTTCATCCAGACCGATGCGCCGATCAATCCGGGCAACTCGGGCGGGGCGCTGGTGGATATGGCCGGGCGCCTGGTGGGGATCAACACGGCGATCCTGACCCGCTCGGGCGGCTCCAACGGGATCGGCTTTGCGATCCCGGCGAACCTTGTGCAACAGGTTGTCGGACAGGCGCAAGAGGGCCGCGCACGGTTCCAGCGCCCCTGGCTGGGCCTGTCGGCGCAGGCCGTCGATGCAGCGCTGGCCGAAGCCTTCGGCCAGACGCTGCCTCAGGGTGTGGTGATAACCGCCCTGCATCCGCAAAGCCCGCTTGTGCAGGCCGGTCTGCGCCGCGGCGACGTGATCCTGGCCGTGGATGACGCACCGGTGAATTCCCAGCAGGAGGTAAATTTCCGGCTGGCATCGCGCGGGATTGGCGCCAATGCCAGCCTGACCTATCAGCGCGGCGAGCGGCGCGAGCAGGCGTCCGTGCCGCTGATCTCCGCGCCGGAGTCGCCCGCGCGTGAGCGGCTGGTGGTTCAGGGGCTGGCGCTGCGCGGGCTGGTGGCGGAAACGATCAACCCGGCGGTGATCGCCGAGAATGCACTGGATCCGGGTGCCAGCGGGGTGCTGGTGGTCGAACTGCGCGATATTTCGGCGCGGACCGGCCTGACCGCCGGTGACGTGATCGTGGCGGTCAACCGGCAACGGATCCGGGCAACCTCGGATCTGGACAACGCGCTGCGCGACCCGTCACGGTATTGGGAGATCGAGATCCTGCGCGACGGGCGCCGAAGGCTGCTGCGCTTTCGGCTGTGATCCGGGGCCATCGCCCGGTCATCCCGCCCGGGGGCTTTGCGCCCCCGGACCCCCGCAGGATATTTTTGGCACAAAGATGAGTTTGGATGTGTTTGCGTTCCCTATGGCGCTGACGGAGTGGGGCGCGTAGTTTTGCGCCATGGCCGATCTGTTTCACAGAGATTCTGACACTGCGTCCGCGCCCGACGATGCGCCGCGTCCGTTGGCGGACCGGTTGCGCCCGCGCAGCTTGTCGGATGTGATTGGGCAAGAGGCGGTGCTGGGGGCTGACGGGCCGCTGGGGGCCATGTTGAACGCCGGTGCCTTGTCGTCGCTGGTGCTGTGGGGCCCGCCCGGTGTAGGCAAGACCACCATCGCGCGCCTTCTGGCGCAGGCCACGGACCTGCATTTCGTGCAGGTCAGCGCGATCTTCACCGGCGTTCCGGACCTGCGCAGGGTGTTCGAGGCTGCGCGTCTGCGCCGGACGAACGGGCAGGGCACTCTGCTGTTCGTCGATGAAATCCATCGCTTCAACAAGGCGCAGCAGGACGGGTTTCTGCCCTACATGGAAGATGGCACGATCCTGCTGGTCGGTGCGACGACCGAAAACCCGTCCTTCGAGTTGAATGCCGCCTTGCTGAGCCGCAGTCAGGTGATCGTGTTGAACCGCTTGTCGCTGGCCGATCTGGAGAAACTGGCCCAGCGCGCCGAGCGCACTTTGAACCGTGCGCTGCCGTTGAGCGGCGATGCGCGGGAGGCCTTGTTGGAGATGGCCGACGGTGACGGGCGCGGCTTGCTGAACCTGATCGAGCAGGTGATGGCCTGGACGCTGGGTGGGGCGCTCAAGGCGCCGCTGGACCGCGAGACGCTGTCCAGGCGGCTGATGCGACGCGCGGCGAAATACGACAAATCCGGTGACGAGCATTACAACCTGATCAGCGCGCTGCACAAATCGGTGCGCGGTTCCGACCCGGATGCGGCGCTTTACTGGTTTGCCCGGATGTTGGAGGGGGGCGAGGATCCGCGTTTCCTGGCCCGCCGGATCACACGCATGGCGGTCGAGGATATCGGCCTTGCCGACCCGCAGGCGCAGGCGCAGTGCCTGGAGGCGTGGAACACCTATGAGCGCCTGGGCAGCCCCGAGGGCGAGTTGGCACTGGCGCAGGCCCTTGTCTATCTGGCCCTGGCCCCTAAATCGAACGCCGTCTACGTGGCCTACAAGGGCGCGCGGGATCTGGCGAAAAAGACCGGTTCAGCCATGCCCCCGGCGATCATCCTGAACGCGCCCACGCGGCTGATGGCGCAGCAGGGCTACGGCGAGGGTTACGTCTATGACCACGAAGCGCAGGACGGGTTCAGCGGCCAGAATTATTTCCCCGAGGGGGTGAAGCGACCAGTCCTTTACAGGCCCGTGGAGCGCGGGTTCGAACGCGAGTTGAAGAAGCGTGTGGACTGGTTTGCCCGCCTGCGCGCCAGCCGAAAGGAGCCTTGAGCATGGCTTTGCCACATATCGTTGATCTGTCCCGCTATCCGCTGGAGGACAGCACGTTCCGGGCGCGCTGCAAGGCGGCGTATGACTCGGGGGGCATTCTGGTGCTGGACGGGTTCGTCCTGCCCGCTGCAATCGAGCAGATCCGCGCCGAAGGCGAGGCTGGGCGCGCTGCGGTCTATGCCAAGCGAGAGGAGCACAGCGTCTACCTGAGCGCGCCTGATCCGGCCTACGCCGCCGATCATCCGCGCAACCGCCAGGTGACATCGACCAAGGGTTGCCTGACCGATGACCGCCTCGCCGCCGCCTCGCCGCTGCGCCAGCTTTACGATGACAACCGGTTCCGCGCCTTTCTGTGCGCGGTTCTCGGCACGGCGGAACTGCACGGCTATGCCGACCCGTTGTCGTCGATCAACCTGCACTTTCATGAGACCGGGCAAGAGTTGGGGTGGCATTTCGACAATTCCTCGTTTTCCATCACGCTGATGGTGCAGGCGCCCGAGGCGGGCGGCGCGTTCGAATACGCCACCGATGTGCGCGATGCCGATGCCGGCGACATGGGGTTCGATGCGGTGGCGCAAATTCTGGAGGGGCGGCGG
>Ga0316205_10004164_pt1 | contig 12883 bp, 15 predicted proteins | sample 3monthpyrite_MG_FD_204941 | JGI IMG/M metagenome (GOLD analysis project Ga0316205, IMG submission 204941) | Microbial mat bacterial communities from mineral coupon in-situ incubated in ocean water Damariscotta River, Maine, United States -... | ecosystem: Environmental > Aquatic > Marine >... | reverse complement strand
GATTTTAAGTCACGATAAGCCTGGACGGCTTACCGGGACGACCCGGTAACGGAGCGAGTAACTCACCGTTTGGAATGCAATTTAGAAGTCTATTGAACAATTTTCTGGCACCCTCATTGTTTTTTAATGAGGGCTGGTGAGTAAAGGGCGGCATTTTTTTGCTTACTTTTCCATAGATGATTATCATGGGCTGTAGACTAAAAATGCGGGGAGCATTTTTGAACATGCTCTGCATGGCCCACCCAGGATAAAAGCTGGGGGGGTGAAAGCCAGGGATGGATTTCATATAAAAAAGTGAGTCGCCAACAAGGCGAAACCACAGAATTCAAGTTCTCGTAAAGCGTAGCTACTGTAGGACTAGATTTAAACCTGTTATTAAATATGTCAGATCTGGTATAAGCCACTACAGTTAATCTACTGTGATGTGGCTTCGGTACTATTTAACTGGATTACCCGTTTGCTGAATGCGATTAATTAGGGGATAGTTTAAAGCCGCAGATGCTTAATTTAATTTGTGCATCTGTGGGTTTATTTCTGGTTTTAATCAGGAAACTTTTTGTAATGTATTCTGATCAGTATGATCAAAAATTGCTTTATTAATCGGAATCCATAACTGGGTGTTTTCCTTATAACTAAATTTTCCGTCTGACAGTTCAACATCCAGAATATATTTTTTAGTTTTGTAAGTTTCATCTAAATATTGATTTGATAAAATACCATAAGTCTCTGAACCGACTTCGGCTTCTAAATGAAAACTCGTGCTGTTTTCTTCAGCATCACCTCCCGCATTAATGAGCACACCGCGAGGCACCATAAAACAGCGCAGCACCTGTTTTCTGTCGCCATCCCATAACCAGTAACCGACTTCTTCATGAAAGGCATCGGCCTCACCCAAACGCCAGGCGGTCATGGAATAACGCAATCCGTATAATGCCTGGGGGCCGTTATTAACCGGGCCGAGTGGTTCAAACACACAACGTTCGCGAAATTTAGTTTCGGTTTCCTTACTTTTTATTCTGGAAATATCGATACCCTGATCACCCTCCCAGGTGCCGGCGAGGGCCGCGAGTGGGCCGAGGTTTTTAATTATGTCATCACTCATGAGGTTCTCCTGTGAGAATGTTATTTCATTTTGTTTTTATTCAGTTTACTAACCATAGTTGAGGTCACGATTGATATCAAACAAGCAGCCTGTCAGAAAGCGCTTGATATTATCTTGTTTGTTCTCTATTCTTTCTCTATCGAGAATGTTTAGAGAATATTATGATAACCCCCAGCCAGCAACGCACTCTGGATTTTATCCAGTCGTATATTTTAAGAAACGGCCATGCGCCAACCTATCCGGAAATTGCACAGGGTATCGGCATACAGTCACAGGGCACGGCGCACCGATATGTTAAAGCTTTAATCGATATAGGCTGTTTGCTAAATGAAGAAGGCTCTCACCGTGGTTTGCGTTTACCGGGTGATGAAAGAGAGCAGGGTATGACGATTCCGCTGCTGGGTAAAATTGCGGCGGGGCAGCCGATTGAAGCGATTGCCGGTTACGATGGCATTAATTTAAATCAAATGTTCGGCGGCGATAATCGCTATGCGCTAAAGGTGGATGGCGAGTCGATGATTGAGCTGGGGATTTTAGATGGCGATACGGTGGTGATTGAATCGTGCAATAGCGCATCCAAAGATTCGGTGGTGGTGGCGCTTATTGATAATTACGAAGTGACTTTAAAAATCTATCGGCCGTTATCACATGGGCGCATTAAATTAATTCCCGCCAATGCTTCGATGGAGCCGATGGTGTATCCGGCGGAGCGGGTGCAAATACAGGGGGTGTTGGTGGGGACGTTGCGGACTTATTAGTTTGTGGCTGGTGGGTATTAAAAGAAAAAGAAAAAGAAAACGCAAATGAACGCAAATAAACGCAAATATTTTTAGTTTATGCGCCTGCGGCGCATTACACACAAATAATAAGCAATTGCTTTAATGTGTAAAGTTGAAATAGCTTGTATATAAGCTGACAGATTAAATTGCAGGTTTAAATGAGCGCTTACAATGGCTGTATTCTGTTTGTTCAGAATCTAATGAAAAATTATTTTCATTTACCGCTCAGGCTTACCCGGGTTTTGCATTAATTCCCTCTGGAGCCAGCAGAAAATTGATACCTGCAGGGGTAAAATCACAGGGATGTGATTTTAAGTCACGATAAGCCTGGACGGCTTACCGGGACGACCCGGTAACGGAGCTAGCAACGTACAGTTTGAAATGTAATTAGAAGTCTATTAAACAATTTTCAGGCACCCTCATTGTTTTTTAATGAGGGCTGGTGAGTAAAGGGCGGCGTTTTTTTGCTTACTTTATTGTTGCTGTAGACAAAAAAGTGAGTCGCCAACAAGGCGAAAACACAGAATTCAAGTTCCCGTAAAGCGCAGCCACTGTATGGCTAGATCTAAAACTGTTATTAAATATGTCGGAAAGGGTATAAGCCACTACACATTACTATTTGCGTTCATTTGCGTTTTCTTTTTCTTTATTTTATGACAAAAATTTCACAGCTCCGATAAATGTTAAAGGTTTAACATGCACAACTTTAACAAATTCTGTCCCATTCACTGGCAGCGCGCCATTGCACTGCTCGACATGAACTGCTTTTTTGCGGCGGTTGAAGCGCGCGACTTTCCCGAGTTACGGGGCCGGCCGGTCGCCGTTACTAACGGCAATAAAGGCACCTGCATTATTACCTGTTCCTACGAAGCGCGTGCTTACGGTATAAAAACCGGCATGCGTTTAAAGGAAGGGCGAAAACTGTATGCGAATTTAATTCAGCGGCCATCGCGCCCGCAGGTTTATGCACAAACTTCGGGGGAAATTATGCAGGCGATTCATTCTATCTGCCCCGATATGGAAATATTTTCAGTGGATGAAGCTTTTGTTGATATGACCCGCTGCCAGAAATTATATGGCTCGCCGGGGCGCATTGGGCGCCTATTAAAACAGGCGGTTTATGATGCCTCGGGTTTGCAATGTTCAATCGGTATTAGTGGTGATAAAACCACCGCTAAATATGCAGCGAAATTAAATAAACCCGATGGCTTTACTGTTATTCCGCCGTGGGATGCGCGTCAGCAACTCGCCGATGTGTTGGTCACCGAACTGTGCGGGGTGGCTAAAGGCGTGGGACGTTTTCTGGCGGAGCGCGGCGTGTTTGTGTGTGGCGATATGCAGCACTTGCCCATTGGTGAATTAGCGCAGCGCTTTGGCAATCCGGGGCGGCGTATCTGGTATATGGCGCAGGGCGAAGACCCGGAGCCATTGCATCCGGATGTGGCCGATCCGAAAACATTGGGGCATGGTAAAGTGCTCCCCCCAAACACGGTTGATAAAGCGTTATTGCTAACCTATTTAATTCACATGGCGGTAAGGGTGACTGCGCGCTTAAGGCGTTATGGTTTTGAAGCTTCGGTGTTTTTTATTGGTTTGCGTACTCAAAATAACTGGATCGGGCGTAAAGTGAAGTCAGCGTATCCAACCAGTGATACCCGGTTATTGATTCGGCTATGCCAGTTTGTCTTAAATGAATTCTGGAATAATCAACCGATAAGTCAGGTGCAGGTAACGGCCTTAAACCCGCAACCACAAAATGTCCAGATGGATTTATTTGATGAAGCAGGCAGTAATGAAAATAGCGCTAAACTGGATGCGGTGATGGATGAAATCAATGCGCGTTATGGTGAGTTAACACTGGGGCCCGGGCGCTTAATTAATAAATCGGAAATGCCAAATGTGATTGCACCTTCGTGGAAACCCAATGGGCATCGACAGTCGATTTGAGGGGACCTCTAGAAATTAAATAGAGTGATCGGTACTATTGGAGACATTCCTTCTCCCTCACCCCAGCCCTCTCCCCAACCCTCTCCCTAGGGAGAGGGTGTTAACGGGGCAGCAGTGACATAAAATATAAATATATTCAGACTTGGCAAGCCAACAAACAGTACTTTAAATTATGAAACTAAATGCAGACTTATCGCAAAGAGCCAGCTTAAATATTAATGAATTAAACTGGGAGTGTTCACCTTCAAACGGTGTCGATCGAGTGAGGCTGGAGCGAGATGATGATCATCCGCCAGTTGAGCGTGTCACCACCATTGTCCGGTTTGCGCCACACAGTTCATTCAGTGGACATGTGCATGGCGGCGGCGAAGAGTTTTTAGTGCTGGATGGTGTGTTTTCCGATCAACATGCTAATTACCCGGCGGGCTATTATGTGCGCAACCCAAAGGGCACGGGCCATGCACCACACAGTGACGAGGGCTGCACTATTTTAGTAAAGCTTTGGCAGATGCACCCCGATGATAAACAACAGTTAGCCATCAACACGCATGACCAGACGCTGTGGAAAAAAATTGAGAATAACGGTGAAAGCTTAACGCTTTTTGATATGGACTATGAAACCGTTTGTATGTTGCGTTGGCCAGAAAACAGCCTGTTTTCTAACCTTAACTTTAGCGGCGGCGCTGAATATTTTGTGATTGAGGGCCGCTTTAGTGATGAGCAGGGGGAATACCGTACTGGCAGCTGGTTGCGCTTACCCGCAGGAGCAAAACAAAATATTACAGTTAATGAAAACACTTTAGTGTTGCGCAAAACAAACCATTTATTAAATCCTGTTCGTTATGACTGAGCATCATAAAATAATTATTATTGGTGCGGGCTTAAGCGGTTTATATACCGCCTGGCACTTACAGAAAAAGCAACCGGATGTGTTGCTACTCGAAGCACGCTCGCGGGTGGGTGGGCGCATACTGTCATGCCAGCAGAATAATAGCCGGTTTGATATGGGGCCGGCCTGGGTTTGGCCGCAGTTGCAACCGCGCTTGCAGCAATTGACTCAGCAGCTGAATTTAAAATTGTTTAAGCAGTTTACTGATGGCGATATGTTGTATGAAAAATCAATCACCGAAACAGAACGCTATAGTGCGCAATCATCACATGCTGAATCTTATCGAATTGAAGGCGGCAGCCAAAGTGTCACAGATGCGCTGCAGTCTCAGCTGCCGGCTTCAGCTATTCATTTAAATACAGTGGTCACCTCCATTGAAAAATCACCGTTATGTGTACACACCTTGCGCGATGGCAAGCGGTTTACCTATAGCGCAGATAAAATTATTTTAGCTTTGCCGCCGCGCCTGTTTGTTCAGAATATAAAGTTCACACCGAATTTTTGCAGTGAAACAACGGCGGCATTTAACAGCATCGCCACCTGGATGTCAGGGCACAGTAAAATGGTTTTTATTTATGACAAACCTTTCTGGCGTGAAAAAGATTTGTCGGGGGAAGTGTTTAGTCATTACGGGCCATTATCTGAAATTTATGATGGCTCACCGGCCGATGAAAGTTTTTATGCGCTCACCTCTTTTGTCGGTGTTTCGGCGCAACAACGCAGTCAAATTGAAACTCAGCAATTAATAAATGCCTGTATGGCACAGCTGCAACGTTTGTTTGGGAATGAAAGCGAAAATGTGAAAGATGTGAAAATGCAGGACTGGGCGCAGGAAGAGTTTACGACCGCGGCTTTAGATTTAACATCTCCGATGCAACATCCGCAATATGCTGAAAATATGCCGCGCGTTTTTTGGGAAGGTCGTATGATTTTGGCAGGCACAGAAGTGGCGCGTGAACATGGTGGCTATCTTGAAGGGGCATTAGAGAGTGCCGATGAGGCGATCAGGTTTTGTGATAAATGATTTTGAAAGTGCTACAAATACGATAAAATGAAATAGCTTGTATATAAGCTGATAGATTAAATTGCAGGTTTAAATGAGCGCTTACAATGGCTGTATTTTGTTTTTTCAGAATCTAATGAAAAATTATTTTCATTTACCGCTCAGGCTTACCCGGGTTTTGCATTTATTCCCTCTGGAGCCAGCAGAAAATTGTATACCTGCAGGGGTAAAATCACAGGGATGTGATTTTAAGTCACGATAAGCCTGGACGGCTTACCGGGACGACCCGGCAACGAAGCGAGTAACTCACCGTTTGGAATGCGATTTAGAAGTCTATTGAACAATTTTCAGGCACCCTCATTGTTTTTTAATGAGGGCTGGTGAGTAAAGGGCGGCATTTCTTTGCCTACTTTCCCAATTTAATTATCATGGGCTGTAGACTAAAAATGCGGGGAGCATTTTTGAACATGCTCTGCATGGCCCACCCAGGATAAAAGCTGGGGGGGTGAAAGCCAGGGATGGCTTTCATATAAAAAAGTGGGTCGCCAACAGGCGAAAACACAGAATTCAAGTTCCCGTAAAGCGCAGCCACTGTATGGCTAGATCTAAAACTGTTATTAAATATGTCGGATAGGGTATAAGCCACTACAGTTAAAAAATAGATGTTATTTGAAACTGTTTTTTCTGTGACTGAATAATAACTTCAATTTCATCATCAACCACCTGTGCCATAAGTGCTTTGCCTAACGGCGAAACAGGGGTGACCAGAGTAATCTCTTTATTCTGCCAGTTTATTTTAAGCCCACCTGCCACCGGGCTTAAAAATATAAATTGCTCAGAGCCCTTTATATCTTCAATGCCAACCAGTGCACCTGTTGTTACAGTTGATTTATTATCGAATGTAGTGAGGGGGAGCTTTTTAAAAGCAATTAAATCTGCTTCGCATTCAAGCACTCTTTTTGATTGGCCGTGCGCAAGATAGGATGCCTCAAGGCCCAGCGTATCATATTTATTTTCAGCTTCATTGGCTTCATCAGTAGCCGTGTCGTAAGCACGTTGTGCGGCACTGACTGCACCTTGATGAACCGCTTCTAGTTCATTGCAGATGGTTTTTATGAGTTGTGATTTATTCATGTATTAAAGTGGAGCGAAATGTGGCTTGATAAAAACGCGTTGTTTCAAATGCAGGGTTCGTGGGATGTAGCAATTTTACGTCACATTCACCTGTTCACCATTAAAGCTAACACTTTGTCCGGCTCGAATTTTACAACGCTTACGTAATTCGACTTTACCATCAACCGTGACCAGGCCTTCAGCAATCAGTTTTTTAGCTAAACCGCCACTTTCACAGAGTCCGGTGATTTTAAGTAGATTATTCAGCTCAATAAATTCATGATTTTCCAGGGCAAATAATTCCATTAGCTTTGTTTTTCATTGTAATAATCTGTGGGACGATATTTTTTTTGCATGCCCTGTAAAAAATTACGCAGTATTTGATCTTTACACACCCGGTAATGTTTATGGCCGGGCTTTCTAAACAGCGCACTTAACTCGTGCTTGCTGATGTTAAAGCCGGCTAAATCCATGATTTCTATCATCCCGTCGTCGCGCAGATCCAGTGCAATTTTTAGTTTGCGTAAAATAAGATTATTGGTGAGCTGTTTTTCAAGCTGTGGCTGAGCACCTTCTTTTTTGCCGCGCTTTTCATCGATTAAATTATTCAGGAATATGGCCAGTTGCATATCATTGCAGGGCTTAAAATCAGGTGCATCATCTTTTTTCAGCCAGTCGCTCATTTGTTCGCGGGTCACTGGCGTGTCTGGCTGGCTTAACAATGCCATCATTTGAGAATCGCTAAAATCAAAGCTATAGCGAATTCGGCGGAGTATATCGTTATTGGTCACATGCGTATCCTGTTTTGGGGTTTGTATTGTACAGAATAGACGAATTTCATGCAGATATTCTTTGTGTATTCAGGGCGATTTTTTGAGATCGCATATTGCAAATATAGCGCTACTGCCGGTATGATCTGTGCAATACAAGTCAACATTAATGATAATAACTAATGAAAAAAATTGATAATGCAAAGCTCGATCAGGTGGTTGCAAAGGCACGTAAAGATGCGGAAACCCGTGGGCATGGCTATCGCGCTAAAGCCCTAAGCATGTACCCGCATATTTGTGGACGCTGCTGCCGCGAATTTAACCGCACGAATTTACAGGAATTAACCGTTCACCATATTAATCATGACCATGATGACAACCCGGCGGATGGCAGCAACTGGGAATTATTGTGCCTGTATTGCCATGATAACGAACACCAGCGCTACGAAGAGCAATTAGCTGAACATGGAATTACGCTGGGGCAAAGTGAGGAGCAGGAAGCGACCAATAATCCGTTTGCAGATTTAAAGCGTATGTTAGATAAATAATGATAATTTTTCACTGGTGTCCCGTTAACTATTTTTAAAAGTGTATTACTAGCCCGACACGAAAATGTTTTATGGCTTTAATACTTCAGTTAGACATGAAACTAGAAAAAACACTTCGTCATACCTGGGTCGGCAGGTCCAGGTATCCAGTGTCTGTCGGTCTTTCAAAGCCACTAGATTCCTGCCTTCGCAGGAATGACGACATATTTTAAGTTAACGGGACATATATGGTCCACCTCGTATTGCAAGACAAAATCATCGTGTAGCTAAAAGTATTGCTCCCATATATCCGGCCTTTTTATGAGATGCTTTACATCTCTGGCCTCGATGGAATTTGCGCGCATCCTTCTTATCACTAGTACGGCTTTTATCAGCCCATGTCCCGCTCAGATTGTTGGATGCGCAGGTGTTACCTTTTATGCCATCATTTGTATTTTATCTTCGCAATTCATTGATTTTTATCTCTCTAACATTCTATTAAACTAAACAGGTTTTAAAATTCACTTCTCTCGTTAATAACGCCCAGGCAATACGTGCATTTTTATTGGCAACCGCGACAGCCGTTATATTGTTGCCTCGGCGCTGCTCTAACCGACTTATCCATTGGCTTCGTTTATCTTGATGTTGTTCAGCCAATCTCGTAATGGATCGTCCTCCGTGAATCAATAACGTTCTTATATACGTATCGCCCCGTTTACTAATACCCAGCAACGTCGGTTTGCCGCCGGTGCTATGTTGGCGAGGCACCAAACCTAACCACGCCGCTAACTCTCTTCCACTTTTGAAAACGCTGATGTCACCAATCGCCGCGATGAGCGCCGTGGCACTGAGCAAGCCAACACCCGGTATAGTCAATAAGCGCTGGCAATTTATATTTTCCTGACTCACTTTTTTAAGTTCATCTTCCAGGCTTTCAACTCGTTCATCTAAGTGCACCATTTCTTCGTACAGATCTTTTAGCAGTGTTCTAAATAAAAGCGTTAATTCATTTTCAGCATTTTCTAAAATGCTCGGTATCTGTTTTCGCACATAGGATATGCCTTTAGGGATGACAATACCGTACTCTAAAAGCAAACCTCGAATCTGATTGGCCTGTGCGGTTCGTCGAGCAACAAGTTGGCTGCGAATACGATGCAAGCTTTGTATGTCTTGCTGCTCAATACTTTTGCATGGCACAAACCGCATGTTGGGACGCTGCACCGCTTCGCATATCGCTTCGGCATCAATGGCATCACTCTTGTTCGATTTTACATAAGGCTTAACAAATTGCGGTGACATCATTTTTACCGTATGGCCGTAACGCTCAAAAACACGTTTCCAATAATTAGCGCCTCCACAGGCTTCTATGCCGATCAGGCAAACCGGCATCTGTGCGATAAAGGCCGTTAGCTTAGCGCGTGTCAGTTTTTTGCTTAAAGCCATATTTCCATTTTTATTTATACCGTATAGATGAAAGCTATTTTTGCCAGATCAATTCCTAATACTGTCACGGTTTCTTTTAGGGTATTATATTTCATGGTCTGCCTCTCTTTTGATGTTAGGTAAGTACTTACATCATGGCCCATTTGAAGCCGTTATGGGAGAGGTGGACCATTCCATTACCAGTGATAATTTTTATAAATTGAATATATTATTAATAGAAAATCGCCAGCCAGATCGTCTCCTGATCAGGTGCTGTCCAGCTGACTTTATGCTTTGTATGAGCGGGGATATTGAGGTAACTTCCTGATTGTAAATTCACTTTTTTATCTTCGAATTCAATGATCGCTTCACCAGTTAACACTACCACCCATTCGTTTCGAGTTTGATCATACCAGCCGGTTGAGGGTGAGGTTTGACCATTGGATACGATTCTCTCAATTGTAATTTTTTTGTTGTGTAATAAAACATCTGTTAATTCATCGCTGAAAGATTCAGGAATGTCGCTGAATAAATTATTTAATGACATATCGGTTACAGGCCTGCGCCCCAGCGGTATTGCCAGAACAGACTAATTGAATTGTAATCGGTGCCGGTGCGAGTGCTTAGCCCAGAGCTGGCGAGCACTTTAATTGAATTGTATTTGTCGATGGGGATGGCGATGGTGAGCCCGGTACGTGAATTGTTTTGTAAATCATTATTGGTTATGCCATTCGCCTGCGTTTTTCCGCCGGTAAAATAGGTGATGCCATAGGATAGCCAGACTCTATTTTTAAAGGTGTAAGTGAGGTTGCCTTGCAATGAATATACGGGCTCCTGGGTACGAGTTTGATTAGTATTAAACTCGTTGTTTGAACTATAAAAAGTTACATTAGTTGTAGCCTCTAAAATCCATTGATTAATGGCTTTTGAAATGCCTAACTCAGGTTTGATTGACCAGCGATTGGTACCGATATTAATGATTTTTTGTTTTTCATACTGGCCTAATGGCGGGGTGACTTTTAAGCTGAATCCAGCAATGGTGTCCTGTTTATATGATCTAAATTCCTGTAAGTTGAGTGCAGGTGCCCCATAAAAGTTAATGCTGAAGTATAAAGACGGGTCAACAAGCCCATTCGTTTCGCGGGTGAGCAGGGCATTGGTTGGCTCATCTCGACCTTCTGCATATAAATCGGCATAGGGCAATACAATCCCCGCTTTTGCTGACATACCCGCCACGTTCAGTGTGCGAAGGTAGCCAAAGATAGCTACATCAACTGTGGAGCTAGCATCATTAATAGGAATGCCGGGGTCAAATATTAAACCGCCACTTGAGTATTGATAGCCGGCAACGATAAAATTAAGCCCCACGGGTGCATTGGCGTAAGCACGGGGTTCTAATTCCTGTGAAAATACGGGGTGAATAGTACAGAGATAAATAGCAAGCCCTAATGTTGAATAATGTAAATAAGCGCTCATGATTTTTTTCATATGGTTATTAGTTGTTTGAGTGCCAAGTGGTTTAATTAATGCAATGACTTACCGCAGCCATTGTAGTGTTGTTTATTAAATATAATACTAATAGTTGTTTCAAAAGTGTTATCGCTCATCGTGTCGTTGCAGGGTTTGCTCACGAGAGTGGCTTTAATAACGTTGTCAGCTTTATTAGCTCGATAAATGAGGCTATGCCTGTTTAGGTTAGTGCTTATTTTTAATTTTGTAAATGTATGTTGCTTTTGATTATAGCCCTGAATAAAGTTTAGCTTATTTTGTGAAATTTCAATCACCCATGGCGGTTCGTTTCCGGTTCCCCTGAAGCCTACTCCATTTAATTTGGCATGTTCCCAAATTGCTTTTTGTCGATTATTTTTACAATTATAGTGTTCACCAGATTCAGTTATTAGCTGTGCTTCGTTGTTCCGTATCCCAAATAGCTTATTCTGTTTACTGTATTTTTCACCTGATAGTGAAGTTGTTAAGGGTAAGTGTAGAGTGCCTGTGGGTAAAAATAACCAGACAGAATTATTCTGCGTTCTGGCGATAAAAGCAAAGTTGCCGGGGCACTCATAAACATAGGTAACCGTTGGCGAATTTCTAACATTTGCTGGTGTGTTGTTAGTGCATGCCAATAAGGCAAATAGCGGCATTAAGTAAATTGCTAAATCGTTAAATCTCAAGTGGGGAGCTCTTTATATATGCCTGTTTGGTTAAATAATACAGTTCTTTGATTATTTTAAGGCATAAAAAAAGGGGCTGAAAGCCCCTTTTTTTATAGTTCTGTAAGAGTTTACTTCTTCTTAGCAGCTCTTTTTTTACGACGTTTCTTAGTTTTTTTCTTAGCAGTTTTAGCGGCAGGAGCAGCTGAAGCACCACCCATACCCTTAACTAATGCATCGTTACGCTTAGTGGTTTCTTTAGCTTCAGTTTTTACCGCTTTTACCTGCGCTTTAACATCAGCTAATTTTGCTTTCAATGCTACTAAAGGATTCGCTTTTTTAGCAGCTTTCTTTTTACCTTTTCTTTTCTTTACGGCCATTTTAAACACCAGTGTTGTTAGAGAAATGAGTTACTATATTCTTTAAATAAAAGCATACAGTTGTGTGTATTGTAGCTAGTTTTATAAGTTTATCAAATAACATTTAACTTTGTTATAAATCCTTAAGAATATTTTCATCTGAATAGGCTAAAAGTAAGGCGTTTTTTTCAACTTTTTTCAGGCCATTTACGACTAATGCATACGAGTGATTGATCATTTTTTTAATTTCTTTTTGAGCGATATTTTTGTCTAAAACTATGGTGTTCCAGTGCAGTTTATTCATGTGATAACCGGGAGTGACCGATGCATACATATCGCGTAATGCAGCAGCACGATAGGGGTCGCATTTAAGGTTCATATGAGCTGTGTTTTCTTTAATGCTGAGTGTTGCGTACATTTTGCTTTTTACCTTAAATACCGCTATGTCAGGGCAAAATGGAAATTCTTTGCGTGATTCAGGTTTGCTTAATAGATATTTTTCGGCTGATTTATAGTTCATGTTTTACCTTTGATAAGTCTTTGTTTTTACCATAAACACAGGTATTAACCTGCTTAAGTTTAGCAAAGAATCATGGATATGTTATTGCGATTAAATTTTATTCTGAGTGTTAATGCCGGCTGGTTATATCGCGGCTATTTATCAAAGCTATGATTAAAAATAGAGACCTTTGCACGAGCGCAAACTGGTTTAAAAACAAACTAACTTCGTCATTCCAGCATGCCTCTAGCTGGAATCCAGTGACTTTATTAACCGAAAGTCACTGGATTCCGGCTCAAAAGCATACCGGAATGACGATG
>Ga0316205_10004163_pt1 | contig 12888 bp, 10 predicted proteins | sample 3monthpyrite_MG_FD_204941 | JGI IMG/M metagenome (GOLD analysis project Ga0316205, IMG submission 204941) | Microbial mat bacterial communities from mineral coupon in-situ incubated in ocean water Damariscotta River, Maine, United States -... | ecosystem: Environmental > Aquatic > Marine >... | reverse complement strand
CCGGGGATCTCAAGGTCGATCCGATCCGCAAGAAAGGCGGCAAGAAATGAGCGAAGATCTGATTGTCACCGTGCAGGACCTGCGCGCCTCCCGTCTCTGCTTTCAGGGTGCGCGGCCGTGGTTCCGCCGCCATGGCCTCGACTGGCAGGCTTTCCTCGCAGACGGGCTTCCAGCCGATGTGCTCGCGGCAACGGGCGACGCCTTGGCATTCCGGGTGATCGCGGAGGCACAGAAACGCGCCGCGCGCACCGCGAGCGAGACCTGAGCCATGGGCGGTCGTTCGAAGTCTCAAACCGTCGGCTACCGCTATTCGCTCGGGGCGCATCTGGCGCTCTGTCACGGGCCTGTGGATGCGATCCGCGAGATCCGTGTTGATGACCGCACAGCCTGGTCGATCGGAACGGGTCAGAGCACATCGCAAGGAACCGGCGTCGGCGCGCTGACAAGCTATGGCACTGTCACCGGCATGTCCGCCACTGCGGCGGCAGAAGGCGACAGCGTGGCCGAGGTCCGGTTCCCGGGTACGCTCAGCGGCATCCGGCTCGGTCAGAGCTATGACTTGCAGCTTATGACGGATAGCGGGACCCGCACCGTAACCGTGCAGGCCGTGAGCTATGCGGCAGGCAGCGGCATCACCACCTGGCTCGTCGAGCCCGCCGCCACTGCCTTCACAGCTCATTCGGTGGCGGTGTTGGATGCGGCCAGCGTGCCCAGCCTGAACGGCGGTGCAGCAGGCGGGCGCATTCGGATCAACAAGCCCGATCTCTTCGGGGGCGAGAAGCGCGAAGGTGGCATCGTCGGTGACATCGATGTGCTGATGGGCGCGCCGAACCAGGCGCAGAACGACTATCTCGCCGCCAATGCGGGGGCTGATGTGCCCGGCTATCGTGGTATCTGCTCGCTTGTGCTGCGGCAGGTGTTTCTCGGCCTCAATCCCTATCTAAAGCCATGGTCGGTCCGCCTGACGCGGATCCTGAAGGCCGAGGATGGCGGCCCGCAATGGTATCCCGAGAAGGCGCAGATCGTACCGGAAGTCCGGATCGGTGATGCTGCGATCTACATCGCTATGGATGCCTCGGGATCAATGTCGGGATCGCGGATGGCGGCGCAGATCGCTGCCGTCTCGCGGCTGGTCGAAGAGATCGGCGAGAACGCCTTGGAGCCGAACGACGTCCAGATCGTCACCTGGAACTCATCCATCTCCGGCACGATCCTGCGGCGCGACGCCGATGCTACGGCTTATGGCGAGCTGAAGGACTGGGTCGACGCGCTTTCAAGCTCCGTGAGCGGCGGGACGGATTTCGGGGTGGCCGTCAGCCAGGCGGGGACGTTCTTCAATGGCTCGGGCGGCAAACGCCGGATCCTGATCTTTGTCACCGACGGGGAACCGAGCCCGGCCTCGACCCTGCCGTCGGCGATTGCCACGCTTTCCGGCATCTCCGAGGTCGATGTCTTCGCCTTCAACATCGCGCTCTCGGACACCAGCGCCACGGCCCAGATCGACAACACGCCGGTCGATGGCGTCCCGGTGGTGCCGCCGGGCGATCCCGATGCGCTGGTCGCCTCGCTGCGCGCGGCCTTCGGGCAAGGCCCCGACATGAACCCGGCCCACATCATCCGGGAATGTCTGACCAATGGAGACTGGGGGCTCGGGCACACGTTCGCCGACATTGGGCCCAGTTTCGCCATTGCCGCGGATGCGCTCTTCTCCGAGGGCTTCGGGTTATCGCTGCTCTGGCAGCGGGAATCCACCATCGAAGACTTCATTGCCGACGTGCTGAAGCACATCGACGCATATCTCTATGTCGACCGCCGGTCAGGTCGCTGGGAATTGCGCCTGATCCGCGCTGATTATGATCCCGAGATGCTGCCTGTTTTCGATGAAACCAATGTCGTCGATTGGGGCGAACTGGGCCGCCGCGAGGCTGCTGATCTCGTGAACTCGGTGACAGCGAAGTTTTCCGACGCCCGCACCGATCAGACCGGATCGGTCAGCGTGACCGACACCGCGCTTGTCCAGGATCTGGGTCAGGTGGTCAGCGCGACGGTCGATTACCCGGGTATTCGTTTCGAGTCCCTGGCCGTGCGGGTCGCCGAACGGGACTTGCGGGCGCTGTCGGCACCGATTCTGTCGGGCGAGATCACGGTCAGCCGTGCCGGCGCCAATCTCGATCCGGGCGACGTGATCGTGCTGTCAAACCCGAGGCGTGGGCTCGACGGTGTTGTGGTCCGCATCGTCGAGATCGACCATGGCGACGGGCGCACCAACGGCGTGCGCCTGAAGATTGCCGAGGATGTCTTCGGGCTCGGCGAGACCGCGCTTGTCGGCGGTGAAAGCGGCGATCCGGGGAGCCTTATCTTGCCGCCCAAGCCGCTGACGCGCCGCTGGGTGGCGGAAGCGCCATACTGGTTGCTGGTCCAGGAGTTGGGCCATGCGCAAGCCGATGCGCTTCTCGAAGAGGACCCCGATGCAGGTGCGATCGTCGCGGCTGGGGAACGTCCCTCGGCCGATGCGCTCTCGGCGCAGGTCTGGAGCGACAGCGGGGCGGGCTACACGCTCGAAGAGGCGGTCGAGTTCGTGCCGACGGCATTGCTGGTCTCCGACGTCAGCGACGATCCGGCCGAGAGCGTTCTGACCGTTGGCAGCTGGACCGGGCTCGGGGACGTGGCCATCGGCACGCTGGTCGTGATCGGCGACGAGCTGGTTCGGATCGACGGGGTGAGCGCCTTGGCGCTGACCGTCGGGCGCGGGTGTCTCGATACAGTGCCGCAAGCGCATCCCGCAGGAACGCCGATCATCTGCTGGCAGCAGTTGGCGAATGCGTCCGAGGCGGGGTTCGCCGCGGGAGAGACGGTGTCAATTAAGATGCTGCCCGAGACCGGCTTCGGCACGCTTCCACTCGCACAGGCGCCCGAAGACGCCGTGACGCTGGCCAGCCGCGCCATCCGTCCGCTACCCCCCGGTGATCTGCGCGGCAATGGTGTGTCGGTCGTAAACCCGAACGTGCTGAACCTCGGGCCGGTCCTTCTGACCTGGTCCCATCGCGACAGGCTTACCCAGACCAGCAGCGTATTCGATGCCTATGACGCCGCCGATATCGGGCCGGAACCCGGTGTCACCTATGCGGTCGAAATCCGCTGGGTTGATCCCGATACCGACGCGACGCTGGAACCACCAGCTGCCGTGATTGATGTGGGCGCCGCTAACAGCCTGACGCTGACCAAGGAGGATGTGCCGATCCTCGCAGCGCCGACTGGGACAAAGCATTTCGAGGTTCGTGTGCAAGCACGTCGCACGACCGGGACCATCAGCTACGAGGCCTGGCAGGCCCGCGCGATCCGGCTCTTCATGCCCGATGGCATCAAGGTGGCCGAGGTCTCAACCTGGACCGAGATCGGGGCCGACGAGCGTCTGACGGTCGCCGAGACAGCGATCTTCCTCGATCGCGGCGGGGCAGTACAGATGACGATCGCAGAGGCGCAGCTCTGGATCGGCTTAGGCAGCGACACGCGCCTCACGATCCCAGGCATCGACATCTTCAACGAATGGGGCGGCCAGTCCCGTCTCACGGCCGCCGAGGCCGCTTTCTATATCGAGGTAATTCCATGAGCCACATCCTCCATCTCGGACACCAGGTCACCGACCTTGCAGGCGTCGAGGGTCGCATCAGCACCGACGTCGCTGGGTTTGACGCCGATCTCGATGTCAACTGCGTTCGGATCAACACCGGGGAGACGAGCGCGGTCCCGTTTTCGGCCTCGTGGTCTTTGCCCGCCGGGGATGTCTGGCTGGGATTTCGATACAAAGCGCCGTCAGTCAACGCCCACATTATCGGCACAGACGGCACCTTCCTGGAGTTCTATGACACCGCAAATGCGCTTGTTGCGATTGTCCGAACCGAGCGGGACGATGAGAAATATCACGCCATGGCGGTGGGTGACACCAGTGTCGACGGCGCTTCCTCCTTCGTCGCTGCCACGAACCAAGTCTATTGGGTCGATGTGAAGATCGCTGTTGGCGCTGACATCACCATCGAGTTCTACGCTGATGGGGTCCTGCAAAGCAGTGCTACGGCAGCCAACACCGGGGGCAAGGGTCGCCCCGTTCGCTGCGTGTGGAAGAACTACGGGCTCTTCGATTTCTACAACCCTGCCATCTGCTACTACGCCCATATCGCGGTGCTTGACGGCGTCTCGACCATCGGGCGGCGGTTTGCGCGGCGCACGCCCGATCTGGTCGCGACCTATGATGCCTTCTCGGGCGGGGTCGATGCGGTGAAGGACGGCGACATCGCCACGCGTGCGGCAAGCGACATTGCCGGTCAACGCCTGTCGTTTTCGCTGGCGGGTCCAACAGGCCCGGCCGGGGCTTCGGCCATCGCGGGCGTGCATGTGAAGCAGCTCGCTCAGCTTGGGACCGCAGGGCCAACCGGCATCGCTGGTTTCCTGCGGATCGGCGGGGTCGACTATGATGCGTCGCCCGGCACGCCATCGCCGGATATGGCCAGTCCGGTCTATTCGACATGGGACGTGAACCCGGCCGACAGCACGCCCTGGACCACGGCTGCGTTACCGACGGAAGCCGGGATTGTCTCGTCATGACGCCACCTCGCTCCGATCAGGGCGACATGCGCATGTCCGAGATCGAATTCCAGGCGATGCTGACGCGCGCTGCCGAAGCGGGGGCTAAACGGGCGCTGGCTGACGCCGGAATTGATGGCAAGGACGCCGTACTCGACATCCGAGATCTGCGTTCACTGCTCGACTGCATCCGCTTCGTGCGGCGAACGGCCGTTCAGACCGCTGTTCATCTGATCACCACTGGCGTGATGCTGGCGCTCCTCGCCGGGATCGTCCTGAAGTTGAAGATCTTCGGTGGCGGTCCGTAATCGCGCACCGAAACTGCACTCTCACCCACCCGAACCCGCCCATGTGGCGGGTTTTTCGTTTCTGGAGGACACCATGACCACGACCTTCTACGAGCATTGGCGCGACGTGCCGGACGACACTTGGCGTTGGCCGAATTTCTCACCCGCCGAAATCGCCTGCCGCGGTACCGGCAAGCTGCTGGTCAACGAACCCGCGCTGGATAAGCTTCAGGCGTTGCGGGACCGGCTGGGCAAACCGCTGATCATCCGATCGGCCTATCGAAGCCCCGAGCACAACCGAGCCGTTGGCGGCGCGACACGGTCCAAGCATATGGAGGGCGCGGCGTTCGATATCGCAATGTCGAACCATGACCCGGTCGTGTTCGAGGCGGCGGCGCGCGCAGTCGGGTTCCTTGGGTTCGGCTTCTATCCGCGCTCGGGTTTCATCCATGTCGATCTTGGACCGGCCCGCCAGTGGGGTGAGCGGTTTCCGATCCGAGTGACCTCATTCGCCGAGGACGCGCCGCCCGCGCGCGAGGTGTTGGCGCAAAGCCGCACCATGAAAGGTGGCGGGGCGGCAGGTGTTGCGACCCTGGGCGCGGCAGGTGTCGAGGTCGCGCAGAGCGTCCTGGCTGACACGCAGGCCGCCGTTCTGCCGCTGGTGCCATATCTCGACACACTCCGCTGGGTGTTCATCGCCATGGCGCTCGGTGGGATCGCAGTCACGATCTACGCCCGCCTTGACGACTGGAAACGGGGGCAGAGGTGATCGCAAGCATTCTCGGCGGGATCGCCGCCACCCCATGGGCGAGGGCCGCGCTACGCTACGCTGCGATCGCCCTCACCATTGTCCTGTTCCTGCTGTCGATCCGCCGCTCCGGCGAGCACATCGGGCGGATCGCTGAACGTCTCGAAACCACGGAGAAGGCCAATGAAATCCAACGCCAGATGCTGGAGGCTGCAGCCCGCCGTCCTCGTGATCGGGGCGAGCTGGTTGACCGGTTGCGCAACGGCGGGTTTTGAAGCGAACGGCCTGGCGGCATGTCCGCCGGTCGTGGAATACAGCAGTGAGTTACAGGCGCGGGCGGCCGAAGAATTGGCGATGCTGCCGGATCGGTCGGTCGTCGTCGAGATGATGGGTGATTACGCCGTTATTCGAGATCAGGCGCGCGGCTGCAGATAGAGTCAGCGCATCTTGGTCTTCAGCGCAGTCTGCAGAGTATCGATCACTCAGAATGCTTGATATCCTTTTCGCCAATTTCAAGCAGCCTGCTGTCTGAGAGCAGCCAAGCCGCAAGAACTTCAACCGTTGCGGCCAATTGGTCGGTCTTGCGCAATGAACACTCCCACACTGTTGCGACCCGCCATCCTGTCTCTATCAACTGGTCCCTTATGGCAGCGTCCCGGATCACATTCGCGTCGAACTTCGCCTGCCAGAACTCCGGACGTGTCGATGGAGTGGTTGTGTAACGACAGCCCTCATGGCGATGCCAGAAGCAGCCATGTACGAAGACGATTGCGTGATGCTTTGGAAACGCAAGGTCAGGTCGCCCGGGGACATTCTTCGAATGCAGCCGGTAACGGAAGCCGCGCGCATGAAGTGCCCGCCGAAGCACCAGTTCGGGCTTCGTGTCCTTCCCCTTGATCCCGGCCATCATCCGGGAACGGGTCTGTTTGTCTACGATATCGGTCACGTGCACCCTGGTCTTCGATCTGGAACCTGGTATACACCGACTGAATGAATTTCGTCAGGAGCCTGATTTGTCAGCCACTTTCGGCATTGTCGATCTGTTCGCCGGTCCAGGCGGACTTGGCGAGGGCTTTGCCTCCCTCGTCGAGGACGGACATGCGCCGTTCCGGATCGGCATCTCGGTCGAGAAGGAGGCATCGGCCCATCGCACCCTGACGCTGCGCGCGTTCCTTCGTGAATACCAGGCTCTTCACGGCGCCTTGCCCGACCAGTTCATCGATTTCCATACGGGGCTTGTCCCCGAGCCGGATTGGTCAGCAGTCGACGCCGAAGCGTGGCAGTTTGCCATTGATGAGGCTCGTGCACTCGAACTCGGAACTGAGGCTGCTGCGACGGCGATTGACGGTGCTATCGCGAAGCTACGCAAAAACTATGACGATACGATTCTGATCGGCGGACCGCCCTGTCAGGCTTATTCCCTGGTGGGGCGCGCCCGGGCGAAGGGCAAGATCGGCTATGTGCCTGAAGAGGATGAGCGGCACTACCTGTTCCGAGAGTACATCCGCGTGCTCGACAGGCTTCGTCCCGCCGCTTTCGTGATGGAAAACGTCAAGGGCATGCTGTCCTCAACGGTCGAAAGCCGACTTGTCTTCGAGATGCTGATGGAGGACTTGTCCTCGCTTGGTACGGGCCAGGATCACCACTACGATCTTCGGGCGGTCCGGGTGGAAGATGGAAAAGCCAGCCTGCAAGAAGCCGCACGACCGTCTGATTTCATTGTGCGGGCCGAGGAGTTCGGGGTGCCGCAACGGCGCCACAGGGTGATCATCGTCGGCATCCGGTCCGACCTTGCGGGCAAGGCTGCGAGCGCCGAGATTGCCGTCTCGGGTCTGACGCGAACGGTCAGTGACGTGATCGGGACAATGCCCGACCTGCGCAGCGGCATCAGCCGTGGTCGAGACGATTCAGCGGCGTGGCGAAACGAGGTTGTCGAAGCAGCGAAACTTCTGGCCAAAATCCATAAGGGGAAAGAGAATACTCCGCTTCGGGAGGCATTCTCATCCATTGCCAAGCGAATGAAGTCGGAAGCGCAGAGCCGTCGGACAGCGTCATGCCTGCCGGATGGCTATGGCACCTCGAACGATGAACTGCTGCGGTGGCTCGAGCGGCCGGACCTGCGTGCCATTGCCCAGCACGAGACGCGCGGGCACATGGCCTCGGATCTGGGACGGTATCTGTTCGCCGCTGTGTTCGGGGCAGTGCGCGGCTACAGCCCGAAGGCTGCCGATTTTCCCCTCGCGCTCAGCCCGGATCATCGGAACTGGCACAGCGGCGTCTTCAATGACCGTTTTCGAGTCCAACTGGCCGACGCGGCCGCTACTACCGTAACGAGCCACATCTCCAAGGATGGACATTACTTCATCCATCCCGATCCGATGCAGTGCCGCAGCCTGACGGTACGCGAGGCGGCCCGGCTGCAGACCTTCCCTGATGACTACCTCTTTCTCGGCAACCGGACACAGCAGTACGTCCAGGTAGGAAACGCCGTGCCGCCGTTTCTTGCTCGGCAGATCTCTCATCTTCTTCTGACTGCGCTTTCCGATAAAAGCGCGTCAAGAGCCAAGGACAACAGGGCGTCGAATCGGATTCGTAACGATCTTTTTGACTGATTGCGGAAATGGTTTTCCGAATAACTTTGACCAGGCACGGTCGGAAATGTCGTCGATTTCAGTGAGTATCCACTGTATTCTGCATCATCCGAGCGATGTCCTCCGGCGTTCCGGCCATTTCTAGCAAGACGTTGGCTCGGCTGGTCGCAACATAGATCAGTTCGGAATCAGTCAGCTCCTCAATCCCAACGAGAAAGACGCATGGGCGAGACAATCCCTTGAAGCGTCGCACAGTATCAAAAACAATGTGGTCGGGGTGTATTTCGTCGGATTGGCATGTTGGAATCCCCGCGATCTTTTCTGGCGCGGCCATCGATGTTGAGCCGGAGCCAGTAAGCACGGCAATTTGTCCAGGTTTGGCTTGTCCTGAGCGCAATAGTTGCGCAATGCGCTCGTTTACGCGCTCCATTGCCATTTCGCTTCTTCGGCACTCGAGCAAGCCTATGACTTCCCCTTCGGGCCCTGCCGCAGTGCTACGCCGACCTTCATACCATTTAGACATTAGCTCGTGAATCCGTTTTGTGTTTCGAAGATTTCGAGTGAGCGCGATCGATGACTTCGGCAGGGCGGAAATGAACCCATCCTCTGGAGAGAACAAGCGCTGATTGTCGTCGTAAAATACGTAGAAACGTCCCTCATCTATGTCCCTCAGGGCAAGCCGGAGTGCATTCAACCAAGAGTCACGGAAATCCTGTCCTTCGTCCACCAAAATAGTATCAAAACCGAGATTTGGATCGTTACCTATCGCTTCGACCAGTGCTTCCGGAAGATGGGTGTCAAACAGCGCTTGACCAGCATTCGAGGGCAACACAACTCCCCCTTTTATTGCAAGCGAACGGCAAAGCGAGTGAAAGCTGGCAACAACAAGGAATTCATTGTCTTGGCAGACGTCGCGTAGGTGATTGGCCAACGGTGCATTGAAGCAGGTCAAGAGGGTGCGGCGGCCCTCGGCCGCGCACCTGATAGCCTTCTCGATCGCTAGCACTGTCTTCCCGCTACCTGCACCGCCGGATATGGCCATCTCCCTGTTGTCCTCCAGGGAGTCAAGAATCCATGCCTGTTCCCCCGTGAGCCGCTCTATAGTCATCGCGTCATCGGTAAGGCTGAAGCCAACATGTGCCCGCAACTCGAAGTGGCTTGCGAGCAGCTCCTCCAGCGCCCTCAATCCATCGAGGCCGAGAGGCTTTTCCCTCGGATCGCCGCCTTCGGTCATGCGGCGCAATATCCACTTGTCGAGATTTTCCATATCGTCGCCAAACGCAACGATCTCAAGCGGCGCATCCGGCGCAAGTGGACGTTTCGGCCGTGCACTTCCGGGAAGAATTGCACCGTGGCGAACACGAAGGAAGCGTCGTCCGAGCCTCTTGTTTTCATTCAGACGCTTGAGGAAGTGGTGTTTGCTGCTGCGCGCCTGTGCTATCGGGCTTTTGATCTTGAATTTGAAGCCATCCCGGTCCTCGGTCAGCCACTGGCCGTCTGACTCACGACAACTGACACGCCCTCCTTTCACTTCGAGAAAAAGCAGGCCGTACTCTGCGTGTGCAACTATGAAGTCTGCCTCACCATCAAACTCGGCACCATGATCATCGGCTTCATGCCAAGACCGCGAGTAATAGCAGGTAAAGTCGCCTGGTACCTTGTCACGGATACGCTCATAGACGCGGACCTCTGATGACAACTTTGGGTTTTCAAGAACATGCTTGGGAAGCCGCTTCGGATAGACCCGTGCCATCGTCAAATCTTCCCTTCAAGCTGAGCCCGAAAAAAACCAATTTCTGGCTGATCCGGGTTACCGACAAGCATTCCGCGGTCCAAGTGCCTGTTGAAATGCTCGCAGGAAGTTTCGGGGATAAACGTGCAGCAATGGCAAGCGGCAGAACCGGAGCCCTCGGAAAGGGAGAGAATACCACTACTGCAGAGCGGATCAGACGAACACCATTCGAGGTCCCGCAATGCGGCAAGGAGTATTGGGCCTAGCTCGCTCGTTCGTCCCTTGCGGGACAGTCCCCCTAGTGTTCCATCAGAGTCTGGGGCCGACGTGTACAGAAGAAAGCCGCACATCCCACCCGGGCCCGGCGAAACGTATAGCCTTTCGCGGATAGAAGCTGTGGAGTATCCACTGTCTAGCGACAGGCGCTCTGCGAGGGCATGCGCGGTCGTGTGTACCAATAAGAAGCGCGCTGAGATCGTAAGTGGAAAAGGGCGCTCTTCGCTGTTGTGCTCTTTCCAAGAGCGCTCTGCTGCTGAATGTGCGTCAGCGGCTCGCGCTATGACTTCGGGTCTGTTCTCCCACTCGATGACCTGAGGCTCATCGAAGCTGATGAAGATTCCCTCGCCTCGAACTTCTATCGCGGGCAACCAGTTCAACTTCCTTTCCGAAAGTGGAGCGATGAATGAACTGCTATCTCCTGCCTCAACGGGGCTTAGTCGCGTGAAACCCTGCAGAGCCCGAACCTCGCGAAGACGCTCTACCGACACGACATGGTCCAGCAAGCCCTTCATTTCGTGAGGAAGAAGTTGATGTCTGACTTGAAACTCGGCAAACGCCTCGTTGTCTGGTCCGCCCGAGCACAACATGAGATGCTCGTTTGGCCGTAGGTCGCCAGTCTTCTCGTCCAGCATCTTCAGAAGCGTCATGATCCGAGATGTCAATTCTTCTGACGTGACATCCGGGTCTGGCCAATTTGGGTGAATTCGTTTCCGAACATAGTCGGGAAGCTGAGATCGGTCGTCCAATGCAACCAGATCTGGCCAGAAATCTTCCAGCATATCTCGGAATGAGCCGCCGAATGGTGGAACATCCAGCGCCGATGCGATCACTGGGAAATAAGCGTTTGAGGCGCCGCGCTGGATTGCAACAGGCTGATGGTTGCAACCAGTCGCTGGTAGTTTCAGCCATGGTGACTTTCCGTCGCATCTCAGGTTGGCATGCGCGGAAGGTGACAGGGCACCGTCAAGGTCCCGCTCGGACTTGCATTCAGTGCAATGGACCCTAAGCCCCTTGAGGCCAGCACCATCACCGATCAGCTTCAGGGCTTTCTTCCGCGAGCAAGACTCTGAGTGCCTGGGCCATGACATCCATGGAAAGTCCTGTAAGTGACCAGCGGGACAGGTGACTACAAATCGTACAGGAACTGCGTAAACTTTCTTTATGCGCCGACCGCGCCCGCTGCTGCAGGTCGGGCACCAAAGTTCAGGCTTCCCGATCTCGGCACCCCAAAACCTGCTGCGCTGCAGAAGATTGCACTTTGGACAGACATGCCAATCCGGAAAACGATAGGAAGGCACCAAACGGGCCCTTTTGTCCTTACCGACCTTTTCCTCTCCCACAGGAGGCAGTCTGAAGCCGTTGACCTGCAGCCGCGCCTGCAAGGGCTCGTGATGAATGCGCTGGTCGTTCAACAGGCCTTTCTTGATGGAAAGTTGGTCCCATGCCTCGAGTCCAGCCGCGACTACGGAAATTGGTGCGCCATCTTCTCCACGAAAATCGATAATCGCCCCCGGTCCGTTGCCGGTAAGGACCTGACTGCGGCGGATCTTACCAATGGGTTTCATTGCCTCGGACCCCTTTCTTGTCCACCTTCAAGCAGAACATACGACGTTGACGCTTCGACCGAGCGCAAGGAGTTTGGCGTAGGCTTCTGCTTTTCGAAACGGGCCTTGTTCCCACGGACCGCGGCCGCCTCTGCTGAAGTGAGAAGTGCGTCTCCGTAGTCGCTCCAATAATCCTTCAGGCCGTGATGATCGAACCAGTCATCTAGAAACTTGTTGAGTTGTTTGCGCGCATCAACTGCTTCGGCGGGATCGATTCTTTCGACTCGCTCTATGACCTTGTCTAGAAGGGCCTCGGCCTCGCGCTGATGTTGCTCGATTACCCCGGGATCGGCCATCCCATCGACGAGGTGGCGTATCATTGCAACGAATGGCGCATGCAATGCTCGATCTCGAGCCCGTGGAGCGAAAGGAGTCACGCTCGTTGCTTCGACATCGCGATATAGACTGCGATGCCAGCTGGCAAAGGTCTCATAACGACTGCGGTCACGGGATTTAGCGGCGTTGAAGAGCGTTATGATCAGTCCGGGAGCCTTTTGACTGCGGCCGACTCGGCTCGTTGCCTGAATGTACTCAGCAATTGTTTTCGGTTGACCATTTACCACCATCAGACCCAGACGCGAGACGTCCATTCCTACTGAGATCATATTGCTCGCCAAGACAATGTCGATGTGATCCGGATCACTCCAGTGCCGCTCGAGGTCCTTGAGAAATCGCGGGATATCGCTTGAACGGACCCGGCTAGTCAGCTCGATTTGGGTTGCGGCTTCGCGCGCTGTTTCATTTCCCCTGCGCGAGGCATAGTCCTTCACGCTTCGTGCGACGTCGTCTCGCATCAGAACCAGCGCTCCACCCAGTTCACGCAGTGAATTGAAGTAATTTACCAAAGTCCAGTAGCCATCCCGTTTATCGTCGCCGAGCGCGGGATCAGTTGCGGCCTGCAAGAGCGAGGCTGCGACCGCCTGCTGGGTGAACTTTGCCGACCTTCCTACTGTTGTTACGCCAACATATCGGCGGCCTGGAACTTTTCTGTTCTCAATGGCAAATCCGGAGTTCGCATGGTCGAGACCTGGTGGTGGGAACTGAAACGAGCCTCGGTCGAACAGGG
>Ga0316205_10004161_pt1 | contig 12895 bp, 10 predicted proteins | sample 3monthpyrite_MG_FD_204941 | JGI IMG/M metagenome (GOLD analysis project Ga0316205, IMG submission 204941) | Microbial mat bacterial communities from mineral coupon in-situ incubated in ocean water Damariscotta River, Maine, United States -... | ecosystem: Environmental > Aquatic > Marine >... | reverse complement strand
CAGTCTACCGCCATCACCCAAATCGCCGGGGTTGGCATCACCCCTGATCCTATGCCCGCCATCGGCAATATCCTGATGCTCGCAGGGCTCACACTGGCGCTTATTTCGGGGCTGCACATCAAAGCCAGCCTCGCCATCGCCTCGACCTACACGCTGTTCCCGCTTGGCACCATTCCGATCGCCGGAGATATTGCCGAATGGGGTATTGCCCGTGTCGCCAGCGTGTTTTCTTTTGGTTTCACCATGGCCGCGCCCTTTGTCATTGCCGCCTTTGCCTATAATCTGGCGCTTGGCGCCATTAATCGCGCCATGCCCTCCTTGATGGTTGCCTTTGTTGGCGCGCCGCTTATTACGGCGGGCGCCCTGTTGATCCTCCTCCTCGCCGGCCCGGCGATCATCACCGTCTGGAACGAGCGGCTCGACATGGTCTTGGCCAACCCGATGGGCATGCCCCAATGAGCGAAGGCAAAGATGACTCAGGCGAAAAGTCCCATGACGCCACCCCGCAGAAAATCGAGAAATCCCGCAAAAAGGGTGATATCGCCCGCTCGATGGATGTCTCGGCAGCCGCCGGATACCTCGGCCTGTTTATTGCCTTTTCATCGGTTGGTCTTAGCGGTCTGGGCGAGGGCGCGGGCGTGCTGGCACAGATGTTTGGCAATGCTGATACGCTCAGCCAAAGCCTGCTCGCCCCCGGCGGCAGCGGCATCGCCGCCGCCATGTTTGGTCAGGCGCTCAAATCGCTGGTGCCGATATTCCTGCTTCCGTTTCTGGCGGCGCTGCTGGTGCTTTTGGCCCAGCGGGTGTTTGTTGTCGCGCCGGATAAGGTCAAACCAAAAGCCAGCCGGATCTCGCCGCTTCAGGGGGTCAAAAACAAATTCGGCGTCAAGGGCTTGGTGGAGTTCCTCAAAACGGTGGCAAAAATGTCGCTTGTCGGCTTTGGTGTTTATCTTTTTCTGCGCAGCCGCAAAGACGAAATTCTGGGGTCGGTGCGTGCCGAGCCTGCCAAGGTTGCGATCATGCTCGGCGAGATGCTCTCAGCACTTTTGCTTTTGGTTACCGCCATCGCTTTTATGATCGCGCTGGTCGATTTTCTGTGGCAAAAATACCACCATCTGCAAAAGCTGCGCATGACTCATCAGGAGCTAAAAGACGAGAGCAAAGAGGCCGAGGGTGATCCGCATATGAAAGGCCAGCGCCGCGCCCGCGCGCAAGAGATCGCCACCAACCAGATGCTGCATGATGTGCCCCGCGCCGATGTGGTGGTGGTTAACCCCACCCATTACGCCGTGGCACTGGAATGGGCCCGCACCCCGGGCACCGCCCCTGTAGTGATTGCCAAAGGGGTAGATGACGTGGCCCGCCGCATCCGCGAGGTTGCCGCTGAATCAGGCGTGCCAATCCATTCGGACCCCCCCACCGCGCGCGCCCTCCACGCCACGGTCAAAATCGGCCATGAGATCGACCCCGATCACTACCGCGCCATTGCCGCGGCCATCCGCTTTGCCACCGAAATGCGGGCCAAAGCCAAAGCGCGCGGCAGATGACCCCGGCCGCGCTAAAAATCCTGCGTGATCTCGCCGAGCAAAAAAGATTGCGCGATATGGCCGTGCTGACCCGCGCCAACGCAAAAGCCGCCGCCACATCCCGCCAAATGGCCGCGCTGGCCGCTGAAATTGATGACAATCTGGCAGATGCCCCACCAGAAGATCTCGCCATCATCTCCCGCTGGCTCGGCTGGGCTGGTCAGGAAAACACCCGCCTCGCGGCGGTTCGCCAAATTGAGGAGCAGCAAGCCGAAAGCGCCCGCAGCTTCGCCGCGATTTCAGACGCCAAAACCCGCGTCATCAAAGACATGCTGAAACAGGCCGAGCGCCAAGACCTGCTTCATCAGCGCCGCAAAGCCGAGCAGATGGGCCACGAACCGGACCGTTAGCACCAAGGCCCGCGCTGAATCAGCGGCGCGCTCTTGAAATTCGGTGCACAAGCGCAATATATGCATTAACCCGAATATTTCTGGAGCCTGATATGCCTTCCAAAAACCTTACCTGCTTTAGCTGCGGCACCATTAATCGCGTGCCCATTGAGCGCATGCCCTCCAAGCCCAAATGCGGCACCTGTGGCCAGCAGCTCAACACCCCCAAAGTCACCGAAATTGATGCCAGCACCCTCGCCAAAGCCAGCAAGCGCGACCAGCTCCCGCTTTTGGTTGATTTCTGGGCGCCGTGGTGCGGCCCCTGCCGAACAATGGCACCGGAATTTTCCAAAGCGGCCACATCATTGGGCACATCGATGCGCTTTGCCAAAATCAATACCGAGGAATTTCCCGCGGTTTCCCAGCGTCATAATATCCGCGGCATCCCCACAATGGCGCTGTTCAAAAACGGAAAAGAAATCGCCCGTCAATCCGGTGTTATGCGGGCTGATCAAATAAAAGCGTGGGTCCAAAGCCACAGCTGATTTTTGATCTCTGAAAATGCGCCGGGGGGTGCCGCTACACCCCTTCGATAATCTCTTCGGCCTGCCGTAAATCAACCGAAACCAGCTGCGAAACCCCCTTTTCGCCCATCGTTACGCCAAACAGGCGCTCCATCCGGCTCATGGTTACGGCGTGGTGGGTGATGATCAGGAAGCGGGTGTTGGTTTGGGTGGTCATCTCGTCAAGCAGGTCACAAAACCGGGTCACGTTGGCATCGTCAAGCGGTGCATCAACCTCGTCAAGCACGCAAATCGGGCTCGGGTTGGCCAGAAACACCGCAAATATCAGCGACATCGCCGTCAGCGTTTGCTCGCCGCCCGAAAGCAAAGATAACGTCGAGAGCTTTTTCCCCGGCGGCTGGCACATAATCTCAAGGCCGGCTTCCAGCGGGTCGTCGCTTTCGACCAACACAAGCTCGGCCGCGCCGCCGCCAAACAAATGCTTAAACAGCATTTCGAAATTCTTGTTTACGGTTTCAAAAGCCGCCAAAAGCCGTTCGCGCCCTTCTGAATTCAGGTTGGCAATCCCGTGGCGCAGCTTGGCCACAGCCGCCTCAAGGTCGGTTTTTTCGGCGGTCAAAGCTTCAAGCTCGGCGCTCACTTCCTTGGCATCTTCTTCGGCCCGCAGGTTAACCGCGCCAAGCGCATCGCGTTGCCGTTTCAAGCGGGCGACATCGGTTTCGATCACGGCAGAGTCCGGCATCTCGTCCGGGTTGGCGCCCAGCGTTTCCAGCAGTCCCTGCGGGTCCACCCCGGTTTCTTCCAGCACCCGCTCTGCCGCCGCTTCCACGCGAAATCCCGCAGCTTCGCTCACCGCTTCCGCCCGCGCCCGCGCTTCCCGTGCTTCAGAGGCCGCGCGTTCGGCGGCCCGTTCGCCATCCTCGGCCGCCCGAAGCGCCGCTTCACCCTCGGCGAGCGCGTCAGCCGCGGTTCGGCGGCGCGCCTCGGCCTTGTCGAGCGCCTTGGCCAGCTCTTCGCGGCGGGCCACAATCTCCTCGGGTGCCATTTTCGCTTGTTTCAAGTCTTGCTGGCTGGCGTCAATCCGCGCCACCAGTTCCTGCAACTGCCGCTCGGCGTTTTCGAGCCGGCGGGCCCAGTTGCCCTTTTCCTTTTCAATTTCACGCAGCCGTCGCACCCGCGCCTCGCCTTCGCGGCGCAGATCGTCCGCGATTGATCGCTTGGTCATCATCGTCAGTCGGGCTGCTTCCATCCCAAGTTTATGCCGCTCCAGCGCGTCGCGGGCCGCATCAAGATCACCCAGATCCGCCACCGCACGCTCGGCTTCTTGCAGGCTCACCCGCGCCGCTTGCGCGTCTTCTTCGCGCCGCTTCACCGCCAGCGCAAGGCTTTCCACCCGCCCGCCAAGCGATTCCTGCTCGGCCTGCAGCTTCGAAACCAGCCGCACCGCTGCCGTGTTTTCTTCATCGGCACGCCGCCGCGCCGCCCGCGCCGCCTGATCTTCCGCCTGTGCCGCATCCATCAAGGCCCGCGCCGATGCATAGCCCGCCCGCGCTTTGTCCGCCCGCGCACCGGCAGCAGCCGCTACCGCTTCCAACTCGGCCAATCGGTTCAGCCGCTGTAGCCGCAAAGCCGCTTCCGAGGGTGCATCTTCCGCACCGGCCCTAAAGCCGTCCCAGCGCCACAAATCCCCCTCAACCGATACCAGCCGCTGCCCGGGCAATAGCTGTGCTTGCAGCGCAGCCCCTTCCGCGCGTTCCACAATCCCCGTCATCAGCAGCCGCCGCGCGAGCGCTTGGGGCGCAGCCACGTGCTCCGCCAGACGCGCGGCACCAGCGGGCAAGGCAGGCACTTTCGCAAGCGGGTCCAGCAGCACCCAGCCCGAAGCCGCGCCCGCGCCCACTTCCGGCGCTTTCAGGTCATCAGCCAATGCCGCGCCGAGCGCCGCTTCATAGCCCTTGTCGGCCCGCACCTTATCCAAAATCTGCGCCCCGTCGCCCTGATCCCGTGCGATCAGCCGCTGCAATGCGGCCAGCTCTGCCTGGTGCGCCTTGGCCTCGCCATCTGCTTCGCTCAGCGCTACCCGTGTATCACCCTCGGCCTGCTGTGCCGCCGCACGCCGGTTTTCAGCGGCCAGCAAAGCAGCTTCCGCCGCCTCGGCCTCTGATGCCCGCGCCGCTTGCGCCGCCTCTGCTTCAAGCGCATCCGCTGCTGCCTGCTCAAAAGCGCCCGCCAGCTCGGCCCGCGCCGCTATCGCTTTTTCGATCTCGCCCGCCAGTTTTTCAACAAGCCCTTTTGCATCTTCCAGCCGCCGCTTGGCAGATTGATGCCGCGCTGCCAGCCGCGCCGCATCCTCCGAAAGCCGGTCGCCTTCGGTCTCTACGTTTTGCAATTTCTCAGCCGCTGCGCTTGCCGCATCTTTGGCATCGCTCAAAGCTTCCGCATGTCCGTCGCCCGCCTTCGCAAGCGCATCGGCCTCCCAGTTGAGCTGCTCAACGGTTTCGCCCGCGTCTTTGTTAAGGCCAGCCTCGCGATCCGCATCTTTTTCAAGCTGGCCAATGCGTGTTTCCAAATCCAAAATCGCCTGCCGCGCCCGTGCTTCCTGCTCGGCCAGCGCGGCTTGTTCCACCTGCAAGCGCTGCAATACCGCCCCCGCTATCGCTTCTTCCTCGCGCAACGGCGGCACTTTGTCTTCCGCTGTTTCGCGCAGCTTTGTGGCAGCCAAAGCCTTGCCCTGCCCGGCCGCCGCAGCTTTGCTCGCCTCGGTCAGCCCTCCCGAGGCCGTCAGCCGCTCCACATCCGCTTCGCGCCAGCGCCGATACAGCAGCAGCCCCTCCGAGCGCCGCAATTCGTCCGCGATCTGCCGATACCGCGCCGCTTGCCGCGCCTGCCGCTCCAGCGTTCGCAACTGGGTTTCGAGCTGCTCCAGCACATCTTCAACCCGCACAAGGTTGCTTTCGGTCCCGTTCAGCTTCAGCTCGGCTTCGTGGCGCCGCTTATAGAGCCCCGAGATTCCGGCGGCCTCCTCCAGCACCCGGCGGCGTGATTTTGGCTTGGCATTAATCAGCTCCGAAATCTGCCCTTGCCGCACCAGCGCAGGCGAGTGCGCCCCCGTCGAGGCATCGGCAAACAGCATTTGCACATCCCGCGCCCGGCAGTCCTTACCGTTTACCTTAAAAGCAGAGCCGGCATCCCGCGTGATCCGCCGCACAATTTCAAGCGAGTCTTCGGTGTTAAACGCCGCTGGCGCCAGCCGCGCACTGTTATCAATCGTTAGCGTGACTTCGGCAAAATTGCGCGCTGGCCGGCTGTCAGCGCCCGCGAAAATCACATCGTCCATGCCACCGCCCCGCATAGCGCTGGCGCGGTTTTCGCCCATCACCCAGCGCAGGGCTTCCAGCAGGTTTGATTTTCCGCAGCCGTTTGGCCCCACGACCCCCGTCAGCCCCGGCGCGATCACCAGTTCTGTCGGGTCCACAAAGCTTTTGAACCCCAATAATCTCAGCTTGCCAAATTGCACCGGTGTCGATTCTCCATACGCCCCCAAGATTCCGCGCAGGCGGCGCGGAGTCAAGCATATCCACTCAATATTGCGGCATAAACGCACTTATCCACAAGATATCGTTGCACCGCGGCGCAATCATCCCCATTTAGGGCGCAATGGGCGACAACATGGGGGGATAACATGAAACTACTTGGCATATCTGGCTCACTACGGGCAAAATCCTATAACACCATGCTGCTGGCCGAGGCCGCACGCCTGTTTGCGCCCAGCGCCTACACCTGCGCTGATTTGCGCCTGCCGCTATTTGATGAAGACCTTGAGGCCGCCGAGGGCACACCGGAATCGGTGGCGATACTGCACGGGCAAATCATCGCCGCTGATGCCGTCATCATCGCCACACCGGAATATAACAAAAACCTGTCAGGCGTGTTGAAAAACGCGCTCGACTGGGTGAGCAGGGCACGCCCCGCCGCCTGGGCCAAAAAACCGGTGGCGATCATGTCGGCTTCCACCGGGGCCACCGGCGGCGTGCGCGCCCAATATTCCCTGCGCCATTGCATGACCACGTTCAACCCGCGCATCCTGCAAGCCCCCGAAATAATGATCGCCAACGCCGCCGCGATGTTTGATGATAACGGCACGCTAACCAATGAACGCTCGCTCGCCCTGCTCACCAAGCAGATAGAAGCGTTGAAGGCCGAGGTTGGCCGCGGTTAAAGCGCGGTTTCCGGGTCCTCCGCCGTCAATTCCAGCTTGGCCGGTGTCATATCCAAGTCGCCTACCCCGAGCGCTGTTTTTGGCCGGGCCAGCGCATAGCGGGTCACCCAAAACAGCCGCTCTTCGGCGCGGGTGATCGCCACATAGGTCAGCCGTTTCCAGAGCGGAATGCCCGCTTCCATCCGGCCCATTTTGGCGGCGATCTGCAGATCGGGCGCAAAAACCTGCACTTCGGGCCATTGCGAGCCCTGCGCCTTATGGGTTGTCACCGCCGCCCCGTGCAAAAAAGCGGCCCCCATGCGGGCGGCAGATACAATCATCGGCTCTTCTTCATCGGGCAGCTCGATCTGGATGATTGACGCCGCGTTTACCAATGGCTCCGCCGCACCGGTCACATATAGCCGGCTAAAGCCCGGCTTTTTGCCCGGCCCGAGGTAAATGCACTGGGCGCCTTTAATCAGCCCGCGCGCTTCCAGATCAATGCGCTTTTTGCGGTGCTTGACCGGCAGCTCTATCCCGTCGCATATCAGCGGCTCGCCGGTCAGCAAGGCGGTTTCGGGCGCATCATGCGCCCCGCGAAATGCCGAAATCAGCCTGATCCGTGTTGCATTGCGCCACACCAGAACCGGCGAGCGCGCCATCAGGTCGGCATTTACCCGCGGCGCCAGCACCACGCGGTCGTCTTTCTGCGCCGCCTCGGCCAGCATTTGCTCGAAATCGTAAAAGCCAAGCGCCGGGTCGCTTAGCGCATGCGCCAGATCGAGGATCGGGTTGTCAGCCGCCTGCCGATGCACCCGATGCAGCGTCAGCTTGCGCTTCTCGGGCAGCTTGTCAAAAGACATCGCCCCCGATTGGCCCACGGGGGCAAGCTGTGCCGGGTCGCCAAACAGCACAAGGGTTGGGAAAATCTCCTTGAGATCGTCCAATTGCTTGTCGTCCAGCATCGAGCTTTCGTCAACAAAACCGATGTCGAGCGGGTCGGTGCGCCGCTTCCAGCCGGTGATGAAATCAGAGCCACGCAAGCCCGCAGACGCCAGCGCCCCGGGGATGGATTTATGGGTTTTGTAAAACGCAGCCGCCCGGTCAAGCGCCGCATCGGTCAGGCCTTCGATCTCGGGGCGGGTGGCGCGGCCCTCGAGCCATTCCGCGATTTGCTCGTATTCGGGGTCATAGATCGGCGTGTAAATAATCCGGTGAATCGTGGTCGCCGGCACCCCGTGCCGCCGCAGCACGCTTGCCGCCTTGTTTGTGGGGGCAAGCACCGCCAAGGTGCGTTTGTCGGGTCGCGGTTTGCCCTCATAGTCGCCGGAGACAACGTCGACTCCGAGATCGCAAACCGCATCCACAAGCTTGGCCAAAAGCATGGTTTTACCCGAGCCGGCCTTGCCCAATACCGCCAACACACTTTCAGAGCGCCCGGTGGGGGGCGTCAGTTGTTCACTGTCTAAATCAACACCCGCCTTGCGCAATTCGCTGGCAATGGTGTCATAGGCCTCGGCCTGGTCTTCAGACAATATCATAGCGGCTCCGCAACTAGGGTTGCGGAATCATACCGAAGCTAAATAGCAAGGGCCAGCGTCTTTACGCCACCATTGCGTCGAAAGCATCCGAAACAGGGAACGAGGCCTCAAACCAGGCTTCGGCCTCTTCAGCCCGGAAGCCGGATTTGGCACAAATCTGCGCTTTTGACTCTTCGTTGATCTCCCAAAGGCCAACACTCACCGAGTCTTTGCCTTCGCCTTTGGTGCCCAGAATTTCAGGCGTCCAGCCGATCCGGCGATAGATATGCACCATGCGGGCATCAAATACGCCAACCGAGCTATCCAGCCCAAAGCGCACGCCCAGCTCACAGCCCGCCAGCATCAACGCAGCCGCAACCTTACCGGCCAGTTTTCCGGCATTGGGCGATATGCAAAAACGGGTGCATTCCCAGATCAGCGGGCTGGAGATTTCAACACCATCCGTCAAATCAAGAAAGTGATCGTTCACCATAGTCTGCCCTGTTGTCGGCAAAATCCGCATAGAGCCGCCATGGCTGCCATCGGGCAGTTCATAGATCACATAAAGCGGGTTCATATCATCGTATTCATCGACCTCAAAGCCATTTGAATCAACGCTAACGTTCCAGCCCAGCCGGTCCCGAAACTGAACCGCGCGGTCTTTCAGCATGGTTTCTTTGAGAAGGGGAAAGGCGCCCAGGGCATCTGCATAGATATACTTAATCATTGTTTGTCTCCGTGTAAAAGTGGCACCAACGTGATGCATTGAACTCGTTAACAAAACTATAATTGTGACCCGCCACAGGGGCAGGTCAACGGTATTTAGTAGGCGATAAGACCACGGGTAAACGCTGTGGTCACGGCGTGGATTGTGTTCAGCGCGCCAAGCTTGTGGCGCGCTGAATCGATATACACACGTAACGTGTGCTCCGAAATGCTAAGCTTTTCGGATATTTGGCCCCGGCTATAGCCAAGGCCAAGATATTTCAGTGTATCGGTTTCGCGCGGGGAAAGAGGCTGGTGTTGCCTGTCCCCTTCGGGGATCACGATTTTCACCACCTGTTTGTGAATATAGTGCGAAATAAGCATCATATCGCGCTTGGATTCTTCGGTGAACCGTGCCCATTCTTTGTCTGAAGAATCATGGTTAATGGTAAAAAGCGCAAATTGCCCGTTAGGGCCGCGTATGGGGATCGAGAGGCCCTGGTTGCCAAGCCCGGCGTCAATCGCTTCCCCCAAAAATGCGCGGCTGCCCTTGTTGGACCAGTCCAGTCTTTTCCAGTCCATCGGATGAAAATGCTGCAAGGCGCCCCGCACAACAGGGTCCACGCGCACGTATTCCTGCTCTTGGTAGTGGTCCATCCATTCGGGGGAGTAGGTGAGCGCCGCATAGGGCGCTCCGTCAAGATTAACCGCGTGGTAAACCGCATTGGAAACACCGTAGGACTCGCGCAACGCCTCGACCAAAGACTGAATGTCATTGGGCGTTTGGCTTGCCTCCAGTGAGTCCAGGAAGGTCTCCAGTTTTGTCACGACAACCACCCACGCCAGTTTCTTCGCTAGACATTCGTGTCAGTTCGGACGCAGCTACCAGGATTGCATCGTCGAGATGCTCGGCAAGCACTGTCATTTTATTGTTCAGAGCACAGGCCCGCAGGTCCGCCAAAACATCGATCATCCAGTCTTTTTTCACTGTATCACTCGCTACATTGTTTTTTCAAGTGTCCGTCGTGGTTAGAGATGAGTATTGCCGCCGTGTTTGAGTTAATATCTCATAAACACAGGGGGATCGATATTCCCCATAAATGGGGAGGGGCGGCGCTGAAAGTTATTGAAATTGCAGTCTTTCGCACTATCGATGGCAAGAATCGGGGGGGAATCCCCCCGAATCGTTAACAAAAATTAATCAACTTTCGAATCATAGACGTCTTCAAGCGTCCGTAATCCGGGCACCGGTGCATTGACCATCACGGCCATGTTTCCGGGCTTGTGCTGATTGCGCAGCATCTTGGTATGCGCATCCGGAATCTCGGCCCACGGGAACACTTCCGACATGCAAGGTTCGATCCGGCGCTCTAGCATCAGCTGGTTGGCGGCCGAGGCCTGTTTGAGGTTGGCAAAGTGGCTGCCCTGAATGCGTTTTTGGTGCATCCAGAGATAGCGGGCATCCATCGTCAGATTATAGCCGGTGGTGCCGGCGCAAATCACCACCATGCCACCGCGCTTCACAACGAAGGTTGACACAGGGAAGGTCGCCTCGCCCGGGTGTTCAAACACGATATCAACGTTATTGCCTTTGCCGGTGATATCCCAGATCGCCTTGCCGAATTTGCGGGTTTCGCCAAACCACGCCGCGTATTCCGGTGTGTTTACGGTTGGCATCTGCCCCCAGCAATTGAAATCCTTGCGGTTAATCACGCCTTTGGCCCCGAGGCTCAGCACAAAATCGCGCTTGCTCTCGTCCGAGATCACCCCGATGGCATTTGCGCCGGCTGTGTTGATCAACTGGATAGCAAAGCTGCCCAGACCGCCCGATGCGCCCCAAACCAGCACATTTTGCCCCGGTTTAAGCGTGTGTGGCCGGTGGCCAAACAGCATCCGGTAAGCGGTGGCCAGTGTCAGCGTATAGCAGGCACTTTCTTCCCAGGTCAGGTGTGGCGGGCGGCGCATTAGCTGCTGGGCCTGCACCCGGGTAAACTGGCCAAAAGCGCCGTCGGGGGTTTCATAGCCCCAGATCCGCTGGCTCGCCGAGAACATCGGGTCGCCGCCGTTGCACTCCTCGTCGTCGCCGTCATCCTGATTGCAGTGCACAACCACTTCGTCGCCAACCTTCCAGCGCTTCACCTTATCACCCACCGCCCAGATCACGCCCGAGGCATCGGAGCCGGCGATATGGTAGGGGGCTTTATGCACATCAAACGGTGAAATCGGCGTGCCAAGCCCGGCCCATACCCCGTTATAATTCACACCCGCCGCCATCACCAGAATCAGCACATCATGGCTATCCAGCACCGGGGTATCCACCACTTCCAGCTGAAAGCTTTTTTCCGGCTCGCCGTGGCGTTCACGACGAATCGCCCAGGCATGCATTTGCTTGGGCACATGGCCAAGCGGCGGGATATCTCCGATGTTATAGAGGTCTTTTAATTCAGTCATGGGCCTGTCCTTCACAATACCTTTGCGCAACAATGTTGCGTCTATACTCCTGTTTTTGTAATGACATTATAAACTGACTCGCGCAAGCGCTTTTTGTGCGGCGCACCAATTTACCCCAGATGCGCAATTGCGTTGGCATAGTATTCCAGCACATCCCGGTTTTCTGAATTCACCCTATAGACCCCGTCTTCTTCGATCAAAATGTGGCGCATTTCCAGTATCCTAAGCCCCACATCCACAGCATAGTCCTCGTCTTCGCGCGGAATATGGCTATAGACGTCGTGCAAGGTATAGGCCTTTAGCCGCCGATGCGCTTCGCCTTTCACCCCTATCTTGCTTAGCTTTCCGGCATCCAGCATGATCGCTGCAATCAGCGAGACAGGCAGCACCGGCACCACCTTGCCGATTTCCCGCATCAGCGAATCGCCAAGCACGGTTATTTTTTCGTCGAGCCCGCCATCCGTCTGCGCCAGAAATTTTTTCAGCGATACCGGTGAGCCAAAGCTGACACAGGCATAGCCAAACCGGTGGTATTTGCCGGTGATCCGCAGCCATATCTGGTGGCTAACAAACCGCATAACCGCGCGCGGGCCGGTTTTGTATTTCGGCTTGCCTTGCCCGCTGTTTGTCAGCAATAACCGGTCTTCCAACACCCGGTCATAGTTCAGCCCCACCGGCACAAACACCACGTCACGCGGCCCTTCCGGGTCAAATCCCCTCACGATATAGCTGAGCAGCCCGAGCTTGGCGCCGCCCAAATGCCCATCGCGTGAAAGCCCGCCTTCGGGAAATATCGCCTGCGCCACCCCGCCTTCGGTTGCCATCTGCACATAGCGCGCCAGCACGCAGCGATAGAGCGGATTGCGCGACTTACGGCGAATAAAATAGGCGCCCATCGAGCGGATAAACCCTTGCAAAGGCCACACCCGCGCCCATTCTCCCACCGCATAAGACAGCGCCGAGCGCTCCGCCGCAAGGTATGTCACCAGCACATAATCCATATTAGAGCGGTGGTTCATCACAAAAACCACGGTTGAATCGGGCGTGACCTTGGCCATGCCCGGCTCGTCAAGCAAGCCCACCCGCACGCGGTAAAGCGCTTGCGAAGCCCAGCGCGCTACCCGCGCCGCAAAGCCAAAATAGGCAAATGCCGAGAAATGCGGCACGATCTCGCGGGCGTAGCGCTGCGCCTTTGCGGCCACCACTTCCGCAGGCTGCCCGCTTTGCGCCGCCTCCGCCGCCACAGCCTGCATAATAACAGGGTCGTGGGTCAGCCGGTCGATCAGCACCCGCCGCTGCATGAGCTTAAAAGGCTGAATTTCGAGCTGAAGCTTGCTGTTTAGCCGCTCAAGAGCGCGCTGAAACCGCTGACGAAGATACCAGCGCACCGACGGGATCAACAGCTTGTCGAGCAGCGCCACCACCGCAAAAATACCAGCCATAACCGCCAGCCATATTGGAATTTCAATTGTTCCAGCCATCGGCACAGCTTACATATGGCGCCGCGCGTGGCCAGCGCAAAAGCGTGATACTATCTTCCAAATCAACCCACTATTTTGACACATTATTGCTTGCACATAGA
>Ga0316205_10004160_pt1 | contig 12897 bp, 10 predicted proteins | sample 3monthpyrite_MG_FD_204941 | JGI IMG/M metagenome (GOLD analysis project Ga0316205, IMG submission 204941) | Microbial mat bacterial communities from mineral coupon in-situ incubated in ocean water Damariscotta River, Maine, United States -... | ecosystem: Environmental > Aquatic > Marine >... | reverse complement strand
AGCGGCATTATTAGCCTGGAGCACAGCCAATCACGGTGACAGACTGGGTGGATTAATTTTTTCTGAAACTGAACATGTTGAGCTTCGTCCCAGCAGAGGAAAATCTGCCAGCCTGCACTTTATTAAACAATTAGCTCAACACTCCGCCTGGAATAACGCAAACATAGAGTCTGCACACACTAAAAGTGCAGCTGATGCACTGGGCAGATTGCAAAGAGTTAATAAGCCCGGCTCACTCATATTTTTAATTAGTGATTTTCGCAATATGGATGATTTAGGCTGGTCGAAGTTATCTCAATTAAATAGACACTCAGATGTAGTATTAATTTCAATCCACGACCCATTAGAACAACAACTACCACCTGCCGGAAACTATAAAATAAGTGACGGCAATAAAGAGCTTAACCTAAACACCTACAACAAAAAACAGCGGCAACAATATCAACAACGCTTTTTAAGCCAGCAGTCAAAATTAAAAAATACAGCAAGAAAAATGGGGATGCATTTTTTAAGCATATCTACTGCAGATGATATTTTATCTACACTGCAGAAACAACTGGGCTTAAAAACACCATCTAATAAATCAAGGGCGCGTAATAAATGAATGATCTTCCGCTTCGCGACATTCACTTGCCTGATTCCGTAAGCTGGTGGCCAATAGCAATTGGTTGGTGGCTCTTACCAATACTGGTTTTATTAATATCTTTTGTTATTTATAAAGTCATTGAGCATAAAAAAAATAACAAAAAAGTCGCTTATAAAAAAATTGCTTTAAATGAATTTAAAATTTTACGTACTGAATTTAAAGACAACGATGATTCAGTTGAATTAATTCGCGCTATATCCTCTCTATTACGTCGCATTGCATTGAGTTATTTGCCCAGGGAGAAGATAGCCAGCCTCACCGGGAAACAGTGGACTGAACAACTAAACAAACTTTGTTCACAAAGTTTATTCACAGACGAGATGGCTTCTCAGCTTGAAAATGCCCCGTATATGCCTAAAAGCACTATTGATAATAAAGAATTACTCTTGACCTGCGAAGCATGGATACACGCATTACCTGAAACACGAATAAACGAAGGTACTAATCGGTGATCACCATAGCTAATATACAATTCATTTGGCCGTGGATATTTCTACTTTTACCCTTGCCTTTATTAATAAGGCTCTTACTACCTGCAAGTGATAAAAATCAGGATCAGCCATTACACGTGCCATTTTTAGATGATTTCAATTCCGTGCCTCATAACAGCTCATTTATAAATAAAAATAAATGGCTATCTGTTTTAGCTGCTATCGCCTGGTGCTGCCTTATATTAGCAGCCGCTCGTCCCCAGTGGCTTGGTGAACGTGTTGACATCCCCGTCAGTGGCCGAGACTTAATGATGGCAGTAGATTTATCTGGCAGTATGGCCGCAAAAGATTTTGACATAAATGGCCAGACGATTAACCGATTACAAGCCGTAAAATTAGTTGCAGGTGAATTTATTAAACAGCGAGAGGGGGATCGAATTGGTCTAATTTTATTTGGCCAACAAGCTTATCTACAAACCCCTTTAACGTTTGATACTAAAACCGTCAACACCATGTTACAGGAATCACTAATCGGTATTGCTGGAAAGATGACTGCGATTGGTGATGCAATCGGCCTGGCTATTAAACGACTTAGTGGTAAAAGTGCAGAGAAACAGGTTTTAATTTTGCTGACTGACGGTGAAAATACCGCCGGTGAAGTGCCGCCTATAAAAGCAGCACAACTAGCTGCAAAAGAAGATCTGAAAATTTACACCATAGGGATTGGTGCTGCTTCACGCGAAGTAGGTAGTTTCTTTTTCAAGCAAACAATACAAAACAATGAAATAGATGAAAAAACACTCACTGAAATTGCCGAGTTAACCGGTGGCCAGTATTTTCGGGCACACAACACCGAAGAGTTAAATAAAATTTATTCATTAATCGATGAGTTAGAACCGGTAGAGCGAGAAACTCAGAGTTTCAGACCCGTAATGTCCCTCTATATATGGCCATTAATGGCTGCGTTTGTAATTACATTTTGCATTATGTTATTACCTTCTCTCAATCAGTTAATAAATAGAGCCCGTGGTTTACTATCAAATGGACCTGTCAATAATGGATAATTTTTTGTGGCTCCAACAGTTTCATCTGATTCGTCCGTTCTGGCTACTGTCAATTTTTCCTCTTGCTTTAGCGCTTTGGTTATATACGCGCGCACAAGGCAATAGCCGAAACTGGGCTGCAGTTATTGATAAAAAGCTACTGCCTCATTTATTACAGGGTGCACAGCAAAACAATAAATCTGTACCTGTTAAAATGCTATTTACGCTAGGCTTAATTGTAATTCTCTCTCTGGCAGGCCCTGCATTTGAAAAACGCCCTCAACCTGTTTTCAAAACTCAGTCAGCACTGGTTATTCTTTTAGATTTATCTCGCTCTATGGATGCAACTGATATTAAACCGAGTCGTTTAAGTCGAGCACATTTTAAAATAAACGATATCGTAAAATCACGTAAAGAAGGCCAAACTGCATTAATCGCTTATGCTGCAAATGCTTATACTGTTAGCCCACTAACAGACGATGCAGAAACCATTTCATCGCAGATACCCGCATTAGAAACACATATCATGCCTGCACAGGGAAGTCGACTTGATATCGCACTAGATATGGCACTCGATCTATTCACTAATGCGGGGCACTCTAAAGGTAATATTATTGTCATTACCGACAGTGTCAGTTCCGCAGATGACAAAAAGATAAAAGAGCTTAAATCGAAAAACTTTGTAACATCTATTCTAGCTGTCGGCACAGAAGAAGGCGCACCTATAGCTAACCACAATGGTGGTTTTGTTAAAGATAACAATGGCTCAATTGTTGTACCTAAATTAAATATCAACAGTTTGAGAAACGCAGCCCTGTCCAGCGGCGGAAAATTTAGTCTTATTACAGCAAATGACAATGACATAAACCACATACTCTCTACTATTAAAATAAATAGAAACCCGGCAGAAGAAGCTCTATCTGACGAGGATGGTCAAAAGTTTGAAACCGACATCTGGTATGAAGAAGGGCCATGGTTATTATTGTTAATTATTCCTTTTGCCGCTTACACATTTCGAAAGGGTTTAATATTCGCACTATTAATTTTCATACTCCCCATACCTCAACCCGCTCATGCATTTGAATGGTCAGACTTATGGAAAAACAAAGATCAGCGTGGAAAAACCGCACTAAATAACGGCGACGCAAAACTCGCTGCTGATTTATTTAATAATCCACAATGGAAGTCTGCAGCCCAATATAAAGCCGGGGAATACCAGGAAGCGGCAGAGTTACTTAAAGGCATTGATAGTCCAGAAGCCCACTATAATCGAGGTAACGCTTTAGCAAAAGCAGGTAATTTTAACGAAGCTATTAAAGCTTATAATCGCTCACTACAGCTAGAACCTGATCACGAGGATGCTAAATATAATAAACAACTATTAGAAAAAGCTCAGCAGGAACAGGAAAAACAGCAAGAAAATAATAGTAACAATGATCAATCTGACGAGTCAAAATCTGACTCTAATGAAGATAACAAACAACAATCAGCTGACAATTCTGAGCAAAAGCAAAACAGTGACTCTAAAAATCAGAGCAAAGAAAACAACAAGGACTCCAATCAGCAGAGTAAGCAGAATAATGACCCGCAGAAAGATCAGGACAAGCAGAGCGCTTCAAAAGATAAAGAGACTGACTCTTCTGATAAGGATGCAAAAGCAACCTCAAAAAGTAACTCGAAAGATGAGCAACAGCAGGAAGAGCAATCAGCAAAAACAGAACATGAACAACAACCTAATGATGCAACACCCGATTTAGAGCAACAGCAAACCCAGCAATGGCTTAAAAAAATACCCGATGACCCGGGCGGCTTATTACGCAGAAAGTTTAAATACCAGTATAGCCGTGAACAGAATCAAAATGAGAATAAACCATGGTAAATCCTTCGTAGGCTTACCATCAGACATTAATAAATTTTACAGTTACAGATTATATTATGAAACTATTTTTTAAAATCATCTTTACTACTTTTTTAATAACCTCATTAACAGCCAAAGCAGCTGAAATTAATGTTAATGTTGATCGTACGCAAATAGAACTAAATGAAACTTTTAATTTGATCTTCGAAAGCAGTGAAGAACCTGATGGTGAGCCTGACTTCTCACCTCTTGAAAAAGACTTTCAGATTTTACATCAGGGCACCAGCAGTAATATCAGTATAATAAATGGCCAGTATACACGTTCAAAAAAATGGAATGTTTCACTGATTGCTCGCCGTACAGGAACGATCACCATACCAGAAATTAATTTTGGCAGTGATTCCAGCCCTGGCTATCAGATAACAATTAAACAGCCTGAAAAGTCTTCTGGCAAAGCTGGTGAGACGTTAATTTCAGAACTGGATGTTAGCACTACAAGCACATATCCTCAGGCACAAATTATTGTAACCAAAAGACTCCTCAGTTCCAGCAATATAAATGCTTATGAATTTTCTGAGTTAGAAACCAGTGGTGTACAAATAACCAAAGAAAAGCTAGGCGAAATAAAACAATACCAGACCGAGCGTGGAAATACGCCTTATCTAGTACTTGAACAACGTTATGTTATTTATCCACAATCGGAAGGTGAATTAAAAATTAAACCGGTAGTAGCAACTGCTCGTATCGCAATAAAAAGCTCTCGTGGTAACCGTTCTGCTTTTGATCCTTTTCGAAGCAACACCAAAACACTGCGCCGTTCATCAAGCGCTAAAACTATTTCGGTTAAACCTGTCCCTGCTTCATTTAAAGGCAAGCACTGGTTAGCTGCCAAAGAAGTTCAGCTGGTAGAAGAATTTCCAGAATCTAAAACATTTACAGCGGGTGAACCTATTACCCGCACGATCTTACTGGTTGCTGACGGACAGAGCTCATCACAATTGCCTGAAATAACTTTTAATGATATTTCTGGCCTGAAACAATACCCAGACAAACCACTGCTTAAAAATAATGTGAGCGATGATGGTATTACTGGTGTACAACAACTCAAAGTTGCAATTATTCCTTCATCATCTGGTGATTATATCTTACCTGCTATTTCTGTTCCCTGGTGGAATACAAAAACCAATACACTTGAATTAGCGGAAATTAAGGCTAGAAAATTTACTGTAGGAAAAGCATTGCAATCAAGTGACGCAGTCAAGTCAGTCCCACCTTCATCTTCACCTACTATGCAAGATATAACTATAAACACTCCAGTAGAAAATACTCTAAACCCTGCTCATGTAGACACTGACTCAGGTACGGATAACAGTTTAATCTGGAAATTGATTTCACTCATTTTAGCATTAAGCCTGATTTATACTTTGTTTTTATTGTGGCGCAAGAAGCAGAATACATCGCCTCCCAAAACCGATGATAGAAAGCAATCTCCCTCTCTAAAACAGACATTAAACTCACTTAAACAGGCCTGTGACAAAAATAATGCACCAGCATCAAAAGATGCATTATTACAATGGGCACAAATTGTTTTCACTGATAAACCGGCTCACTCACTCGGTGAAATCTCAATGAGAGTTGACCAGGCTTTTGCTGATAAGATAAACGCTTTAAGCGCCTGTCTATATCGGGGCCAGGCCAGTGATTGGGCGTGTGATGACTTATATGAGCTTTGTAATCAGCATACCGAAACGCTAAATAACAAAGCTAAGTCACAGGTCAGCGACCAGCTTGAAAGCCTTTATAAATAGTCAGATGAGTAAAACATCTATATTGAACAAGCATGATGATCTAATTCAAACTTTTCTCATTGCAGTTTGTCGTATAATCCCAGCAATCCGTAACACAGCATAAGAAACTTATGAAATCAAACCATCCAATTAAATTAATTACTCTATTATTAATCTGCCTGAGCTCTTCCCTCATGGCTGCTACAACTGGCAATAACGCTTCTCTTCCCAGTCTTAACAACATTGAACTCATGGGTAGCGATGGTAAACAGCACCAGCTTAACGAGTATATAGGCAAGGGCAAATGGACTACCATCGTTGTCTGGGGCCCCAAATGCCCAGCTTGTACTGAAGAAATGCCATCAATTCAGGGTTTGTATGATGACAAAGAGTCAACTGGTATAAATGTATTAGGTTTAGCTGTAGATTTCCCTACGTTTTCCTATGCCAGGTTAAAACAGGTTCAACAATTTGAAGAAGATTACTTTATTAGTTTTCCTAATTTACTAATCAGTTCAAGAATTTTTTATGAATTAGGCCTGGGACCTCTACAAGGCACGCCCACCATTATACTCGTTGATCCTGACGGTAAGGTATCGGCCAAGCAACTAGGGGGCGTACCAAGAGATATCATCGAAAAATACATTGCTAAACAGAAGGCTAAGACTAATATACTTAGTCACAGTGCAATAAAACACAGCAAATAAAGCTCACTGTAACGTATAATCTGATATATCTTCCAATAAGAGATGGATATCAGATATGTCAGATAAACCTACAATGGGTGTTGAAGTAAATATACGCTCTAAATCCTCAGACTCAGATACCGCAAAGTTAAGCACACCTCAATCAAATGCTCCTGAGACACAGGCTGACAGCCCATTCTGCATCACAGTAATGGGAGATTTCAGCGGTAACTTAAATCATAATAATTCGCTCACAGATAAAACTACTAAACCCCGCCTGATTGAAATTGACCGAGATAATTTTGACGACGTCATGGCCAGTTTTAAAATCAATTTAAACTTAAATTTATCTGATAACGAAAATATACATATAGAACTTAAAGAACTCGATGATTTTCATCCCGATGAGTTATATGACAAACTGGAATCGTTTAGCAAATTAAGAAGCCTACATCGACGACTTAAAAGCAAATCCAGTTTTTCTGAAGCAGCATCAGAAATTCAGGGCTGGATACCAGCAAGCGACACGTCAAATGAGAATCCCTCTATCGAACCTGAAATTAATACAGACTCAAACTCAGAAATACCCACAGATAATTTACTTGATAGTATTTTAGGATCTCAACAAGCTCATACATCGGATAATTCTTCAGCAGAAGCGACTCACATAGATAAACTCATTAAAAGCATTGTGGCGCCCTACGTTGAGCCAGCCACAGACCCTCGCCAGAATGAAATGCTGGATATAGTTGATAAAGCGACTGAATCACATATGCGTGATATTTTGCATCATAAAGATTTTCAGGCGATGGAAGCTATATGGCAGTCTGTCTATTTTTTAATTAAACGCTTAGAAACAGGTGCAAAATTAAAAATATTTATACTCGATATTACCAAGCAGGAATTACAGCAAGATATTGCTGTAGATGACATCACAAGCTCATCATTATATAAATTATTTTGTGACCCTTCTGAAGGCGATAGACCCTGGAGTCTACTGCTAGGTAATTACAGTTTTACAGACAGTATTGATGATATCTTATCGCTTGCCAGTATTGGTAACATAGCACAACAAGCGAACGCACCCTTTATTGCTGCTGCTAATGAAAAACTGACTGGCTGTGATGCATTATCAAAAACACCTGACTATGAAGACTGGAATTACTGCGTAAGTGAAGGCGTCAGTAAAGCATGGTTATTGTTAAGGCAATCTCCTGTTGCACAGTACCTGGGCCTGGCATTACCTCGGTTTCTACTCAGATTACCTTATGGTAAAAAAAGTAAACCTATCGATGCATTTTCATTTGAAGAAATAGACGATGTCAGTGATCATGAAAATTATTTATGGGGTAACCCGGCATTTATAAAAGCTGAGTGCATAGCCAGGAACTTTAATGATAATGGCTGGAAAATGCAATTGAGTAAAGTTTTTCAAACTGATAATTTACCCGTACATTATTATGATGATGAGGGTGAAACCGTTAATAAACCAGTAGCTGAAATTATGCTAACTGAAAAAGGTGGTGAAATCATAAGTAACAATGGATTAATGTCTTTATGGTCTGTCAGAAATACGGACTGCATTCGTTCAAGTGATTATCGCTCAATACATGAAAACGCTAAAACCTTAATGGGGCGCTGGAGCTAATCCGGTAAATTAATGTGTTAAAAATATATCAGCGCTTATTAATGCAAGGTTTTTTTATAACCATAATAATGTTTATAACCACGAGTAGAGCATTTTCTAATGATGATGCTTTTTTTGAAAACCTGATAAGTGACAATATAAAGCAAACACAATACTCCGCCCTGATAAAAACGGTATCAGTTGAACCCATTGCCGATATTAGAAGTGACTCTGGCTCTATAGGTTATATATCTTACAAGTTTATTGCGGAAGTTGAAATACTATTCAAAGGCGTATTAAAAAACCAAATTGAATATTACGTAACCTATGAAGCAACTATAAAACCAGTCATTAGCCTACATTCTCAAATAATTAGTTTGTGCTTATCGAAGGATAATAGATTGTATGTGCCGGACAATGGTTATCGTATTGATGCAACAGAGAAGTTAATTAAAATTGCTAAAGAAGCTGCTAGCGAAATCACAGAAAACACAAACACCTGCAGGTAATAATCATTTTCACAAACTTGCCGCTGCTAGCTCTTGCCTTTCCAGGGCACAAGTTTCTTTTCAGCCATTCTCATTAAAACATCAATTGCGTAGCCAATTATACCTATCAATATTATGCCCATAATAACCACATCGGTTTGCTGAAATTTTGATGCTGAAATAATCATTTTACCAGCGCCTTTTTCTGCCGCCACCAGTTCGGCTGCAACAACCGTTCCCCAACAAACACCCATTGCTACCCGGGCGCCGGTAAATATATCGGGTAAAGAGTTTGGCATAATGACATGTATTAATACCTGAAACTTTGATGCTCCCAGTGAATATGCCGCATGTACTTTAGAAATATTCACACCTGACACACCGGCTCGGGCAGCAATTGTCATAATCCATAAAGCGGCTAAAAATAGCAGACTTATTTTTCCTGTCTCCCATATACCGAACCAGATAATTATTAAAGGTATCAATGCTAACGGAGGTATTGGACGCATAAATTCCACAATCGGGTCAAACCAGCCGCGGAACCAGCTATTTAAACCCATGGCATAACCCAGGGGAATACCCACAAGACTACCCAGTAAGAACCCAGCTAAAACACGTAATAAAGACCAGCCTATATTCTCTGTCAAACTTATATTCTGATAACCATTTTGACTAATTTCTATTAATCTTGAAAAAACATTCTCAGGCGCAGGTAACCAGATTGGTTCCATTTGCCAACCTTTATACGGCACAAAACTCAAACTTCCTTTTGCCGTAATACTTACTGTACCATTACTTACTTCAACTGGTTGCGATGATGTAATAACTTGATTATTAACTTTCGTAATACGATAAGTTTTTTCTTTTCCACCCTCATCATTTTTTTGCACTCTGACAAGCGCACTGCGCCAGGCCACGACCTTTAATGCATCATTTTTCGCAAATCCCGAATCTTCTTTAAGCTTAATATCCGGCTTTTCAAGCGCCTCTCCCCTGTGGCCAACTCGGACAAATACAGTTGCCTGATCTGTCTCATTTTGTGCATTTTGTGCGCTGTATTCAAATGAGGTTTCACCTGTAAAAGGCCCAGGAACATGTAATGGAACTAGCTTTGATCCCGTGAAAGCAGCCCAGATAAAAAACAGAGTAACAATAGATAATATGGAGGCAACTCGATTTGGCTTGACTGAACTCTCGTCTCCAAAAGTTACTGTTTTTCTTTCATTATAATTATTAGTACCTTTTTTAAGAACAAGTCTGCAAACATACTTATAAGAAATGTATGCAAGAACAAACATAAGAACATAAAGCGCAAGAATCAGCATAGCCTATACCTTAGCACCCATAATATCTTCTTCCATGTCCCAGATCATAGCCAATATTTCTTCACGCTTATCCACAAAGTCACTGCGTTTTTTTATATCACGTAAAGTAATGTCGGAACTGCTTTTGATACAGTCTGCAAATGGTAGTTCATATTCTTTATGTATATGACCAGGCCTGGGAGCCATGACTAATAACCGCTCACCAAGAAGCAAAGCCTCTTCGACCGAGTGGGTAATTAATATAATCGTTTTACCCGTTTCTTGCCAAAGTTTGAGAATAAGCCCCTGCATTTTTTCTCGGGTTAACGCATCCAATGCACCCAGAGGTTCATCCATTAAAATAACATCCGGGTCATTCGCAAGACAACGCGCCAGTGCTACACGCTGTTGCATGCCTCCAGACAGCTCATATACACTTTTTTCGCCGAAGCCGTGCAAGCCAACGATTTCTAAAAGCTCATTAACTTTACTATCTGAACGTGAGGCTGGAACTCCTTTCATTGATGGCCCAAAAGCAATATTTTTGCGAACGGTCATCCATTCAAATAAAGCGCCTTGCTGGAATACCATTCCACGTTCAGCTCCCGGACCTTTAACAGCTTGACCATTAAGCTTTACCTCTCCAGAGGTCGGACAAAGAAAACCAGCAAGAATATTAAGCAGTGTTGATTTACCACAGCCAGAAGGGCCTAGAACCGAAATCAACTCACCCTTTTTTATATCTAAAGAAACATTTTTTAGCGCTTCAACAGCACTGCCATCTGGCAAGTCAAATGTCATTGAAAGTTTGTTTAAAAGTAAATTTGAATCACTCAAAATAAATATCTTTTTTGCTTATTACATTTTTGCAGCGGCTTGAAGATAACTCACATCCACCGCATCATTATAACTATCACGTGATTTCGGAATGACTCCCTGCTTTACAAAGAAGTCACCTACTTCTTTAAGAAACTTCTGCGTACCACCACCTAACCACTTTTCACTCATTTGCTCGTTTATATCCGGAAACTTAAAACCCGCCATTGTCTCCAGCGTGCTTTTGTTTTTCATGCCCGCTGCATTTGCAATCACCGGTAACATTTTTTCAGAGCCTTTACCTGCGAACCTGGTATTCATATCCGCCGTAACTTTCAAAAACTTCGATAATAACTCAGAGTTTTCCTGAGCCCATTGAGCTGACACGGTTGTCGCGTCAAACACCTGAATTCCCAACTTCTCTTTTTCTACACCACTCATTAATACATTGCCGTGTTCTTTCATCCTTCGCAATGAACCACCCCAACCACACACCATGTCAAGATTACCATTTGCAAAGGCAGCAGCCCCATCAGCAGGCGCCATATCTACTACCTTCATGGTATCGGTATTCACATCGAAGTGCTGCATCTGTTTTAAAAACCCATAATGAGCTGCCGTACCTATAGGCACTGCTACCTGCTTACCCTCAAGCTCTTTCACATTGTCTTTATCTATCTCAAGTTCCGAACGCACAACACAGTTATCATTCTCTGAGTAGGATACAGCTACATCAACAACTTGCAGATCCTGTCCTGCTGATGCCGCTATAACGAAAGGCGGTATGCCCTGTGAGAAGGATATTTGCACATCACCTGATGCCATTGCTGCTGACATGGCCGTACCTGCATCAAATGAAACCCATTTAATACTCACACCAAGTTCTTTATCATATATTTTTTTAACCTGGGCGAACTGGCTCGGTGTGGGCCATTCCAGAAAATAGGCGACTGTTAGATCTTCAGCATAACTAGCTGAGGTGCTTACAAGTGCAGTAACGCTTAACACGGAAGTGAGACATGCCTTACTTAACAGCGCTTTAACTGATTTCATTTATTTAATCTCAAATATTAAAATAGTAAAGTGAGTTTACAACAAATAATTAAAAACAGGCATAACAGAGATCTAAAATCTAACTATTCTTTCTTTGACACCAATGTTATGGCCCACAAAACCATCGAAATACCCAATAGAATCATTTGCAATAACGCAAAGCCACTGACAGTTTGAGTTATTACAGGCAACATGACGCCAGCAACCAGCCCTGACATCATAATTTGCATAAAACTCTGTACTGCTGATGCTGCACCTTTATTTTGTGGAAAACAATCTAAGGCCATAACACCCAGACCAGGCATTGATAAAGCCACTCCAAATGCATATATCACTATGGGTGCGATTACCCAAAAAGCTTCAATTTCATAAAAATTTGCCTGTATCGTGTTTATTATCATTCCTGTAATCATAACCGCAAAGGCTAAATTTATTATTTTTATAGTCGACCAGGTCTGAATCAGTTTGCCTGCCAGAAATGAGCCAGCAATTATACCCGCTGTCATCGGTATAAAGAGCAACCAGAAATGCCTGCTGCCTAAAGACAGAAAATCAAACATGATAGTCGGTGCGCCGCCAATATAGACAAACAAACCGCCAAAACAAAAACCTAATGCTGTCACTATAGATACAAAACGAATATGCAATAAGGTTTTCGCATATACTGCAATTACATGAAATGGGTGGAAAGATTTTTTCTCTGATGGCGGTAAAGACTCTTTAATTGTAAAGCCTGAAAGCAACATCATAATTACCGCATAAGCACATAAAAAATAAAATATGCTGCGCCAGCCAAAAAGCTCGTGTAACCAGCCACCTATTATAGGCGCTATCGCCGGAGCAAGTGCAAACAGCATCAATACATAAGCCATTATTCTTTGTGAATTATTACTGTCATAAACATCACGAACCATAGCCCGGCCTGCAACCAGACCACCACTTGCTGCTAAACCTTGCAGAACTCTGAACAATATAAACTGTGAATAGTCCGTAGCAAATGCACAACCTAATGCTGCAAAAGAATATAAAAACAATGAACCCATGATGACATATTTACGGCCTATTCGATCAGACAACGGCCCCCAGAATAAACTGGATATGGCCGTGGCTATCATATAAAAAGCAATAGACTGAGAAAGTAGTGCCCGACTAACTAAA
>Ga0316205_10004159_pt1 | contig 12898 bp, 9 predicted proteins | sample 3monthpyrite_MG_FD_204941 | JGI IMG/M metagenome (GOLD analysis project Ga0316205, IMG submission 204941) | Microbial mat bacterial communities from mineral coupon in-situ incubated in ocean water Damariscotta River, Maine, United States -... | ecosystem: Environmental > Aquatic > Marine >... | reverse complement strand
CAACTGGCGTCCAACCTAAATTGGTTTGAAGAAAGTTTATTACCAGATTCAAAAACTTTTTTGGGAAAGGAGTTGTTTGTTTTTCCATTAAATCAGTCCTTTGAACTCGATGGTTATCTTGATGATTGGCAAGACTATGAAATTCACCGTCAAGTTTTCAGCAATGAGAACAAATCTTTTGCGATATTGCTTGGAAGTTTTAAACGGCATTTGATGGTATCAATTAAGATAAATGATCCTTATGTCGTTTACCCGCAAGTCAATAATGATTTTGTTTCAGATCAAATTGAAATCGAGTTTAAAAATCGTAACGGAGAGTACCAGAGAATCTATTTATCACCACAAACTGGCGGTCGATTTCCGGTTAGAATTCTTCGAGATGGTAAGATAAAAATTGACTGGCGTTACAAAGCTAACTGGGTGGCTACTTCAACTGGTGGTAATCTGGAGATGCAATTTCCGTCTGGCTTCAAACCCAAAGAAATAAAAATTACCCATAAAAATGTTGACCAACAAGGTTTAAGAAAATTTGAGAATATTTATTCCTCTAGTTCCTATGACCTTAACCCGCTGGTATGGCCGTCAATCGGCTTAGTTAATTATTTCGATAAAATACAATTACCGCCTGCACAGCGACTTTGGGTACTTGATACCCATGGCCGGGTTTTGGCTTCTGCAGGTAATCTAAAAGCCAGTGAGATTTCTTTTAGCAGCAATTCCATATTCAACTGGTTTTTGGCAAGTCAATCCGATATTCAAACCGACCCTCGGGAAAATATTTTACGTCTAGATTCAGAGGAAATCTATCTTGCGTTAAAAGGTCAATCTTCCACCCGGATTGAAAACATTCCGAATTCTGAACAGTCGATTGCCTTAGTGGGATTTCCGATTAAGGTCGACGACAAGATCTACGGCGTTTTATTGTTAGAAGAAAATATAGCCAGGGTGCAGATCTTGCAGCGCAAAACCTTGATCAATATGTTCGGCATTATCCTGGCCGTTTTTTTATTGGTGATGTGGATCATATTTTGGTATGTGTCCAAAATGGTTGGTCGAATAAAATATTTGAATACGGCCATCGATCAAGTGGTAGATCAGCAAGGACGAATGAAATCGCCGCTGTCGATAAAGATAGATAAAGGCGATGAAATAGATGATCTTTATCGGGCTTTTAGTCATATGGGAACCAAGTTGTTTGAATACAATGACCATCTCGAAAAGCTTGCATCACGACTATCTCATGAACTAAGAACACCGATTGCGATTGTGCGTTCTTCATTGGATAATTTATTGTTGAGTTGCGATGATGAAGATGACAAAGAAATTATTAAACGAGCGCTAGAGGGAAATCAGCGGCTTGGAGAAATAATTACTCGAATGAGGCAAGCGTCCGGAGTCAAAGAAGCGATGCAAACGGCTGAAAAACTATCACTCGATATTGAAAAATATTTAGTTCAAATTGTTAAAGGTTATCAGCTATCTTTTTCTGAATTTAAATTTCAGTTTGATTCAACAGTCACTCAAAAATATCAAGATATTTCGCCTGATCTGTTTTCAGAAATGTTGGATAAGCTAATTTCCAATGCCATGGAGTTTTGTAGCCAGGATAAGCCAATCATTGTCAGTTTAAATCAGGATAAAAAGTCTACTTTACTGTCAGTGAGTAACAGCGGGCCGGTAATTCCTAAAAAAGATTTACGCCGAATTTTTCATTCATTGGTTTCTATTCGAACTAATCAACAGGCTACAGGGACTAATTTGGGTTTAGGCTTGTATGTGGTAAGACTGATAGCAGAATTTCATAAGGCGACAGTGAGGGCTGAAAATCGAGCAGATGGAAGTGGGGTAGTTTTTTGTATTAAATGGTAGTAGTCCAGACATCATCTAATGGCTTTAAATGTCGGTTTAGGCGTCGATTGGCCACTAAAATCAAATGTACTCAAAGCTGCCGAGCAGCAATTCTCGGTGAACAAAGACCCTCCCACTTTACGGGCATTACAGACATGTTGTAAAAAATGTTTTCGCGCTGTTTTGACGACCTGTAGGTTGGCCTTTAGGCCAATTTGGTGCCTGACAGTTTAACGTTGGACTAAAGTCCAACCTACTATAGATATCAGTTGCTAGTAGTGAGTTTCACCGGGAATTACTGGCTGCCGAGTACAGTACTTGCAATTCAATGAGATAGGTGTAATACTTATGTAATACAAGTTTAAAGGAGAAATTCATGGCAACACGGTCAGTACGGCTAGATGATGAAGCAGAAACTGCTTTAACTGAAGTCACCCAAATAACGGGGGAATCAATTTCTGAATCTATTAAGTATGGATTGTTTTTGTATCAACAAGAAGTTAAAGCAAATAGGAAACCTGCTAATTTTTTTAAGAATAGACAGTTACAAGGTGGTCAAACACTTGGTGACGCGAGAGACATTAGTGCATTACTTAAAAAGAAACTCAAAATGGATCAGGCTAAATGAGCCGAGTTTTGTTGGATACTGGTCCGTTGGTGGCATTAATTGATACCCATCAATATCATCACAAGGCGTGTCATAAAATCTTGCAATCAATTACCGGACAATTGTATAGCACCAGCGCAGTGTTAACCGAGGTTTTTCATTTTATTGAAGCTGGTAGCCAGTCATGGAGTCATGCTGCGGAATTTGTAAAAGAATTTGTGAATATTGATGCGGTAGAAATGTCATCTCAAAATCTCAACGAGTGTTTTGAGATGATGTTTAGATATAAAGATCATCCGATGGATTTCGCTGATGCAACGTTAGTGGTATCTGCCGTTCGGCTTAACACTCAAAATATTTTTACGCTCGACGTGAAAGATTTTAGTGCCTACCGCATAAAAAAAGGTTTTTCCTTTCAGGCATTCAATATTTTAGGATTGGAGTTACTTTAAAAATAAAAACGGGTTAGTCTAAAGCTATCAACCGCTAGAAAGTGGTGGAATTAAATGGCTAAGGACGGAAGGTGGCAATCAGAAGTTCCTTTAAGTGAGGTCACTTAACTATATACGTTTATTAGCTGAGAGTTGACCGATCAAAATAGACGATTTCCAACTACAATAAAATAGTAGAGACCAATATCATGCTTTTGATCCGCTTTTATCTTGCAATATTTCTCATTATGTTAGCAATACCTTCTGTCGTTTTCGCAGATGAGAAAGACCGACCTTTAATTGACGGAGCCGCTTACACTAAAGCTAGTCATTTAGTCGAAATTGAACCTGGACGGAGACTTAATTTATATTGTTTAGGTGAGGGATCTCCAGTAATTATCTTTGAATCTGGTTTAACAGAACCAATCAACAATTGGGGCTGGGTTCAGCCATTAGTTTCGCGCACCACTCAAGCATGTTCGTACGATCGTGCTGGAGTGGGTTTTAGCGACCCAATTACTCGTTCTGCAACAAGTGCAAATATTGTTGATGATTTACATCGTATGCTCAATTCGGCAAATATTAAACCTCCTTATGTGTTGGTGGGACATTCAACTGGTGGTTTAAGTGCTCGATTATATGCTCATACCTATCCAGATGAAGTCGTGGGCATGGTTCTTGTTGATCCATCTGATGAGAATCAAGTAACAAAATCTAGAAAGCTCTACTATCCAGAAGAAACTGATGAGCAAAAACAAGCAGATATAAGCGCTTTCCTTCAAACGCAAAAAGATTGTATGAATGAAGCAATGAAAGGTTTCCTACCGGGCACTGAGCTAGCGAAAAAATGTAGGATCGGTCAATATAAACAGCTGAGTGCTGCAGTTCAACAAGCAACGAACAATTTTCAAATGAAGCTTCCATTTTGGCAGGCGCAAGTGTCGGAGTTAGAAAGTTTCTATTATGCAAGTGCGGAACAACTGCGAAGGGCTCGAAAATCTTTTGGTAACATGCCGTTAATTGTACTTACCGAAACTAGAATTCCGCCTAGGAATGCATCGGCGGAAAAATTGGCACTTTGGAAATCAAGTTATGACTTGTGGAAGAGTTTTCATATAGAACAAGCCAAATTATCTAGTCGAGGTTTTCAAGAGATTGTTCCAGATGCTGGCCACCAAATACCATTTGATAAACCCGAGGTGGTGGAAAATGCCATTTTAAGAATACTGAAAATGGCCACTACAGCCAAGTAGGGTGGGCAATGTTTATCGCCCACCCTACAAAACGACTCCCTAGGGCTATCATTTCTTTTGGGTGTTGGCTTTTCTGATTATTCGATAGCATTAATCGAATGCGTTGAAATCGGTTGATAAGCGTTATGCGCTTCACAAGTTATCATGCTAAAATATGGTTATTGGAATGTAATTGCGGGGCTTGAATCATCCTATCAAGCTATTATTGAATTTCCACAAACTTGGCCAAAATTTCAAAAGAGTTTCAGAAGATTTTTGCTTTCAAGGTTTCCCTTTTCGGTAATATATCGTGAACAAGAAAATGAAATCTATGTTGTTGCTGTAATGCACAATAGTCGAAGACCTGGATATTGGCTAAAACGCACATAACAGAAGTTTGCAATGGAAAAATAGGTTTATGCGATTTTATTTATAATAAGAGTCCGCATTGACTTTCATTGCACTATTTAAGTCTTTGGGAGACCAGTTTTCCGATGAATCTACACACCCATTTTAAAATGCATTAAATAATTAACATCAACACCTTTGTCCAATTTATAGATTTTTGTCAAAGGGTTGTAATGCATACCGATAATATTTTTCAAATCCAAATTCGCACCTCGCGCCCAACTTCCAATCTCTGATGGTTTAATAAATTTCTCATATTCATGAGTGCCTTTTGGCAGCATTTGCAATACGTATTCTGCGCCAACTATGGCTAACGCAAATGCTTTTGCGGTTCGGTTTATGGTGGAAACAAATACATCGCCACCGGGTTTCACCAAAGCGGCGCAGGCGCGAATTACGGAACCTGGATCAGGCACATGTTCCAGCATTTCCATACAGGTGACAACATCATAATGCCCCGGTTCTTTCTCAGCAATTTGTTCCGCTGTTATCTGTTGATAATCAACTTTTTGTCCCGATTCCAATTGGTGTAATTTAGCCACCGACAAGGGCGCTTCTCCCATATCAATACCGGTAACTAAGCCACCTTTTTCGGCCATAGAGTCAGCGAGGATTCCGCCGCCACAACCAATGTCGATAATTTTCTTTTTACTCAATCCCTGGGCGTGTTGAATTATGTAATCAAGCCGTAAAGGATTTATTTCATGTAGCGGTTTAAATTCACTTTCTCTGTCCCACCAGCGCGAGGCCAGATCGGCAAATTTTTTGATTTCTGCAGCGTCTACATTGAGTGTAGCGGTCATAGTTTAAAACCTGTTGTTGGACAAATGTTACTAAAATTAGTGTTACTGGTGACAGTCTTTGATTTTTTCTTTCCATGATCTTGCATTATTCATTATCGTACTTTCATTTAAGCTGGTGAGTTTTCTATTATCGAGTAAATGTTTGCCAGCAACCCACACATGGGTGACTTGATTTCTAGATGCCGCGTAAACGATTTGTGAAATCGGATTATAGACCGGTTGAGTTTCGATTTGATTTAAATCGATGGCAATAATATCTGCTTGTTTTCCTGGTTTAAGAGAGCCTACTTGGTTTTCTAACCCTAATGCCTTTGCGCCGCCCATAGTAGCCGCATACAAGGCTTGATATGCGGATAGCTGTTCTGGGTTAAGAGAGTCGATTTTTGCGAGTAGAGCGGCAGATTGAAGCTCTGCTAGCATGTCTAGATCATTGTTGCTTGCTGCGCCATCGGTTCCGATAGCTAAATTGACACCGGCATCAAGTAGCAAACCGGTTGGGCAGCAACCGCTGGCTAATTTCATATTTGATTGGGGACAATGGATAACATGAGTACCTGTTTCTGCAACCCAGTCTATCTCCTGTTGATTGAGATGGGTCATATGAATGGCATTTAGCTGCGGGTTTAACAACCCCATTTGATGCAATTGCTCAAGTGGTCGAATGTCGTGTTGATTAACATAATCATTTACTTCGGCTGTCGTTTCATGAAGGTGCATATGAATATTGAGTGATAACTCAAAACTGATCGTACTCAGTTTTTCTAAGGTTTGCTTAGAAACGGTGTAGGGCGCATGGGGGGCAAAACTAAAGGATAGCTTGTCATTATGTTTATACTGGTCGTATACATTTAAGCCTTTACTGATACATTCCTCTGCATCGCGCGCCCATACTGTTTCAGAATCAACCACCATCAATCCGATGTTAGCTCTAATTCCAGATTGCTGAACCGCTTTGGCGATTTGGTCTGGCATGAAATACATATCCTGAAAACAGGTTGTGCCGCCTCTGAGCATTTCTGCAATGGCAAGTTGAGTGCCTTGGTATACAAAGTCTTCATCAACAAATTTGGCTTCTACCGGCCATATGGCAGTTTCTAACCATTGATGAAGTGGTAAATCGTCTGAGAATCCTCTAAGTAGTGACATTGCAGCATGACAATGAGCGTTAATTAATCCTGGCATTAGAGCCATTCCATCCATTTGGGTAATTTCGGCGTCAGGATATCGATCTTGTAATTGCTCTGTCGGTAAGATATCCGCAATTTTGGAATCTTCAATTATCAAAGCATGACCCTCTAACCACTTGGATGAACTGAGCTGCTTCTCACCTGGGACGGGGGTATGAGTCATTGGCACTATCCATTCTGCCACTAACGCAATGGCTGAATTCGATTTGGCGGATTTGGCTGGATCGGTGATATTCATATTAGTTGTGTTATCTAAACCATTTTACACTGAGCTAGTGGTCGCTATTTTACTCATATTTATGAAGTTCAAAAAGCTATATTGGCGATAAATTTTGTGCATTGTTCGATTCGGGCATTTATTGCTAATATTTGAGCATAAAAACGCCCAAATAGCTCACTTAATGTACAAGCTAACCTGCTGGATTATCAAGATAAAAGAATTACCGGATTTAACCTAAATTAACTGGGTAACATTAGACCGTTCTATGCTATAATTTTGGGCTTTGTTATGCATGCATTTTGAACAGAATTCGAATCCTTTTCGAATTCTAATTGGACGTTTTTTAACCACTTGTTTTAATTTCAGAATTATTACTAGAAGAGTTAATTAAACGCATAAAATCAATAAGATAAGGAATAATGGCCGTTTATGGGTGAGTTCGCTAAAGAAGTCCTTCCAATTAACATTGAAGATGAGTTAAAAGTATCCTATCTGGATTACGCCATGAGCGTCATTGTCGGACGGGCACTTCCCGATGTCAGAGACGGTTTAAAACCAGTTCATAGGCGCGTTTTATACGCTATGAATGTGTTATCCAACGACTACAATAAACCCTACAAAAAATCGGCGCGTGTCGTCGGTGATGTGATTGGTAAATACCATCCTCACGGTGATACGGCCGTTTACGACACCATCGTAAGAATGGCGCAACCATTTTCGCTGCGTTATATGTTAGTAGACGGTCAGGGGAATTTTGGTTCGGTCGATGGTGATTCTCCCGCGGCAATGCGATATACCGAAGTTCGCATGGATAAATTGGCCCATCAACTATTAAGTGATTTGGACAAAGAAACCGTCGATTGGCAAGAAAACTATGACGGTTCAGAAAGCGAACCTAAGGTGATGCCAACCCGTGTGCCAAATCTATTGGTTAACGGCTCATCAGGTATCGCGGTCGGAATGGCGACCAATATTGCTCCCCATAATATGAACGAAGTGATCAGTGCCTGTCTGGCGCTAATTGACGATCCTGAGATGACTTTAGAAACTATCATGGAACATATTCCGGGTCCTGATTTTCCGACTCAAGGCATTATCAATGGCCGAGCCGGAATCTTGATGGCTTATCAAACTGGCCGTGGACGTATTCATATCCGTGCTCGTCATCATATCGAAACCGATGATAAAAATGGCAAAGAAAGCATCGTGGTTACTGAACTGCCATATCAGGTTAATAAAGCACGTCTCATTGAAAAAATCGCCGAATTAGTTAAAGACAAAAAAATTGACGGAATTACCGCCTTAAGAGATGAATCCGACAAAGACGGCATGCGTATGGTGATTGAGCTGCGTCGCGGCGAGAATTCTGATGTGTTGATGAACAACCTTTATTCTCAATCACAAATGCAAACGGTTTTTGGTATTAATATGGTGGCCTTGCAAGACGGTCAACCGAAGTTATTTAATCTTAAGGAAATGCTCGAAGCTTTTGTAAAACATCGAAAAGAAATTGTCATTAGACGAACGATTTTCGATCTTCGTAAAGCGCGTGAAAAGGCCCATGTTTTAGAAGGATTGGCCTTGGCATTGGCCAATATCGATGAAATTATTGAGCTGATTAAAAAGGCCGATAGTCCCGCCTCTGCAAAAGAGCAGTTAGTGGCAAAAGGCTGGGATGCCAGTGCGATATTAACCATGTTGGATAGTGCTGGTTCAGATGCCTGTCGTCCTGATGATTTGGATGAAAAATGTGGTCTGGTGGATGGTAAGTATTTTATATCGCCGGTTCAGGCGCAAGCTATCTTGGATCTAAAATTACACAAATTGACTGGCTTAGAACACGAAAAAATAATCAACGATTACAAAGGCTTAATTGCAGTAATTGGTGAATTGCTTGAAATCTTAAATAGTAAAGTTCGCTTAATGGAAGTGATCCGTGAAGAGCTGATCGAAGTGAAAGAAGCTTTTGGTGATGAAAGAAGAACCGAGATCACTAATAGTACTGCCGATTTATTGATAGAAGATCTCATTCCTGAAGAAGATGTGGTAGTGACTCTATCTCACGAAGGTTATGTTAAGTATCAACCGTTAGCTATGTATGAAGCTCAGCGTCGTGGCGGTAAAGGTAAGTCGGCAACTAAAATGAAGGAAGAAGACTTCATTGAAAGACTGTTAGTTGTTTCAACTCATGCCACTATCTTATGCTTCTCTAGTGCTGGTAAAGTTTACTGGTTAAGAACCTTTGAGTTGCCGCTCGCCAGTCGTGGTGCGAGAGGAAAGCCGATTGTTAATATCCTGCCGCTAGCGGAAGGTGAGCGCATTACTAGTATTTTACAGGTTAAAGAATACAAAGAAGACGAATATGTCTTTATGGCAACCTCCAGCGGTACAGTCAAAAAAACCTCATTGGAGCAATTCTCAAGACCAAGGGCTAACGGCATTATAGCGTTGCGTCTGGATGAGGGTGATGAGCTGATCGGTACTGTCGTCACTTGCGGCGACGATCATTTGATGTTGTTTAGTGACGCTGGTAAGGTCATTCGTTTCCATGAAGAAAAAGTACGTCAAATGGGACGAACGGCCCGTGGAGTACGAGGTATTCGTATTACCGATGAACAAAGAGTAATCGCTCTTGTTCGAGCTGATGAAGACAGTCAAATTCTGACCGTTACCGAAAATGGTTATGGTAAAAGGACTTGTATGACAGAACATCCTCTTAGAGGTAGAGGTGGGCAAGGCGTTATTTCGATTACCTTAAGTGAGCGAAACGGTAAAGCAATCAGCGCGGTGAGAGTCAAAGATGGCGATGAAATCATGTTGATCAGTAAAGGCGGCACTTTGGTTCGGACCCGAGTTGATGAAATCAGAAGCATGGGCCGAAACACTCAAGGGGTAAGATTAATTCGATTGCAGGAAGATGAGACTTTAGTAGGTCTGCAACGAATTGACGAATTGGAAACACCGGAAGATGACGATGACGTCGTAGGGGATAACTCGGCTGATACCGGTTCTGATGTAGCAGCTGTTATAACTACCGATGTAGAAACGGAAACACCGGTTGATCCTGAAGTAGATTCTGATTCTGATTCTGATTCTGAAAAGAGCCCTAGTTCCGATAAAAAGGACGAGTAGCTTGAGTCTACCGACTTATAATTTTTGCGCTGGTCCTGCAGCCTTGCCAAAGGCTGTTTTAGAACAAGCGCAAAGAGAGTTACTTGATTGGCAGGGGCTTGGTGTTTCAGTGATGGAGATCAGCCATCGCTCTGCAGAATACCAAGCTATGGCAGGAAAAGCAGAAGCTGATATTCGCGAGCTGATGAACATCAGCGACGAGTATGCTGTTTTGTTTTTACACGGCGGAGCCTCTCTGCAATTTTCCAATATTCCAATGGCATTATTGCAGCATCGTTCTGCTGACAATAGTGCTCGGGCGGACTATCTCTGTAATGGCATATGGTCTACAAAAGCGGCCAAAGAAGCGCTAAGATTTGGAAAGATCAATCCTATCGATATGGTCGAAATCGATCAAAAAGGTAACCGCTCTTTAATTGATATTTCGAGTCGTCCGACCTCCAACAACCCCGTATATACTCACTACACACCCAATGAAACCATTGAGGGTTTGAGATACACCTCGATACCCGTCAACTCGGGACCACTGGTGGTTGATTTATCTTCTTGCATATTGTCTGAGCAAATAAACGTTAACGATTTTGATTTAATTTATGCCGGTGCACAAAAAAATATTGGTCCTGCAGGTTTGACCATTGTTATTGTGAAACGTAGCTTGTTTGAAAAAATGAATTTTGACAAGACGCCCAAGAGTTTTAATTATCGGGAGCAAGCCAAGCAGAAATCCATGATTAATACTCCGGCAACCTATACCTGGTATTTGGCAAGCCTGGTGTTTGAGTGGCTAAAAGAGCAGGGCGGCGTTGAACAAATGGAAAATCTCGCTATCGAAAAATCACAAATCTTGTACGATTGCATTGATGAGGACGATTTTTATCGTAATCCTGTGGCGGTCAAAGATCGTTCAAGAATGAATATTCCATTTATCCTTAAAGATGATGGATTGAATAAGCAGTTTCTCGATCAGGCTAAACAGGCAAATCTAGTGGGATTAAAGGGGCATCGAAGTGTCGGTGGTATGCGAGCCAGTCTGTACAACTCTATGCCGGTAAAAGGGGTTAAAGCGCTAACCGAATTTATGTTTGAATTTAAAACCAAAAATGGGTAATCGTTCTAGGTTTTAGGTTCTAGGTTCTAGGTGCTGGGTTTGTAGGGTGAATTAGCGTTTTGAGCTCGTATTCCACCGGTGAAATCCAATTTTCGTATTAAGCCAGATTACGGCTAAAAGACTGCCCAATCCAATTTACTTTTGACAAAGAATAATTTTATGAAAAATATTATTACTATTGACGGTCCGTCTGGTGCTGGAAAAGGCACGCTTACCCAGCTAGTTGCCGGAAAAATGGGTTGGCATATTCTTGATAGTGGGGCGCTTTATCGGATCTTAGGCGTGGCGACTGAACAAATCGGTATTGATCTCTCAGTTGAAAGCCTTAATGAAACCGAGAAAGACTCGATCACCGATTTGGCGCGACACCTGGATGTCGAGTTTCAACTAAATTCTAATTCAGGTGAAATTGAACCGTTTCTTAACGGGATCAATTTAGCTAAACAGATCCGTACTGATGAAGCCGGTCAATCTGCATCAAAGGTGGCCGCTATTCCTTCAGTGAGAGACGCATTGTTAGCCAGACAAAGAGATTTTGACAGACCGCCGGGATTAGTTGCCGATGGCCGAGACATGGGAACCGTGGTTTTTTGTGATGCGCCAGTCAAAATATTCCTCACCGCCAGCGCCGAATGTCGTGCGAAAAGACGCTATGAACAGTTGATAAACAAAGGCGTTGGTGCTAATATGCGCGCGCTTTTACAGAGCATCAAAGCTCGAGATGAGCGTGATAGAACGCGTCCTGTGGCTCCATTGGTTCCTGCAGTTGATGCATTTTTGGTTGATAGCTCACAGTTAACGATTGAGCAAGTATTTGCTCAAGCTATTGAATTTATTGATAAAAAACTGTCTATATCCAGTTGAAAAACAGCCTTGCCTCGGTCGGTTTTTTTGACAGGAATTAGCCAGAAATAAATTTAAGATTTAAACCTGACAAAGCCTAAAATTTGGCTTTTGGCGAAGTTTTTGTGTTTTTTTTGTACAGGTGATTATTATTACGATATTTCGTCCATCAATGGATTAATGGACTTTATTTAAAATTCTAAGAAGACCGGATGTTTTTTTGGTGTTTGTAACCCGATATTAACGAATTAGGGCAATTCAGCTTTAATGGAAGTAATGTCATCTAGGTAATTTAAGATGAGCGAAAGTTTCGCGGATTTATTTGAACAGAGTATTAAAGAAACAGAAATGCGTCCTGGAGCAATTGTCTCTGGTACGGTTGTGGCGATTGACAGTGAAACAGTGACTGTTAATGCCGGGCTAAAATCAGAAGGTGTTATTCCTCTTAGCCAGTTTCTAAACGAAAAAGGTGAAGTTGAAGTTGAAGTTGGCGATGAGGTCGATGTTTCTTTGGAAGCAATCGAAGATGGCTATGGAACAACTCAACTTTCACGTGAAAAAGCTAAGCGATTTGCAACCTGGATCGAGCTTGAAAAAGCTTGTGAAGCAAGCGAAACCGTAATTGGTGTTATCACTGGCAAAGTTAAAGGTGGATTTACGGTTGAGATTAAGGATGTTCGTGCATTCCTCCCCGGTTCATTAGTTGACGTGCGTCCGGTTCGTGACACGGCTCATCTTGAAGGAAAAGATCTAGAATTTAAGGTTATCAAACTAGACCAAAAACGTAACAACGTGGTTGTATCACGTCGTAGCGTGATCGAAGCTGAAAATTCAGCAGAAAGAGAAGAATTATTAGAAAAATTAGAAGAAGGCGCAAAAGCTAAAGGTATCGTTAAAAACCTGACTGATTATGGTGCGTTTGTTGATTTAGGTGGCGTTGACGGTCTATTACATATCACTGATATGGCATGGAAACGTGTTAAGCATCCTTCTGAAGTGGTTCAGGTTGGCGATGAAATCGACGTTAAAGTTCTTAAATATGATCGTGAACGTTCACGTGTATCACTAGGAATGAAGCA